>Ga0209199_1000246_pt1 | contig 85548 bp, 79 predicted proteins | sample COGITO_mtgs_1105_7_FD_184805 | JGI IMG/M metagenome (GOLD analysis project Ga0209199, IMG submission 184805) | Pelagic marine microbial communities from North Sea - COGITO_mtgs_110523 (SPAdes) (version 2) | ecosystem: Environmental > Aquatic > Marine > Epipelagic ... | reverse complement strand
TGTTGACCAAACATTGCTTCATCCTGAAACCATACATCTACCTTATTCAAGGCGATATGATTTGGGAACGCATTGAACGTTTCAGTTTTGAATTTGTTAAAAACCTTCTCAAGTGTCTTGTGGCTGTTTTGGTTGCTTAAAGCGACTCGTGAACCACGAAAATTTTAACTAATGGAGCAAGCGGTATATGCTTGTCAGGGTGAAGCTCACAACACACTATTGCTGTACACAGGCAATCACAAGGGTAATTTTGTGTCTGCCCTATCCGGCTTGATTGCATGGGAGACAACATAAGCCTTAAGTTTATCTAATTGCTTAGTAAATAATGCACGAGGACGACCAGAACAAGGCTTTTCTATTAAACCGTCAAGGCCTTCCTAATTAAGGCGCGCAAAAACCACCAAACAGCTTGGCCTGTTTATTCTTGCGGCCAATAATATTAAGGGCTCACTGAGCATGGCCGACATGCTCAGTACGAACAAATCCCAGTAAGGCAGCGCTTTCTGCTATTCGCCGCGCATCACAGATCGGACAAAACCTCGCCCAATTTTTCTTAATCGATGATTTGGTATATTTTGGGCGGCGATTAGATTTCATCAAAACCACTTTGCAATCATTCCAACGAATGTTTTACAATTCCGGTTCGAGCTATATTAAAAACTAAATAAAATTACTTTTACAAACACCTGCTGTTGCATGGTAGCGAACTTCCCAAAATGCACCATTACGATTTTTTAGATGATTGAACTCCTGTGCTATTCGACCAGCAATGAGTCGCATCGACTGTGAAACATCTTGTTGAACAACATATTGACAAAAAGATGAATGTAATTGGATTTGACGACGTAAATTAAGAACGTTATATCAAATCGTTTTTTTCGCTTCAAATAGCTAATGTAACCAGCACTCGAAGCCACATTTAAACTTAATCAAGAATTATTTTATGGCAACGTTGTGTTATGTGCCAAAAATGGCCAGGCATATATTAACAATTGTCTAGTGGCATTTTTCTTATTCCTCAAGGGTCGGTTTTGCAAACTATATTAATGGATTACAATCGCTTATTTTGGTCCAACCCTGTTAGTAATTGTCCGATTAATTTTGTATGATTCTTTAAATCCTAAATATCTGTATTAACATTTGGTTAGCTAGCATCAAGTGAAGGCATTTTTTCCGCAAAAATAATGTTTAAATTCGTTTAAGTATGCTGGGCTTTCTTATTACGATTACGGAAGCACCGAAATTTTCTTAAACTATCAAAGTGTGTCAACTACTAACTATTGTTACAGGCTGTATTTCTGTGGTGTCTGCAGCTTTTATTTTCAGGGATAAGGAGTAGCTTAGGTCGCAGTCATAATGTAAGGTATTTCGGATAATGAATTGCTCTGGCAAATATCCAAGTTGAAGCTTTTATTGTGACCGGGTTGATAATCCAATGTATGATAGTCTAGTAGTCAGTAGTTATTCGATTCCTCGTATTTGTGGTGCCTAAATGAATAGAGATAGGTGGGATAATTAAAGTATAAGCGACGTCGGCAGTTAAAATTGCACTCTAATAAACTTGACTGGCACGTTTTGTCCCATTGCAGAGAATATACATGTTGTCAGGAAAAGATCTCCCTTCACCGCTCGTTTTGCCTTCTGAGCGCAAGCCTGTCAAGATTACCCCTTCACCAAAGCCGTCAGCACTGCGTGCTGCGCGGATTATCCTGCACTTCCCTAAGTTCATTTTCTTGTTGATGATGTTGAAGCTGAAAAAAAGTCCAGATAAAACGATTATTGTACAACGTCTGAGTGATTCGCTTACGCTATTCGGTCCTTTGTGGGTAAAGACTGGTCAAATTTTATCGACCCGTGCAGATTTGTTGCCGCGTCAACTCAGTGATGCGTTGGCTGCTATTAAGGATACAGGCAGCGGTGTACCTTTTTCTGATATTCGCCAAATTATCGAAGATGAAGCGGGCTGTCAGCTTGAAGAAATATACGAAGAGTTTGCTGAAGTACCTTTTGCCGCATCCTCTCTTGCTCAGCTACATCGTGCATACCTGTTGCATGAAAAGCGTTGGGTTGCGGTAAAAATTAACAAGCCTAATGTCGAGCAATTGGTTGAGCAAGATCTAAAGGTCGCGCACTGGGTTGTGGGTGTATTAGTGCTGTTTTCGGTTTATTCGAGGCTGGCATGGAGGGATTTGCGCGATCAGGGCAAAGAAATGATTTTGCGTGAATTAGATTTGCGCTATGAAGAGTATTCCCTGCGGAGTCTCAAGAAAAAATTGCGCCGTCAGAAGATATATGTGCCGGATACTTTTCGCAAATACAGTAGTCGTCGCGTGCTGGTCATGGAGTTTATTCATGCAGCGCTGATGTCGGACTATGTTGACTTAGAAAAAAGTGATCCGCAGCGCTTACAACGCTGGCTAACTGAAAATAATATCAAACCCAAGCAGGTTGCTAGAAAATTGTTATTTTCTGTTTATCGGCAAATATTTGAAGATAACCTTTTTCATGCTGACATGCATCCGGGTAATGTCGTACTACTAAAAAATAGTCAGGTTGCTGTTCTGGACTGCCGGAGTATGGCTTCGCTGGAAACTGAGCTGTTGGATAAGTACCGCATGTGTATGCAGGCGATTGCTGACCAACGGTATGCGACGGCAGCTGATATCTATTTGTTATTAGCGATGCGCATTCCAAAAGTAGACGTAAGCATTGTTAAGGCTGACCTCATTCGTGTTTGGCGAAGATGGAATACTCAAGCGTATATCAAAGAGATGGATTTTCGAAATAAATCAATTAGTTATATGTTTGAAGGTTTAAATAAGACAGTATTTGAGCATGACTTTGAAATACAGTGGCCCCTCTCCAAAATGGCAAGAGCATTGGCGAATTTGGACGCTTCCGTTAGCTCACTTAATCCGAAGCTGAACTCACACCTTTATTTACGCCGCTATTTTTCGAAGGCTGGTCGTCGTGAGACCAAAAAGAACTTACTTGAAATTCCAAGCCATATACCTCGAAGTATAGAAGCTATTAAAGAGCTACCGCGGAAAATATCTGAATTCACGCTATTCCAGCAAGCTATCTTGCGACACCAGGCGCAATCTATTCAGGGGAGTATTTCCAGTGCGGGTTATATCATTGGTGCACTTTTTGAAGTGGCATCATTTGCCATTTTATTGATTGAAGGACTCGCTATCGTTGCATTTGCCCATCATTGTGTTGCTTATCCTGTTGAGGAGATCGTAGGGAAACAAATTGCATCCATTGTCTTTTCGCTTCCTCAGCTTGATGTCACCTTATGGAGTGGCTTCATATTTTTTGTTGCATATTTGTTTGTTATTGCTAGGCGATTAAAGAGGCGCTTTGAGCGAGTAGATACGCTGGTGCCTGCCGTGCACGCGGCTATTTAGACATACTAGACATACAATAATAATCTTTATTGAATGGCGAATAGTTTAATTGCTGTTGGTGAATACTTTTTGAATTCCAGACCTGAAACGCGGATACCAATACATGCTGAAAGAATCTCTAATACCGACTCAGCTGATCACGCCAGAAGAGCGTAAGCCAATCGTTATTGAGGCTGTTGCCTCAGAAAAACATTTGCATGTGAGCTACCTGATCCTCCAAGGGCTCAAGTTAGGCATGTTTTTATTATGGTTGAAATTAACAAGGAGAGCTGATCCGGCGACAGTAGGTAGGGCGTTAGCTGACTTCTTTCAAAAAATGGGTGTGCTGTGGATAAAGTTAGGACAGCTGCTTTCTCTTCGCATGGACATATTACCGAAAGAAATTTGTGATGAACTGAGTGATCTGCAAGATCGTGCTCATGGGTTTAGCGCCGACCTTTCTCGACAGATAATAGAAGACGATATGGGTGGACCTATAGAGCGCTATTTCAGTCACTTTAGCGAACAACCGTTCGCGGCCGCTTCTATCTCTCAGGTGCACAGTGCCCAGCTTAAAGAAGGAAATGTTTGGGTGGCGATCAAGGTACGCAAGCCAGACGCACATAAAACCTTTGCAAGAGATCTCACGGTTATACGCTGGCTGATAAAAATGCTGGATAGATGGTCAATTCAACCTCATATGCGTTGGTCTGATTTGCTCTGGGAGATTGAGCAGTTGATGATAGAAGAATTAGATTATCATTACGAAATTGCCAATATGCAGCGTATGAAAAAGGTGCTGAAGAAACATAATATTTATGTACCACAGGTTTTCTCACGTTATTGTAGTAAGAGAATTTTAGTGATGGAGTTTATGCAAGGGCTGTTGATGGCAGATTACCTTAAGATTGCTGCCAGTGATCCACTTCGACTCAAAGCGTGGTGCAAAGAAAATAATGTCAGACCAGTGCGTTTGGGCAAGCGGCTGTTTTTCTCCAACCTGCGGCAGTTGTTTGAAGACAACCTTTTCCACAGTGATCTGCATCCAGGTAATATTATTATTTTACGAGACAGTAAGATTGCCTTTATTGACTTCGGAAGTATCGGATCCTCTGATATGGACTTCTTAGAAAAATATGCACTTTATTTAGAGGCTATGATTAAAAAACAATACGCCAAGGTATTTGACATTTACTTGTTACTTCCCGATAACATCCCAGCGACAGACTTAACCGGACTAAAAGATAAGTTTATTCAAATCCTGCAGAAATGGCAGGATCGGACGAGAATTAGAGGGCTGCCATACCGCGAAAAAAATATCAGTGCAATTAATGATGATCTGCTGGGTATACTCGGAGAATATCGCATCACCATGACATGGTCGGTATTGCGCTTTTTGCGGGCAAGTACAACCCTTGATGCTGCGATCCGAGAACTGATACCCGAGGTGAGTGTGCACAAACTGTTAGAGCAGTATTTCCTAGGGCGTAATAAACGCCAATTCAAGAAAGTGTTGCCTCCCAATTCTATGTTTGATGCGAATAACCTGCCTGCTCTAATTAAAGCTCCTATCAGTATTAACGAGTCTATGGTATTCCGTGGCTCTGTCGTTCGTAGACTTGCTCAGGTATTTCGAGATTCGTCTGGCAAGCTTACTGATATAGTGGCGAGAATTGTACGCTTGTCAGGAGGCGTATTACGGATAACAAGTTTATATTTGTTGCTGGGTTTCATTGCCACCTTTGTTGACAATGGAGAGTCTAGCTTGTTAGATGTAGGATGGTTGGCGCCTCTGACTTGGTTGCCAAGTTTCGACCTGCAAGTATGGGCGCTGATATTTATTGCGATCTTCTATCTTGATAGGGTGCTTGTAAGGTTAGCGCGTTCCTGCAGTGAGGTGCAATCCTGAGGGATAGGCGAGATGGGCTCCTGCTTTTATCGGCGATTCCGATATACCGGTAGAATGCAATTGGCGGACGAGCAGGTTTATTGTCAAAGGGTTGATTTATAAAAATTTCTGTACTTGGCAAGCCAATTTTTGATAGGGTTAAGGAACCAAGTTCATTTTTGAGAAACACACAATGGAACGTTTACGATTAAGCAAAAAAGTACGTCGTATTACCGTCTTGTCTGCAGGTGAGGGCGAAGCTGTAACCTTATATAAATCGAAGAACAATGATCAAAAAATCTCGCGGGGATTAAAGCCCTTGGAGAAAGCCGTACGCAGGTTAGGTAAGGCAAGCAATATTGCATCTAAGGTCTATTTGAAACGCCATAAAAAATCAAGTGGCAAGAAAAAAGACGGTTGGCTGCGTGATTTCAATTTCAATGTATATAAAGCAGCACGTAAGCATGCTAAAGCTGTAAAAATACCACTTTTACTACGTTTGTAAAGTACGTCGAAGGATTACTGGGATGGTCTCTATGACATTCAAACTTTAAGGTTTCAAACAACAGGAGATAACGATGTCTACATCGCCGACGAAAGATGGCAATGATGAGGTTTATGAACCGATCATTATTGACTTGGGCAAGCACAAGAAAAAATCTGTTAAACAGCTCAGACAGGGCAAATCAGGCAAATTGATCGATGATGTACAAGGGTGTCTCGAAGAGCTTAGAAGTAACAATGTCATCTCTGACGCAGTAAAACCCGTTATTATTGTTGTGCGTGAGAAACAGAAAAGTAAGAAATGGGGCTGGTAAAAGATTCAATTTACATCGATATAAGACCTATTCAAACTGGGTAAAATCGATGTGTGGGGTAACTTTAGGGTAGTCAAAAGAATGGTCAGTGTTTAGCCAAAGTGTTGGACGAAAGGCCGATGGCGAGCTCTACTTATACCGGTCAACTAGTTTGTTTAGCTGCAATCTAGCTTTTCCAGTCAGGTTCCGTCAATTCAATAACTGACTCACTACATCTAATAAGGCTCAATGGGTATTTCCTGGCGAAAGTGCGACAGCTGAGTGGTATCTTTCGCACAATATGGCTTAGACAACGACAAAGTAAAGGTGGATAAGTGGAGGAAGATTACGTCGTTGGCGTATTGACAGATTATTCAAGGCTGGATGAAATATACAGTCTTACTCATGATAGTTTGGTGGATGCAAAATACATTGCACCGCGCATAGACGGGCGGGTTATAGCGTCTCCGAATTTAGATGAAATTCCTGAAACTAGCATTGTCACTGCTGAGAAGAACGGGGAAATTATAGCGACCGTCACCATTACTTTGACGAACCCCCATGGCCTTCCGACGGATCAATATTTCAAAGAGGAGACCGAGGCAATTTGTGAAAATGGTAAAGTTTCTGTGGGGGTTATTTCACGAATAGCGACAGTAAAGCAGCACAGAACAAACACACGTTTGACCATGAACACCTTGTTCCGTGGTTTGGAGATAATGCAGGCGTCCTCTTGTCATATAGTCTTGTTTGTCGTTGCCGAGAAACATATCAGATTCTATAAGCGGTTCTTTGAAGCGGAGATCATTGCAAGCAAGATGACAGCTATTGATAAAGGCATAGACATTCCAATGGTGCTAATGCAAGCCGGGGTACAAAGAGGTTGGGAGGTATTCAACGCGGGCACCAAACGTACTTAGGTTTAGGATGCTGAAACGCTTGGAATCAAAGGATCATCAAGGCGTATGGTAAAAAGATTTATAACATTTATAGTTGAGAACACGCACTTCACGGCACTGTTGATGTTAATCATAGTGGTCTATGGATTTACGTCGCTCTCGCAAGTCAACGTCTCGCAAGACCCGGACATTGATTATCCCATGTTTGCTTTAAAGCTTTTTCTACCCGGCGCGACGCCGGCGAGGATGGAGCAGGATGTGGTGTTTCCAGTAGAACAGGAATTGCGCAGTATCAATGGCATCACAACTGCTCGAACACATATTGCACCGGGCGTTTCTGTTATTGAAGTACGTTTTCAGCACCGTTTCGACATTACCCAAAAAATGCAGGAAACTGAAACGGCTATCAATCAGATAAAGCGAAAGTTGCCGAGTGAATTGGAATTTACGCTGGAGAACATGCTGACATCAGGCCTTTTGTCGGCTTTCGTTGTGTCCTTTCACGCGCCTTTTTTGACCCCGGAAGAGCAAGAAGACAGTGCCAGAGACTTAGTTGCTATGTTGCAGCAAGTTGATAACTTAAAAGATATAGAGCTGCTACGACCGGACAAAGAGATTGTCGTAGAATTAGATAGTAATCAACTTTATCGGCATAACATTACACCTGAACAGGTGCTCACTGAGATCAAGGCCTACAACACCACATCAGTAGGGGGTATTTATCCCTTGGGAAATGATGTCTTGAGTTTTGTCGGACCCGACAAACACTACCAGCGGCCCCAGGATATAAACTCAACAGTACTTTATAGTGATGACGGCAAGGCACTTGAATTGGGCGAGTTGGCATCGGTCTATCTGCGCAATGAAGCAGATCAAGGCACCATTACTCGCTTTAATGGCAGGCCGGCAGGTCTGATCAAAATAGGCGTTGAAAGTAAACAAAGTAACATTATTGAGGTGAAGAAGGATCTTCAGGCAAAGATAGAAGAGTTCAAAACCGGTTTTGAGCAAGCGCCTGAAATTGAAATGGTGTTTGACCAGGCAAGGGAGGTAGACGAGCTCCTCAGTGTCTTGGTCAAGAGTTTTATTCAAGGCATAGTCATTCTGTTTTTAGTACTTTTGTTCGCAGTTGGTATTCGTTCAACAGTGATTATTACGACGCTTTTGCCTTTGTCATTTTTGATGGCGATTATGCTACTAAGTTTTACTGGGTTTGGTATCCAACAGGTTTCTCTCGCAGGGTTTATAATCGCTTTGGGTCTGATGGTAGATAACGCCATTGTCGTGACAGAAAATACCTACCTGCTGCAACGATACGAAAACCATGATCGTAAGCAAGCAGCCATTATCGGTACAAGCGCGGCAGTCTCACCGCTTATTTCATCAGCGCTAACAACGATGTTAGCGTTTGCGCCTGTATTCATGCTGACGGCTGATACAGCACTGTATTTACGCAGCCTGAGCGTTTCTATTTGGCTTTCGCTCATCGCGTCCTTGTTTATCGCAGTTACCTTTATCACTCTGCTGTTGTCGCGCATAGGCACACTCGGGACACTTTTTAATTTGCCCGTTATGCCAAGCTTTCTCAATGCTTTGATACCATTCCGTGATAGCACTTATAAGAACCTGCTTCGGCTTCTTGTTAAATGGAGGGGTACAACAATTCTCATTTTTGTTTTAGTGCTTGGTGGCGTGTTGTCGTTAGCAGGCTCTTTAAAGGTTGAGATATTTCCAGTGACCGGTAATCCCTATTTCACGATCAACATACAACTTCCGAAAAACTACCGGGAAGGTAAAAGAAATGAATTGATGGATTATGTAGAAAAGGTGCTCTCAGAATTTGAGGACGTGACTAGTTTCAGTAGCGCCAGTGGACAAACCTATCCGTGGTTGAATGTTGGCATGGATCCGACTGGCGATATTGTTTTCCTCGTCGAAACCAAATATGGTGAAGAACGTCGCCTTAAAAAGCTGATTGGACAGATAGAAGAAAAATTGAACCCTCTGTCGATGGACGCTAATATCAATTTATCGTTGTTCAAATATAAAGACCCAGTTTATCGCTCACCCTTTACGGTTATTATCTCGGGTAACGACACCCAACAACTGCAGGAATATGCGCGCAAAATTCATGAGCCACTGAAGATGATCGAGGGCATCAAAAATATCGATAACCCTGCTAAGTCTAGTCAACCGGGTTTTCGCTTAACTTATCGATATGATAAAGCTGAACTTCTTGGTATTTCTAAAAGTCAGGTTGACACATATATACTCATGTTGACCTATGGCTTTGAAATTGACCGATATCGTGACCGACGTGGAAATGAGTACGCAATTCTTCTTAAACTAGGCTCAGACAAACAACAGATTGATGACGTGCTTCGCGACACACTGATAACCAGTGCAGAGGGCAACATGGTGCCATTAAGTGAGGTGGTTGAGTTGTCTCTTTATGAAAGTGAAACCAAGCGCCAACATAGTGATTTTAAGCCTATTTTGGAAATAGATGTTTGGCTTGAACCAGCATTTGAAGCTGGGGAAGCCGCCGCGAGAGCCGAACAGGTGCTGGCGCAGATAGACTCAGAAGCCGGTATTAGTGTTGAGATTGGCGGCGCTCTGGCCAAAAAGCAAGAGGACTTCCAAGGTTTTGGTAAAAACGCACTGATCATTGCTGCTTTAATTTTTTCCATTTTTGTTTTGCAATTCCGTTCATTTTCACAACCTTTGATCGTATTCACGGCAGTACCTTTTTGTCTCATTGGGGTTATTGCTGCGCTGTTTCTTACTGGCCTGCCAGTGACATTTTTTGCCGCTGTGGGGATCACCAGTCTGATGGGTATTGTGGTTAACGATTCCATACTGCTGGTGGATGAAGCAAACAAACAACGCGAAGAAATGCCTGAACTATCGATTGCTGAAGTGGCTATTGAAGCTGCTAGAAAACGATTTATGCCGATTATCTTAACGTCTGTTACGACCATTGCGGGTCTGCTGCCGCTGGCAATTGAAGAGAGTCCGTTTCGGGTAATGGCGGTTTGCATCATTGGTGGGCTAACGAGCTCCACTGTGTTGTTACTCTTTTTAGTGCCAGCGTTGTACTCATTGCTCTCTGCTAGCTCTACTCAAAAGGCGACTAAATCATAATGGTACTTTTACGGATCGGTTATTTACTCGTTATGGGCTTGCTTATAAACATGCCTGCCTTCGCGGAACAAAACTTTCCTGTGGGGGTTGTTGAGTTACGCTACGAAACGGTTTACCACACGATACAGGCGTATGCGCGTGTCGAAGAAAGGCCACAACATCTGTATTTTGAAATTGATGGGTTTATGAAAGTTTTGTTGACTGACGTTGATCGGGAAGTATTGGCTGGCCAGGTTCTTGCTGAGCTAGACACAACCGAAATTGACGATCAGATACAGATAACGGAGGCGGCGCTTGAGTACGCCAAAAACAAGCTGGAAAAGTCCCATCGCTTGCGGCAAGAAAAGGCTGTCTCTCAAGATCAATTAGATGATTGGGAGTTTGATCATAGAACGAAGGAACTTGAGCTAGCACGCTTACAGGCACGTTATGAAAAGCACTTTTTACGGGCCCCCTCAACAGGCCTAATCGCCAGTCGATTTTTTGACTTCGCAGGTGCAGTGAGTGTATCTAGCCCCATATTTACATTGGTTGGTAGCGATCGGCCGTGGCGTATCACTGCGGACTTAACGCAAAGTGAAGTTGTGCAGCTAAAAAAAGGTAACAAGGTTCGCTTCGTCTTTCAAGATGACTTAGTGCCTGCTTTGTTAGGTAGCGTTGTTAAGGTTCAACCTGCCGGAAAGGGTAATCTGTTTTCAGTTGAAATTGACCTCGTGCCGTCACCAGATACGAAAATGCTCAAGGTCGCGATGCAAGGTAAAGTCTATATTGAAACAGCAAAACAATATCAGGGATACAATATACCTATCGCTAGCTTACTCGGCGTCAATGGTAATCAAGGCCGTATCTACGTCATCGAAAATGATAGAGCTAAAGCAGTCAGTGTCACGCTGCTTCGGATTGAAGGAGATAGTGTGATGGTAGGCGAAGACCTATCTGGCTACAATGATATTATTGTCCGGGGCCAGCATTATTTAGTTGATGGCGCCTTGGTCGATATCAACGCTCAATGAGAACCCCAAGTCGGAGAAGTACTCTAGATGAAAGCAGACCAAGTTAGCTCAACAGCGCTTACGGTGATCCAAGGAATTTTATTTACGGCAGGCAGACCTCGCCTCAAAGGTTTATTGTCTGATGAGCAAATTGATGCATACAAGCGCGTGCACAGCGCATCAGAGTGTGGTAAAAACGCTTAGACTTATTGGATAACCTATTATCTAGAGCCGTAGTGGCTGTGCTTGAGCGTTTCATGATGCCGGGGATAACCTTGCATTCATATTTTTGCGGACGGTTGTGATGAGACTTATACCAATCGCCATAATTAATCTCCCACTTCAATCCAATCTCTAGGATATAGACTGGCGACCCTTTCGCTATGACTGATGAAGCTGTTCCATGCTCTACAACATTGCTGCACACTATTTTCTTAGTCTTCTCAGTCTTCTTAGTGTTCGAAGCATCGATTAGCTAATTCATTCTGTCTAAGCCATCGTGATACCTGCTCTGTTGGATTTAACTCGGGTGAGTATGGTGAGAGCTTGATAATAGAAAGGTTAGCAAACTCGTCAGCTTGGTAGTGTTGATGCCATGCCGCCCCATCGACAATGATAACAGCATGGCGTTCAGCTTGTGTTTGTTTTGATATAAGCGAGAGATGTTCGTGCATTATATTCATATTAACGCACGGGGTAATATTGGCCGCCGTTACGCTGGTGGACGGACAGAAAGCACCAAACAAGTAGACATATTCAAATTGCTGCTGCTGAACACATCGTGGGCGGCTACTTGTTTACGCTCACAAGCGAGTCGTGGTGTTTTGTTGACCAAACATTGCTTCATCCTGAAACCATACATCTACCTTATTCAAGGCGATATGATTTGGGAACGCATTGAACGTTTCAGTTTTGAATTTGTTAAAAACCTTATCAAGTGTCTTGTGGCTGTTTTGGTTGCTTAAAGCGACTCGCGAACCACGAAAATTTTAACTAATGGAGCAAGCGGTATATGCTTGTCAGGGTGAAGCTCACAACACACTATTGCTGTACACAGGCAATCACAAGGGTACCTTTGAGGCTGCAACTTGGTTACCTTGAGTAAAGTGTTCAAGCTCTTCAATAGTGGTTAAGTTTACAATATTCATGACAGCTTTCATCTTATGTTCATGAACAGAATTTAAAACTTTATGCGCATTTCATATTAGAAACACGTAATTAGCAAAAACTCATTTCATATTGGACAAGGCTGATGATTGCTATCTAACTGTAAATAGGGGGGCTTTTTGTCGTCAGCTAACCGATTATTATTGAACCTTTTGCATAGATGCTTAACCAGTCCCACTAATAATTTGTATTTGTGGGATATCAGTATCACCCTTTAACACTTTTAGGATCCCATCTTGTGTGAGTGTTCGCATTCCATCGTACATGGCTTGGGCCTTCATCTCGTGCACAGATGCTTCTTTATAAACCAATGAGCGTAACTCCGCTGTCATGGATAGTAATTCATGTACACCGGTTCTCCCCCTATAACCAGTATCACCGCACTCATCACAGCCATTGCCTTTATATAACATGAGCGGTTCAGGTAAATTAAGCTCTTCTATGTATTCTTTACCATATTGACGTTTAATGAACGCTATGTCTGTTTCGCTGGCAGGATACTTCTCCTTGCAACTAGGGCAGATGGTTCTGATCAAACGTTGCGCTAAAATACCGACACAAGCGTCTGAAAAATTGACAGGATCCAGTCCTAGATCTAACAAACGCGTAATAGTTTCTGGAGCTGAGTTGGTATGCAGTGTAGAAAATACTAGATGCCCAGTCAGTGAAGCCTCTATGCCGGCATGTGCGGTTTCTTTATCACGCATCTCTCCAATAAGTATTATGTCAGGGTCAGCACGAAGAAACGCCCTCAAGGCATTGGCAAATGTAAAGCCAATCTTAGCGTTGACTTGCACTTGTTGTAGGCCAGGTTGTGTTATCTCTACCGGGTCTTCTGCGGTCCAAATTTTCTTTTCTGGTGTGTTGATGTGTCCTAATACAGCATGCAAAGTCGTAGTTTTACCAGAACCAGTAGGCCCTACTACCAATATGATACCGTGAGGTTTTTGAACAAGTTCCAGGATCTTTTTGTGATTTCGTGGTGATAAATTTAGCTTGCTCATGGGCATTGCACCACCTGCAGCCAATATCCGCATAACCACACCTTCGCCAGCAATAGTGGGAATAGTGGCTACCCGTACTTCAATGAGTTGCCCCGACATCCTAAAAGATAATTTTCCATCTTGTGGCACACGTTTTTCGGCAATATTTAGATTCGACATGATCTTGATACGCGCAATGACAGCACTGTGATGTGATGCCGGTACTTGAGTGACGTCCCTACATACTCCATCTATTCGCATACGAACCCGAGTAGGCGCGTTTTTTTCAGGATCAACATGAATATCAGACGCATTTAAACGTTTTGCATCATGCAACACACGACTCACTAATCTGACAACTGCTGGTGCATCGTCAGACATCTCATCAGATTGATCATCAATTATATCTGTACTGTTGCCTATCTCGTCAAGGATTTCATCCATGGCTCCAGGTCCAGCACCTCCGCCTGCTGCCTCACCTAGATATTGCAGAATGACATTAGGTAAGCTGACAGAAATTTCATAACTATCTATACCTAAAGCACTTTCAATTTCCATTAATAAAGTGGCATTATTGGGTTCTGCCATCAATACAATAGGGTTATCTTTTACGTCTGCTAACACAGCTACGAAGTTGCGTTTTAGGTAAGACAGATTGAGCTTGCTGTCGCTATGAAATAGGTGATATTTATCTGGTAAATAAGCTATATATGGAACTTGATAATGCACTGACAATGCATTGCCTAAATCATCCTCAGGCACCCGGTGTTCGGATGTTAGACGTTCTACTAACTGCCTATTATCATGACTTGTTTCTTGTAGTTTTTTCAGTTCTTTTTCAGAAATAAGATTGCGATGTACTAAATAATCAAAAGGTTGACTTGTGCCGCCTAATTCATAACGAAATTTCTTACCCAGTATTTCCGCGATGGCATTGGCAAGCGTAAGGTCGTTTTCAGTAAAAGCCGCATCGATTTTATTAATGATCTGCATTACGCCCATCAATACGCCAGAGTCAAGTATCGGAATACAAATAATGTTGCGTGTCTTAAACTTTGAGCCTTTGTCGAATTTATCAGCAAAGTTTAAGCGTTTATGAATGCTGGCTAACTCTTCTTTGTTGTAGGGGTCATCAATAATCAGGGGCAATTGACTTAGTGCTACATAGCCTGCAATAGACATAGGGCTGATAGGTACTTTTATTTCGCGTGTTTCTCTACCGGTTTTAAATCGAGCTACCAGATCCTGGTGCTGTCTGCGGCGTTGAAAAATACTCATGCGCTCGGCATCAAATAAGCCCAACACGAACGGTTCAAACTTGTGATAAGCATCTACAAGGGAAGGATACGTTTTAAGCAACTGGTTAAAACGGTCGAGGTGGTTTTGATTAAGTTCGGAATTCATATAGATGCTTAAAGTACTTCTGGGATATTGTTTGTTTCTATTATTTAGTACCCTACTATAGTTGACACGCTACAGACAGCAAATAGCAATTAATTAAGGAAAGGTAGTTGATATTATAAATTTCAAAATATAGGTCGCAAAGTCCTCACAGAAGATCCCATTTGTTTAGACCGATTGGCTTTTGGAATGGCCATGACAGCTTCACGTTGAACCAGTAATAAGGTAATAAAGATTTTGGTGGGTTAAGAAAGTCTCACGCCAAAAACAACGAAGCCTGCACTAATCAGAATGCCTGTTATGCCCATTGCTTCAGTATGTGGTTCATACATATGTAAATATATGCCAATCTGAATTAACAATATGCCAAAGACCATAGCTACCTTCAATAACGTAATGATTTTATCATCTGTCATGATTAAACTACCTCAATTGTATGCCTATCTTATAAAGTAACTATTACAAAATATTAATATGTATCAGCCAGATAAAAAACAGTTATGAGACTATAGCACGCCATAATAATAGTTTTGTTCTGGGAAGAACTTGCAATGTTACAACCCTTATGTATAATTCGCGCCCACTAGTTCTTTGGAGCGAGTGATTTTGGTTAGGATTGAGGTGCTTTTACTGATATTCAATATACAACCAAGATAAAACAAGGCCCCGATTGTGGGTCAGCAGTTTACATGCATCCTCCTATCAATTAATTGATGGTGTGGATGATTTTTTTTGTTCTTTCGGTTGGAGCTTAATCGATGCCAAATCAAAGAATTCGTATTCGTTTGAAAGCGTTTGATCACAAGTTGATCGATCAGTCTACGGCTGAAATCGTTGAAACAGCGAAGCGCACAGGCGCACAGGTTAGTGGACCTATTCCTCTACCTACTCGCAAAGAGCGTTACACAGTACTTACTTCACCTCACGTAAATAAAGATGCGCGTGATCAGTATGAAATTCGTACACATAAACGTTTAGTGGATATCATTGAACCTACTGATAAAACAGTAGATGCGTTGATGAGATTGGACTTGGCTGCCGGTGTTGATGTTCAAATCAGCCTGGGCTAACAAGAGAGGGTTTTAACATGGCGATTGGTCTTATCGGTCGTAAAGTAGGTATGACTCGCATCTTCACTGAAGATGGTGTTTCAATACCTGTGACTGTTATAGAAGCCACCCCAAATCGTGTGACTCAGTTACGTACTGATGAAACGGACGGGTATAAAGCGCTTCAAGTCACCGCAGGCGAGAAAAAAGCAAGCCGCGTTAATAAAGCTGCAGCAGGTCATTTTGCTAAAGCTGGCGTGGAAGCGGGCCGCGGTTTATGGGAATTCCGTTTAGACAACAATGAAGGTGAAGGCATAGAAGTTGGCAGTGAAATTACTGTTGAAATTTTTGCTGACACTAAAATGGTTGACGTTGTCGGAACTTCTAAAGGTAAAGGTTTCCAAGGTGCTATTAAGCGCTGGAACTTTAGCCACCAACGTAACACACATGGTAACTCATTGTCGCATCGTGCACCTGGTTCGATTGGTCAAAACCAATCACCCGGTAAAGTTTTCAAAGGTAAGAAAATGGCCGGTCAGATGGGTAACAAGCGTGTAACTATGCAATCTTTGGACGTAGTCCGAGTTGATACTGAGAACAATCTTTTACTAGTTAAAGGTACTGTTCCTGGTGCACCCGGTGGCGATGTCATTATCAAAGTTGCTGTCAAAGCGTAACGTCTGGGGAGTTAAGTGATGGAATTAGTATTGAAAGACGCAAAAAGCGCTCTTGAAGTATCCGAAGCAACCTTTGGACGTGATTTTAACGAAGCACTAGTACATCAAGTAGTAGTTGCATTCGGTGCCGGAGCTCGTCAGGGTTCTAGAGCACAAAAAACACGCTCTGAAGTACGCGGTGGTGGTGCCAAACCTTGGCGTCAAAAAGGAACAGGTCGTGCCCGTGCTGGTACAATCCGTAGTCCTATATGGCGTTCTGGTGGTGTAACTTTTGCAGCTAAGCCACAGGATCACAGCCAAAAGGTTAACAAAAAGATGTACCGTGGAGCTATTCAAAGCATCCTTTCAGAATTGGTACGTCAAGAACGTTTAATCGTGGTTGAAAAATTTGCAGTTGAAACTCCAAAAACGAAAGAATTAATTTCTAAGTTGAAAGAGCTTGAACTGAAAGATGTACTTATTGTGACATCAGAAGTTGATGAGAACTTGTTCTTGTCAGCACGTAACTTGTATAAAGTTGATGTGCGTGATGTCCAGGGTATTGACCCAGTAAGTCTTATTGCATTCGAAAAAGTATTGATGACTGCTGATGCAGTTAAACAATTAGAGGAGTCGCTAGCATGATAAATGAAGAGCGTCTACTTAAGGTGCTTTTAGCACCACATGTTTCTGAAAAAGCAACGCTAGCTGCTGAGACAAACAACACAGTTGTTTTGAAAGTAGTGAAAGATGCGAACAAAGAAGAAATCAAAGCGGCAGTTGAAAAATTGTTCGAAGTTGAAGTTGACTCTGTTCGTACCCTAAACGTTAAGGGTAAAACCAAGCGTCACGGATCATCTTTCGGTAAGCGTAAAGACTGGAAAAAAGCTTACGTTGTGCTTAAAGAAGGTCAAGACATCGACTTTACTGGCAGCGAAGGCTAAGAAGGGGATTAGATATGCCATTATTGAAAGCTAAGCCGACTTCTCCTGGTCGTCGTCATGTAGTTCAGGTTGTTAACCATGACCTACATAAAGGTGCACCTTATGCTCCTTTGCTTGAAAAAAACAGCAAGTCCGGTGGTCGTAACAACAATGGTCGCATTACTGTGCGTCATATTGGTGGCGGTCACAAGCATCATTATCGTGTTATCGATTTTAAACGTAACAAAGATGGCATTCCAGCCAAAATTGAACGTTTAGAGTATGATCCAAACCGTTCTGCAAACATCTGTTTGGTGTTATATGCAGATGGTGAGCGTCGTTATATTTTGGCTCCTAAAGGCGCTAAAGCAGGCGATGCAATCCAGTCAGGTTCTGATGCGTCAATTAAAGCAGGTAATACTTTGCCAATGCGGAACATTCCAGTAGGTACTACGGTACATGCTATTGAAATGAAGCCAGGTAAAGGTGCACAAATTGCCCGTTCTGCAGGTACTTATGCACAGATCTTAGCGCGTGCCGAGGGTTATGTAACTCTACGTCTACGTTCTGGTGAAGTTCGCCGAGTATTAGCAGATTGTCGTGCCACTATTGGCGAAATCGGCAATGCAGAACATATGCTACGTTCACTTGGTAAAGCCGGTGCGAACAGATGGCGCGGTATCCGCCCAACTGTCCGTGGTGTTGCCATGAACCCTGTTGATCACCCACATGGTGGTGGTGAAGGTCGTACCTCTGGTGGCCGTCATCCTGTTTCACCTTGGGGCGTTCCAACTAAGGGTAAGAAAACACGTAGTAACAAGCGTACTGATAAATTAATCGTACGTCGTCGTAACAAGTAATAGCGAGGATTCACCATGCCACGTTCTCTCAAGAAGGGTCCATTCATAGACCTACACTTGCTGAAGAAGGTCGAGGCTGCAGTGGAGAAGGGCGAGAAAAAACCAATTAAGACTTGGTCTCGCCGCTCTATGATCATCCCAGATATGATTGGGTTGACCATTGCAGTCCATAACGGTCGTCAACACGTCCCTGTATTTGTCAGTGACGAGATGGTTGGCCATAAATTGGGCGAATTTGCTCCAACGCGTACTTACCGTGGCCATGTCGCGGATAAGAAAGCCAAGAGATAGGAATTAGATTATGGAAGCTTTTGCTAAACATCGTCACGCTCGTACCTCTGCTCAAAAGGCTCGCTTGGTAGCAGATCAAATTCGTGGTTTACACGTTGAAAAGGCCCTTGAGGTGCTGTCTTACAGCCCTAAAAAAGGCGCCGATCTAGTCAAGAAAGTACTAGAGTCAGCGATTGCGAACGCCGAACATAACGAAGGTGCAGATATCGACGAGTTGTCAGTATCTAAAATCTTTGTTGACGAAGGTCCAACTATGAAGCGTATTAAGCCTAGAGCCAAAGGCCGTGCTGATCGTATATTGAAGCGTAGCAGTCACATCACTGTTGTTGTGTCTGATAACTAGGAGAAAGTAATGGGACAGAAGGTACATCCTACAGGTATACGCCTGGGTATCAGCAAACCATGGACATCTACCTGGTACGCTAATACTGCAGATTATGCAGATAACCTGTTTAATGATCATCAGGTACGTCAGTATCTGACCAAGGCACTTAAGAGTGCTTCACTTTCAAAAATCGTTATAGAACGTCCAGCTAAAAGCATTCGTGTGACTATTCACACTGCTCGCCCTGGTGTTGTTATCGGTAAAAAAGGTGAAGACGTTGAGAAGCTACGTAAGCATGTATCTAAGCTAGCCGGTGTGCCAGCTCAGATAAACATTGCTGAAGTACGCAAGCCAGAATTAGACGGACAACTTGTTGCAGATAGTATTGCTAGCCAATTAGAGCGTCGTGTTATGTTTCGACGTGCTATGAAGCGTGCAGTGCAAAATGCAATGCGAATTGGTGCTAAAGGTATCAAAGTTCAAGTAAGCGGCCGTTTAGGCGGAGCTGAAATTGCGCGTGCCGAATGGTATCGTGAAGGTCGTGTTCCATTGCACACTTTCCGTGCTGACATCGACTATGCAACGTCAGAAGCTGCTACTCAATATGGTATCATTGGCGTTAAAGTATGGATCTTCAAAGGTGAAGTATTAGGTGGCATGCCACTTACTCACGAGCAGCCAGCTGCCGCACCTAAGAAGAAAGGCCGTGCTCCTAAGCGTGAGGGCTAATTATGTTACAACCTAAACGTATGAAGTTTCGTAAAATGCATAAAGGTCGCAACCGTGGTTATGCTACGGGTGACAGTGTAAGTTTCGGAACTTACGGACTTAAATCCGTAGGACGTGGTCGAATGACTGCGCGCCAAATCGAAGCAGCTCGTCGTGCTATGACACGTGCCGTTAAACGTCAAGGTAAAATTTGGATACGAGTTTTCCCTGACAAGCCAATTACTGAGAAGCCTCTAGAAGTGCGTCAAGGTAAAGGTAAAGGTAACGTTGAGTACTGGGTATGCCAAATTCAACCGGGTCGTGTGTTATACGAAATGGAAGGTGTTCCAGAAGAAGTAGCACGTGAAGCGTTTGCATTGGCTGCATCTAAGTTGCCCTTTAAAACAACTTTCGTAACTCGGACGGTGATGTAATGAATGCCACAGAACTGAAAGAAAAAAGCGTAGAAGAATTGAACGCAGAGCTACTTAGTTTGCTCCGTGAACAATTTAACTTGCGTATGCAAGCGAGCACTGGTCAGCTTGAAAAAACTGACGGTCTTCGTAAAGTGCGTCGCACTATCGCGCGTGTTAAAACCATTCTGACTGAAAAGGCTGCTGCATAATGACTGAACAAACGAGTCGTACAGTACAAGGTCGCGTGGTCAGCAACAAAATGGAGAAATCCATCACTGTTGTGGTAGAACGTAAAGTGAAGCACCCAATTTATGGGAAATTCATCAAACGCACTACTAAGCTACACGCACATGACGAGACTAACCAATGTAATGAAGGTGACGTAGTAATAATACGCGAATGTCGTCCTTTGTCTAAGTCCAAAAACTGGATGTTAGTAGACGTTATTACTAAAGCTTAATTGTTTTAGTAAACAAAATTGAAAAGGCGCTAACCGCAATGTTAGCGCCTTTTTCTTTGCATTTTTAACCTGGGTCCAGCTTAAGCAAGACGCATAAAGCATCCTGTTTAGTTGTTTTGCAATGCCGATGATGCTTACAAGATATTTCTCCCTCAGTGCAACATAATGACTCGAAGCTAATGCCTAAAAACTTCAATTCGATGCCATCATGACATCTGTCATAAATTTCCTAATTTCACATTTCACAATTTGAACAATCACTATCGTAAACATGCATCAATTGTGTAAAAAACAGATGCACAATCAACATAATGACTCTCAAACCTTTAACAGTCATGCCAAGTGTCTGTGTCAATGTGCTCTTACTTCAGATAATTTGAGGATAATCCTAGGGATTGAATTCATAGCTTTTAACGTTATTCAATAAAGGGACTTTCTAGGTATATTCTTTTTTTTTGCTAACTAAAGTCATTGTAGTTTGCAGTTCAGGAGACTCATCATTTTAATTTGGCCACTTTGGTTGTGTTGTAAATAACACTGGCTGTTTTTGATGAGTAAGGAAAATGTATCAGCCGGTTTTATATCCCTGCCATCTAATAAAATTCTCTGGTTGTTGCTGTGCTGACTACGATCAACAATTACCGTACTGTTTTGGGTGAATACATTATCTGCGAGTTTTATCGGTTGGCTATTCATCAGGCTGCCTATGGCTTGTTCTAATACACTACGAATTTCAGGTGATGAGTATTCAAGCAATGCGGGGCTTGACTCCTGCGCCTGGATCGTTTTACAGTTAGTGAGCACTACGGTTACCATGACTAAAACACTCTTAACTTTGTTTATTTTCATCATGCTGTTGGCTCACTAATAGGCGTCAAAATCCTTATCGATTCTAAAAGGGTATTGGGTGTCTGAATAGCAATACCGGTGCCTTGGAGGTTTACTGCTTTTCTCGTTGCTTTACCGGCAGGTTTATTTTGGATTGGGCATGAGCCAGTTTCTGCAAAACTAATAGCCGATGCTAGTAACGATTCATCCTCGTCGCCGAGCATTTGTGTGAAATCATCTGCTACTCTACAACCCGGTAATTCGTCATCAAATACTGGACTGTTGACCGGACTAAATCCTTCTGAATATTCCCCAAAATCTTTTGCATTAACGCCTTGAAACTGAATGGTGAAGTAGGTCGTACTGCAGTTATCTGTGGCATAAAATCCAAAAGGCTTGCCGCATGTAGTATCGCCGATTAATACCACTTCAACATCAATGCCTTTTAGGCCATTTATCACCGCCTCGCTGGCTGAACAGGTATTGTCTGTTGCTAGAATAAACACACGTGTCAACTCTACAGAAGGTAACGTATTATTTGTAAATTGATTGGTAGTCCAATCAATTTCTCTGGTGTAAAAAGGTGTAGGCTGTAATGTGTCACCTGTGACGGGATTTTTGTTAGGATATTTACCATTGAATTGTAATGTTTCAAACGTTTGGTTATTGGTTTGTGCACCGCCAGCTACCATGTAAGCGACTTGTGAAGCCATCGCAAGTAACCCTCCGCCGTTGTAACGCAGATCGATAACCAGTTCAGTCACACCTTGGTCAACAAATTGCTGAAACCCATCAATCAGTTCTTGTTGTCCTGTGCGGATGAATGAATTGAACTGCATATAACCCATACGGCCTATATCTGTGTCTATGACTTTAATGTTTTGTACGGTTTGCAATTCAATATTTTGTGAAGTTAAGGTGCTCTCTAAGACGTCTTTTTTAGTTTCATCTGAAAATACAAAGTTAAAGGTTTGACCTGGTGCAGATGGGAACAACGCCGCATTAATTTGGTCAACGTCGGCCTGATCGCTGGCGTTCACAAAGTCAATGTCATCAATTGTTTTCAATTCATAACCTCTAAGGACGCCAGCGATGGCAGCAGGGGACTCCGGCTCTGTAAAGCGCACAATTAAACGCCGAGGTGAGCTTGCACTCACAAATTCCCAGTTAATGCCATACCCAGAAGTAACCCCACTTTGCGTACGCTGGTTGTAGTCTTCAGTCGATTGGGAAAAATGGAAGTTATCTTTAAAAGACCCTGATGCTGTGCGTTCATTGGTTTTCAGCTGGCTAAAATAATTCGCCACAGAAAATGATGCAGGGTCGTTATCATCTACCTCGCTGTACCAAAGGTAAGTATCGTTAGTCCAAGAGCGAAGCCACATCTTTTCATGCATGCTAGTACCTTGAGAGTCCAAAAAGGTATCGCCGTTGCTATCTGGACCTGTTCTTGGGACGGCACAAAGATTTTTATAAACTGAATCGTTAGAGAATTGCCCAGCTATCCAATTTGGTTCTTCAATACTGGGTATAGGTGGAGAACTTGGTGTCTGCGAACCACTCCCCCCGCAAGCAAAAAGTGCAAAGCTAATAACTATAATGAGTGCTGACAATATTTGTTGATTCATAATGATTCTTCTGCTTATAGACAAAATTTCATACCCGTTAGATTTTGTTTAGGATCATTTAAGCAGACGTTAAGTGCTCACTAGTAAAACTTAAGACAGGTCATAGTCAAGATTAGTTTCATATTTAAGCCTGTAACTTAAAAGTCTTAGTTTTTAAGTTGCAGACTTATGGTTAATCGCAGAGCTTGCTAACTGGGTGCCAATTAACGATAACAAACAGTATGCAGTAAAGTAATAAAACCCCTCCCCAGCAGCAGATAGAGTTTGAGTACTGATATCTAAAGCAATCTTAAATCCAAACACGCTAAATTGTTCAGAAGTAATGGTTTCTGCGTGGTTGGTAGACATAATTGCTAGGAAAATGGCAATGACAAACACATCCGCCATTGACCATTTACCTATGGCCCCCACAAAGTTGATGAGTCTTTTTTCAATTTGCAGAGATTGAGTCAAGTAGGCAACACAAACCAGTATTGTTTTTAATAGTGGAATACACACTGAAAATACGAATATCAGTGCAGCGACTAGCAATCTTTGGTCTTCCCATAGTTCGCTAATAGTGGCCATAATCGACAATTCTTTATCTATTAACGAAGATGTAAGGGCTGAACCGCTAAGATTAGCAGCCATTTCCATATTAAAGGAAAACATAGTCAGCAATATGCCAGGGAAAAATAGCCCTAATGCGAAAATATTAAAGGCAAAGCCAATATGTTTTTTATACATTTTTAAACGTTTTCAAATAATGCTTCAACTCGCTTACGCGTTTCTTCGATATTACTGACATCGGCAGGTGCAATAAATATTGTATCATCACCAGCAATGGTGCCTAACACGCCATCTTTTTTGCCTAAAGAGTCTAATAATCGAGCAATTAACTGGGCTGCGCCAGGACTGGTGCGAATAATCACCATTACATTGTTGTGCACAATATCTAATACAAGTTGTTTAAGGGGACTTCTTGCTGTGGGCATACCCAATTCAGGAGGCAAGCAATAAACCATATCTCCCCATGCGTTACGAGTGCGAACTGCGCCAAATTTACTTAACATACGGGAGACTTTGGACTGACTGATATTATCCAATTGCTGCAATTTTAGTGCTTCAACTATATCGCCTTGCGATCCAAAACTTTCTGTTTTAAGAATGTCTTTAAATGCTTTAATCAGTGTGTCTTGTTTAGTAGTGGCCATAAAGCACTCGTTAATGGAGTTGATAGTTGTATTTTGCCGTATTGTATAAGTTTAAGCAATTTGCCTGCAAAAACAATGATGACAAATATATGATAAAACATAGCTGGCTATTAAATCGAGCAAGACCCTAGTATAATAGGAAGTTATTAAAATCTTATATATTACATCCATGTTAGCTTTGATTATTGCAAAGCAGAACGCTTTTCACAGGAGAGAATCATGAAAATAGCCGTATTAGGTGCTGCCGGTGGTATCGGTCAAGCGTTATCATTATTATTAAAAGTTCAACTGCCAGCAGGCTCTGAGCTATCTTTGTATGATGTTGCTCCAGTGGTTCCTGGTGTCGCGGTGGATTTAAGCCACATCCCCACCGATGTAACAGTACAAGGTTACGGAAAAGATAATTTAGCTGATGCTTTAACCGGTTGTGACATTGTGTTGATACCAGCAGGTGTACCTCGTAAGCCGGGTATGGATCGTTCTGATTTGTTCAACATCAATGCGGGTATCGTTAAAAACTTAGTTGATGCTATTGCTGATAATTGTCCTGAGGCTTGTACCTGTATCATTACTAATCCAGTGAATACAACTGTTGCCATTGCAGCGCAAGCGTTAAAAGCCAAAGGTGTTTACAACAAAAATAAATTGTTTGGTGTGACCACTTTAGATGTTATCCGTTCAGAAACCTTTGTCGGTAATTTAAAAGGATTAAACCCAGCCAACTTACACGTTCCCGTTATTGGTGGACACTCTGGTACTACTATTTTACCTCTTTTGTCACAAGTTAAAGGGGTAGAGTTTACGGATCAAGAAGTAGCAAGTTTAACGACTCGTATCCAAAATGCGGGTACTGAAGTAGTTGAAGCTAAAGCGGGTGGTGGGTCAGCAACATTATCTATGGGCCATGCTGCTGCAAGATTCTGTTTGTCTTTGGTTGATGCTATGCGCGGCGAAAACGTTGTGGAATACACTTACGTTGAAACCAATAGTGAAGACGCTGAGTTTTTTGCTCACCCAGTACGTTTAGGTAAAAATGGTGTAGAAGAAATTTTATCTTACGGTGAGTTGAGTGAATTTGAAGAAAATGCTAAGAACGCAATGCTAGACGGCTTACGAAGTGATATCGCTATGGGTGTTAATTTCGTCAAAGGTTAGGTTTATAATCGCTTAAGTAAGCGCTTATAAAAAAGCCCCTTAGAGGTATACCTCAAGGGGCTTTTTTTTAGATGATTTTACGCTGCTGCGATGGGGCGACTGGTGACCGTTTTATTCGTTTGGATCGGTCTTGTGGGTTTGGCTTGTCTGGCAAATGCGGGCATTAACTTACCGCCATTTTGAGGTGTAGGCGCTGTTAGTGGCTTAATCTTAGACTGAGGTAATTTAGATTGAATACACTCTCTAATGTCTTGTGGTTTGTAGCCAGAACGCACTTTTATTCTAACATGAGGGATATGTGCCGCATCAAGGGCGCCACTTACATAAAAATCACGCTGAGTTTTGTAACCATCTTTACCACTGCTGTGGACTAGATCAATCGCAATAACAGGTGACATATCGTCTTTGGAACAAAGCACAAAATCAAGATGTTTACTGCCTGCTCGCGAAGCTGCATTTTTGCTGGTTTTCTTATCTGTGTTTTGATGAATAGTCAAAATATCGCCCATCTTCACTCTGCATAAGATTCGAAATTCATTTCCTACCGCTTCTTCGATAAGTCCCAAAAACGTACGTTCAACGGGTGTAAACAAGTTACCTTTCTTTTTAAAAGGAAATGCTAAACCTGGTTCATGCAGTTTCATCGCGCCTACAGCTACGATGATCAGTAACATCATCAATACAATCGCTAGTTCCATGATATCTCCAAAAGCCAATGTCAGAAAATTGACTAAGTGTTAGTTTTTTCTTGAATAAGCAAAAAAAGTGCCAACGGCGTGGTATCAATGAGACTTTTGAATAAGAGCTTTGGAAAATATTAGATTAACTTGAGGTATACGTTAATCAGCAGATTTTATTAGGATATCGATCTGACTTCCTTGACCGTCCTTAGATATCACTACCACTTTTTGACCATTAGAATATTGAAGCACAATACGGCCTTTAAGTATTTTTTCGTCTTCGGCTTGCCCTAGTTTATCGATATAAAACGCCTTTGCAGTTTGTTGATCACTGACAGCAAAATAAGACATACTGGCAGGCAGTTCTTCCGCAAATAATTGGCAGAACTTGGCATTAGGGTATAGTGGTAATGTATAAAAAACTTTTGGACATTTTTGTGTACTAATATTCATTTCAGGTTGTTGTTCTTGCGCCTGTGACAATCCGCTAGACGACAGTGACAATAATATAGACACTTTAAAGATTAATTTTAACAAAGACATATCCCCACCCCAGAACTTCTGTTTACTATAGGAGTAGATTTACTTAGCATCAAGCTAATTCAATGCATAAAAGGTATGGCTATCCGTTTGTGAGTATGTAAATGATAAAACTATGTGCAGACTATTTAAGGATCATATTATTTTGTGGTGGCTTACTTATAGGTATTCAAATACCCGCTGTTGTGGACCAGTATGCCAAGCGAATTGATGCTTCTAATGGACATAGCAAAAATTATTTATGCGAATTCAGGTAAAGGAAGTTTTTATCTTAATATAAGGTTTAAGTTTATGACTTCAGCTATGGCATTTTTAAAAATGAATCGTTTGCTATCGAATCAGGCGTTGTAAGATAAAATTATAACAAAGCAAATCAAGCTGATGCATGAAGGTTGTCACTGTTTTTGTTAAAACAAAAAGCCAGCAAAAATGCCTCACAACCTGCGTGCTGTTGTTTGCAGTGTTAACGTCAGCTTTAGGGTAAACAAGTCATTATCAAAGAGCTTCGGTTTTTTAAAGTTTGTTCAGCATATGGTGATAAAAGAACTGAATGATATGAGGACAATCTTTTCCGCACTCCATTACTATTGCCCACCAAAGACAATAAATAGCGCTCAACTGTGCAGCAATTAATGTACCGGGGGTAAGTGTCAAAAACACAGATGCTTGGTGAATACAGCGGCTATACATATTAAGGCTTTAGTGAGTCTGCTGGGTATCAACAATTGAATGCTTTATCCATTGCCCTTGACTATCACTTCTGGTTCCCCCAGATCTACTCCATCACACTCATAAATATATTTTAATGATGACTCTATGAATAAGCACTTAAAAATCGACATCGTATCCGACGTATCTTGCCCTTGGTGCATCATCGGCTATCAAGCATTGAATCAAGCTTTAGCTAATTTGGCCCCAGATATTCAAGCCGATATAACTTGGCAACCCTTTGAGCTTAATCCACAGATGCCAAAAGAAGGTCAAGAAATTACTGAACATATCACTCAAAAGTATGGCATTACTGTTGAACAGAGTGATCAAAATCGTGCAGCCATTAAAGATCGGGGTTTGTCTGTAGGTTATGAATTTGGTAATCGTGGTGGTGGTCGTATTTACAATACTTTTGATGCGCATCGTTTATTGCATTGGGCTCATGAACAAGGCAAACAAACTGAATTAAAGTTAGCGCTATTTGATTTATATTTTCAGCAAAATGGTAACCCTAGTGATCATATACAACTGTTATCTGTTGTTGAACATATTGGATTAGATGTGTCAGAAGCGGAGCAGATATTGGATTCAGATAAATACACTGCGGATGTCAGAAAACAGCAACAGTTTTATCAAGCCGCTGGAGTGAGTTCAGTGCCTGCAGTGATAGTGAATGATAAACATTTGATCAGTGGTGGTCAGCCTACTGACGTTTTTGAAAAGGCGTTAAAGCAAATTGCTGAAGAGCGTTTTAACTAGACCAAAGCAACTATTGTTATTTTATGTGACGAGGGTGGCATTTAAGTCGCTAGCTAATTATCTAGAGTTCAAGTTAATTATGGTGAGCCGAGCATAAACAGGTTGTTAAGCTTTATTATGTATGAACCCCCTTCAGTAGAAGAGAGCCCATACATTTCTTAATGCTTTAACATAATTGATATGTTACTGGGTAACGGGAAAACCTCTATCCCGCATCAATGCTTCCACTTTGGCGTCGCGTCCACGGAATAGACGATAAGCTTCGGCGGGATCCATAGCATTACGAATAGAAAACAAGTGATCGACTAGCTTTTTGCTGACGTCTTTATCGTAAAAGCCACCTGGTGCGTCGGCAAAAGCTTCTGCTGCGTCAGAAGTGAGCACTTCAGCCCACATATAGCCATAATAGCCAGAAGAGTAACCTTCACCCGAAAACACGTGACCAAACTGAGTGCTGCGATGGCGCATCACCACTTCTTCGGGCATACCCAGAGCGGTTAGCTGTGTTTTTTCAAAGCTCTGTGGTTCGATTAACGCAGGATCTGTGGTGTGGTATAACAAGTCCATGATGGCTGAAGCCATATATTCAGTTGTTTTGAAGCCTTCATTAAAGGTGGCGGCTTTTTTAATTTTGGCGACTAAATCAGCAGGAATAGGTTCACCCGTTTTGTAATGCACCAAGTAGTTATTGATGACTTCGTCTGTTGTTAACCAACGCTCCAGTAACTGAGATTGAAATTCAGTGTAATCTCGCACCCCAGAATGTGAGGTAGGGTAAGCAACCGTGGCCGATAAGAAATGCAGGGCATGTCCAAATTCGTGAAAATAAGTTTCTGCATCGTCCCAAGATATGAGTGTTGGCTGACCTTCTGACCCTTTCACAAAATTAGAATTATTAGAGGAAAGTACCGTCTTTTTACCATCAAAGGTTGTATGACTACGATAAGTGGTGGCCCAAGCGCCAGAACGTTTTCCTTTGCGACCAAATGGGTCTAAGTACCACAGACCAATATGTTCACCTGACGTTTTGTCTTTGACTTCCCACACCTTAACGTCCTCATGAAATACTGACACTGAACCTTCAGGTACAGGCGTAAAATCAAAGTTAAATAATCGGCCTGCTACATAAAACATAGCTTCACGTAATTTATGCAATTGCAGGTATTGTTTGACTTCATCAGAATCAAGAGAGTATTTGTCTTTGCGGACTTTTTCGGCGTAATAGCGATAATCCCAGGGCGCTATTTTAATATTAGCTTCTTGTGTATCTGCTATTGCCTGCATATCGGCAACCTCTTGTTCGACACGTGCTATTGCTGCTGGCCACACTTTTTTCATCAAATCCATGGCGTTTTCTGGGTTTTTTGCCATGCGATCTTCTAAGCGCCATTGCGAGTAGTTGTCGTAACCTAGCAGTGCAACACGTTCATTACGTAAAGTGAGGATGTTTTTGATGAGTGCGTTATTATCAAATTCATCACCGTTATTCGCTCGGCTGTAGTAGGTTTTCCATACTTTTTCTCTCAGTTCTCGATTGTCCGAGTAGGTTAAAAAGGGATCCATCGATGAGCGCGAATTGGTAATGGCATATTGCCCTTCTTTACCAAGCCCTTTTGCGGCGTTTGCGGCAGCCGAAATCAAAGACTCTGATAGGCCTGATAACTGGTCTTCATTTAAAAACAACACATAGTTTTCTTCGTCAGCAAGTATGTTGTTGGCAAATTGCGTTTGTATGCCAGCTACTTCTTGATTGATGGCGGCATAACGCGCTTTGGCTTCGCCTTTTAGAGTTGCACCGTTGCGAGCAAAGCTATTATAGGTAAGCCATGTGACCCGCTGTTCTTCGCTGGTTAAGGTTTTTAATTCTTCACTTTGATAAACGGCTTTTACTTTCGCAAATAGTTTTTCATTACCTGTAATACTTGAATTGAATGCAGAAATTTTCGGCACCATTTCTTTTTGGATACCACGAAACTCAGAACTATTATTATTTGAGCTCCATATGCCCCAATAACGAAATACCCTACTCAAAGCACTACCGGCTTTTTCTAAAGCCACTACTGTGTTTTGAAAATTAGCCGCCTCTGGATTACTAACTATGGCATCGATTTCAGCCAAATTTAGGGCCATACCTTTTTCTAAAGCGGGTTTAAGGTCTGCTAAATCCATCTTATCAAAAGCGGGTACGCCGCCATAAGGGCCTTCATATTCTGCTAATAATGGATTTTGTTGTTCTGCTTTTATCTCCGCAACTGTGGTTTTTAGTTGGGTGTTAGTAGAAGTGGGCTCGCTACATGCACTTAATGCCAATATCACCGCACTACTTAATAGCGCTGTTAGTTTTATTTTCATAATTTCCTGCCAGATGGTTTTTATAATTTTGATTTAGTTCGTCAAGGTTAACCTGACGATCACAAGAGTGTAATGTTATGGCATCAAAGTACAAGGGGATATTAGTGCGATGTACTATGTTATGAGGAGTATTTTGAGTATCTATTGCCATACATAACTGGCGATGGGTATACGGCAACTTCACGCATACTAGCTAAAGTGTAAGAATCTTAAAACTCACGTTAAGTGTCTGAAATGAGAGCCGTTCTAATAGCCACATTTTTAATGGTATCAAGCCATTGTTGTGCTAGTTCAGATGCACTGGCAAACACCTTAAACTGGTTGCAAACCTGGGCTCCACAAAACCTCGAATTTAAGATGACAACGTCTGCAATAAAATTTAATGGTTGTAAGCAGAAAGAGTACTTAGCCTCTTTGAACCAACCTATTACTAAAAATATTACGCTTGAAATGGGCTTAGGTTATGCTAAAGGCGCACATTCTTGGGGAGTTTTTAATCAAAAAGTGTCTGTAAAAGAGTTTTCTTTTATTCCGATATACCAATTTAGTCATGATGTTAGTATTGGGTTTGGTGTCATTGCTCAATCACAAACTGAGTTTAAAACAAGCCAAGGGTTTGAGTACAATTTACCAAAAAATACCGAGTGGATGGTTAATACACGCATTGATGGTTTTGCTTCTAATCATTATTGGCAGTGGACTGCGTCAAGCCAAAAGTGGGGTGCTTCAGATGCGCTCGGAGGGTTATTTAAAAACGGCGCTACGAGTCATAACATTAGCTTAAGTTACAATGGGTATTTTTGAAACACTACAGAGACGTATTTAAACTTTAGCCCCTATGGCACTTTCTTTATCCAAATGCTGAGCATCGCACAATCGCAATACTGTTTTTTTATCGGTTGCATCTACTTCAGTAATACATGTATTTTGAAAGTCTGACAGTGGCGAGATAGCCTCATCCACTATCAAGTGTTGTTTAATTATTTCGCGCAGTACTAAGCCGTGAGTCATAACAATTAGGCTTCCTTGCATGTTCTGATGGGTTGTTAATACCAATTGCCACGCATGATGGACTCGTTCAATAAACTGCTGATGCGTTTCACCATTTGGCGGTGCATAACTTTCCGCAAAAAAATCAGTGTTAATCTCTTCATAAGGCCTACCACGTAAATCACCAAAGCTTCTTTCCCTCAGCAAAGGTTGTAGGCTAAAGGTAGATTGTTTTATTGCACGAAGAGGCGCCGCCGTTTGTTGGGTGCGCATGTAGTCACTGCATATTATTTTCTCTAAGGAGATATTTTGAAACGTCTGAGCAAGTTGCTTGGCTTGTTGATGCCCAAGTTCTGAAAGAGGAGTATCAGGCATTTGTACAATTCTATCTCTGTTGCCATTTGTTTGGCCATGACGGATAAGATAGATAGACATTATGCAAATACTACCGTTTTATTTTTGTGAATGATAACGCGGTCTTCTAAATGGTAACGCACCCCATTGGCTAAGGCTGTTTTTTCACAGTTTTTACCCTTACGCACCATGTCAGTAGAGGTATCGCTATGGCTAATACGCATCACTTCTTGTTCAATAATTGGACCTTCATCTAAATCGCTAGTCACATAATGGCAAGTGGCACCAATTAACTTCACGCCACGGTTATAAGCTTGCAAATAAGGTTTAGCACCAGCAAAAGATGGTAAAAAGCTGTGGTGAATATTGATCGCTTTACCTGCTAATTTTTTGCAAAGATGTTCAGGAATAATCTGCATAAACCTAGCAAGTACGGTTAAATCTGCTTCATAAGCCTCGATGAGCTTTTCTACCTCAGCAAAGGCTTTTTCTTTTGGTTGGTTTTTAAAATCCACCCAATGAAAAGGAATGTTGTGCCAGTCCGCAAATTGTTTCATTTGCGGATGATTGGCAATAATACAAGGAATATCGCAATGCAATTCACCACTGTGCCAACGGTGCAAGATATCCATCAAGCAATGAGACTCGTGACTAGCCAGCATCACTACTTTTTGTTTTTTGAGTGAATCAGCAATTTTCCAATGCATTTGGAATTTTTCAGCGATAGGTTCAAAAGCCTGCTTCACACTGTCAATACTCATAGTGATAGATTCAGCTTTGATTTCGTGACGCATAAAAAATCGCCCCGTTTGCTGATCAGTATGATGGTTGGCCTCAACAATAGTGGCATTTTGATCAGCCAAAAATTGGCTTACGGCTGCCACTAACCCTACTTGATCTGGGCAATCAATGACTAGTCTAAATGTTTGCTGCATAACTCTTAAAACCTTGATTTCCTATATGGCTTATTGTCACCCGCTAAAGCCAATGAGGTAAAGAACAAAAACTGCTATTTCAGAATAAACCCCATGCTTGACATTTACATTTTTAACTCAATGATTATCAAATAAGTGTTCAAACTCAGACTGCTTTAAAAGCAAATAGTCTGGCCAATGGCCAAGTCTGCCGAATATGATAAGACACCCCTTTTTTACCTGAAACCGACTCGTATAAATGAAATTCTTGGTTACGCCAAGAAAAGCTAGGTTCGATTAAAGGCGCTGGTGGATTAAACGTACATTTTCTAGCTAGTGTTAAATGTGCGACATAATCTTGTTTAGGCAGCTGTAGGCCGATTGAATTGGCTATTTGCACAAGGCTTTTTACAAGTTGTAGATGTTCATTTTGAGTATCTTTGCAACCTAACCAAAGGGCTTTGGGTTTTGACCAATAACCTACTTGATTAAGTGAAATATCGAATGTGTTTACTTCGGCCATTTGATTGATGCCGTCATATAAGGCATCGAGTTGCTTAGGCGAAATCAATCCCAAAAATGCTAACGTGACATGAAAGTTAGTTGCCGGCACAGGTGCCTCAAAGTGAGGAAATGCTTTATTTCGCCAAGCCTCTATCGCCAACTTAGTTTTGACGTCGGGTGATAAACCAAAAAATGCGCGCATACTGTCACCCTTGATGTTTGTTATCATCTTAGTTAGATACCTTACTCACACTTTTAATTAAACCAAAGAGATTTCATTTGTTACCTGTTGAACATATTTTACCCGCGCTACATAAACAACTGATTGGCGGTGATGCCATCGTTGTGGCGCCGCCCGGTGCGGGGAAGTCGACCTGTTTGCCTTTGTCTCTGCTCAAATTAGATGTGTTTAAAGATAAAAAGATCATTCTATTACAGCCAAGGCGTATTGCTGTTAGGACGATTGCCTCATATTTAGCGAGTCAATTAGGTGAATCGGTTGGTCATACCATAGGTTATCGTATTAGAGGCGAAGTAAAAGTAACGGCTAACACCCGCTTAGAGATTGTCACAGAGGGTATTCTAACCCGCATGTTACAGAACCAGCCAGACTTACCAGATGTGGGTCTAGTAATTTTTGATGAGTTTCACGAACGTAGCGTGCATGCCGATTTTTCACTGGCACTGTGTATTGAAGTACAACAAGCGCTTAGGGAAGATTTACGTTTATTAGTGATGTCAGCTACGCTTGATGTCACAGCGCTAGGCGAATTATTGCCTGCAGCCAAATTATTAGAGTCTAGTGGGAAAAGTTATCCTGTGGATATCATTTATCAACCCGACAATTCAAGTTTACATTTGTTTGAAAAAGTTAGTCGGCTGGTCATCCACGTTTTTCCTAAACATCAACATGATTGTTTGGTCTTTTTGCCCGGTGCTGCCGATATTAACAAAGCTGCACAGCGCTTGAGCCAACATTTTTTAAGTGCAGGTGAAGATGAAGTTGAGGTTTTGAAGTTGTTCTCGGAATTATCGAAAAATGAACAGCAACAAGCTTTACTGCCCCACCCAAAAGGAAAACGAAAAATTGTCTTAGCGACAAATATCGCTGAAACCAGTTTAACCATCGAGGGTATTGAAGTTGTTATTGACAGCGGTATTGAGAAAAAGGCCATTTTTCAATTAAACCGTGGTATCACACATCTACAAAGCCAAAAAATATCCCAAGCTTCTGCAACGCAGCGGGCAGGAAGAGCTGGGCGTTTGACTGCAGGTACTTGTTACCGACTATGGAGTAAAGAGCAACATAGCAGATTAGCTCAACAAATTACGCCTGAGATCATGCATAGTGACATGAGCAGCTTTATTTTGGAAAGTGCTATATGGGGAGCGGATGTGTCAGCGCTTGCGTTACAAGATCATCCTAGTGACGCGCAGCTATCCCAAGGCTTTGCACTTTTAAAGCAGCTTGAATTACTCGATGAAAATCAGAAGCTCACGACCTTAGGGCGTAAAGCTCATGGCTTAGGTTGCCACCCTAGTATCGCTGTTATGTTGCTTAAGAGTGCGAACATGAGCTCAGAACACTTAAGTATGGGATGTGCTCTAGCGGCACTAATAGAAAATAAGGACCCGATGGCCAGAACAGCTAATGGAGCAAGCCTTGCCGCTAGGTTACATTTTATATTACAACAAAAAAATCATGTTATCTGGCAAGCAATCCGCCAATGGCACTCGAAATTGGCATGTCGCCTTCTAGTTTGGCCGCTCGAAGACACGGCTGTTTTGGTCGGTTACGCTTACCCTCAATGGCTGGCAAAACAGAGAAAAGATGAACGTTATCAGCTGGTGAATGGAAGCGGCGCGGTATTATACCAAGATGACGCTTTAACCGCGCACCCTTGGTTAGCGATAGCAAATATGCAAACCAGTGATAGACAACAAGACAATGCGCAAATTCGTTATGCGGAGTCTTTAACGCTGTCACAACTTGAGCAACATTTTGAGTACTTGATTGAAAAAAAAGAGCGAGTTGACTGGGATCCTGAAAATCAAAGAATAGTCTCAGAAATGCAAAAGATTTTGGGTAAAATCATTATTCACAAACAACCCATAAAACGTCCCTCTGAGCAGCATATTCTGTCTATTTGGCGAGATGTTATTCATGCCAAAGGCATGGCAGACATGCCTTTCAATGATGAAGCTCAGCAACTTATCTATCGTGTGCAATTGGCAGCAAGTTTTGCTGGGGGCCCATCATCTTCGGCGTTTCAGTCATTTCCAGATTTCACGGGATCTGGTTTGATCAATTCAATTGACAGCTGGCTGATACCCTACCTTACGAATATATTAACTTGGCAGCAATTTACCCAATGTCATTTTCTGCAACAATTGCTTAACGAGTTGGACTTCGCACAGCAACAAAACCTGAACAAACAGTTACCAAAACGGATGACTTTACCTAGTGGGAGCAGTGCTCAGTTGACTTATACCTCAAGCAATAGTGTGGTGTTATCGGTGCGTATGACCGAACTATATGGTTTGCAGCGTCACCCAACGGTTGCACAACAACAGGTTCCGATTACTGTTGAGTTACTTTCTCCTGCGGGGCGACCCATACAAACGACGCAAGATTTACCTAGGTTTTGGCAAGGAAGCTATAAAGAGGTACAAAAAGAAATGAAAGGTCGTTATCCTCGTCATTTCTGGCCAGATGACCCGGCAAATGCCCAAGCAACAACGCGCACCAAAAAAAGGATGAACAGTAAACCATGAGCAGTAAATCATGAGTAAAATCCCCGCAGGCAAAGCTAAAGCTGCAGCAGTAAAAGCAAAGTCAACAAGCAATGCATCGAAGGTTTCGATATGGAAACGACTTAACCCTTTTAGTTGGCTTTGGCGTCATTGGGGTAAGTTACTGTCTATTTTTATCCTAGTGATGGCAGCTTATACACTGTATCTCGATGCAACAATTAGTCAGAAATTTGCCGGTAATAAATGGCAGGTGCCAGCACAAATATTCGCACGACCCATGTATTTGAGTCTAAAACAAGAAATAAGCATTAAAGAGATTGAAGAAGAATTGCAACTATTGGGTTATAGAAGGGTGACCCGTGCCGATAGTTCAGGCGAATACCAAGTATTGACGAACAAAATTCGTATCCAGCGTCGTAAATTTGATTTCTCCCATGGCATAGAAGATTTACGACATATTGAAATCAGTCTCAAAAATGCGCGTATCAGTCAAATACAAGACCTTAATAGTCGTCAAAGTATCAATAATATTAACCTTGATCCATGGCTCGTCACTCGCTTGGTCAGCAGCGGTCGGGAAGACCGTATGTTAGTAAAAATCAACGATGTTCCGCCTATTTTGACTCAGGCGTTAGTCGCTGTGGAAGATAAGGACTTTTATCAGCACTTTGGTGTGGCGCCACTTTCTATCCTTCGGGCTCTTATGGCCAATATTTCTGCAGGGCGCACTGTACAAGGTGGCAGTACGTTGACCCAGCAGCTGATTAAAAATCTATTTTTAACCCGTGAAAAATCTTTAGTGCGTAAAATTAAAGAAGCCATGATGGCGCTGATCATAGAATTAAGATACAGCAAAGATGTGATCATCGAGGCTTATTTGAATGAAGTATTTTTAGGTCAAAATGGTGACACCGGTGTGTATGGATTTGGTTTAGCCAGTTATTTTTATTACAATCGCCCTCTGAATGAACTGAGCATTGACGAAATAGCTACATTGGTAGGCATTATCAAAGGCCCTTCATATTACAATCCACGAAAACATAATGAGCGAGCATTAGAGAGACGCAATATAGTGCTGCGTTCTATGTTTGAAAGTAATCAATTGTCACCCAATGAATATCAAGATTTAGTGGCGCTACCCATTAAATTAGCCACCGGTGTGAGTCTGAAAAAAGATAAACACCCGGCGTTTATGGACCAAGTGCGTCGTGAGCTACGTTTGGTGTTGGATAACCCAGATATTCGTCAGTCGGGTTTAAAAGTGTTTACTACATTGGATTCTAATGCACAGATGAAAGCTGAGCGTGCTGTATCTGAGGGAGTCGCAGTTCAGGAGAAACGTATAGGAAAAAGTGGATTTGAGGCGGCCATGATAGTGACTGACATTGATTCAGGGGAAATTCGCTCGATTGTGGGCGGGCGCAATGTTGATTATGCCGGTTTTAATAGAGCACTGGATGCCAAACGTTCTATTGGTTCATTGATAAAACCGGCTATTTATCTTACTGCGCTAGAGCAGGCTGCAAACTATAACTTAGCCACACACTTGACTGATGAGCCCATTAAACTGAAAAGTGCTTATGGCAAAATGTGGGAGCCACAGAATTCAGATAAAAAATTCCGAGGTCAAGTACCGTTATTGACCGCGTTGAGTCGGTCTCTAAACGTGCCAACTGTGACGTTAGGCATGAAATTAGGCTTAGGCAATATTGCTGATACTATCTGGCGTTTAGGAGTAGAAGAGGAGCTTGATTTGTATCCTGCTCTTACTTTGGGAGCGGTAAATTTTTCTCCGTTACAAGTGAACCAAATGTATCAAACCATCGCCAATAATGGGCGTTACATTCCGCTGCACTCAATTACTGCCATTATGTCTGCAGATAATAAATTATTGTGGAAATTTGACGTTGCACAAGAGCAACGAGTAGATGAGCAGGCGACTTACTTGCTGAATTATGCACTACACAAAGTAACGCTGGAAGGCACTGCAAAAGATATTCGAGTAAAATTTCCAGATATCAATATGGCGGGTAAAACCGGTACTACAGATGATTATCGCGATAGTTGGTTTAGTGGTTTTGACAAAAATATCCTTGTGACCAGCTGGATTGGCAAAGATAACAACCAACCCGTTAACCTAAGTGGCGCTAGTGGCGCTATGCAGTTATTTATTGGTTATCAGCAACAACAAGAACCCAAGTCACTGGTGAGGCGTTTCCCTGATGGTTTGGGTATTGCTCATTTTGATAACGAGACAGGTCACTTAAGCAAAGCAGGGTGCGCTGGCACATTCAGTGTGCCTGCCATTATCTTAGCATTGCCTCCTGTGCCTAATAGCTGTTTTGGCGAGTCCTCTGTGCCAGATAAACCCAAAAGTTTGTGGGAAAAGATTTTTGGTTAAGGTTGTTTTTTAATCACAACCGATTGTGGCCTTTTTTGATCTTGTTGCAGACTCGGCAGTTGAGCACTTTTATTTATTCTATTCTGAATAAAGCTATTGATAGGGGGAGGGCTAGAACAATCTATATGCCCACCAAAAAGCGACAAAAGCACCGCTGTAGTTTTTTTGCCCGCTGAGCTGCAATCAGCTTTGATTGCATTGGTGTTTCTAAATTTTTCATCTTTGGTCATAAAAGGATTTTTGACTTCATCATCTATTACCGGTGAATTTTTGTGTTGCTGATAATACCGAGATGCCTGTTCAGCCACTCTATTTCTTTGCTGCTGCTGAAAACTATTTAGGTGACGTCTTGCCATGCTTGTTGCAGGAGCGCTGACTTCTGAGCTAGGAATGGATGTCATACTTTGTTCACTGGGCATAATTTCATTTACTTCATCATTTACTGCTGCTTCCTCTTCTTGTACCTTTTTTTCGCGCTTGGGTGGTAATGCTTGTGGTGGAATGACCTGTACCTCTGGTTCTGAAATAGGGTCAATTTGATTATCTGGTGGGGTTTCAGCAACGCCAGGCTTTTCTTCTAACTCGACAGGTGGAGGTATATCCTCTTTTACCTCCTCAACAGTTATTTCTGGCATGATGGGAGGCATATCAAATATTAAGGTTGCTTGGATCACCTCTTGCCTTTTTAGCGGCAAGTCTGGTGCTGTAGGAAACATAACCGACCGGGCAACCACATAAATGATAATCAGGTGCAGAATGACTGATATAAATAGAAATTTATTTTTTTTAAACACTGCCGTTTGCGCATGTCCTTGATGAATGTTTCGGATTTAGTAGAGTACCCTTTTAGGGATTAGTTCAAAACAGCAATGATGTCTATACCCAGTTTAATGACGGACTTGGCTAGCTAAAAATCAGTCTTTTTAAGGTGTTGCGTTTAGCGTCAGTAACCAATATGTGGGGCTGACTATCAAGAAAGTATACCTTTAGTGCCTTTTCCATCACATCATGTCGTTCTCATTGATAGCCGTTACTGTGGTTGTTTTCCTAGATTCCCCGAATCCATCTTCGTAAGCATAGTCATTGCGAACACATTCTTTGTCATCAGCGCTACGCCAGAATGTTGGTGTAGTCGATAAAGATTTTTATATTGGTTGTTCACATCCTAGCAGTTTTTGCTTTAAAACATAAAGATTGAGTCTAAGGCATAAAAATCGCCCTCGATAGTGATGCAAGCCACGTTTTATATAATAGATATGTCGTATTACATTTTCTTATTACCCATAGAGCTAATCGGTCAAGGATAAACCAGAATAAAGTGTTTCGCACTGACACCCCTATTTCAATCCGATATTTTATACTGATGAATGGGTGAATTTGAAAAGCGCGCACCAACTTGATCCCATTTTTACGTGCTGCACCAAAAAAGCGCAATATAATGTAGCAAATAGGAGTCTTAACTAATTAACATGTTGATTTTATTGCTAAAAATAAATGGCATAGGTTTTGTTGTATCTTTACTAAACACTATAAACACATGTCAATAAACTGGGAGCTACACCATGAAATTAGTTACTGCGATCATTAAGCCTTTCAAGCTTGATGACGTGCGAGAAGCAATCTCCGAAATCGGAATAGATGGTTTGACTGTTACCGAAGTGAAAGGCTTTGGACGTCAAAAAGGACACACTGAATTATATCGTGGCGCGGAGTATCAAGTGGACTTTCTACCGAAAGTGAAACTTGAAGTCGCCGTCCAAGACGATCATGTCGAACGTTTAGTTGAAGCCATCGTTGGCGCAGCTAAAACCGGCAAGATTGGTGATGGTAAAGTATTCGTGTATGACTTAGAGCATGCCGTTCGTATTCGTACTGGCGAGACCGATGGCGAAGCCATTTAGATTTTAGGAGAACAACCGTGGAAATTACTTTTGAATTGGGCTATGCCCTAGATACTTTTTACTTTTTGATATGTGGCGCGCTGGTTATGTGGATGGCCGCTGGTTTTACAATGCTAGAAGCAGGTTTAGTTCGTGCTAAAAATACGACCGAAATTTTAACTAAAAACGTCGCACTGTATGCGATTGCTTGCATTATGTATATGGTCTGTGGTTATTCAATCATGTATGGCGGCGGTGATTTTACTTTATTCCTGAGTGGCATTACTGGTGATGGCGCAACAGGTGTGGCTGAAGATGCTGCTACTTATGCACCATCTGCTGACTTTTTCTTTCAAGTGGTATTCGTAGCAACGGCTATGTCTATCGTTTCAGGAGCGGTTGCAGAGCGTATGAAACTTTGGGCTTTCTTAGCCTTTACTGTTGTTCTAACTGGCTTTATTTATCCTATGGAAGGAGCTTGGACATGGGGCGGCGAATCTGTGTTTGGTTTGTACACTTTAGGCGACCTAGGATTCTCTGACTTTGCCGGTTCTGGTATTGTGCATATGGCGGGTGCTTCAGCTGCTCTTGCAGGTGTACTATTGCTAGGTGCTCGTAAAGGTAAATATACGGCTGACGGTAAAGCTCATGCTATACCTGGTGCAAATTTACCACTAGCCACTTTAGGTACATTCATATTATGGATGGGTTGGTTTGGTTTCAACGGTGGTTCTGTTTTAGCCACAGCTTCTGTCGAAAGCGCAAATAGTGTAGCGGTTGTATTTATGAATACTAATGCCGCCGCCGCTGGTGGTTTGGTTGCTGCACTGATTTTAGCACGCATATTATTTAAGAAAGCGGACCTTACCATGGCACTTAATGGCGCATTGGCTGGTCTAGTGGCAATTACAGCTGAACCTTCTACTCCAACTCCTTTACAAGCAACTTTGTTTGGTGCCTTGGGTGGTGTATTAGTGGTGTTTAGTATCCTTGCCTTAGATAAGCTTAAAATTGATGATCCAGTGGGTGCTATCTCAGTTCACGGCGTGGTTGGCTTATTAGGTCTATTACTTGTGCCTATCACTAACGATGCTTCTACATTTAGTGGTCAGTTGATTGGTGCGGCTACTATCTTTGTTTGGGTGTTTGGAGCCAGCTTCATTGCCTGGGCAATCATCAAAGCAGTGATTGGAATTCGTGTGAGTGATGAAGAAGAGTTCGAAGGCGTAGACATGAGTGAATGTGGCCTTGAAGCTTATCCTGACTTCACTGTCCGTTCTTAATCATTGTTCATTAAAAATGATAGAAGGGTTAACTGAGTGGTAACACATATGTTTAGTTAACCTTTGAACAGAACAGTATTAGCCTCGCATTCGCGGGGCTTTTTTATGCTAGAACACGTTGTCTTGAACTATCTTTCCCACGGTGTCACTTACCCTATTTAAAGTCATCAATCTCCACTTAATATGGGTCTTTTGCTGTGACCCAAATAATCAACAAGCATGCAAGCCATGAAAACGGACATGGTAGTCAGTATTTTTGACTTAAACGCGCACTGTATTACTAGCTTGATTATCAATGTCATTGAATAATTAAGTTTGTAATGTTTAAGTCAGTGCATTGCACTGCAAAATCAGAGTATCCTAATAACATTGTTAATCTTTAATCTGTGGCCAATGAAAATATCTATATTAATGAGTCTATTAACCCTGGCTTTAGGTAGCTCTTATAGTGTTGCTTACGACCGGATAACAGGCGAACCTTTTGCCTCTCGCTCTGAAGTGATAGCTCAAAACGCCATGGTGGCCACGAGTCAGCCATTAGCGACTCAAGTAGGTTTGGACATTTTAAAGCAGGGCGGGAATGCCATAGATGCAGCTATTGCAGCCAATGCTATGTTAGGACTCGTTGAGCCAACGGGTAGTGGCATAGGTGGTGATTTGTTTGCCATAGTGTGGGATGCTAAAACACAGAAATTATATGGACTCAATGCCTCGGGTCGCTCACCCAAATCGCTTACTTTAGAGCATTTTAAGTTACAAGGTCTCGACAGTATTCCTGCCTATGGACCGCTGCCCGTATCTGTTCCCGGTGTGGTAGATGGTTGGTTTGAACTGCATACTAAGTTTGGCAGCTTACCCATGACCAATATTCTTTCACCAAGTATCGAATATGCAAAAAAGGGTTTCCCAGTAAGTGAGTTAGTGGCTTATTACATGCAGCGCAGTGTGCCTAAGTTGAGCGAATTTGCAGGTTTTAAAGAAACCTATATGCCTAACGGTAAAGCCCCAGTTAAAGGACAGATATTCAAAAATAAAGGCTTAGCTGTTACCTATGAAAAAATTGCGACTGGTGGACGAGATGTTTTTTATAAAGGCGATATTGCGCGCTCGATAGATGCGTACATGAAACAGCAAGGTGGTTTTTTAAGTTACGAAGATTTAGCCAGCCATACGTCTGACTGGGTCGAGCCAGTATCAACCAATTATAAAGGTTATGATGTGTGGGAATTACCACCGAATGGACAAGGTATAGCCGCACTGCAAATTTTGAATCTGTTGGAGCGGTTTGATGTTGAAGGCATGGGTTTTGGCTCTGAGCAATATATTCATAATTTTGTCGAAGCAAAAAAACTGGCATTCGAAGACAGAGCAAAGTATTACGCGGATCCTGCCTTTAATGACATCCCAGTCGATTGGTTAATCTCTAAAGAATATGCCCAACAACGCCGCAAGCTAATTGATAATCACAAAGTCGCCAAGCGTGTTGATGCCGGATTGAATGAGGGAGACACCATTTATCTCACTACGGCAGATAAAGACGGCAATATGGTGTCACTTATACAAAGTAACTACCGTGGCATGGGGTCGGGTATGACACCCACTGGGTTGGGATTTGTTTTGCAGAACAGAGGCGAGTTGTTTAGTTTACAAAAAGGGCACTTTAATGTTTATGCGCCGAATAAACGCCCTTTTCATACGATTATTCCTGCGTTTATCACGCGTAATGGCCAGCCTTGGATTAGTTTTGGTGTAATGGGCGGTGGAACACAACCACAAATGCATGCACAAATTGTAGTGAATTTGATAGATTTTGGGATGAATTTACAAGAGGCAGGGGATGCACCTCGCATGTTACATTCTGGCTCTAGCCAACCAACAGGTGAGTCCATGACAGACGGTGGTTATGTCAGCTTAGAGTCAGGTTTCGGTAATAAAGTAAGAAGAGAGCTGACTAAAAAGGGCCATATACTCCGTGATGTAGTCGGTGCGTATGGTGGTTATCAAGCTATTATGCGTGATCCAAAAACAGGGGTATATTACGGTGCATCTGAAAGCCGTAAAGATGGCCAAGCAGCGGGTTATTAAAAGTGTTTAATATGATTAAAGCATTATGATTCAAGCTCAAAAAGGTATCTGCGCAGAGCCAAATCTTCACGCACTTTATTTGACATTTACTGTGGTTGACGACGACTCTCAATCTATGCGCGTTAAATTGGCTCTAATTTTAGATTTATTGTCTTATTTCGATGAGGAATATTACGAGGCCATGGTGTCAGGTGTGCTAGCGATAGGCACTGATTATTGGTACGAACTATATCCAGATATTATTCCTAAAGAACTTGCTCCTTTTCCTGATATTCACTGCGAAGACCGAAATGCCCCAAATTCTCCCGGTGATTTATTTATTCTGATTAAGGCTGACCGTATTGATATTTGTCATGCGATTGGGGTTGAGATTGTTCAATTGTTAAAGCCTCATGTCGATTTATATGAGGAGGTAAGAGGATTTAGATATTTAGATGGTAGAGACTTAACCGGTTTTGTTGAAGGTGCTGAGAATCCTAGGGGCATGAAAAAATTCGATGTCGCAATAGTGGGTGCCGATGATCCTGACTTTACTGGCGGAAGCTACTTACATATTCAACGTTACCAGCACAATATGCAAAAGTGGCAGTTGTTACCCATTGCTAAACAACAACATATTATGGGTCGACAGAAAACCGATAACAGGTTATTAAACAGCGCTGGTTTAGCCACAGACTCCGATACTGGTGGTGTTCAAATGGCCATCCCAAATAAAAATAACAGCGCATTGCTTACACAGAATATGCCTTATGGGGATATGTTCACTCAGGGGTTATATTGTGTATCTTGTGCAAATAGTCCGCAACCCTTCATTAAACTGCTTCAAAGCCGGGTTATTGGTGATGATGAGGGCCATTACGACGAGTTGCTCGACTACACGACAGCCGAAACGGGTGGGGCTTTTTTTGCGCCTTCCATAACCTTTATTAAACAACAATCTAAAAGCTAATTCGTGCTAAGCGTCATGTATCACTATTCTGGTAAATGTAGCTTTGACTCAAATGCCACAATGTTGTAGGTGGTTGTTAGATGATTAAAATATATATGTGTAGCTTGATTCCAAGCTGTTAGAGCAACTTGAGCATTGGCTGTTTGTTTTATCGTTTCACCAAAAAAGTAACGCGTCGGACTGGCACATCATAACAAGTTAACATTATTCTAGGTCAGTTTCTTACAACAATATGGAGCCATCCCAATCTTCAGCTAGTTCAGATTGTTGTAACCTAGCACATTGTTCTAGGTGATGAATGGCGAGGGTATCTCCAGGGTATATATCCAAAGCTTGTTGGAAATGGGTGATGGCTTGTTGCCAATTTTGTTGTTTTCTATAATCCAAGCCTTGTTCAATCAACGCAGCATTGGATAATTTCAATTGTTTTACGTTTGTGTCTTGGTGATCGATAATTTCGTAGACTTCTATCGAGGCTTTTCTGCCTTTGACTCTCACCCAGTCTAATAAACGGTATTCAAATATACCCTTAGCTTCTGCTTGGTGCAAAGTCTGGGCGCTGATGACGATGTCGGTATTGTATTTTGGAGCAAGGGCTTCAAGTCGAAAGGCGATATTAACACTGTCACCTATGACTGTGGTGTCCATTCGGTCGTCTGAGCCGACAGTGCCTATAATCACTGGGCCAAAATGGATGCCTATACCAATATTTACCAGCGGATAATCACAATTGGCGCGATGTTGATTATATAAATCTATGGCATAACGTAAATCGAGGGCGGCACGGATAGCGTCTTGTGCTTTATCGGTATTAGTGCCTGTTGGATTGTCGAATAAAGCCATGACTGCATCACCAATAAATTTGTCAATAAATCCATTATTTTTATGAATAGGTTCGTTCATACGCAGGAAATAAGAATTTAAAAAATTCATTAATTCTTGAGGGCTCATTTGTTCAGATAGGCTAGTAAAATCGCGAATGTCTGAGAATAAAATAGCCAGCTCGTCTTCGTCAGCTCGGCCAAGTTCTAAAGTCTCTGAACCATGTTTGGCAAAGTGATCGACAAACTGTTTAGGCACAAACTTACGAAACGTTTGGTTTAAACGCATCGCCTCGTCGGCTTTGTCTTTGTATTGTTGTAGTGCCTCTTCGCTTTGTGATTGATGCGCTATTTGTTGTTCAATTTGTTGGGCATTTTCGATGCTGGTGGAAGCACTGACCGTTAAACGCGCTGTTTTTCTAAGAAGTACGATTAACACTATTGTGTAGAGCGCAATAATAACTAATAAAAACAGCGGTAATGGTTGTAATACTTGCTCAAGCATTAGGAGTATTTTATCTCTTTATGACGTATAAAATATAATCATTGCTTAGCTGCAACGGGCTGCAACATTAGCTAATACTTTATCGGCAATGGTTAATGTTTGTTGCACAACTTCGTCGGTATGTGCTGCGGATACAAAACCGCCTTCGTAAGAAGCAGGAGCAAAGTACACGCCATTTTCTAACATACCATGATAAAAGTGATTAAATTGTTCGATGTTGCAATTAGTGGCTTGTTGATAATTGATGACGTGTTCTACGTCAGTAAAAAACAGCCCAAACATACTGCCTGCATAGTTAACTGACATGGGAATGCCATGTTTGTTAGCTATTTCCTTAATTCCTTCTGCTAAGGTCTGAGTTGTTTTGGTTAGTTGCTCGTATAAACCTTCTTTCTCAATTTCGCCTAAAGCCGCTAGACCTGCGGCCATTGCGACAGGGTTACCCGATAATGTGCCTGCTTGATACACCGGTCCATCAGGAGAAATATGCCTCATGATTTCAGCTTTTCCACCAAATGCGCCCACTGGCATGCCACCGCCGATTACTTTGCCTAAACACGTAAGATCGGGTTTGATATTGTATTTTTCTTGAGCGCCACCTCTTGCTACACGAAAGCCAGTCATGACTTCATCAAAAATAAGCAAAGCACCGTATTGGTCACAAATATCTCTAAGACCTTGTAAAAAACCATCAACAGGAGGAATGCAGTTCATATTGCCAGCTACGGGCTCGACAATGATACAGGCGATGTCCTCAGGATGTTGCTCAAATACATGAGTCACAGAGTCGAGATTGTTAAAATTTGCAGTGAGGGTATGTTTAGCATAATCAGCTGGTATACCCGGTGAGCTAGGTACGCCAAAAGTTAATGCCCCTGAGCCGGCTTTTACCAGTAATGCATCAGCATGACCGTGGTAACAACCTTCAAATTTTAGAATTTTATCGCGATTTGTAAACCCGCGCGCTAAACGAATAGCACTCATGGTTGCTTCAGTGCCTGAGTTTACCATGCGAAGTACTTCCATCGACGGAACTAGCTCATTGACCTTTTCAGCCATGAACACCTCTGCTTCGGTCGGTGCGCCAAAACTTAAACCATTAGCAGCTGCATCAATCACAGCTTGACGAATAACAGGATTGTTATGGCCTAACACCATGGGTCCCCAAGATTGTACGTAATCGATATAACGTTTGCCGTCTACATCATAAATATAAGGGCCATCAGCTTTGCTGATAAAAGGTGGGGTGCCGCCCACTGCCTTGAAGGCTCTAACTGGGGAATTAACGCCGCCGGGGATGTGTTGTTTGGCGCGGGCGAAAAGGCTTTTTGATTTTTGCATAGTAACTTCTTTCATTAAGTGAATTTATTTGCAGATAATCTTTTGATCATCAGGTTATTAGCTATTTACGTGCCAAAGTACTTCTCGATCAAACTGAGTAACAATATTTTCTACCCCAAGGGTCATGGCAAACAATGCCATACGCACTAAAACGCCATTATCAGTTTGGCGGAAAATGGCAAGATTAGGGTTAAGATTTAAATCGTTATCCAGCTCATTTGCCTCTACTCGAGAATCGCGAGGTAGGGGGTGCATGATAACTGTCTTAGACTGAAAATGTTTGGTGTAGATCTGTTGATTTAAACGAAATTTCCCTCTGTATTGATTGGCTTCTTCTTGGGAAGGAAAACGTTCTTCCTGAATACGTGTTTGGTAACAAATATCTGCATCCACAATGCCTTCAAATTGATCTGTGATTTTGCATTGATGACCTGCATTCTCGATAGCATCAATAATCGAGGTCGGCATGGCTAATTCTTTAGGCGATATCAAGGTAAAACGAACATTATTAAATAAACATAATAACTTAGACAACGAATGCACAGTTCTACCGTATTTTAAATCGCCAATCATAGCGATGTGCATACCATCAATACTACTACCATGACTGAGTAATTCTTTTTGGATAGTGTACAAGTCCAATAATGCCTGAGTGGGGTGCTCATTTGCACCATCGCCGCCATTGATGACAGGTATGCGACTGCCTTCTGCAAATTCTGCCACAGATCCGGAATCGGGGTGACGCATAGCAATGATGTCGGAGTAGCCACTTAAAACCCTTGCAGTATCATATAAAGACTCCCCTTTAGCTAAGGCTGAGTTACTTAGCCCTGTTGTTTCCCGCACTTCGCCACCTAACAAATTAAATGCGGTACCAAAACTGACTCTTGTTCGGGTACTAGGCTCGAAGAACAAGTTGCCTAAGATAGCGCCATTTAACACGGTTGTACGTTTTTTACGCTTTGCATAGGGCAACATTTGGTGAGCTACATTAAATACTTTTTCAATCGCGTCGCGGTCAAACTGATTGACCGACAGGATATGATTACCTTTAAAATTCATCTGCTGCGTAACTTATACAAGCTTATCATGTTCTGTATTTTACCAAAATTAGTCCACACTCCCTAATACCAATGTCATAAATTTACTATTATGATCATCTTTATAGTGTGCAAAGGGTTTACAAAACTCAAATAAACCTTCTTCAGAAGGTGGTATTCGGTTTGCGAAGTACAATGCACTTATACTTTGGCAGGTGTGGGATACAGATTATCTTTGTTTATTCTTATTTTGACGAGACACTTTTATTAGCCTGGACTTGTTTTGTTTATTTGAACTAGCTCGATAGTTTTTACTTGTATGAACACTTTTATTATTTGAGTGGTAAGTGCTTGCTGTCTTCTGAGTGTCAACTGTGGAGCGTTTTACTTTGTTACTTTGCGCTCCTATCGATACCCTTTTGTGTGACTTCCCACTATTTTGCTGCTTATTATCAATCTTAGAGGGGGTGCGAGGTCGATAATCATTGTTCCGTTTATGACTTTGGTGCTTTTTATTTTGATTGATAATCCGTTTTTTATTACTCACTAACTTATCAGTCTTCATTGCTTTTGTTTGACGAGCAGTCTGTGGTTGCTTACCTAAAGCTTGTTTGAATTGTTTAGCATTAGTTTTGTTATGCTTTCTTGAGTAATCATTAACATTCAACACTTTTTGCTTATCAATCTTTTGGTGTCCTTGTCTTTTATTGCCACCGTTAACGTTTCGCATAATACGTTGACCATTAATTCGATGTTGAACACCCCTTCTATGTTGCTGGTTATGACTCCAGCGAGGGTATTCTTTAACTCGAACCACTTGACGACTATTGCGGACATTATGATTATTTGACCAATATCTGTTTGCATGACTACGGTAGTGATAGTTAGCGACAACATGACGATTACGCCAATTAAAGCCTCCAAAATAAAAGCTGGGGCGAATGTTGAACCCTATGCTCCAATACAAACCAGCATTAAAAACACTGTGTTCTGGCCTATGCCAATAATAGGGTGGGTGGTTGTGCCACCACCAGTTGCCATAAACAACGCGCGTATCGTAGTAGGGTACATAGACAATTTCTTCCCGCACCGTTTCTATAATAATTTCACTTTTTTCTTGCTCTACATTGACATAGTCATTATTTGCTAAATTACCTTGTTGGTAGGCTTTTTGACGTAAGTTTTGAATGCTTGTGAGTATCTGTTGTTCGTTCACTAAAAACGCACTACCTAGTGATTGTAACCAGTCCAAGTCTTCACTGAGCTTCTGTAATAGTTCATTAAACGGCACCAAGGCTTTGACGCTGGGATCCCAATCTTTATTTTCTACTGCATTGAGAGCTTGTTTTTCATCTAAGTCTGCATTTGTTGCTCGCCAACGAGCGGCTTGAATGATTTCTAAAGGGTAGGTTGATGCCATTAAAATATGTGAGAGTAAGGTGTCGGGATAAAGTGCGATTGGCGCTAAAATTTGATCGAGTTGTGCTTGAGCAAGCACAACAGGTTCAGAGGTTTCTGAGCTTGATTCATCCTGCGCTTGGGCAAGTTGCACAACGCTACCTATCAATAGGCATAAAACACATATATAGATGTATAGGTACTTGGTTTGATTACGCATAACCCTTTCCTTCTTAAATAGAAAAATCCAGTGCTACCCAAAAGTATAGGCAACATTTATAACTGTGGATTAGGTTATACGTTTGCTAGCCTTAACCATGGCTGAATATTTACTGACGGTAAGGTTATTTAAGTAAGGCCTTATCGAACTGATGACCTAACTTTTCGGTTTTAGTGCGAATGTAGTTACGATTATCATCGGTTATTCCATGATCAATGGGGGTACGTTGTGCTACGTTAATTCCCATGTTGGAAAGGGCTATAACTTTCTTGGGATTGTTTGTCATGAGGTTAACATTATTGATCTTCAATTTATCTAAGATCAACTTACAGATACCATAATCCCTAATATCAGCATCAAAACCCAAGTGTTCATTTGCTTCAACAGTATCCATGCCTTCATCTTGTAATTGATAGGCCCGAATTTTGTTGAGCAAACCTATGCCCCTCCCTTCCTGACGCAGATACAACAATACCCCTTTGCCTTGCTGAACAATATTTTCCAACGCTTTTTCTAGTTGTGCACCACAATCACAGCGAGTACTGAACAGTGCATCTCCAGTCAAACATTCAGAATGAATACGAATAGGCACAATATCATTTGCATCCCATTGGCCGTATGAAAGGGCGACATGTTCCTGCGCTAGTTCATTATCAATAAAACCATGTATTTGAAATTTACCCCAATGAGTGGGTAATTTGGCCGAACTAACATATTGATACTGATCTAATTTAGGTTTCATATTGTGTAAAGCGTACTTAATTAAAGGAAATTACGGGTTATATACACATTTATTGCGTATTCAAGTTTATGAACATATCTATGCTTAAAACAATGTCTATATGGGCATCATTCAGTCTTTTACAATAGCTTGAGATTATCTATGTTGAGTAAAGTTAGCCAGTGCATGAGGTTTAGCAACACCATATCCTTGAGCAAAATCAACCCCCATTTTACCCAGTTCGACCATTATTTCAGTAGATTCAACAAACTCGGCGACTGTCTCCATTCCCATGGCTTTCGCGACGTCTTTAATTGAATTAACCATAGCCATGTCTACGGGGTCAACCAAAATGCCCTTTACAAAACTTCCGTCTATCTTGACCTGATCAACTGGCAAGTTTTTCAAATAGCTATAGGAAGAAAATTCACTACCAAAATCATCTAGGGCAAACAAGCAACCCAATTTGTGGAAGGTATTAATAAACTCTAAGGTTTCATCTATCTTTAAAATGGCCATGCTTTCGGTAATTTCGAAGCATACTTTTGTATAAGGAATTTTGTACTTTTCAAAGGCATTCAAAACAAATAGTTTGAGTTCTTTATCTGCTAATGAGTACCCATTTAGATTAATGCTTACTCGCATCAGTTCAGCGTTATGTCTGGGGTTATCCGCCAACCAGCAAAAGTAATTCTCTACTACCCAACGGTCTATGTTCCCAGTGAGGTTACAGCGTTCGGCAGCGGGTAAAAAGGTACTGGGAAGAACAATGTTGCCTTTCTGATCGCGCATTCTGAGTAATATTTCATAGTGATGACCTTCTATTCGTTTGCTCAGCCCTTGATAATGTTGGTAATACAACTCAAAGCTGTCGTTCTCTAAGGCGTGATTGATATGTGACTCCCAAGACATTTCAGACTCATATCGCTGCATGTGCTTATCTTGTGCCGCATAAGTGTGCACTTGGTTACGACCACGCTCTTTGGCTAAATAACAGGCCGAATCGGCCATACTTAATAATTGCTCCGGCGAATTGATATTAGGCTGCCAGGGTACTTGGCCAATATTAATACCTAATGTGAAGATCCGATTTTCCCAAATGAAACGAAATTCCTGCACAGCATTGAGAAGTTTGTTGGCCAGCAAATAGGCCATTTGCGCATTGTCCCCCTCAAGTAATACACCAAACTCATCACCACCTAGTCTTGCTAAAATCCCTTTTTCCATTACTACTGCATCAAGCTTTTGTGACAGTTGCTTGATTAGCAATTCGCCTGCTTTGTGCCCGCAGGTGTCGTTAACCACGTTAAATTGGTCTAAGTCCATGTATAGTAGTGTTAGAGCGCTATTGTGATTTTGAGCTCTAAGTAAACCACTTTGAAGTCGACGTTCAAATTCACGTCTATTGTAGACTCCGGTCAGTGAATCATGTGTGGCCAAGTATTCCAGACTAATATTTGACTGCTTTCGCTCGGTTACATCTGATATGGAACCAAACAGGTACTCTTTGTCGTGTTCTCGCTTGATTTGACCTGAGATTGCAAACCAAAATTCGCTGCCATCTTTACGTACACCTTTTATCTCTTTGCCAATGACCTTACCGCTTTTATGAATCTCTCCAAGCATAATCGCGCGGTCTTGGGGGTTGGCATAAAACTGAGCAGCGTTATTTAATTCTCTCAACATCTCAGCTTCATCGATATAGCCAAATAGGCTGCACATGGCAGGATTTACACTTATTAATTGACCGTCGAGGCTGGAGGTATATATCCCCTCTGCAGAATTTCTGAATAAGTCATAAAAGTGTTGCAGACTTTTAATTGTTAGTTGCTGTTGCATGTTGTGACGGTATGTTAGAACGCGTTCATGTGCTTCAATCGCTAATGCAATTATCATGATGCCTAACATTATTAGTACGGTGAATATCAGGGATATCTGTTGCGTTAATGGCATGCCAGATAAAAATAACGTCACCTGTCCAAAGCCGCTTATGGCAATAAAAGCTAGCCCCAAAAAACCAACTAAGTTAGCTGTTCTTTTATCAGATTTATGATGGAAAAATGCTAGTAACCCGATAAGTGTCCCAGATAAAGCCGCCATCAGCGCTGAAAATGTGATTTGCAGCGCGCTATCAGAGGAAAATGCCATTCCCAGTGTCATAAATCCAAAGCTATATAGAGCATATCGCCAGATAGTCGGGACTCTCTCTAATATTGCAAAAGTCACTTTTGCTGACGTTAATAATAATAGTCCAAGCAATGCACAGCTAAGATTCGATATATAGGCAGTAATCCCCGTTATTTGACCTAATACCCCCTTGGTGTTTAAAAATAGTAATAAAAATGCGGCACTGGAAAGTGCAAACCAAAAACGCACGGGACTGCGCATAAAGATGTAGGTAATTAAAAAATAACAGGCTAGCAAAGTAAGCCCACCACTAATAAAACCGATGATGGCTAAAAGAAATTGTTCTCTTTCGACCAATGATGATTGTCTGTCTAGGTTGACGGGAAACACTAATGGGCCGTCGTCGTTAATTCTTATAAAAACTGTTACCGTTTGTTGTTCTGCACTTATCGGGGTAATAAATATTCTATGTTTGAAGGGGCGTTTTGCATAATCTCGATTACCACCCATAAGGTAAGAACCTAAGATACGTTCTTTATCATCCAGTAAAAAAACATCTACATAATCCAAGTGAGGGTTGCCGACAGTTAAAAAGTACTGTTCCTCGTCAGGATCATCAAACACAATTTTGAACTTGCCCCACAGGCTTTTATCTTGGCCTACTTGATTGGGCATATAGCTGGGTTGCCAATCTTGTAAATTTTGAATGTCTGACAATTGCATGCTTTTTTCTGTAATCAGCCAGTCTATCTTACCTAGCAAGTTTATATGAGAATTGTGCTTCGATATCACCACCTGCTCTGATGCCATGTTATTTGAGTGCCAAAAAGCACTTAAAAAACATAACATTAAACCAATTGAGTAGAGTGACTTCATTTTTTTCCTGCAGAAATGACGAGTTATATACGTTGGCGTATATTGAATGTTATTGCCACTACTTTTGAAAAATATCTAAGCTAATGCAAGGGCGATATCCCTAACTACTAAAGAATATTTCTCACTCATCTACCGAATCACAGGGAAAGTACAGAAAATTTTTGGTATTCAACTATATCTTCTGCCAGAAAGAACTCGCGTCCATCTCCCAATTCAGGGTTCCATTGTCCAATTTGGTAGCCTCCATATTTTTGCGCCACAGACTTTTAATTCAATACACCTGCTCAGTAAATATTAGGTTGAATAAATGGCTTTCGTGTTGCTACTCACTGGAGAGCTTTAATTCTGTTGCAAGGCTGTGATTAAAAACGGCTAAGCGTGTGTTTTTCAATTTAATTGGCTTGACTTCACTATCCAGTGCAGTAAATTCTTCAGTAAACGAATAATCTAACTTCATATAAAACGCTTATTTAATAAAACTAATATCTACTCATACATTTGGGTGAAATACTAAGGATCAAACATGAAAAAAAATCATAGCAATTTATTATGCATTGTATTTGCTACCGCTGGACTAATGTCGCCACCCATACTCGCTGCAGATATTGCGGCAGGCAAAGCTAAATCTGTTACTTGTAGCGCGTGCCATGGCAACAATGGTATTTCTATGATCCCCATGTATCCTAATCTAGCTGGACAGAAAGAGCAGTATTTGGTTTTACAGATGAAAGCATTTCGTGATGGAGAGCGCAAAAATATGGTAATGGCACCTATGGCCACCGGATTAAGTGATACCGATATTGCTAATCTATCTATATATTTTTCGAGTTTAGATCCAGCTGGGAAGTAAACGGTCTCTTAACTTAATTTACCTTAATACGATTACTGCCCCTAGTTCAAAGAGTAATAAATGACTGAAAATTTTCAAGCTATCACTCAGTTTATCGTCGAAATTGAAAAATTAAAAAATGTTGAACGTAAGATTAAACCTGTTGGTTTATTACGTTATGAAAATAGTGCTGAACACAGCTGGCAAATTGCTTTATTGTCTTTGACACTTCTGCCCTACGCAGAGCAAAATCCAGACCCACTAATAGTCGTCACAATGTTGTTGTTACATGACATTGTAGAAATAGATACGGGTGATAAGTTCGCTTATGACGCTAACCACGATGACTATGAAAATGAATTGGTATCGGCACAAAGAATATTTTCTATTTTACCTATTGAACAAGCAAAAAACTATCTCAAACTCTGGATGGAATTTGAACAAGCTGATACAACAGAAGCGCAATTTGCAAAAGCAATAGACAGATTAATGCCTGTGATACAAAACCTTTATAACGGCTGTCAAAGCTGGATTGACCACGACATTTCTGTCAGCCAAATACTGCTTAAAAATGCTGCTATTGAAAAGGCAAATCCACAATTGTGGCAATGGATAAAGCAGCAAGTTATAGAAGCCGGTGAACGGGTGGGTTTGAGGCATTAACAAAAATTAAGCTATATGCATTAATAACTAAAGTAGTCTTAGCCAAGGTTTATGTGTATAAAATACAATCAAATTTTTTAAGTAACTTTTTTATTAAGGAAGGCTAGATGATTGTAGTTCACCATTTAAATAACTCCCGTTCGCAACGTATTTTGTGGTTGCTGCAAGAGCTTGATCTAGAATACGAAGTTAAACCCTATCAGAGAGATAGTGTAACCAATCTAGCCCCTATCACGCTGACATTAATTCACCCTTTGGGTAAATCCCCAATCATTACCGATGGGGATATTACTGTGGCTGAATCAGGTGCCATAATTGAATATTTAATTGGGACCTACTACAAAAAGGGAGCTGAGGAGCACCTCACTGATCCACAACGTGGTACTGAGATACATAGGCAATACACATACTGGCTGCACTTTGCGGAAGGCACACTGATGCCACCTCTAGTGGCTAAGTTAGTGCTGGATAGGGTAAGAACCAATGCCAAGCCGTTTTTTATTAAAATAATTGCCAATAAGATTGTGGATAAATTAATGGCAGCTTATTACGGGCCGATTATAGCTAAAAACATGGACTATATTGAAAGTCATTTAGCACATAACGCTTGGTTTGCAGGTGAGGAGTTGACAGGTGCGGATATACAAATGAGTTTTCCACTTGAAGCTGCAGTGGCACGAGGTAATACCAAATCCTTCCCAAACATTACCAAGTTTGTTAAAAAAGTCCATGCAAGACCTGCTTATCAGGCGGCCTTAGAAAAAGGTGGAAAATATGATTATGTATAGAGTATTTTAGAGTCATAAGATCCTCAGTTTTTGAATGTATTTCTGCCGCTTAGAGTTTACCTTTTGCCATTTAGTTTTCTTCAGTTTTTTTAGATAAGTTCATCTCCATCATAAGTTTCCTCGCTTCTTTGGGAATGAGTTGGGTATTGTCTTTTTCTAAATCGTCATCATCGGGTAATGGTTGTCCGGTAAAGGCATGTAAGAATGCTTCACACAACAGTTCAGAATTAGTTGCGTGACGCAAATTATTCACCTGACGGCGAGTTCGCTCGTCGGTGAGTACTTTCAATACTTTAAGCGGTATAGAGACTGTAACTTTTTTTACCACCTTATTTTTTATACCGTGTTCCGCGTAAGGATGAATATATTCACCGTTCCATTTTGTCAAATTAGTCATTTTTTCATTCTTTTATCTTTCTTATGCATTGAAATTCTAAACATTACCAGGAAAAGGTCAATGGTAGACTGCTAAACATCTTGACGGCTTTACGTTCAAAGTCTATTTTAGACGTCTATACGGCTAAATATTTTTGGAGTTACCCATGGCGTCTTACGCTCAAGGGATAGATGCATTAAATCAATCATTATCAGAGGTGAAAGGGATTGATGTATCGTTTGAATTCTTTCCACCTAAAACCGAGTTAATGGAAAAAACGTTGTGGAAATCTGTAGAGCGTTTAGCGCCCTTAAAGCCGTCTTATATGTCCGTGACCTATGGTGCGAATAGTGGTGAACGAGACAGGACCCATGATGTGGTGAAACGTATTCAGGCTGAAACTGGCATTCAGGCTGTGCCACATTTAACCTGCGTTGATGCAACCCGTGAAGAACTCATTGAAATTGCTAAAGATTATTGGAAAAGTGGGATCAGAAAAATTGTCGCATTACGAGGTGATTTACCAGACGGTGTTGTAAAGCCTCAGTCTTATGCTTCTGATTTAGTCACATTGTTAAAAGATGTGGCAGACTTCGAAATTGCAGTTGCAGCTTATCCAGAGAAACACCCAGAAGCGCCCAATAGCCAATTTGATTTACTCAATTTAAAGCGTAAAGCGGATGCTGGTGCTACCGAAGCGATAAGTCAGTTTTTTTTTGATGCTGAAGTCTTTTTACGTTTTCGTGACCGTGCTGCGGCCGCGGGAATTGATTTAGACATTGTGCCAGGAATATTACCTGTGACTAATTATCAAACGTTGCAACGTTTTGCCGGTTTTACCAATGTACATGTGCCTCAGTGGTTGCATAAAATGTACAGTGGTTTAGAAATCGACGATCAGACAACTCGAAATTTAATGGGTGCTAACATTGCTATGGATATGGTCAAAGTCTTAGCTAAAGAAGGGGTGAGGAAATTCCATTTTTACACTCTTAATCGCAGTGAATTGAGTTACGCTATTTGCCATATGTTGGGTGTTAGAGCAGACTAATAGTATCTAGTCACTAATGGTGTCGATTTATGCAAAATAATATTTTTGTCATTAAGAAAGCAAAACAAGGATTGATTATGGCAAAAGAACTTTTTTTGCTATTTATCAAGCACTGTAAACAAGACAAAATAACGGTGTCAGCAGGACACTTAGCTTATGTATCCTTGTTATCTCTTGTACCTTTTGTCATGGTGTTTTTTACTATATTGTCGGCTTTTCCTGCGTTTTCTGATGCCAGAGGTGAGCTTGAAGAACTTATTTTTAGCAGTTTTGTGCCTCATGCAGGTGGGCAAGTTCAAACTTATGTCACGGAGTTTGTGAATAACGCATCTGGAATGGGGGCAATTGGGATCCTGTCTTTGATGGTCGTCGCATTGATGCTGATATCCAACATTGATAAAACCCTTAATAGCATCTGGCAATCACAAAGTGAAAGACCGATAGTCTTTACTTTTGCGATTTATTGGATGGTGCTGACACTGGGACCGCTTTTGATGGGGTCAAGCCTAGCAATTAGTTCTTACTTAGTGAGTTTGGCCAATTCAGCCGAAGAATATACGTTTGGCGTGACGACTACTTTACTAAAAATAGTACCTTTCGTTGCTTCTGTTGGTGCCTTCTTTCTTATTTACATGCTGGTGCCTAATAAAAAAATCGATCCTAAACATGCCGCCTTTGGGGCCTTAGTGGGTGCTGTGTTATTTGAAACTAGCAAAAAGGTGTTTGCCTTATATGTGACAAGTTTCCCTTCATATCAACTGATTTATGGCGCTTTAGCAGTGATCCCAATTTTGTTTGTTTGGGTTTATCTATCTTGGGTGGTTGTTTTGGTTGGGGCGGAGGTGACTCATGTGTTAGAAATCTTTTTAAACGATGAAGCCGAAAATATGTCTGTTGAATAAGATGACGAACTCAGTCCGTCATCTTAATGTGATTTGAATCGAGTTATTGACCTTTCATACTAGAGATAAAGCTATTGGATTCAGCAATCGCTTTGTTCATTTCTGATACAAGCTGATTAATCTCTTTCTTTATTCCACTAAATTCGCCTTGTAATGCCCCTATGGCACTAGCGTTTAGATTATGTTTTAAATACAGCACATTGTCTCTTAAAGCTGATAACACCGGGTCCATCTTTCTTTCTGCTTTACGCATAGCACTCAACAAGGATTTGTATCGTCGTTGGGTGTCTTTTAGTTTACGTAAGCTATCGCGTTTGAGTGTCTCACTGCTGTATTTCTCCAGTTCTTCCTGCCATTCATCAAATAATGCTTCTGCAACACTTTCAACCTTATCAATTCGGATTGTTACTGAGGCTGCTGAGTCTTCACTCGCTTCAAATTGCTCTTTGAGTTGGCTGTATACATCTTGCAGTTCCCCACCGTTAAAGTTAATTAGCTGACTAAATTCATCTAGCGCGGAACTGAATTGCTGCTGAGCATCTTCTTGAGATTCTTTGGCGTCTTCAACTCTGTCGACTAAGATATCGCGCTTTTCGACACCCACCTTTTCCCATGCAGCATAATAGGCACTTTGGCATCCAGTTAAGAAAATCAGTAATGATACTAATATAATTTTTTTCATAGTTAACCTTTATATCGGGCAGCATCAATGATGGTCCAGACATGAAAAATAAAACCAAAGATAGCCATAAAAAATAAAATGCCAGTGGCAGCTAGAGAATAATTGACACTTACCAACACAAAAAATAAAATGGCAGCTAAAATTCTACCTTGTACCAATTGCCCCAATCCGGGAATAAAAAAACTGCATATTGCGGCTAATACGTTGCCACCTGAACCTTGTCCTGACATATTCTGTCTCCGTTAATAATAAAGTAACTTTTAATGTGCTTAAGTAGTAAATTAAATCATTACAGAAAAATAAACAAATAGGATATGTAAATTCGTATGACTCAACTCTTCCCTGATATTCAAGCTTTTGCATCAGAAATGTTAGCCGTATCCAGCGAACATTCATTATATGTGGAACAAACTGGTAATCCCATAGGTATCCCAGTGCTGTACTTGCATGGTGGCCCTGGGGCTGGAATAGGGAAGGATTACCGCCGATTTTTTGATCCTGATAAATATTGGATAATTGGTTTTGACCAAAGAGGGTGTGGGAAATCGACTCCTTTTGGCGAGCTTGACAATAATAACAGTCATACTTTGGTTGATGATGTACTTTTGATTCAGCAACATCTTAAGATTAAAAAGTGGGTTTTATTTGGTGGTTCTTGGGGTTCCACATTAGCTTTGCTGGTGGCAATTCGGCAACCTGAAAATGTGATAGGACTTATTTTACGTGGGATTTTTTTAGCAAGGGAGCAAGATTATACTTGGTATCTAGAGGCGTCAGGTGGGGCTGCGCAGCTTTTCCCAGAATATTACCAAGACTTTCTCACACCCATAAAAAGTAGACCTGCGGATTTATCCATTGTTGATGCCTATTACCAAATATTTAACAGTAATAACGAAGTGACAAAAATGGCAGCCATCAAGGCATGGTGTTTGTGGGAAGCTAGAATTAGCCGACTTCATTGCCAGTTTGATGAGGGCCAGTTGGTTTCAGATGTACATCGAGCTATCAGCTTAGCTCTGTTGGAATGCCACTACATAAAACATCTTTGTTTTATTTCTGAAAATTATATTTTGCAAAATGTTGAGAAAATACAACATTTGCCCGTTACTATTATTCACGGACGATATGACTGTGTATGCAAAATTGAAGCAGCTTATTCATTAAATCAACACTGGCAAAATAGTCAACTCAATATCATTCCCGAGTCCGGGCATAGTGCGGGTGAGAAAATGATCACTGAGGCCTTATGTGCCGCCACTCAATCTATGGCCAACTTTTGGTCAGAACAGCAATGATTGCGCTGATCCAACGGGTTAAGCAAGCAAAAGTAGAAGTAGCTGGACATACTGTAGGTGAGATTGGTCAAGGTATTTTAGTATTACTGGGGGTTGAAAAAGATGACGATAAACTGAAGACACAAAAACTGTGTCAGAAAGTTATGAATTATCGAATTTTTTCTGATCAACAAGGAAAAATGAATCTTAATGTACGGCAAGTGGAAGGTGAATTGCTGATTGTTTCACAGTTTACTTTAGTCGCGGATACACAAAGCGGTAATCGACCAAGTTTTTCCTGTGCAGCACCAGCTGAGTTAGGCGAAACCCTGTATGAATATTTTATCGAATGTTGTCAAACCAACGGGATGCCTTCTCAAACAGGAAAGTTTGGTGCAGACATGCAGGTTTCATTATTGAATGATGGCCCTGTCACTTTTCAATTAAAAGTATAATTTGCTGCTGCCTGTTTTATAGTTTCTAATAGTTTGTTTCTGCTGAGAGTGTCTTCAGCCAAATAAATCCATGGGGAGCCTTGAACAGATGTATAAAATTGATACGCCATCAAGTGAACAAGATTTTACAGACTATTTTGCATGTCGGTGGAAAATGTTAAGAGAGCCTTGGAAATACCCTGAGGGCTCTGAAAAGGATGAATACGAACAAGTTAGTCAACATCGAATGATCCGTAACCCTGATGGCGATGTGATTGCTGTTGGTCGAGTACACATGAATACGGCAGAAGAAGCGCAAGTGCGCCATGTTGCGGTCGAAAAAGACTACCAAGGAAAAGGGTTGGCAAAAATGTTGGTGGCCTCTCTAGAAGCGGTGGCCAGATCAGAGGGGGCGGTCCGCATTGTGACCAATAGTACCCAGGCATCTATCGCGTTGTTTACCAGCTTGGGGTTTGAAGCTCAAAGTGGGGCACCTAAAGAACTAGGAGAGCAACAGCGTCAGCAGATGGTGAAAAAGCTCACTGACCCAAGCAGTATTCTGTTGCATCCCAAATGGTGCAAGTTACTTCAAAGCACTTGGCATGACACTATTCCTATTAGTAAACAAATGGGTATCAAGATACATCAATATACAGGGCGTACTATTGAGACTCGAGCATCTTTGAACAAAAATATTAATCTACACGGCACTATGTTTGCAGGCAGCATCTTTTCTTTGGCAACTTTGACTGGCTGGGGTATGATTTTTTTACAGCTCAAAGAAAAGGGGCTAGATGGTGAGATTGTGTTAGGTGACGGTAATATTCATTATCATAAACCTATTACCATGCAGCCTAGAGCATTGTGTAACATTGAGTCACTGAGTGGTAAATTAGAACCTTTGGGTAAAAACAAAAAGTGCCAGATTAAGTTGAGTGTTGCTATTTTAGACGGTGATAATGCTGTAGCTGAATTTTCTGGAGTATTTTGGGTACTGCCCAATAGTTAAATTGAAGATTGAGTTTATTTTAGACAAAAAAAAGCACATTAATTGCGCTTTCTTGTTGACTATCGATGCATAGAATTTTGTTAAGCCACCATTGAAGTCTGTAGCTTTTTCATCGCATTCTTTTCAATTTGACGAACACGCTCAGCAGACACTTGGTACTTATCAGCCAAGTCTTGTAAGGTTGTTTTGTCATCTGATAACCAGCGAGTTTGGATGATATGTTGACTACGGTCGTCAAGTGTTTTGAGTGCAGCGTATAATTTTCCGGATGCATTCGAATCCCAGTCTGCATTGATAACATCAGATTCTACGTCTGTCGTTTTATCCTCAAGAAATTGAACTGGTGCAAAGCTACCACTTTCATCATCATCAGCAGACAAGTCGAAAGCTTGATCATGACTGCTCATGCGAGCTTCCATTTGCAATACTTCTTTGGTGCTGACACCTAACGTTTCTGCTACCTTTTGTACTTCTGCATGGGTGAACCATCCGAGGCGTTTCTTGTTTTTACGCAGATTGAAAAATAACTTACGTTGTGCTTTGGTGGTCGCCACTTTAACGATACGCCAGTTCTTCAGTACGAATTCATGTATCTCAGCTTTTATCCAGTGCACAGCAAAAGAAACTAAGCGAACACCTACAGTTGGATCGAAGCGTTTAACCGCTTTCATCAAGCCAATGTTGCCTTCTTGAATCAAATCAGCTTGAGGCAAACCATAACCGGAATACGATTTTGCTATGTGAACTACAAAACGCAAGTGAGACATAATCAGCTTTCTGGCAGCTTGTAAGTCACCGTCTTGTTGTAAACGTTCAGCTAACCCACGCTCATCTTCAGCGCTGAGCATATTAATGCTACTCACAGCTTGTACGTAAGTCTCGATACTTCCCGTCTGCGGGACAGTTAATGTCAGTGCGCGTAAATCTGTACTCATAATTACCCCCGTATTTAACCTTAGCTCGCGATTTTAGCAAAAAAAAATTAAATCTGCGAACTAAATTCATTCCATTATATCCAAAAATTGATGCCGAATTGATTGGAACTATACTTTTTTTTGCAAATTTGAATGTGTTAATTGTGACTCAAATATTTATTTCGAGCTAATATAAAAATTATCTTGGAAATATGTAATGTATTTTGGTTTCGAATTAAACCCTTTTTATTACGAAATAAAGGTATCTCATGGATCAACAACCTCTTTGATAAATATTCTGGGAAAGTAAATGTTCCATGTTTATATACGTTGCATGCCGAGTAATATTAAATAAGAAAGAAGTTATTTACCTACGAATTATTATTTAGTGATGCTGATAATGAATGCTTAAGTCATTCGCCTGATAAAGCGACATCAAAAATATTAACTAGTAGCTATTTAGATTTAGAATAATTCAGCGGGTAAATCCGTTTTTATTAATTTTTACCAAGATCCGCTATTGTTTGGTTTTTCGTCTTCTCTTGAACCAACGAGGTGTTGATTAAAGTATTAGAAACGGCGAAACATTCTTCTGAGTTGATTCAAAATTTTAGGACATGTAAAGATTTAGGTTAGATATGGGTAGTCAAGAGGTGATTAGTTTTCAAGACGGCGTATATGACGTTAAAAGCATTCTGACTCATTTAATTGCCAAGGGCTGCTTACCTGGTGGTTCAATCTTACCTGAAAAAATTTCACCCAATGCTGTCACTCTAAATAACTACAAAACACTTTTTACCCAACAAGGTGGCATAGTGGAATATATCGCTAAGCCTGGTGATATAGTCAAAAAAAGTGGATTGCTAGCCAGGGTGATTAATGTCGAAAATTTAGATATAAATAAAGCGACGACAGATATCTTAGCTCCCTGTAACTTGGTGGCCATTTTACATTTTCCATCCGCTTCTGTGCTTAGTGGTATCCAATTGTATAGGTGTTTTACTGAGTGTTTTGAGTTGTAGTAGCCGAGATTATAGTGAGGTTTACGTCAAACTTTAGGTAGTACAGTTCCGTTTATTCGTTTGTAAATCAGAGCTGTTTCAACATGGTTGACTTCTTTTCTTGCGGTAATGGCATTAAACACAAAATCTCGTAAATGTTCCGTATCACCCAAACTCGCATGCAGTAAAAAGTCGTTTTCGCCACCCATATGATAAAGACTTATCACTTCAGGTAATAAAGCTAATTATTTTTGAAAAGTATTGATTGTAGGCCGACTGTGATCAGAAAGACGAATAGAAATCATCACTTGAATGTTGCCTCCTAAGGCTTGAAAGTCGACATTTAACCGCACGCCTTTAATGACCTGTTCGCTTTGTAATTTCTTAATTCTTTCAAGACATGAAGACGGTGCCAGTCCAACCAATTCAGCGATATCTTTATTGTTCATTCTAGCGTCTTTGTATTAGGCCGCTAAAATGGCGATATCTGTTTTATCTATCTGGCGTCTTGCGATCACTCTTTTCTACATGGACAATAAGTGCCTAATATGGCTCCTTTTTTCGCACCCGTCACACTGGTGATACTGCCTTGTATTTTATTAACATGGGCATAGGCAAGCCAAGCAAAGGCCATAGCTTCAACTGCATCGGCTTCTACGCCCAGTTCATCTGTGGTGAATAACTCACATTCGTGTAGTTGAGACTCGAGTTCTTCAACTAAAAACTCATTTCGAGCTCCTCCACCACAAATATACACCTGCTCAACATCTTTAAATTGTAAAACTTGCTTGGCAATTGTATCTGTAGTCAACATTACCAATGTTGCCTGCACAACTTGTGGATCAATAAAGCGTCTCATACTGCTTAGGTTTTGCTGTAACCACGACAGGTTAAATTGTTCACGCCCGCAACTTTTGGGTGCTGGCACTGAAAAATATGGATGTTTGCTTAATAGTTGGAACAGCTCAGAGTCTACAGAACACTGAGATGCCCATTGCCCTTTTTCATCATAGTTTTGTCCCGTATGAAGCTTACACCAAACATCTAACAAGGTATTTCCAGGGCCTGTATCGTAACCGATAATGTCATCAGAATCGTTTTTGGGTAGATAGGTAATATTTGCAATACCACCAATATTGATCACCACCCTTGATTTTTTTGAACTGGCAAACACTGCTTTATGAAAAGCCGGTACTAAGGGGGCGCCTTGACCGCCTAAAGCGATGTCTTTTCGCCTAAAGTCGGCGATTACGTCAATACCTGTTAATGTTGCTAGTGTGTTAGGATCACCAATCTGCAAACTAAAGCCATGTTCACCTAAGGGAATATGACGAATTGTTTGTCCGTGTGAGCCAATTGCTATGATTTGATCAGGGCGAACATGGTTGTCTTTAAGCAATTGCAATGAAGCCTCAGCAAACGTCTCAGCCACAGCTCTGTCCGCGCGACCCATTCGTTCTATTTCATTATCACTTGGTGCGCTCAGTTGGTGTAATTCATCAGATAAAGAAGATGGAAAAGGAAAGGTTCGGCAGTCTAATAGCCTTGGGTGAGACCCAGAAAAATCTACTAAGGCAGCATCAACTCCATCAATACTGGTTCCGGACATCAATCCTAGATATAGATGTGGCATAGCTGCCCTTAATTCATTGCTAACATAATACGTTTGTTATTATTTAATTGCTGCAATCTGATTGCTGCAATATCAGTAAATTTAAATTTCTCTTTATTTGCGATGGGCTCAGCTTTTGGTAAATTTACTGTGCGGGGATTGCGATGCACACCATTTACTAAAAACTCATAATGTAAATGTGGTCCTGAAGCCAAACCGGTAGATCCTACAGTGCCTATCAGTTGACCTTGCTTAACGGTTTGGCCTTTTTTTGCTTTACGTTTTGTAAAGTGTAGATATTTGGTCACATATTTTTCACCATGTTGAATAAATACATGGTGACCATTATATTTGTCGTAGGCTGATTTTATCACTTTACCATCACCTGCTGCCATCACTGGGGTGCCACGGTCTGCAGCATAGTCGACGCCTCTATGGGCTTTCCAACGTTTTTGCACTGGGTGAAAGCGGTTTTTCTTAAAACTTGAGCTGATATATCTGAAGTTGACTGGCGCGCGCAAAAAACTTTTGCGCATACTATTGCCTTGGGGAGTGTAGAAATTACCATCATCATAACGAATAGCTGTGAACGCTTCACCCTGATTGATAAATTGTGCGGCGACTATGTTGCCATTTTCAATGAACTCACCTTTTATGTAATGTTCTTCAAACATCACGTAAAAACTGTCTCCGGCTCTAAGGCCTAAAGCAAAATCAATATCCCAGCCAAAAATACCTGCTACTTGCATGATTTGGTTATTGGTTAAATTAGCCTTCAGACCTGCATTCCAAAAGCTGTTGGTAACGTCGCCATGTGTATAATTTAGACGGGTATCTACTTCAAGTGTATCAATTTCACTGATAAATGTATTATTTTCATTTTTAGTAACAACCAGAGTATCTGTGCTTGAAAATGGGTACTTCAATGAGATTAACTGGCCTTGTGGATCGATTTGCAACTCTAATACGTCACCAGGCATTATTTTTAGTAGTTTTTTTGCCAGTTTACCCGCTTTGCTGACACGATAGGTTTGCTGTGGAGACAAACCGCTGCGTTTGAATATCATAGCCAAATTATCACCTTTTTTGACAACGACCGACTTCGCCTCGTTTATTGTTTCAAGACCCAAAAGGTTCTCTACAGGTAAGTTATTAAAGTTAACTTCTAGTTCATATCGTTTACCAACTTCTAAAGTAGAGACTGTGCTTTTGTATGCGCTGACTGGCTCTGAAGGTAAAAGAAACAAAATAAATAGACATCCTGCAACCGCAGACATCAACCATCTGTGGGGTTTAGGAATATTTTTAAGGGTCTTTTTAATCACAAATACAACACATTTGGTGAGACAGACCTGCAGAATATATGCATTATAAAAGATATTCCAGTTGCCGCTACGTTTTCGCGCCGTTTATTGGGTGTAGGTAATCACTTTTAGTTATCGTAAAAAATACCATAGCCCTTTCATTGCTGGGTCTTGGCAAGTAAAATATAAGTATTAAGATAAATTGCAGATTTTTAAGAAGGTTATAAAAATGTCAGATTGGCAAAGTGCGATGGCTGAAATTCAGCGTGGAGCAGAGGAAATATTATTAGAAGATGAGCTTATTGCTAAACTAAAAGAAGGCAAACCATTAAAAATTAAAGCTGGATTCGATCCTACCGCACCTGACTTACATTTAGGTCATACTGTACTGATCAACAAGTTACGTACTTTTCAGCAACTTGGTCATGAAGTGATATTTCTAATTGGCGATTTCACTGGCATGATTGGTGATCCAACCGGTAAAAATGTTACCAGAAAACCATTGACTAAAGAAGATGTGTTGGCCAACGCTGAAACCTACAAAGAGCAAGTGTTTAAGATCCTTGACCCAGCAAAAACATCCATTCGTTTCAACTCTCAGTGGATGGAAAAATTGGGTGCCGTAGGCATGATAAAACTTGCGTCTAATCAGACTGTAGCGCGAATGTTGGAAAGGGATGATTTCAAAAAACGTTATGCCGGTGGTCAACCTATTGCGATCCATGAATTTCTCTATCCTCTTGTGCAAGGTTGGGACTCCGTTGCATTAGAAGCAGATGTCGAGTTGGGTGGCACCGATCAACGATTTAATCTTTTAATGGGTAGGGAATTACAAAAATCTGAAGGTCAAAGACAACAAACAGTATTGATGATGCCGTTACTTGAGGGATTAGATGGTGTACAAAAAATGTCTAAATCTTTGGGGAATTATATTGGGATTACCGATGCGCCAAACGATATGTTTGGCAAGGTGATGTCTATATCTGATGATTTAATGTGGCGTTATTATGATTTATTGAGCTTTATCCCTAAGAATGAAATTGAAGTTATTAAACAAACTGTTGAAGCAGGGGCAAACCCAAGAGATAGTAAAATCAACTTGGCAAAAGAGTTAATTGCGCGCTTTCATAGCGAACAAGATGCAGAAGCGGCACATCAAGACTTTATCCAGCGCTTTCAGAAAAATGTTATTCCTGATGAGATGCCAGAATTTGAATATTTGTTGCCTTCCGAAGGGTTGATGATTGCGAATGTTTTAAAAGATGCTGGTCTAGTTAATTCGACCTCTGATGCTATGCGGATGATCAAACAAGGTGCAGTTAAGATCGATGGTGAAAAAGTCAATAACTCTAAACATCGTTTTACTCAACCTTTACAGGTGGTTTTGCAGATTGGTAAACGCAAATTTGCTCGCATCACGTTTAAGTAAAATAAGAGGTCAGTTTCCTTAGAAATTGACCTCTTGAAAATATTCTTGGTGAGTTGTCTTTTTGTTTTATCGGTTGATATTTTGTTTATTCCAAGAACGTTTTTTAGCGGGTAAATTCAAGTGACTTAAATGCATATCTAGAGCCTCGACAGAAATATGTATTTCTCTTACTGACAACCAAAGCGAATATAATAATAACACTAGGCTAGAGGCGAATATTGTGCTCCCAACTGTTTGATAGTTAGCATAAATAGCTAACATGGACAAGACACATAAGAAAAAACTTCCCATGCCAGCACCTTGCATATTTTTGATCAATTGAATGCGTGAGCGTAGGCTTTTTATTTGTCCTTGATCATTTTCGTTACTCTCACTTAGGTCAAAGTTTCTGATAATACTTGCTAGCGCTAAAAAACGGTTGGTATAGGCTAGTAGCAACAGCGATATGGCCGGAAACAACATTGCTGGCGTGGTGAGGGTGATATCCATAAGCTGAATCTACCTACTTAATGAAGATTACTTTGCAACGGGCAAGCCTGCTTTTAACCAAGCCTGCATATCACCTTTAAGATGACGAAGGTTTTGGTGACCATTTTTTTGTAAAGCCTCGGCTGCTTTTCCCGCTCGGTAACCGGAACGACAATAAAGCACGATTGGCTTTTCCTTTGAAATTCTCAAAATAGCAGGATTGTCAATAATGTTGCTCAATGGGACATTGATAGCATTCGGTACATGTCCTTGTTGGAATTCTTCAGGTGTGCGAACGTCTACTATTACAACACTATTTGTATTTGCTTCGAGTAATTCTTGTTGGCTTATGTCACCAACGTTGGAAGAGAAGGCTGAAAAACTTAGCAAGCTTAATATCCAAAAGGTAACGTGTTTGAACATAATATATTCTCCGTCTTGGTGAGTAAGATCTGATAGTAAATAGTGCGGTACAGCCTGTAAAGGATATTAGCAGTTGATTTGCCAATACAAGTTAACATTTTGTTATTTAGTAATTAAAAATGACAATGCACACCCCAAAAAATAAAGGGTTAACCATACCCATGTTGCCCGAGCTGTTGCGGCTAAGGCTCTGGTGTTATCGGCCAGTATGATTTGTCTGTTTCCACCACATTTTTTAGTGCGTACTTTTTGTTGATCGTAGTAGGCTGGACCACCAAGTTCGATTCCTAAACTCGCTCCACACAAGTTTAAAACAAATAAGTGATTACATTGATAACTTATACGCTGGAATATCGCAGCTGAACCCTGGTTAATGTTGACTGCTATCACAACACTCAGGCTCGCTAGCTTACTAGGTAACCACTGTAATATATTGACAACGTGACGGACAGGTTGGCCAAAATACCTAAACTTTGCTAATTTAGTATTCCAACACAAAGATAATTCGTAGATTAAACGGTAAGTCAGTGCGCCCACTCCTCCGGTTAGTAGATACCAGAAAACCACTGAACAATACTGGTAGCTATATCGTAATAATAATGACTCAATATTGGCTTTGACCATGCCTAATGGAGACATTTGTTCGGTTTCCCTTCTGACTATTTGTGATAGTGCATGCCGCGCTAACATTTTTTGCTGTCTTGATAACGCAGCGCAGACTCGACGGGTTTGTTTGGGAATATTTTGAAAGCGTAAAGCAACAAGAAGCATTAATGCTTCAAAAAAAATAGGATACTCAGATAAGTATTTAAATACCGCTAATATGCTACAAAAAGGTAGCAGTAAAACGATACAAGCTAAGGTGCCTGATATTTCTTGTTGCCGAATAGAATTTCGTTCTGGCGAAAGTACTTTAGCTTGCATACCTGATGCTAAGACTTTTATAAAACTGATTGGGTGGTATTTGTCATGCCAAGGTAAGTAACGTTCCACAACAATAATCAACAATAATACCCAAAATGGCAAAAAATGCTCATTTAATAAGGTATTGATAATGCTATGCATTACGCTAATTTTGCAATAGTTTGCATCACTAGCGTTGCCGAATTTTTAGCTGCATGGTCGAGGTATGCTTGAAAAGAAACAGTCGACGTTTTACCAGCAATATCAGACAGTGAGCGGATAACCAAAAATGGAGTACTTAATAAGTGGCAACTCTGAGCAATGGCTACACCTTCCATTTCTACTGCACAGACAGCTGGAAAGTTTTGCCTAATAACGTCCGCAGATTCATCACTTCCAACAAATGAATCTCCTGTACAAATAAGCCCTTGCTGAACTTGTATGTCTTTTAGGCTAGTTGCAGCATTAGAAGCGTGCTCAAGTAACACTTTGTCACATTCAAAATATGCTGGCATACCTGCGGTTTGACCAAGTTCGTAGCCAAAGTGTGTTAAGTCAGCGTCGTGGTGTCGTAACTCATTCGCTATGACAATATCCCCAATGTTCAGGTGACTAGAAAAACCCCCAGCCGAACCCGTATTTATAACGAAATCAGGAGCGAAATGATGGATCACCACGCTAGTTGAAACAGATGCTGCCACTTTACCTATTCCACATTTGACCAAAGCAACATCGACTTCACCAAGTTTGCCAATATATACGGTAAGGTGATTAAAGTGTTTTTCTTGGCAACTTTTCAAAGATGCACGAATAAGGGTTATTTCTTCATCCATGGCACCTAAAATAGCAATTTTCATATCGTTTTCTATATTCACAATTAGTTAATATCATTAACCTAAGTCTATTACGTCTGCTAGTGTTATAGAACAACTCAAAGGTTTAAATTTCGAGAAAATCAAAAACAATACATTATATTGGTAAAAGTTCGACAACCTTTTTACTAACTGTAGGTGAGCTATGAAACACTTCAGTATCTTACTCGTTACTATTATATTTATTGGTTGTCAGGCGGTTCCAAAAATATCGGTTAGTCATAAAACGTTACTTTATGATGAGGGGTTTGAAGGGTTTGAAAATGTTACTGTAGAAAGTGAAATAGAAATTTTCGAATTAAATGATGAAGCTAAAGCCTTTGCTCAATCTGCGATAAGAGGAGTATCAAAACCCAAAGAACAAATTCAAGCTCTGGTTCAACATATTTTTTCTCGTTCAGATTTGAATTTATTGTATCGAGCTGAAGCCAATACTGTTGCCAATCAAACGTTTCGCAATAGAGCTGCCAACTGCCTTTCAATGTCAATAATGACTTATGCTTTAGCCAATGAGCTAGGTTTTAGTGTGCGATTCCAAGATATAGAAATCCCCGAGTACTGGACAATAAGAGAAGGGCAAAGTTTGCTAAATGGACATATTAATTTGCAGATATTACCCCGTTCCAGACGCAAGCGTACTCAATTTTTGACGCAAGGCTTTGAAGTCGATTTCGATGCACAAGCTACCCGAGAGCATTTTCCTAAAACACTGCTTAAGCTCAATCAAGTTGTTGCCATGTTTCACAATAATAATGGTGGCGATGCATTGTTAAAAAAAGATTACGTAAAAGCATATGCTTATTTTCGATCTGCTTTTTTGCAATCCCCCAACCTGTCTTCTGTTTTGACAAACTTAGGTTATTTGTATCGACTCATAGGTCAGTATGAGCTTGCTGAAAAAACTTACCTTTGGGCCATTAAAAAAAATAAAGAAAATTTAACTGCCTGGCGTAATTTATCGTATTTATATCGTTATATGGGGCATGCTGAAAAAGCCAACAATATCGAGAGTCGGGTGACACGTCAGCGTTTAGAAAATCCCTTTTTTCACATTAATAGGGGGGATAAAGCGTTAGAGAAACAACAATGGCAAATTGCGCTAAAGCATTACCAACGTGCTCTAAAGTTAGATAAAAGCAATCACGAAGTATTCTTTGGGTTGGGTAAAACCTATTTTGAATTAGGTGATATTAAACGAAGTTATCATTACTTGAAGCTCGCTAAAAAGAAATCAAGAACTGAACAGCAACAAGCCACGTATCAGAGGGAAATTGACATGTTAGCGACCATTAAGCCTGGATAAGTCAGCAGTTTATTATGTTGAAATAACTAGTCGTTATTGCTTACGCCAGCTATGTTATTAGTATGTTGATTTACTAGTGAAGTGCATCGAATGCAGCTAACCTCATATACCCAAAATATTCTAATTACACTCGTTACCTGTTTGTCTTTTTGTGCCTGTCAATCCACCACCCTCTATGTTACTCCGTCTGAGTCATTGTTATACGATTTAGGCTTCGTTGGCTTTGAGGAAATTCAAGTAGAGTCAGAGCAGGAAATATTCATATTAGATGACGAAGCTAAAGTATTTGTAAAAGCAACCATTGAACCAATTACAAATAAAATTGATCAAATGGAAGCTTTGGTTAGAGCCATATTTGATCGCTCAGATCTCAATTTACTTTATCAGGGAGATGCCAACAACACCGCCAATGAGACCTATCATTCCCGTAAAGCAAATTGCTTGTCTATGTCTATCATGACTTATGCCATGGCAATTGAAGCGGGTTTTTACGTGGATTTTCAGGAAATTATGATCCCTGAATTTTGGACAAGAAAAGCGGGTTTTAGTTTGTTAAATGGGCATATCAATTTAAAGATGTCTGCTCCCCATGACCCAAGCGCTTTTATGCTTAACGCACGTAGTTTTCAGGTTGATTTTGATCCCCAGTCATCAAGAAGTGGATTGCAAAAAAAAATCGTGAATAAACAAGCTGTAATGGCTAGGTTTTATAATAATAAAGGTGCTGATGCTTTGTTGCGAAAAGATTATACATCCGCTTACGCTTATTTTCGTGAAGCTCTGTTATTTGACCCCTATTTTGACTCAGGGTGGGTCAATCTGGGGATTGTGTATCGATTAAGCGGGTACTTTAATCAGGCTGAAAAAACTTATCAACATGCATTGGGATTGAACTCTGATAATTTAACTGCTTGGGAAAATCTTGCTTATTTATATACATTTACCGGACGAGAAAAAGAAGCTGAGAATATTTTGGCGGAAGTTGAATATAAGCGAAACCGCAATCCTTATTACCACTTAAATTTAGGTGAACAAGAGATGGAGCAGGAACATTGGGATCAAGCTTTGGCACATTTCCGAAGAGCTTTGGCTTTAGATAGAAGTAAACATGAGGTATATTTTGGACTGGCTAGAGCATACTTCGAAATTGGTGAGTTGCAACAAAGCCTACGCTATCTTAAACAAGCTAAAATTAAGGCGCATAACCGCCAAGACGAAGACAAGTATCAAAACAAATTAGACTTTTTAGGTAATTTGTAGATATTTGATAAATGCCTGCATCTTGCATTATTACCATAGAAACTGCCTTGTTAATATTTTTGGCGGCTGTTCCTTTTTAAGTGTTAGATTAAGCGACACCTAATTCCTCAAGGCGTTCTTTCAGGTAACTTTTAGCTGTGTATCTTGCCGACAACACTACTTCGGGATTGGGATGTAAAAACAGTGGCAAAGAAACCCGCGCTTTAGTCTGATCGCTTTCTTGTGGGTTAACAACCCTGTGAGTCGTCGATGGAAAATACCCGCCTGATGCCTCTTGAAGCATATCGCCAATGTTGACAATTAAGTTACCAAAATCGCAGGGCACGTCTATCCATGAATCACCTGTTCCTTTGACTTGTAAACCGGGTTCATTGGCTGATGGTAATAGTGTGAGCAAGTTAATGTCTTCATGAGCCGCAGCGCGAATCGCATCTGGTTCTTCAGAGCCATCTAAAGGTGGATAATGTAAAATACGTAGCAAAGTTTGTTCACTATCGGTCACCATACTTGACAGAGATTGTGTGAATTTAGCTGACACTTCTGGTGGTGAATACTTTTCAACCCACGCGAGTAACTTTGAAGCCAATGCATTGGTGTCTCGATAATAGTCTGCTATTTCTTGTTTTAATGCTTCTGGGCAACGTCCCCATGGATAGAAGTGAAAATATTCTTTAATATCTTTTTTCTTAAAGCCCTTAGCTGTTTCAGATATATCAGTTGAAAAAAATCCATCGTGGGTATTTTTATCAAACGTATATTGATTTTTTTCTTCACTGTTAAAAAAAGCCTCCCACCGTTTGTAAATACTGCTGACTCTGTCTTGACTAATAGGGTGATTTTTCAATACACCAAAGCCAGTTTTATGCAAAGATTCTACAAAAAGTTTGTCTGCATTGGGTGCTTGATAATCTACAGCAACTAGTTCCATAATTTTTTTCTCTAAATGTAAATATGTTTAAAGGCTAAGGTAAAACCCTGCCAACGCGGCACTCATTAAATTGGCTAGAGTAGCGGCTAATACGGTTTTTAAACCCAATTGGGCAATCTCTTTACGTCTAGTTGGAGCCATTGCTCCTATCCCACCCATTAATATGGCAATAGATGAAAAGTTTGCAAAGCCACATAAAGAAAAAATAACGATGGCTTGAGTAATAGGAGAGAGTTGCTCTTGATACTTGAGGAAGTCTAGATAAGCAACAAACTCGTTCACCACCATTTTTTGGCCAATAAAACTTCCGGCTATATTCGCTTCTTCCCACGGCACACCCAGTGTCCAAGCAATCGGCTGAAAGACATAACCCAATATCACCTGAAAACTTATATCTTGTGCACCAAAGAAACCGCCACCCCAGCCAATGAGGCCATTTAATAAGGCGATCAAACCAATAAAGGCTAATAACATTGCACCAACGTTTAACGCCAGATGTAAACCATTGGCAGCGCCACTGGCTGCGGCATCAAAAATATTGGTGTACTCATTGTCCTGTGCTTCCTTTGCAGTTAACTCATTTTTAACTTCTTCTGTTTCAGGAATCATGATTTTGGCCATTAATAAACCACCCGGTGCCGCCATAAAACTTGCTGCCAGTAAATATTTTATTTCTATCCCCATGCTTGCATAACCTGCCATAACTGAGCCTGCAATGGAGGCTAAACCACCTACCATGACAGCAAAAAGTTCAGAGCGGGTTAGATTGGGGATATAAGGTTTAATCACTAACGGCGCTTCGGTTTGACCCACAAAAATATTAGCGGCTGCAGACATAGACTCGGGGCGACTGGTTTTAAGGAAATATTGCAAAAATCCGCCAATTACTCGAATAATTATGTTCATAATTTTCAAATGATATAAAACCGTAATCAGTGATGAGAAAAACACAATCACCGGCAACACATTAAAGGCGAAAATAAATCCCATTGATTTATCACCTAAAGGACCAAAAATAAAGGTAATGCCATCTTGGCTATAACCAATAATATTTTCTACATAACTTGTTAGCGACAATAAAAACTGGATCCCCGGAGGAAAATACAGCACTAATGCACCTACAGAGGCTTGAATAGCAAATGCACCGCCTACTGTTCGCCAGTTGATTGCTTTTTTGTGAGACGAAAATGTAAACGCGATAAGCAGCATAAGTGCCACGCCTATTAGACTAACCATATGATTTCCTTTTTATTTTTATTAGTAATCAATAAAGCTCTACTATTTAAAGTAGGCTCTGCTGAATATGAGATTTAATCACATCGAGTGCAATCCGGTTTTTACCGCCTTGGGTGACAATCACATCAGCGGTAAAGCGGCTGGGAGAAATAAATTGGTGATACATGGGTTTAACAGTGGACTCGTATTGTTCGGCTACAGACTCTAAGGTGCGGCCTCTTTCGGCAATATCTCTTTTCATGCGACGTAACAGGCATATATCTAAAGGCGTATCCACAAAAATTTTAATGTCAAACATGGGTTGTAAACCATCGTTAGCTAGCAACATGATGCCTTCAATAATGATAACGGGAGCCGAATTTAAGGTTTGGGATTTTTCTAGGCGAGTATGCGTCTTATAACAATATTGTGGATACTCAATAGATTTCCAATTTCTTAAGGCTTCTAAATGTTTAACCAACAGCTCATGCTCAAATGCTTTTGGGTGGTCGTAATTATTTTTTTCTCGTTCTGCCATGGGTAGATGGTCTTGAGAACGATAATAATGATCCTCTCGCAAAATTTGTACAGTTTTGCCTTCTTCTGAGAACTCTTTTAATAAATTCTCAGTAAACAGAGACTTACCTGAACCAGATGCGCCTGAAATGGCAATAACTAAAGGGGTTGACATACCAAACCGTTTCTTAAAAAAATGAACAATCATCAAAGATACCAGCGAACTTGCTAAAAGTCAGTTCACATTATAGATTTTTCTACTCGTCTCGTTGTTGATACTTGTAAACTTTACGTTAAAGATATTACGTATATCTGTAGCTTCAACGAAGAAATACGTCATTTTTATGAAATTATGCCAGTACTATTATGCAAGTAAAAAAAGTGTCATAATTAGTCTGTTACACTTGAATTAGGTGGGATGAGAAATCGATTTGAATCGAGCACCAAGCCATCGGCATTCCATATAGACAACTGTCTGACTAAACGTTCAGAATACACAAAACTTAGGAAACACATAATGTTTAAAACAACAAAACTCAGTCGCATCGCGATTGCAGTCGCTATATCGGTAGGATTATCGTCTGCTGCTATGGCGCAATCAACGACCTCTTCTATCCGAGGTAATGTTGCAACTGAAGCAGGAACTATTTTCTCTGGAGCGTCTGTCACTATTACGCATACACCATCTGGCACTGTGTCGATTGCGACAACAAATGCAAGTGGTGTGTTCTCAGCACGTGGTTTGCGTGTTGGTGGTCCTTACTCGGTAAAGATAAGTGGGGGCGAATTCGCTTCTGTGCAATATGATGATCTTTACTTATCGCTAGACCAGACGTTCTCTCTTCCTGTTACAGTGGAAGAGACTAACAATACTGAAGTTATTCAAATAACCGGTAGTAATAGTGCAGTAGCTGGTTTTTCGAACGATGGGCTAAGCATGAGCTTGGGCCTTGAAGCGCTAGGCGAAGTGACTTCGATTGATCGCGATATCACAGATGCAGCTCAACTGAATCCGTTTGCATCAGTTAACGTGCAAAGTGGTGGAGCAAAAGAGCTAACGATTGCCGGTGCAAACAGTAAGTTTAACTCGTTAACTATCGACGGCGTTGCTTTGAATGACCGATTTGGTTTGAATGCAAACGGCTACCCAACGCAGGGTTCTCCGATTTCTTATGATGCAATCGAGTCTCTCTCAGTTCAGACTGCCCCTTTTGACGTTGAATATAACGGCTTCACTGGCGGTACTATTAATGCCGTTACTAAATCCGGTACTAATGAACTCCATGGTTCATTGGGCTATTACAATACTAGCGACTCATTGATAGGCGATAAAAACGGGGATAACGACTTCGACTTTACTTTTGAAGAAGAAACTTTTGTTGCAACACTTGGCGGTTCATTAATTAAAGACAAGCTATTTTTCTTCGTTGCTTACGACAAATACGAAGAAGTTGCTCCTCTTAGCAATGGTCCTGCAGGTTCAGGCGCGCTTAACGAAAGACCTAACATTACGCTTGACGATGTTGCTCAAGTTGGTCAAATTGTTTCGGATGTTTGGGGCTTCGACATTGGTGATTTTAACAAAGGCCCAGCCGAAAATGAAAAAATCCTTGCCAACATAGACTGGAATATTAGTGCGGATCACCGTGCTAAATTCACCTATATCATGTCTGACGGAAACGCCATTCGTGAGCAAAATGGTAACAACTTTTTAGCGTCAGACAATAGACTTGGTGCATCTTCGGCTTGGTATGATCGCTCAGAAAAAGTAGAGAGCATTATCGGTCACGTATTTTCTGACTGGACTGAAAACTTCTCTACTCAAGTTAAGATAGCCAGTACCACGCAAGCCACAGGTCAGAATTCTTTGAATGGTGCTGAATTCCCCAATTTCGCGGTATTTTTACGTGAAGTTGATGGTGATGAAAATTATCTTTCAATCGGTCCAGACCGTTTCCGCCATGGTAATTCATTGGATCAGGATTTCTTACAATTCAAACTTTTGGCCTCATACTCAGTAGGCGATCACATACTTAAAGCTGGTTTTGAGAGAGAAGAGGTTGATATAAATAACCTGTTCGCGCAAAACTCAGAAGGCTCTTACGTTTTTGACAGTATTGAAGACCTCTCCAACGCTACTGCTTCTGGACTTCTTTATAATAATGCTGTCACCAACAATGAAAACGATTTGCGTGCTATTTGGGGCTATAATTCCAATTCCTTATATGTTCAGGATTCATGGGATGTTAATCCAACCCTGAGCATCGAAGCCGGCATTCGTTATGACTGGTACGAGTCTGAAGGTTCAATCCGCGACAATCAAAACTTTAACGACCGTTATGGTTATTCCAACGCTACAGATATCGATGGTTTGGATGTGATTCTTCCAAGGATTTCTTTTGAGTGGTTGGCTTCAGATGACATCACGGTTCGAGGTGGTATTGGTCGCTTCTCTGGTGGATCACCTGGGGTTTGGCTTTCAAACAGCTATTCTAACGATGGTGTGATTTCTGACAGCTCTAACGCTTTTGGGACCGTTATAGTTCCAACGACACCTGATGCGGCAACAGGTCAGTACATTCCACAGGATGTGCTTACTTCACTGGCCACCGAAGCGCCAGATGGTAGTGTTAACGCACTTAACCCATCTTTCGAAATACCAACCACGACTAAGGTTAGCCTTGGAGCTGCCTACTATGCTGACCTTCCAGTGCTAGGTGAAGGTTGGTTATTTTCTGCAGACTTTCTTTACAACAAGTTAGACAATGCAACTTATTGGTATGATCAACGTTGTGAAAACCCAGTAGCCACATCACCTGATGGACGTGGTGTCTATGACTGTAGTGTAGGACCTGAAGCTCTGATTGTTGGCTCATTTGATGCTGGTGATAGTAAGTTATATGCGCTGTCAGCCACCAACGAATGGGATACTGAATACGGTGAGTTCGACATGTTTTCTAGCTACACCTATTCAGATGTAGAAGATATCGGTTACGGCACATCGGCAACAGCGACTTCTAACTACTCTGATTTTGCTGCATATGATCGCCAAGCGCCACGTGCGGGTACCTCTAGTTTCCAAACTGAGCACTTGTTTAAGTTCCGCGCTAATTGGAAAAAAGAGTTAATCGCAGGTTACGAAACCAAGGTGTCGGTGTTTATGACGCGTCGTACTGGTCAACCTTACAGCTATACTTTTAACGAAAACAACGCCTGTCTGCTTGACGTAGGTGGTGGTCGTTGTTCACGTGAAAGTCGTAATGATGACGCCGGTCACTTGCTTTATGTTCCTAGTGGTCCGAACGATCCGATTTTTGCTAGCACTTCATTCGAAGGGGATGCAGCTGCACAACAAGAGTTCTTTGATTACATCAATAGTTCAGAACTGGCAAAGTATGCGGGTAGCATCGCTCCCCGAAACAATGACAACTCTGCTTGGTCAACCATCTTAGACATTCGTATCCAGCAAGAACTGCCAGCCTTTAGTGCTGATCACAGTTTCAAGTTATTCTTTGATATTGAAAACTTCGGTAACCTTCTTAACTCGGATTGGGGTCGTATTGAGCGGACTCGTTTTGAGTACGAACGCGATGTTGTTTCGGCTAAGATCGTCAATGGACAGTATGAGTATTTTGATCTGAAAAGTGATGGAAGTATTAAGAACTTAGAAGTGCTTTCTCAGTCTGTATGGCAGCTTCAGCTTGGTTTGAAATACGAGTTTTAATGATTATTTAACTAATCATTAGCCACTTTAAAAGCCGATCTTTATGATCGGCTTTTTTTTTGTAATTCTCAAAAGGTTAACGATGTATAAATTACTTACCTTTATATTGACGGTGTTCAGCATGTCTTCAAATAGCCAAAGCATTAGAATTGCCACGTTTAATGTCAGTATGGACGCCACAAATTATGTTTCACAGCACGAGTTGCCAACAGGTGATGAATTGCAAATCAACTTAAGCAGCGGTGAGCATAAGCAGATAAAAAACATTGCAGAAACTATTCAGAGGCTCAGCCCTGATATTGTTCTATTAAATGAATTTGATTATTCAAACCAATCGACAACGGACGCCCAAAATTTTATAAAGCATTATCTAAACGTATCTCAGAATAATAATCAGCCCATTGATTACCCTTATTTCTATAGTGCTCCGGTCAATACAGGAGTGGATTCTGGATTAGATCTCGATAAAGACGGCATAGCGTCGGGCACTACAGGCGATGCCCTTGGATTTGGTTTATTTCCGGGCCACTATGGCATGTTAGTGCTGAGTAAATATCCTATTCAATTTGAAGAAATCCGTACGTTTCAATATTTTCTTTGGAAAGATATGCCAGATAATCTTATGGTAACTATCAAGGACGAAAACGGTAAGTCATATTACAGCCAACAAGCGCAGCAAATACTTCGTTTGTCTTCTAAGTCTCACTGGGACATCCCCATTAAAATAGATAACCGCAGTATTCATTTACTGGCCAGTCATCCCACACCACCCGTATTTGATGGACCAGAAAATCGTAACGGTAAACGCAATCATGATGAGATACGCTTTTGGACTGATTACTTATCTGGCAGTGAACAATCTGCTTATATCTACGATGATAATCAAAAACCAGGTGGCTTCAAGGGAGAACACTTTGTTATTTTCGGTGATTTGAATGCCTCACCAGATGAAGGTGATGGCATCAAGAGTGGCATAAAAGGATTACTTGCACATAACTTAGTAAATGACACTACTGTGCCACAAAGTGAAGGTGGCAGGGCTCACACACTCGATAACCAATATTCAGCTCAGCATACTGCAGAGTGGGCAATGCGTGCTGACTATGTATTACCTTCAACCTCGCTTGAGGTGAAAGTAAGCGGTGTATTTTGGCCTAAACCAAATGAGCCTTTATACCGCCTTATTAAAGACCGTAAAAGCTCTTCAGATCATCGGTTAGTGTGGGTAGATATTACCGTTACAAAATAAAATATTGCTCACCACCGTGCACAATGAGGTCACAGAGGAAAAGAAAAGTGAATATTAAGTCTGTTTCTATGTGAAGTGAAGCGTTCTGCGCGCGGCACCCAGAGTCCTCTGTGGTGGAAACTCTTTTGCTTTCTCGTCTAAGATCAAAAAAGGGGCATATGCCCCTTTTTCAGTTTTACTTAGGTGTTTAACAACTTACACGCCTAGGTAATCCAGTATACCTTCAGCAGCGTTACGGCCTTCATCAATGGCTGTCACGACTAAATCAGAGCCCCGTACCATATCTCCGCCGGAGAATATTTTAGGGTTAGATGTTTGGAATGCAAACTTGCCATGTTTAGGAGCACGTACACGGCCTTTTTCGTCCAATATAATCCCGTAATCTCCAAACCAGCTAGCAGGACTAGGTTGGAAACCAAAGGCAATAATCACCGCGTCAGCTTCAATCACGTGCTCAGAGCCTTCTACCTTCACAGGTCGACGGCGACCTTCTGCATCAGGTTGGCCCATTTCGGTCTTAACCATTTTCACACCTATGGCTTGGCCGTTTCCATCTACAACAATATCGAGCGGCATAAGGTTAAACTTGAAATTCACACCTTCTTCACGTGCGTTAACTACTTCACGGCGTGAGCCTGGCATACTTGCCTCGTCACGTCGATACGCACAGGTGACGTCAGGTGCGCCTTGACGTATGGCTGTTCTTACGCAATCCATAGTGGTATCACCACCACCTAATACCAGTACTTTTTTACCTTTCATATCAATAAAGTCATCAGGCAGTTTTTCCAGGCCTAATTGGCGATTAACATTGGCAATAAGGTAGGGCAGAGCTTCATAAACACCTGGTGCTTTTTCGTTATCAAAACCACCTTGCATTGGTTTGTAAGTGCCCATACCAAGGAAAACGGCGTCATAACCCTTTAGTAAGTCTTCGAAAGGAAGATCTTTGCCTACTTCGGTATTTAGAACAAATTCCATTCCCATTTCAGAAAAAATTTCATGGCGCAGTGCGATGACTTCTTTTTCTAATTTGAACGATGGGATACCAAACGTTAATAAACCACCAATTTTTTCGTATTTATCAAATACAACAGGTTTTACACCATTGCGTACGAGTATATCTGCACAGCCTAACCCAGCAGGACCTGCACCAATAATAGCGACTTTCTTGTTGGTTTTAACAACATTGGACATGTCTGGACGCCAACCTTGTTTAAAAGCGGTATCGGTAATGTATTTTTCAATACTACCAATAGTCACTGCACCAAAATCATCGTTTAGGGTGCAAGCACCTTCACATAATCGGTCTTGTGGGCATACACGACCGCATACCTCAGGTAATGTATTGGTTTTACTCGATAATTCTGCTGCTTCAAAAATACGTCCTTCATTGGCAAGACTTAACCATTGTGGAATGAAGTTATGTACTGGACATTTCCATTCGCAATAGGGGTTACCACAATCAAGACAACGATCGGCTTGACCCGCTACTTGGGTCTCACTCATTGGCTGATATATTTCAGCAAATTCTTCTCGTCTGAGGATAGAGGGTTTTTTAGGTGGATCAATACGCTCTACATCGACAAATTGGTATACATTTTTAGACATGATACCCCCTTATTGGACTTGAACACGAAGTTCGGCAGTAGACCGACTTATGTGGCCAAGTAAATTTTTAACGTCACTGGTTTTTGGCTTAACCAGCCTAAACTTCGGTAAATACGTGGCAAAGTTGCTTAATATTTTGTGAGCATGTTCACTGCCTGTTGCTTCATAATGCTGATTAATTAGGCCTCGTAAGTGCTCCATCAAAATCACTTTATCTTCGATAGACATAAGCTCTACTAATTCACCATTTACGCGCTGCTCGATATCATTTTGTTCATCCAGAATATAAGCAAAACCACCGGTCATACCCGCGCCAAAGTTTACACCAGTGCGTCCAAGCACTGCCACAATACCGCCAGTCATATATTCACAACCGTTATCACCTATGCCTTCAACCACGGCTATAGCACCAGAGTTACGCACTGCAAAGCGTTCGCCCGCAAGCCCCGCAGCAAATAATTTACCACCAGTTGCGCCATATAAACAGGTGTTACCTGCTATCACGCTCTCATTTGATTTAAAGCTAACACCTCTAGGTGGATGAATAACGAGCTTACCGTCAGCCATTCCTTTGCCTACGTAATCGTTGGCGTCACCCGCTAGGGTCATTTCTAGACCGCCGGCATTCCATACACCAAAACTTTGCCCAGCCGTACCGGTAAAGTTTAATTTAATGGGATCTTCACTCATGCCTTTATTGCCATGATGTTTGGCAATTAAACCAGAGATAATAGCGCCAACAGACCTGTCTGTATTGCGAATATTATAATTGAATACACCGCCGCTTTTGTTTTTCACCGCAGACGCTAAATCTGCTAATAATAACTGATTCAAATCGCCTTTATCAGCAGGAGCATTAGCACCTTCACTGCAAAAGAGTTTAGTGTGGTCGCCTGCTAACGGTTTAGCTAAAATAGGACTGAGATCTAACTTGTTCTGTTTAGCTGTTACGCCGTTTAATATTTTTAATAGATCAGTACGTCCAATCAGATCATCTAATTTACGCACACCTATTGAAGCCATAATTTCACGCACTTCTTGGGCAACAAATTTGAAGTAGTTCATTACCATATTAGGTAAACCCGCGAAATAATTATCACGAAGGTTCTTATCTTGTGTAGCGATACCTGTGGCGCAATTATTCAAGTGACAAATACGTAGATATTTACAGCCTAAAGCCACCATTGGCCCCGTACCAAAACCGAAGCTTTCCGCACCCAAAATAGCACCTTTAACAACATCTAAACCGGTTTTTAAACCACCATCTGTTTGCACCCGTACTTTATGGCGTAATCCATTGCTTACTAAAGCTTGCTGAGTTTCTGCAAGCCCTAATTCCCAAGGGCTACCTGCGTACTTAACTGAAGATAATGGGCTGGCACCTGTACCGCCGTCATAACCCGAAATAGTAATTAAGTCGGCATAAGCTTTAGCAACACCACAGGCAATGGTGCCGACGCCTGGCTCCGACACTAACTTCACTGAAATCAGTGCATCAGGGTTCACTTGTTTCAGGTCGAAAATGAGCTGAGCTAAATCTTCGATAGAATAAATGTCATGATGCGGTGGTGGAGATATTAACGTCACTCCAGGTACCGAATGACGAAGTTCAGCAATATACTTGTTAACTTTATCACCCGGTAATTGGCCACCTTCACCAGGTTTAGCACCCTGTGCAACCTTTATCTGTAAGATTTTAGCATTGACTAAATAGTGCGGTGTTACCCCAAAACGACCTGATGCGATTTGTTTAATATTTGAGTTACGTTCATTACCAAAACGTTTAGGATCTTCGCCACCTTCGCCCGAGTTAGAATTACCACCTAAACGGTTCATAGCGATAGCTAAAGACTCGTGAGCTTCAGGACTTAAAGAACCAATTGACATGGCTGCCGTGTCAAAGCGTGGATATAAGTTTTCTGCAGGCTCAACTTCGTCAATCGAGATGGCTTCTGAATCAGGTGATAATGCTAATAAATCACGTAAACAAGCAGTGGGTCTTTCATTTACCAAAGTACTAAATTTTTGGTAATCCTGATAGTAACCACTTATCACGGCCTTTTGTAGCGTTGTGACTACGTCAGGGTTGTAAGAGTGGTATTCACCGCCGTGTACATATTTTAATAATCCGCCGTGGTCTACGTTTTTACGTTTTAACCAAGCGACACGATTTAAGTTAACTTGATCTTGTTGGAAATCCTCAAAGTCAGCTCCTTGAATACGGCTTGGCACCCCTTTAAAGCACATGTCCATTACCGATGTGTTAATACCAATCGCTTCAAATAATTTTGAACTGCGGTAACTAGCAACGGTTGAAATCCCCATTTTTGACATGATTTTGTACAAGCCTTTGTTTATCGCTTTACGATAATTAACAGTCGCTTGCATTGGCGTCATATCTAGTTGCCCAGACTCACACATTTGTTCAATAATTTCGTATGCCAAGAACGGATATATTGCTGTAGCACCCAGACCAATCAATACTGCATAGTGATGCGAGTCTCTGACCGATGCTGTCTCTACTACTATATTTGCATCACAACGTAATCCTTTATCTACTAGTCGCTTCTGTACCGCACCCACCGCCATCGCTGCTGGTATAGGTATGCGTGACGTTTTAATGGCTCGGTCTGATAAAATAACGAACGCGGCACGTTTGTGTGAGACTAAGTGTTCTACCTCATTACATATTCGATTAATTGCTGCCTTAAGCCCTTCTTCTGGTGGGAAATTAAGATCGACGACTTCAGAATAATAATGTTCAGGATCGTAATTACGTAACTGCTTTAGATCCGTATACACCATGATCGGTGAATCAAACAGTACGCGATCAGCGTATCCTGATGTTTCCGTGAACACCGATTTTTCGCGGCCAATACAGGTAGCCAAAGACATCACGTGATTTTCACGTAAAGAATCAATAGGCGGATTGGTTACCTGAGCAAACTGTTGCCGGAAATAATCGTAAACGGTGCGGCTTCTTCCAGAAAGAACAGCCATAGGCGTATCATCACCCATCGAACCTGTCGCTTCTTGGCCATCTTTGGCTAAAACCTTGACTACTTGTTCAAGTTCTTCATAACTGTAATTAAACTGTTTTAAATAAGTATTCATCATGTTGTCGTCAAACATACGTTTGCCGATTTCAGGCGCATCACACTGTTCAATAGGTGTTAAGCGGCGAATACTTTTCTCTAACCATTCTTTGTAAGGATGACGACCCTTTAAATCATCATCTATTTCATTTGAGCGCCATAATTTACCTGTCTTAGTATCTATAGCTAGCATTTCACCTGGTCCAACACGACCTTTTTCAATCACATCTTCTTGCTTATAATCCCAAATACCCACTTCTGAAGCTAAGGTGATTAAACCATCTTTGGTGATGACATAACGTGCGGGACGAAGGCCGTTGCGGTCAAGGTTACAGGCAGCATGGCGACCGTTAGTT
>Ga0209199_1000241_pt1 | contig 86280 bp, 79 predicted proteins | sample COGITO_mtgs_1105_7_FD_184805 | JGI IMG/M metagenome (GOLD analysis project Ga0209199, IMG submission 184805) | Pelagic marine microbial communities from North Sea - COGITO_mtgs_110523 (SPAdes) (version 2) | ecosystem: Environmental > Aquatic > Marine > Epipelagic ... | reverse complement strand
ACAATGATTTGTATCAATACTTCTGCAACAGTTGGCTACAATGCATTAACCAATATTTCTTTCTTGTGGTCAAATAGCAACACCAGCCCGAGTATCTCGGTTTCACCCGTTGTGACTAGTAACTACACAGTAACAGTTTCAGACGGAATTTCTAGCTGTTTTGATACCATTGCAATTTATATTGACACTATAAGTCCGACTGTTTTCCCTCATTCTAACGTCAGTGTTTATCTCAATAGTTCTGGACAGGCCACCTTATCTGCATCTTTAGCAGATTCCGCAACTTCTGATAATTGCCTGATAGACTCTATATATCTAAGCAATTCTTCATTCCAATGTGCAGATATTGGAGCTAATCCAACTTTGCTCTACGCCTTGGATAATAATGGAAATTTAGATTCAGCAGAGTTTGTTGTATCAATAATAGACTCTAATGCACCAGTTGCGATAGCACAGAGCGTTACACTATACCTAGATGCCGCTGGTACTGCTAACCTCACGGTTAGTCAGGTAGATAATGGTTCAACGGACAATTGCGCAATTGATACAATGACTCTTTCTAGCTATAATTTCGTTTGTGCCGATACAGGGGTTAATACAATCACATTAACTGTCTCTGATGTTAGTGGAAATTCAGCAACCCAAAGTGCCCAAATCACGGTAATGGATACTAACTCCCCCATTGTGATGACCCAAAATGTCACAATTTTCTTAGACGTAAATGGTGGAGCAACGGTAACGCCAAGTCAGGTTGACCTTTCCTCAACAGACAATTGCGCTATAGCTTCGATGATATTATCAGATTCAATTTTTGATTGTTCTGACACAGTAAGCGCAAATAGCATTACACTTTCAATTACTGACATAAGTGGGAATTCGGCATCTGCCAATGCATTAATTACTGTTTTGGACACCATTTCCCCCACAGCAATTGCTCAGAATCTAACTCTCTTTTTAGATGCTAATGGTCAAGCAATCGCTCAAGCTTCGCAGGTTGATAATGGTTCTTATGATAATTGTGACGTTGCTAGTTTAAGCCTATCGGATACCATTTTTAATTGCGCTGACAGTGGAATTAATACCATTACGCTTACTGTTTTTGACGTGAGCGGGAATAGTTCAACCGCAACCGCACAATTGTTAGTTATAGATACAACCTCCCCGTCTGTTATTACTCAAAATATTATCGCATATCTGGATTCTTCAGGTCAAGTGATTATTTCTTGGTTAGACTTGGATAGTGCATCAACCGATAATTGCACAATTGCTAGCAGTATTTTATCTGACTCAATATTTGATTGTTCGGATACAGGATCAATAAATATAGTTACGCTGACGATGACTGATATTAGTGGGAATAGTTCAAGTAATGATGCTCAGGTTATAATAATTGACAGCCTTCCTCCAGTTGTAATAACACAAAATTTAACGGTCTATTTAGACACGAACGGAGTCGCTAACATTACTGTCATTCAGATTAATAATGGTTCTTATGATAACTGTGGAATTGATACAATGTATTTGAGTAATTATTCTTTTGATTGCAATTCAAATGGCTTGGATACGATTATTTTATATGTAACAGATGTTAGCGGCAATATGTCCCAAAACATTGCTATAGTTACTGTTTTAGAAACCAGCGCTCCAGTAGCTTTAGCGCAAAATGTCACAATTTATCTTGACTCTAATGGTTCTGCAAGCGTTAGTCCATTAGTTGCAGATAGTGGCTCTTATGATAACTGTGGAATTGAGACATATTCGCTAAGCGACACAACTTTTACATGTAATGATGTTGGAGAGAATACCGTCACTTTTACCGTGTCTGATTATTCAATGAATACAAGTTCAGTTCAAATTATTATAACTGTTTTGGATACGATTAAACCGGTTATTTATTCACAAAGTCCAACGGTGTATTTAGATGTGAACGGTCAGGCGATGTTAAATGTACCCCAAGTAGACAGCGGCAGTTATGACAATTGTTCAATTGGTTCAATTTTCCTTAGTGATAGCCTGTTCAATTGTGGTTTGGTTGGGGTCAATGACATTTACCTAATGGTATCAGATGTTAATGGAAATATCGACAGCAGTATTGTTAGCGTTACAGTCGCTGATACCATTAAGCCATTGGTGTTTGCAGAGAATTATCAGGCGTATTTAAATTTAGCTGGTGAGTTTACTCTTGGGGTTAATCTTATTAATGCATCAGCAACAGATAATTGTGATGTTGATTCGATTTATTTGAGCTCAACTTACTTCTCTTGTGCACACCTTGGGATTAATTATGTATCTGTATATGCATCTGATGTAAATGGAAATATTGGAACAATTGAAATTGAGGTGGAAATATTAGACACAATATCACCAATAATTACATATTGCCCAGAGGACATCGTCTCTTGTGATTCAATTATTAATTATGATTTACCAACGGCTGTAGATAATTGTTCAAACTTAAATTCACTTCTCACCGCTGGTTTTGAGAGTGGGGTAAGTTTTGATATTGGATTGACAGAGATTCAGTTTTCTTTTTCAGATACCAGCGGAAATAGCGTTACCTGTGACTTTAGTGTTAAAAGGAGCAGTGCTCCCGAAATTACAGTTAGTCGAGACACAACAATATATAGTGGCTCAGCTATTGGCTTAACTGTTCACGCCGATTCAGTAGTGGACAGCTATTACTGGACCCCAGAGGATTATCTTGATGATCCTACTTCAAGAAATCCTGACGCTAGCCCAATTGAAAGCACTACATACAGAGTAGTCGCAACCACAAATGATGGTTGTGAAATGCAGGATAGTGTAAATATTATTGTGTTAAATGAGGTGGTTATATACAATGCATTTTCTCCAAATAATGATGGCCAAAATGATTATTTAGAAATTAAAGGCTTGGATTATTACCCAGACGCAAATGTTTTAATAGTTAATCGAATTGGGTCAAAAGTTTTTGAATCTAAAGGTTATTCGGAACCTTGGGATGGAAGGTATAAAGGAGAAGAAATGCCTGTGGGACCTTACTTTTATTTTATTGACACAGGTGTTTCAGGTGCAGAAATATTAACGGGAGATATATCTTTAATTCGATAAAGTATTATGAAAAAATTACGTTCCATAATAATTGTACAAATTATCGGCATGTTGACAGGGAATATAGTTGCTCAGCAGGACTTCTTCATGTCTCAATCATTTGTTAATCCATCAATGATTAATCCAAGCTTGACTGCAATTCAAGATCATCCAGAGGTGGGTTTATTCAATAGATATCAGTGGCTCGGTTCAGAATCCAAACCAAACACGCAACAGATTATATTCTCGACTACGTATAATAAGCCAGCTTATCTTAAGTCTGACTATTCTGGATCAAAATCTAGAAGGAGAGGAAAACGACGTAGTAGTAAAGGCAAGTTGTATCATGCGTTCAATGCCTCAATTATCAACGATAGGGCTGGAGCCTTTAATAAGTTGGAAACTCGCATACATTGGTCTCCACAAATAAGAGTGAGCGAATCATTATATGCAGCCCTTGGTCCAACGATCTCTTTATCAAGGTTTCAATTGAATCCGGAACGTTTGAATTTTAGAGATGGTGCTGATGAAGCTTGGAGTCAAATACAAAATAGCGGGCTTACAACGTCTGGCGCAAATATTAGTTTCGCAGGTAACTTACAGTCCAAGAATTTCTATGTCGGAATAGGTTTTAGGGATGCTTTGAATCAATATTGGAATAAAGCAGATAGCAGCAACCTCAAGGTAGATAGAAACCTTGTAGTCAACGGATCCTATAGATATGATATAAACGAGTTATTTCGTGTTTCTGTCGCTGCGGTTACTAGATTGACAATCAATACCCCGATTGACCATTCATTGGCATTTCGAGTTGAATACAATAATTTTATTTGGATGGGTTTAGGCTATAGGTCCAGTTCAGCATTGAATATAAGTTGTGGCGTTAATTTGAATCAAAAGTTCAATATTGTCTATACAACGGAGAAAAATTTTATTGGATTTTCAGGTTTGGGTCTAACTCATGAATTTTATTTGAGCTATAGAATACCTACGGGTAAAAAATCAAAATTTTAAAAGTTTAGAATGAAGAAAATCTCCTTATTTATACTTTGCGTCTCAGTTCTTCATATTCAAGCTCAAAGAACTATTTGGCTGCCTGTTGTTGATGCTGAAGTTGAATCGAGTGATTTGATACTAAACCCGAGCATTGGTTATTTTATATCAGAACAAGTTCTGGAAAATGAAGATGTTTTATCAAAAGTGGAACGTATTAATATAAATAGGGAAGGTGGCTGGATGCCAATACAGTCATTTGAGTCTAAAATAAATACATCGGTTGTTGGAATATCAAAAAACGCGGACACTCTTTATTTGTTGGGGGCGTATTCCAAAGCGAATCCAAGTCTCAAGGGACTGTCAATATCTGTTTTAAAGGATGGTGTTTGGAGAGATCCTATTAGACTTAAAATGAAAGGATTAAGCTCTCGCACTCCATATTATAATATATATGTTCACCCTTCGGGTGATTGGTGTGTAATCTCGATAGAGAAATCAAAAAATCAATCCGATGATATTTACATTTCTTTTAAAAATAAACCAGGGAGACACTTTGAGAAACCAATTCCCTTAAATAATTTAATAAACACATCTAACTCGGAAATCACACCCTTCATTACTAATGATGGTGAATTCCTTTTTTTCGCTCGAGCGAATATCTATGAAGATTCAATAAATTATGACATTTACATGTCCAGAGCAATGGATGAATCTCTTATAAATTGGTCAACTCCAGTGCCCTTATTAGAAATTAATACCGCTGGATATGAAGGGAATTATTGGTGTTGCAAAGACAGTTTTGCTTTCTATACATCTAATGATGATAGCGGACAATTTCGCATATATACCAGTCTGGCGCCACGAGTAATACGATATAATAGTTTAGTTTCTGATAAGGCCGGTTTTGCCAGATTAGCTAATGTTAAAAATGATAGAATTGAACTTCCATCGATATTGAAAACCTATAAAATAGAAATACCAAAAACAAGTGCTCTGATTCCAAAAATATCTTTCAAATCGGAGAACCCTATATATAATGTAAAAGCGAAGATCAAATTAGGGGACAGCTCAAACACTGAAGCAGGCGATATTTTGGTTCAGGCGAATGATGAAAATGGCAACATATTGGCCGAGACGCGCACGGATTCTCTTGGAACCTTTTCTTTTGAAAATTTACCAGTGAATCAGAAAGTATTATTTGCTGTGCCCGAAAATAATTCAGAATCAATAAAAGTCGGTCTTATCAACCAGGATGGCGAGGAAGAAGCGCCAATGCTAATTGAGTCTTTTTCAAACTTTATTTTTAAGGAACTTGAAATAGAAACGGCTACAATTAAATTACTGGACCAAGCAGACGAATCGTCAATTGAACAGTATTTGGCCGGAACACTTGATGAGTTGATATTAAACGTTGAAGACGAGGAAGGTTTGAAACTCTTCTCTTCAGTCGAATTAATAGAAGGAATCCTTTTAGATACTGGTGCTGATGAAATTATTGGAAATTTAGACAGTTTAGTGATAATTGATAAGAATAGCCAAGATGTTATTGAAGCTGAAGTTCTTTCAGATTCAACTTTTGATTTGAGTCAACTTGATTCAGCAAAAGAATACTTGTTTATTCATAACGGCACGCAGATGGTGGATGTAAGTGCGATTGCCCTTGAAGATTATTTAATTAACAGTTATAATGATAGGATTGTAACGAACGAAACAATTTTTGACTCAGAAACTATTTCTTCAGCGCTTGATTCGAGTATCTCAGACACGATACAGTTATCTAATGTAACCTTGTTTGATAATGATGCAGACGCCGTTAATCCTATTAAAAGTCAGAATTTGAAAAACAAGAGAATTAGTGATTTAATTGATGTCGATGCGGGGTTAATCGATTTGAAAAAGGATTCTTTGACATCAAGTACCCAGGATACATTGAGCATAGCGAAAAATTCAGCGGAGTATTCTCAAAGTATTTCCGATATGCAAGAAACTGTGGGAAATAAAAAGAGCTCTGTTGCTGAGATTGGACTTCATGAACTCCCTGGCCGAGACCTGATTAATGAAGGTCCGGAGAATCAATCATCCTTGAATGATATTAGTGAGGTTAAGCTTAACTCCATAGCTCCTAGAGATTCTCACGAATTGCAACTAAGCCAATTTGATATTAGGTTTCCGATTAATTTAAAATATCCAATCTCCTACGAGGGCTTTATCCAATCTGATGGATCCTATGCCAAAATCATTCAAACCGATGAAGGAGTTAATTATCATTTTGATTTTAACCATATAAATATATCTGCCGATCAACTTGAATATATTATTGAGACGATCAGACCTTTTTATGACGAAAACAAAACCATATCACTCACCCTTGAAGGACATACTGATAGTATTGGTTCTGCTGAGATAAATGAACGCGTTGGCGTAATGCGTGCCTCCCAAGTTTTGTATGCTTTGGAGAAAGCCGGTATTGAGGATACGGATTTAAAAATCATAAGTCGAGGTGAGCTTGATCCAATAGGGAGAAACAGCAAACCTGAAGGCAGAGCAATGAATAGGCGTGTGGAAATATTGTATGAACTTCAAGAAGAAAATTGATAAAGTAATTACCCTCCTAGTAAGTCAGGATGATTACAAATTTAGTGCTTCTAAGCAAATGCAAATTTGTACAATATTTACAGTCTTCTAATCTAAAAAAAGTTTCAAAAAGACTCTTTGTAAATGATGGACAAATATTTTTCAATTGAACTAGTCGGGCATTGATATGATTAACTATAAAACAGATTATTCAATTGGTCACTTCATGACAGTCAACGAGGCTAACTTGTCTCTATAAGGCATATAGTTAGCAGGGTGTCGAATGAATGTATGAGCAGTTTTAAGTCTTTTAGTATTTAGTTGATATTCTTGCGCTAAAATGATTGGATTGGATTCAATAAGTTTTTTCGATAATCGCCGTTAAGTATGTTGTAAGCATTATTCTGTTTAAGGATAAACAAAGTATTTGACGAGAGGGTAGTGTTTTCGTATAATTACATTTATCATATGCTAAGAATCGTTGCTATTGATTTTGGAATGAAACGCTGTGGGATCTCCATTTCTGATCCTTTAGGCATGATTGCCAACGGATTGGATACCGTGGAAACGTCGGAGGTAATGAGCAAATTGGAATTATTAAAAAAGGAGTCAGGATTCGATACCATCGTAGTTGGCAAGCCAAAGCGCATGAACGGTGATGACTCATTGGTTGAACCGAACATAAAGCTGTTTGTTGAGGCATTAGAAAAGAAGTTCGAAGGCATCAATTTGAAACGCTTCGATGAAAGATTCACGAGCAAAATAGCCGCTCAAACTATGATTAGCGCGGGATCAACAAAATCTCAACGAAGAGAAAAGGGAACAATCGATAAAATAAGTGCAACCTTAATTTTGCAGGAATACCTAAACACTAAGCAGGGATGATACTACCGATTATAGCATATGGAGATCCAGTTTTAAAACGCGAAGGGGATGAAATCGATAAGGATTACCCTGAACTCCAAAAGTTTATCGCGGATATGTTCGAAACCATGTACAACGCAAACGGCGTTGGATTGGCGGCTCCACAGGTTGGTAGGAGCATTCGGCTTTTCATCATTGACACCACGCCATTTACGGAGCGCGACGATGATGAAGACCCAATGGATGAGGAGGAGTTCAATCAATTGTCCGGCTTGAAAAAGGTGTTTATCAATCCAATAATTGTGGAGGAAGACGGTGATAAATGGCCCTTCAATGAGGGGTGTTTAAGCATTCCGGGCATCAATGAAGATGTAACTCGAAAACGTAATTTGATCATCGAGTATTTTGATGAAAACTTCAACCTAGTAGAGGAAGAATATACGGGTAAGGCTGCCAGAGTTATCCAACATGAATACGATCACATTGATGGAATTCTGTTTACAGATAGACTAAACCCACTGAGAAAGCAGATTTTGAAAAAGCGACTAAACGAAATTTCGCGTGGCATCACCAATGCGAGATACAAAATGAAATTCCCAAATAGATGAGAAACTCCTTGATATTATTGATGTCCCTAATATTGTTTGCCTGCACGGAAGAACCAAAAACTGTGGACAAAACAGCGCCTCAGTCGGCTGCCGAACGACAAGCGGAAATAACTAAGATGGAGTCTGAATTGGTTTCAAAGCAGGATCTCAATGTTGAAACCAACCGTGTATTGGCCGAGCGAATTGTCACACGATATCGAGACTACATTACAATGAATCCGACCGATTCAGCTTCAGCGGAATACTTGTTTAAAGCAGCTGATATATCAGTTGGGCTAGGCAATTACGAGGCGAGCATTAACTATATCAATCGACTTACAAAAGACTTTCCGAAATACGAGAAGGTGGTGGAGATTTGGCTATTCAAGGGCTTCATCTATGAGAACTATATGGATAGTCATGCACAGGCGGTGAAAGCATATGAAGAGCTAATCCTGAAGTATCCAAATCACCGATTGGCCCAGGATGCACAGGCAGCAATAGATAATCTCACACTGAGTGAGGAAGAGCTTCTTGAGAAGTTTAAGAAAATGAATGAGCAGCCCGAGAGCTAGTGGGCTAGACGTTCTTGAAGCGAATCTCTAAAGGCAATTTTGTCGCTATATGTTTCTATAACACTATCAGCGCAAATGGCAATCTCGCCCGTTTCTTCACTTACCACCACAACAACCGCATCCGACTCTTCCGATGCCCCAATTGCTGCTTTGTGTCTCATGCCATAATTGGATGGCAAGCCACCTCTATTAGTGAGTGGTAGAGTACAAGATGCATTCGCAATTTTATTCCCTCGAATCACCAAGGCGCCGTCGTGCAATGGACTATTCTTAAAAAAGAGGTTCTCTATAACCATGGCACTGACATCTGCATTTACCTTTTTACCGGTATCAATAATTGCCTGAATGTTTGCCTCTCGTTCAACTACAATGAGCGCCCCAGTTTTCGTTTTACCCAAGTTGAAAACAGCCTCTGTCAACGCATGCACGTTTACTGGAATGCGCTGTGTGTCTTTACCCAGCCAATTCCATAGACCACCTTTTGCACCCACGTTTTGAAAGAATCCTGAGTTGCCAATGGCCAGAAGAAAGCGACGAATTTCTTGCTGAAAAACGATGATCAGCGCGATGACGCCGACATTAATGAACTGTCGAAAAATCTGGCTCATCAACTCCATTTGAAGTGCCGTAACTAGTAACCAAAGAAGGTAGATGGAGAGAACGCCAAAAAAAATGCGAATGGCAATCGTTCCCTTAATTAGGTCGTATAGCTTGTAGAGCAGAAATGCCACCAACAAAATGTCAATCAGGTCGAGAAACCCAAATGGCAGAAATCCGAAAAAATCAACTGAACCCACAGCGCGAAAATAGCTGAAATGACAGGTATGGGCTGGCGATTATTATATTAAACATTTTAGGCGAAAAGCTGTTGGTCTTGGCAGTTAGTAGTTCTAAATTTGCAGAAGATTATAACAACGATAAACACACATAAAAATGGGAGTATTAGTAGGAAAAAGCGCTCCGGGTTTTACCGCCAGCGCTGTGATTAATGGAAATGATATTGTTGAAGGTTTTACACTTGAGCAGTTCAAAGGAAAGTACGTAGTGTTGTTTTTCTATCCAAAGGATTTCACGTTTGTTTGCCCAACAGAATTGCATGCGTTTCAAGCTCGATTGGCTGATTTCAAAGAAAGAGGCGTAGAGTTAGTTGCAGTTTCAACCGACACAGAGCAAAGTCATTGGGGCTGGTTACAAATGGAAAAGAAGCATGGTGGCATTAAGGGAATCACGTATCCTGTAGTTGCCGATACCAACAAGACTATTTCTAGCAACTACGATGTTTTGGCAGGAGATTTCTTCTACGATGAAGATGGAATGCTCCAAGCAGAAGGAGAGTTGGTAGCATACAGAGGTTTGTTCCTTATCGATAAGAATGGCAACGTACGTCACCAATTGATAAACGATTTACCACTTGGAAGAAGCGTAGAGGAAGCCATTCGTATGGTTGATGCACTTCAGTTTTTCGAAGAAAACGGCGAAGTATGTCCAGCTAACTGGGTAAAAGGTTCTGAAGGAATGAGCGCAACACATGACGGTGTAGCTGATTTTTTGGCGTCGAACTAAAACTCGAGCCTAAATGAATTAAGCCCTTTCGGTCCTGTTCGGATTTGAAAGGGCTTTTTTATTTCTCTGTCTTACATTCGGCAGGTGGAAATTCAAAAGCGAATAGGTTTTTTTCTCGGCCCGGCTTTTTTCGTGGCGACCCTGCTGATTCAGCCCTTTGAGCTAGAATTGCAAAACAATGTCTTGGCCGTTGCGACTTGGATGATTGTATGGTGGGTAGTGGAGGTGTTTCCAATTTACATTACTGCCATGTTACCTATGGTTTTCTTTCCCGCATTGGGTATAATGGGGTTGAAAGAAACATTTACACCCTATGCCAGTCCAATTGTATTCTTATTTCTAGGAGGCTTTCTGATCGCACTTGCCATGGAGGAAAGGAAGTTGCATCAACGCATTGCCTTTGGTCTAATCAGGCTAACCGGCACCAAACCACGCGGAATCATTTTAGGATTTATGGCAGCCACGGCCATCGTAGCTATGTGGATTAGCAATACCGCTACCACGGTGATGATGCTGCCTATCGGCTTGTCGGTCATTGCGCTCATGAATGATCAAGGACTCGATGAGAAACTGATGAAGCGTTTTGGGCTTTTAATCATGCTGGGCATTGCATACGCTGCGAACATAGGCGGCACCATGACTTTGATCGGCACTCCGCCAAACTTGGTTTTTGCGGGTTATTACTTTGAGCAAACAGGGGTAGAGTTTCCCTTTGCAGATTGGTTATTGATAGGTGTGCCAACGGGGCTGACCCTCTTGATTTCAGGATACGTGCTCCTCACCAAGTTTATCTATCCAATATCGAATAAACCAATACCTGGGGTGGATACCCTTTTTCTTGAAAAATGGAAAGAGCTAGGCAAAATGAAAAGAGGGGAGTCGATGGTGCTGGCCGTCTTCGGAATCACCGTTTTCTCATGGATCATGCTTGATCCCATCAATGAACTCATTGGATCGAAGCTTCTGAATAATGTAAATGTGGCCGTTGGAGGCGGACTGCTCATGTTTTTTGTTCCGGTAGATTGGAAGAAAGGAGAGTTCATTATGTCATGGGATAGCACAAAACGATTGCCATGGGGCATTCTAATTCTTTTTGGTGGCGGCCTGAGCCTTGCCTCGGGATTGGAAACGGCGGGAATCATAGATTCAATTGCGCTTTGGGTAAGTGGCAATGCAGGGTCTAGCGTAGTTGTTATTTGCATTGGACTTACACTCTTGGCTATTTTCTTGACCGAAATAATGAGTAACGTGGCGCTCGTTACAGTGCTGCTGCCGATCGTTTTCAGCATAGCAAATCAGATGGGCGCTGATCCCTTGATATTAACCATACCCGTAACCCTGGCGGCTAGTTGCGCCTTTATGATGCCGATCAGCACGCCGCCAAATGCCATTGTCTATTCAAGTGGTCAAATCAGCGTTTCACAAATGATGAGAGCCGGAATTTGGATGAACTTGATTGCGGTGGTCATTATTGTAACCGTGGTGTTGGTGTTGCTTTGATGAAAAAAAAAAAATTGACGTCAACTCAATTTCAATAAGGTCCAAAATCATAAATCGCATAGGGAAGCTTCACAAGGGTTAGCACAAGGCATGCGGAGGTGCGTTTCGATTGGATCGCAGCTTCGAGGCCATACTTGATGTAAGAGGTTACAAGCCGTGCGACTTTCAAGGTTGCGATCGAAAAGAAGCATGAAGCATTAGCTGTTTTGCGTTTTCGAGGAACGAGAAAAACACCTTGAAGCTTCAAGCAGTTTTGGGTCCTTTTTGCTGCTTCAAAAAGGATGAAAGCAGTTTTATCTTTCCTTTTTCTTGATAAAAAGAAAACAAAAAATCAAGGCTTGGCAATCTCCCCGACCCACTAGGTCTCAAGTCCTAAATTTCTCAAGCCGTTTAGTCGATTCCTCCTTCACTTCCGAGAAAAATTTTACGGACTTTTCAACCAGTATGGCCCCAGATCGAAGGCCTATGCCAGTCGCGTACAATTCACTTTATTCAATAATAAAAGAGCCTAGTTTCTATAATTTTAAATCGCAGAAGGAAGCTTCGCAAGTGTTAGCAAAGGGCATGCGGAAGTGCGTTTCGATTGGATCGCAGCTTCGAGGCCATACTTGATGTAAGAGGTTACAAGCCGTGCGACTTTCAAGGTTGCGATCGAAAAGAAGCATGAAGCATTAGCTGTTTTGCGTTTTCGAGGAACGAGAAAAACACCTTGAAGCTTCAAGCAGTTTTGGGTCCTTTTTGCTGCTTCAAAAAGGATGAAAGCAGTTTTATCTTTCCTTTTTCTTGATAAAAAGAAAACAAAAAATCAAGGCTTGGCAATCTCCCTGAACTACTAGGTCTCAAGTCCTAAAATTTCTCAAGCCGTTCAGTCGATTCCTCCTTCACTTCCGAGAGAAATTTCACGGACTTTTCAGACATTATGGGCCCCAGATCAAATGCCTAGGCCCATAGAGTACAAAGCACGATATTCGATTATTGAAGGTTCATAGGTTCCAAAATCATGAATCTCACCGAAGTTGTCCCCTCTTGAGAGGGGTGGATTCAGAGTGGAGTGAAGCGAAATGATGAAGACGGGGTGTGTTAAGCCGCATCTCGACACACCCCACCCGCTACGCAGGCACCCATCTTATTAGAGGGATTGAACACGTCGACATACAATCGCTGTTTGATTGCTAGTCTATCTGCGAGCGATTGGAAATATGCCGAGGTGATGACAGGAGTTAGCTGCGCTGATCCTGACATTGCGTGAAATGGATCGAAGCCTTTCGAGCTGTACTCGCAGGCTTTTTTCTTATTCATTTCGCTTGAGCAAGCTCAGCTCATGAAACGAAAAAAGCCTGTCACTTTCGCAACAGGCTTTGATGATCAAGTCGGGATGACAGGACTTGAACCTGCGGCCTCTCGCCCCCCAGACGAGCACTCTACCGGACTGAGCTACATCCCGAAAATCTAGAAGGGCTGCAAATATCTAAATGCTATGCAGTATTGAATGTGTCGAGCCAATTTTATGTTCAATCGCCATAACTAATCAGCCTTCGATTGGATGGTTGATTTTATGTATTCAGCTATGCGCAGAATAGGCGCAGGTAAAGAATGCTTACTAGTGCTTATGGCTTTCCAAGACCAATTTTGCTGCGGCCTCGTCCTCTTTTAAAAGTTGTAAAAGGGCATTGTTTTCTTCCGATTTAGGTGCCAACCGCTCAAAGAATGCCTTGAACCGCACTCCCAAATCAAAGATGGATTCAATAAATGCTCTGTATGGCACGCGAATAGTCTCAAAGTGATCTCCAGAAATGATCATCCACTCATTCTCTGGTGTCATGTTTATATAGCCACCTGTGGTGAAATACATTAGGCGAACCTCATTCCTTAGGACCAACTTGTCCATGGATCTAAAGCACATATTTCGAGTTAATGAGAAGATGTCATCATTAATAATGGCCTCGGCACCTTGATAGAATATGCTGAATTTACCCTGGAACTCTTCATTATTCTCAAAAAGAACGTCAAATCCATCATCATCGGCCTTTGTTATCGGCTCAGGTCTGCATGATAAAGGACCATCTGCATCACGGAAATCGAAAAAGCAAAACGATATTTTTAATTCTTCTGAAGGTGTCATTTTATTGGAGTTTCATTTTATTATTTGGCCTTGTTTTTCTCACCCCTCATTTGGTCTAATTCGGATGCAGTGTACACATGTCCCGAGATTGGGAAGAATCCATTAAGCTTCCCACTTCCTCTAGATGTCATTCTGTACTTAATTCCGCCAAAATCTTTCTCAACACCTTTGGTTATATCATCTCCAGCTTCGAATTGACTTAGGCAACCCACGAGTGCGGCAGATATTTCCGCGCCTCCCATTGACTGAGGAAACATGGTCGCATCGTTGCCAATTGTCTTACTACTAAGTCTTTGGTAGCCGTATGAATGTCTTTCTAGGTAATGCTTCATATTCAACTCTGTAACACCCAGGTTAGTGGCTGCTTTGGGGATTGCAGGATTTGCCACGCTTTTTGGATCCTTCCTGCTAAACAAGGCCGCATCCGAAGCCGCATCCTTATGAAAAGCAAGTTGAATGGGATCATAGCTACGAAGCTGAATGGTAGATACGCTGCCAACCTTGGTTGTAGACTTGTCAGCCATTCTTTTCAATTGGGCCACTGAATCTTCTGAAACACTTTTGTTAGCCATATCACTTAATTTCCGCTGAGCTATAGCTTCCGGCCTATTGTTTTCGAAATTAGAGGTGGAGGCTGAGGCAGATTTCTTCGGAGCCTCAGCGTGTGAGAGCGATTGGTTTTCTTTTTTCTGTAAATCTTCAGTTTCCAAATTCATATGGCGCCCATTTCGCGTTGGGGTAGAGGCAGGCGTTAATGCAACCTGCACATGTGCAAGATAGGTTTTGTTGATGTCTAAGTATGTATTCTGTCGGCTTAATTATTAACCGGATTTGAGTTCACTATTGTGCTCTTCGAAATTGCGTTCAATCAAAAGATGTCGAGTCCTTTACTTGGCCATTATTCTGAATAAACCTTCCAGGTACCAACCTTCTTTTCTGTGCCATACCAATATTGGAAATTGCCGTGTTCTTTTACACTACCATTTTTATAAAATGAACAATATTCTCCAACCTTGAATATGTCAGTTAAGGTGTCCAATACCATGTGTAAGTAATCAGGATTTTCAAGATTAACAGTGAAAGTGGTATCAATGGAAATATGTTCAGCAGCTACGAACCGTTCGCAAACCTGACCTTCTGGGTAGAAAGTCTCTTCACGATGTGTTCCCTCAGGGAGCTGAATTTCTTGACATTAACAATCCAAAGAGCAAAGTGAAAACACGGTGAGAATACAAATGCTCGAATAAAGATTGGCCATGGCTTTCAAATATACCTAATACGACAACTATGAAATTTGAGCGAGTGGGCATAAAGGGCAGTCACGCGCTGCAAGCGCGCGTCAGTGGAATAGAGGGATTATTCCACAATCCATTTGTGATTTCCTAATTCAATTGTGTAATCTATCAAGTCTAATGTTCCGTGAGCGGGTTCCCTATTAATTATGATTTGAATCGGATGAATTTTACGTTCAAATCGAACCAGGTCAATTTCTCCTGTCGCATGTCCTAACGCCGTCAATGCGATTGGGCCGGGTTTAATGAGGTGTTTAAAGCGTATGACCGAGGTGTCGCCCTTCTTACCAATTTCATACCCAAAAGTGTACTCAAGCTCGGGCATTAAATCTTCGCTAGCAAACAATAATTTGTTCGATTCGTCATCAACGTAAAATATCAGTCGAGACTCTATCGGGCAGGTATTTATATGCTGGGATGAAGTATCATCCGGCCCCTCATTTAAAAGTGGAAATGGGTCAATGTCATCCTTCCTGCAACTAAAAGATAGAAATATTAAGAGAAGAACATATAAATGGTTAACACGAAAATTCACGTACTGAAGACGAATCGACGTACCTTGGGGTTGGACTAAATGGGCCTGTAGTCAGAAAGGAATGACGAATAATTGTTTACTCCGAACTCAATATCTGCCCAGTCAATCTCAATATCTCCAGTTCATTCAACCGTAATGAAATAAGCGCGTTTGATTTTCGAATCTTGGCCGAAGTAAGCCCCAGCTGTGCTTCTCTGAATTGCGTACTGCTGATCTGTCCAGAATTATAAAGCTCCTCGGATCGGCGAAGGTTCAACTCGGATGCCTCTAGGTTGTGTTCTTCAAACTGCGCCACCCGATAGCTCTGAACATATGTGTCGTGCGCATCTCGAATGTCACTCTCGATCTGCAGACCTTGATTCTCTAGCTCCAAGGTTCTTATTTCCAAATTCACCTTCTGGTTTTGTCGGGCCGTTCTATTTCGAAACCCATTAAAGAGGGGATAGTTTAAACCCACAGATCCGCTCCAACCAGCAGACGCATTACTGAGCACGATGCCAGCTTCACTCTGTTGGCTGTTGTAGTTGTATCCACCATTGACAGTCAATGAAGGCATTACACTAGACCACGCCAGCTGGTAATCCTTTTGTGCTAAATCCTGCTGCATCATCGCATTTTTTATGGAGCTGTTATTCGCCTTAGACGTTTCCACCAATTCGTCAATGCTCCACGTTTGCAACACAGGCGCTGCATCCGAACATGTGGTTTCTTCAGGTAGCACATCGGCAATCAATCTAGAAAGGAGTCGGAGGGAAGTCTTTCGCTGAAGTTGTGCATTCAATAGCGCAGAACTATCTGTTGTCAATGCCACACGGGCTGCTAGTAATTCGGTTTTCAGAGCCGTACCCAATTCATTGCTCAACTGCTCACGCTCATACCGCTTGATACTCACGCCTAGATTTTCCATAGAAATTTGCTCTTGCTCAATGGCCCGTGCCAAAACATAATACGCACTTGCAACTTGCAACAAGGTGCCCTCAATTGCCGCTTGACTTTGAATGTCAACCGCCTCTTGGTTCATCTTGAGTTTCTGATAGGTGCGTGTTCCATTAAGGCCGTTAAAGAGAACATAGCTCGCATTAATTCCCGCCGCCGTATTTGTGCTCACAGCGTTGTCCACGTTAGTAGGAGGGATGTTGCCCGCAAATTCCAATTCGGTATTGTTTACATTAATCCCTGCAGAAGCCGATGCGGCAACACTAGGAAGAAGTCCGGCATTTCCAATAGTAGCCGATTTTTCAGCGATTTGCTTTTGGCTTTCGATGATTCTGATGCTATAGTTGTTTGAAAGCGCCTGCTTAAAGGCATCTTCCAAAGTCAACTCAGATTGCCCCACAACAGTGAAGGCCGCCAACAGAAAAGCGAGTGTTAGATTAATCTTCATATTTCAATTCTTTGTACGCAGGTTCAACCTCTTTGGGTAACGACTTTTTGCCATTCCAAAACCAGTCAAAACTTCGTTTAGATCGATTGATCATCATTAGAATAACAGGCAATAGAATTAATACTGAAACTGTGGCGACACCCAATCCATAGGCGATCGTGGCCGCCATTGGAATTAGGAATTGCGCCTGCATACTTGTTTCTGCAATCAATGGGCCCAAGCCCGCCATGGTTGTAAGAGAAGTAAGTAGGATAGGTCGGAACCTAGACAGTGAGGCCTCGCGGATGGCTTCTCGAACTGACATGCCGGATTTTATGTTGTTGTTATACGCACCTACAAATACGAGCGCATCATTCACGATTATTCCGATCAAGGCGATGATCCCCAAGTAGCTAAACAAACTCAACTGCAGTCCATGGATCCAATGTCCCCAGGCTACTCCAATGAAGCTGAAGGGAATCAAGACCAATACTGCCATTGTTTGTGAGAATGATCGGAAGGTGAGTACAATGATGCTGAGCATGAGAAGCAGGACCACCGGCCCCACTGTTTTCATCGACTTGGCTGTCTTACCCTGTTCCCGTTGCTGCCCTTCCAACGTGAATTTAATTCCGGGATGATCGGCCAATATTTCAGGCAAGTACTCTTCTTTGATGCTGCCCAATACATTGCTAACGGATACTTCGGAATTGGCAATATCTGCCGTCACCAATATTTGGCGTTCTCCATCACTGTGCTTGATGCTTACCACGCCGCGTCCAATTTCAAACGTGGCTAAATCTTTCAGTAAAAAGCTCTGTCCATTACTGGTGCGGATCTTCATTTCACTCAGGCTGCTCTGGCTTGCTCTTTCGTCTTCTTGGTAACGCACCCAAACCTTTACTTCGTCTAAGCCACGCTGCAGTCGTTGAATTTCTCCACCGAAATAGCCCTGTCTAATCTGGATCATGACCTGTTGTTCGGTGAGTCCAAGTTGATACGCTTTCTCTTTTAACTCCACGCGTATTTCGCGCAGTCCGTCCTGATCATCGTCGTTCACATCCTTGAGGTCACTTAGGGTGCGCAGCTTGGCTTTCAGCTTTTCTACTACGGTTCGGACTTCTTCTTGATCCACACCTTTTAACGCTACCGAAACGGGCTTTCCGAATGGTGTGCCCGCGCCATATGAGAATTCCTCCACACCCAGCAGGTCGCCTGCATTGGCGCGAATCATACCGCTGATTTCAAGTACGGGCATTTGACGCGCTTCGTTGTCCAGTAGTTTGATGCGAAGGCTTCCCGTATTTGTGTTTCCCGGACCTAATCGTTTATCTACAGATAGAACAACCTCCAAAGAATCTTCTCGTGTGGGTGCTATTTCAGAGCTTGTTTTCCAAACTGCCGCCTCCACTTGATCCAGCCTAGCCAAGGTTACTTCTTCCGGAGTTCCTGCAGGCATCTTCAGATTAACCGTGATTTCCTCGCCCTCAATAAATGGGAAGAAGGTAGTTGTGATAATTCCGCCTTGTATGGCTCCAAATGTGGCGAGAAGCATCGCTACCGGTATGGCAATCGCAAAGAATCGTTTCTCCAAGAAGAAGTCAAGCACAGGCGCGTACAATTTGAATTTCAACCAGTCTAAAACCTGCGTAGAATACTTGGTCAATTTACTTGGCTTCACATCTCGATCCAAGGCTTTAGAATGGGCAATGTGTGCCGGTAAGATGAATACACCCTCAATTAAGGAAAAGAGAAGTGTAGCAATGACGATAAAGGCCATCTGACCAAAGAAATCGCCGAGCGTGCCTTCTATAAAGAAGAAAGTACTGAATGCTACAATGGTCGTGGCAATTGCTGAGAATACTGCAGGTAGAACTTCCATGGTTCCGTTCACAGCTGCGCTGATACGGTCCTCGCCCATTTCATAGCGCCGATATATGTTTTCACTAATCACAACGCCATCGTCGACCAGAATTCCAATAACAGTGATCATTCCAAAAAGGGAGATGACGTTAATGGTGATGCCGAAAAAGGGAGAAAGAATAAAGGCTCCGGCAAAACAGATGGGAATAGCAAGGGCCACCCAAAAAGCCAACCGGAAGTGAAGGAATAATGCAAGAAAAGCAAAGACTAGGATGAATCCAATAATGCCGTTGTTCACTAATAGATCGATACGCTGCGTAACTGTGGTTGAGGCGTCTTTTGTGATGTTGGCTTGCATCACATCATGTTCACTATTAAACACTTCGATGTAATCTTTTAGGGCACCAGCAATAAAGAGTAAATCTTCGTCATTGGTGTTACTAACATCGATGGTCACGGACGACCTTCCGTTGTAGAAACTCATGTTTGGAACTTCAGCCCAACGATCCTCAACCGAAGCCACGTCGCTCAAACGCACAACACTTCCATCTGCATTCGCCTTGACAACAAGCGTTTCTAAATCCTTTGCGTAATAAGACTTGTTCGATGATCTAATCTTCAGCTCTTCGTTCTGTCCAATCACGGTTCCACCTGTGATTTCAATGTTGTTTCCGGCAACGGCTGTCGTAACCTGTTGCATGGTGAGTCCAAATGTGGCAAGCTGGTCTTCTTTAATGCTGATCACAATCTCTTCATCCGGAAATCCGCTTAGGGCCACTTTAGAAATACCGTCAATAGCGAGGAGGTCTCTCTCAACATCTCGGGCAGCTGCCTTAAGCGTATGCAAATCAACCTCACCATGAATGGCAAAACTCATGGCTCGACTTAGGGCCTCCTTTTTATATACGTCCAGCGATTCAAGGCCGGTAGGGAAGGAGGTGATTCGATCCACGGCGTTTTTCACATCCTGCAAAACCAAATCGATGTCCGCATTTTGCTTTATCTCCACCGTAACGGTGGCCAGGTTTTCGTTTGAAATCGACGTTACGCGGTCAATACCCGAGGTTCCCTTCAGGTTGTCCTCAATTTTAAGTACGACGGACTCTTCAATTTCCTCAGGCGAAGAACCAGGGTAAACAGCCTGAATGCTGATTATTCGACTCGGCACTTCTGGGAAGAAGGTACGGCGAAGGCTTTGGAGTCCGAAGAATCCGAATATGAGTACCAGGGCAAGAATTACATTCCCTGAGATGGCATATTTGATGAAATATTTTACAATGCTCTGCATGCTTCCTTATTCAATGATTTCAACTTCCATCCCGTCAAAAGCTCCTGGAACAACCTGGTTGACAAGCACGGTTCCGTCCTCTAATCCTTTCACAACCATTACATCGTTGCTTTCGTGAATGACGTTTACATCGAGCAGTTTGAGCTTGTTGCTTTGAACAGTGTAAACCTGTGAACCATTCACAACCAAAAACCTAGGAATACGTGCTGCGGAATCTAGAGGTACACCGTTAATTGATCCATTCAGATACACGCCCTCGTACAGTTTACTCCCGCTTACTTCGAGATAGACTTTCACTGTTTGGGTGTTGGCATCTACAATTTCACTGATGCGTGATATTTTCCCTTGCCATTCGCCCTGAAGTTCTGAAGACAAGACCGTGGCTGTGTTCCCTACACGTATTTTGGATATGTCGCGAACACTGATGCCAGCTTCGAGTTCATAGTTGATTGGATCCACAAAAACCCCAACACGCTGACCAGCGCGAATAATTGTATTAGGATTGACATTTGCCTGGCTCACAATACCGTCAAATGGAGCAGCGATGGTGAATTTTTTCAGTTGGGCCTCTTGGCTTTTGATGGCGTAGTATTGATTGTAGACCTTTCGCGCAACGAGAAAGTTCTTTTCTTTCTCATTGGTAACGTCCGGCAAATCTGGAATTGAAGTTGACGCATCAAACGAGGCCAAGTAGACTCTCCATTTATCGAACCCGTCTTCATAATCGATTTTTAAGTCGGGAAGTAGACCAGTGAGCACGCTCTGAAAATTGCTCCTATTCGCAACGATTGAATACCGCGTATCCGTATCGTCAAGTTTGAGCAATACTTCTCCTCTCTTAAATGAGGTACCATCTTTAAATGCTTTTGCACCTTGCAAGAGGCGTCCGTTTACTTCAGTGAAAACATCAATCTTTTGTTGAGACATGAGTCTTCCGCTAAATGCGATAAGCGCCTGCTGAGGAATGTTCTCAACCGCAGCCACGGCAACGGGCGCGATCATTGACTTCGGTGGGTCTTCCTTTGGTGGTTCCTTCATTCCCGCTAAGGTTTTGTTGAGAAGAACACCCAGTGCGAGTATCGCGATGGCAGCGCCAACTGCCCATCTTCGTTTCATGAAATCCATATCTTATTTGGCTTTAATGTCGTTGATTAATATTTCGGATACGATCTTTTTTCGATCGTGTAATAGTTGTTTATAGTCAGCCAAATTCAGATCATTCATAAACATGACCATGGGTTTAGCAATAATGGGAAACATGATGAGTCCAATCATGTTTAGAACAACATGCTCGGCCTTTAAATCCTTTCGTACAAGTCCCTTCTTTTTACCTTCTTCGAGTTCCTTTAGTAAACCACCAAAGGGTGGGTTTACGCCTGCCTTTTTCATTCGAGCCCTATGCTTGGCTGGATCACGATTCATTTCAGATATTATGAAAAGAGGGAGGCGAGGGTGACGAATTAAGAAGTTTGAGTATTGATTTACCGCCAATTCAATCTTCTCGAAGAATGGTTTATCGGATTCAAAAACTTCGCCCAATGTTTTGAAAATTTCACTGAACGTTTTTTGAAATACACGCGTCAAAAGCGCTTCCTTACTCTTAAAGTAATAGTGGAGTAGCCCTTTGTTGATCTCAGCCTTTTCAGCAATACTGCGCATTCGAGCGGCATCGTAACCGCATTCAAGCATTTCAGTTTCAGCCGCCTCTATTATTTTGTCTTCTGTTGTCATGGTTTTACCCGTTTGGGTAACAAAGTGCAATTCTAAGACTAAAAACAACACGCCATTGAAAAAGTTTAGTCATTTGGGTAAAAAATAATTCTTGTCATTCCGATGGGGCTTTTAAGCCATCTTGAAGATTTAAGCGGAATACAGGAAAAAATCAAGCCTGCATTTGATCACATCTATATATTTGTTCGCAAAGCCACACATTTATGAAAATGAAATACATTCCATTATTAGCAATCGCTTTAACATTAGGCGCATGTGGAGGAAGTGAATCAACGGAGTCGCACACAGAAGAAGCGGTCGAGGCAGCGGAAGAGGTTGCGGTTGAAGAAGAGTCAGGATCTGAAATCAATGATATGGCCGATTTTAAATTCCATACCATGATTGCGAACCTGCCAAGTCCGCTTGAGACATTTAATCTAATGTCTGGTGTGAATGTGGCAATGGAAGGTGTGAACTTAACACCCACCGAAGACAGTAAAAACCTCAGCACTATGTCCGCTAAGGCATATGGTTACGGGATGTACATTACGGATATGGGATTTATGGCCTATGAGCATCAAAACCAACAGACGCTTGAGTATTATGCGACATGTCGCGCCTTAGCTGGAGAGCTTGGGGCGGGTGAAGTTTTCGAACGCACGATTAGCTCCAACTTTGAAGAGAATACATCCAACGAAGAAAAATTCGTGAAGATGATGGATGAGGCATTCAACGCTATGGATCAATACATGGTGGACAACGAACGATTTGTAAATGCTACTGAAATATTTGTTGGTAGCTGGGTTGAGACACAGCTCATTGCTACTGGAATTGTAAAAGATGAAGCGTTGAGCGAGGTGAACCGTCCAATCTTTCAAGGCATATACGAGCAGAAAGTACACGCAAATAACTTGATGAATGTCCTCAGCGAGATTGAAACTGAATTGGATGACGAGGTGGTTGATCACGTAGAAGAAATTATGATGTTTTACGCTGGTTTCGCCAGTGTAGAGTCGATTACGTCGGAAGACCTGACTGAGCTTGAGAATAAGTTGATGGCCTTAAAGGCTGCCTTGACGTCTTAATCAATCACTTGACTTTAGAAAAGCTCCCAATATTGGGGGCTTTTTTTATGCGTTGTTTTTTTCCGATACCTCCATTGATATCATTGTCCTTTTCTGCTTTCAGATGCCACGAATTATCAACCATTCTGTGTACGTTTGACCCTCAATTATATACGTATTATGAAGAAGGTACTCATCGGCATTTTAGTGGTAGTGGTCTTGATTATTGGCGCTGCAATTGTGCTACCGATAGTTTTCAAGGATGACATCATCAAATTGGTGGAAACTGAAGCCAATAAGAATATCAATGCAACATTGGAATTCGGGGATATTGGATTGTCACTTTTCGAAAGTTTCCCGGATTTCACATTGACCATTGAGGCTATTGTAGTTACCGGCCACGCTCCTTTTGAGGGTGTGAAGCTGGCTGATATTGAAGCGCTGAAATTGAGCCTTGACTTAATGAGCGTGATCAATGGCGAAAAAATCCAGATCAACTCTGTCGGACTGGAAACTCCAAATCTTCATGTTATCGTTCTTGCAGACGGCACCGCTAATTACGATATCGCCAAAGAGGGTAAGGAGTCAGAACCAGAGGTGGAAGAAGCCCCAGAATCAGAAGGCGGAGGCTTTAGTATCGGGTTGAGTGAATACTTTATTCGGAATGCAGAGATTGTATACGACGATCGTTCAGCGGGTATGTATGCGCATCTCGAAAACTTCACACATGAGGGAAGTGGAGATTTTACCCAAGATGATTTTCTTCTCGAAACAATGACCGACGCGGACGGCATAACATTTAAAATGGACGGTGTTCCATATCTGAACCACACGACACTTGATATGAAGTTTGACATGAATATGAACATGCCAAATATGAAATTTGAGTTTGTCGAGAACTATCTGAAGCTCAACGCGCTTCACCTTGGATTTGATGGTTCGGTTGCGATGCCGGCTGAGGATGGCGATCCGATTGATTTAGACATGACTTTCGCGACAAAGGAGACTTCTTTTAAAAGCTTACTATCTCTTGTCCCAGCCATCTTTTTAACGGATTTTGAAGACATTGAAACAAATGGAAATTTGGCCTTAAGCGGAATGGCTAAAGGACGCATGATCGGCGATCAACTCCCTTCATTTGCGATCGATCTGACGGTTGATGATGCGATGTTTCACTATCCCGACCTGCCAAAGGCGGCTGAGAACATCGCGATCGATTTACACGTAAAGAATCCAGGTGGGTCAGACGACAACACGGTCATTGACTTAAATACATTTCATGTGGAGTTGGCGAATAATCCGGTCGACATGATGGTACACATGCGTACTCCGATTTCAGATCCGTTTATCGATGCCAACATCGACATGAATTTAGATTTGGCCTCTTTGGCCGATGTAATCCCATTGGAAGAGGGTCAAAGCATTACTGGAAAAGTGATAAGCGACATACAGCTTAAAGGAAATCAAAGCGCAATAGATGAAGAACGTTACGCTGACTTTCATGCGGGCGGTATGTTGGTGCTGAGCAATTTTGATTACAAAGACCCCGAGATGCCTTACGAAACCATTATAGAAGTGTGTTCGTTGTCTTTTACGCCTTCAACAGCGCTGTTGAAAGAATTCAAGATGAACGTTGGTGAGTCAGACATACAACTTACAGGACATGTGGACAATATTGTAGAATGGTACGTCGCAGATGTACCCTTAATGGGTGGGTTTTTATTCCGATCCAATTACATGAATATCAATGAGTTTATGGGTGAGGAAGAAGCCGCTTCGGAGGAAACAGAATCGACCGAAGAACCTGAGGCTGCTGGTGTTGCTGAAATTCCAGCAGGATTCGATTTTAAGCTTAACACCGAAATCAAGACCTTGATATACGATAATCTTACCATTACGGATGTGAATGGAGAGGTAGTGATGAAAGATCAAACGCTCGATATGCGTCAGTTGACCATGAAAATGCTCGAGGGTAGCTTGAATATTAGTGGTTTGTATTCTACTATCAATCCAGTGGTTCCAGATTTTAATGTGGATATGCTTATTTCACGATGGGATGTTCCAACCACATACGAGTATCTAGAAATTGTCCAGAAAATGGCCCCAATTATGGAAAATGCCACTGGCGCGTTCTCTTCACAAGTGAAAATGCAAGGCAAATTGGATCAGAATATGGAGCCGGCTCTAAACACGTTGGATGGTAAAGGAAAACTAACCACACACAATGTGAGTTTAAAAAACCCGAAAGTGCTTGCAAAAGCAGCTGACGCTGTCAAGTACGATGGTTTGAAGAAGATGAAACTTGACAATGTGAACGTAAGCTTCAAGTTTAAGAATGGTCGGGTGGAAGTAGATCCAGTAGACTACACGATTGGAAAAGAGATACCTGCCAACTTCAGCGGAAGCCATGGTTTTGATGGTACGCTTGACTACGTGCTGGCCTTAGATATACCAACCAAGTTGATGGGTGGCGCGGCCTCTGCCGCCATTGGTGGATTGTTGTCAAAGGCTGGGTCAGCTGCCGGCGTGAATGCAGCGCTTCCAGAAAGAGTCAAGGTTGACTTGGATATAAAAGGAACAAGCGAAGACCCAACTGTGATACCTAGAATGGCTGGAACCACTGCGGGGTCGGCCGCCGATGATCTTAAGGGTCAAGCCGTGGATGAGCTCAATAAAAAGAAAGATGAGCTTGAAAATCAAGCGCGCGATGAGGTTGATAAAGCGAAAGCCGACGCTGAAGCAAAGGCACGGGCAGAGGCGGAGAAGGCTAAGGAAGATGCGGAAGCTGCGGCACGAAAAGCTGCGGACGATGCTAAGGCGAAGGCCAATGCTGAGAAAAAGCGACTTGAGGCCGAGGCGAAGAAGAAAGCAGATGCCGAGAAGAAAAAAGCCGAGGACGCTGCCAAGAAGAAGGCCAAGGATGCCTTGAAGAAGTTTGGCAGATAACGACTAGTTGACCCGTATAAAATGATTCTTAAAGGCTTCCACTGTGGAGGCCTTTATTTTTTCAAAGTCTAGCTCTACCTTTAATTCGTTTTGGAGACTCGTTACGCCTTTGTCCTGAATGCCACAGGGCACAATGTGATTGTAGAACTCAAGATTGGTATTTACGTTAAATGCGAATCCGTGCATAGTCACATACCGGCTCGCTTTCACCCCGATAGCACAAATTTTCCGTACATTTTTTGTCTCAGGATCCAGCCAGACGCCGCTAGCATCAGAGAGTCGTTCTCCTTTTAATCCAAAAACGGAAATAACGTCTGAAATAGACTCTTCAATGCTCCAGATATACTTACCTACTCCCATTTCAAATTGCTCCAAATCAAAGATTGGATAGCCAACTATTTGACCTGGTCCATGATAAGTGATATCACCACCACGGGTTGTCTTGTAAAATTCTGCGCCTACAAGTTTCGGATCGCTAACCAGGTTTTGTAAGTCTCCAGACTTACCCAATGTATACACAGGCTCATGCTCAACCAGAAGAAGTACATTATCATCATGAGGGATTCCGTTGCGCTTTTTATCTAGAATGCCATTAAAGTGACGCTCTTGCTCTTCTAGCGCCTTCGCATAGGACATTCTACCGAGGTCTATAACTTTGAATGCATCGTTCATTTTCAGCGCAAATATGATCAATCAAAGGATTGGATGGTGGTGCTGTCCATCTTAAAATCAACGGAACGATAGTTCCGCATCCAGCCCGCATTGTCGGTCATGAATATCTCAAGGGTATAGGATTGACCTTCCTTGAGTCGTGGGTCGTAAAGGTCAGGTGTGAAGTCGGTTGCGACATTTCTTAAATTGTGGAACAGGAAGGATCCATCTGTTGTTTCAACCGCGCAAAACCTAGATCCGCCGCTATTCGTCAGCATAACTAAATTGTTGCCTGCGCCATCGAAAGATCCATTCCATTCGAAACTTGCTCGACCATCCGCCGTTGTTTCGACGCTCACATTGCTTGCGTTTTTGGTATTGGTAGAAAACTCGTTTGGTCTTATTGTGATTGGATCAGAAATTAGAATCGAATCGTTTTGTTTCATGCCAATGCGCACCAATCTCGCATGGTTGCTTTTTGGATATGACAGCCTAAAGGTTCCAAAAAGTCCACCGGCTTCTGTTTCGAATTCCTGATTTGACTGCCTATAAAGGGCAAGACTATCTGGGAATTTAATGGAGTCATTGATGAAGAGCGTAATGTTGGACGCTTCTTCTGGTCTGAAAAATCGGATGAGCACTGGATCATCGGCAACCCTGTTTGTAAACGAAGGATGATTTCCCGCATGGATCCATACGTCGATTGAGACATCTCCTGAGACGTTTAGATCATAATAGTCTTGAAGCGTTTTTGCAGGGTATGAGGAGGGGATAGGTCCATCTTTCTCGCATGAGATGAGCAGGACGAAAAGCAGTAATATTGAAATTATGCGGCTCAAAATTTCACTACTAATTTTGCGTTTACTCTTCTTCCAGTCAGGTAGTTAGGTACTCCGTATTCAACGTTTCGTGCATCTTTAATCCACAAGTAGCTAATCGTGTTGTCTATATCTAGTAAATTGAAAACTTCAAGGCTAAACCATGCTGATTTTATATAGTCCATTGCGGCATACTTTGACTTCTTACCCTCCTCTTTTAATCGGGCGCTAAAGCCGATGTCTACTCGGCGATATTGAGGCATTCTAAAGATATCCTTGTATCGAGTATAGCTAGGCGGTCCGGTTGGAAGTCCTGAACCAAAAAGTAGACTCAGGTGCATCTGAATGAACTCGTACTTAGGAAGGTAGTCTTGAAACGTTAAGGCAAAATTGACGCGTTGGTCTGTTGGGCGCGCGATGTATCCTGGATAAATCAATCCACTGTCAATCGTTTGTGCGTAGCGAATAGGAGAATGAATAATTGTATCCACAAAAAGTGACGTGTAGCTCATGTATTGATCGTTCTCAATGTCCTCCATTGTCTTCATTACGGAGATACTGGCCCATGATTCGATGCCCTTAACGAACTCACCATTTAGCTTGAGATCTAATCCCGTTGCGTATCCCTTCGCGTTGTTTTCAGCGTAGTATCGAATTCGGACGTTGTCCAGCTCATATGGAATGATGTCTTGAAGCTGCTTGTAATAGGCTTCTCCAACAAACTTAAACTCGCGCTTTAACATCCGAAAATTATGATCTGCTCCTAATACATAATGAATGGAGGTTTGTGCCCGGACGGTGGGGTTAACTGTTCCAAACAGGTCACGCATTTCTCTGTAAAACGCTGGTTGATGGTAATATCCCCAGCTAGCTCTAAACAGCCAATCTCGCGGCTTAAATTTCGTTTCGCCATCCTTCTTGGTCAACTTGTCCCAATCGGGCTTAAAGGCAAGCTGGATGCGCGGACTTAGGGTTGTTTGATTGTTTAAATCCCAATAATTGAACCGACCGCCTACGGTAACGTATAGTTCGTTCGTGTCCAGATCAAACATCCAATCGCGCTGGAGGTAACCCATGGCTCGATTCGAGGCCACTCGATTAACCGATTTTATTGTTTCAAGCAGATTTACTTCTTCACCGTCATATGGCAAGCTGTATCCGACCGAATCGATTAGGCTCCATTCACTGAGCACATCATTGATATCGTCTCTTTGGTATCGAAGCCCCCAGAGCCAAGCATTACCATTAGTTTTGATTTCTCCCTGTAGTTCCGTTGATACTACAACCGCATCCAGATAGTTTCGAGCATGGTCGAGATAGGAGCCCGTTCCGATAATAAACGCCTCGTCACCGAACGACTCCTTGCTTAAGTCCGTTTCCAATTCTGATAATCGATAAGAGGCCTCAATGTCGAATGTCTCGCTTTCCTGAGATCGGAATGCAGAGGTGATCCAGCGTATGTTCCAATTATGGCGAGGCTTCCATGTGGTGGTGAAGGCGCCAAATGCTGTTCGGTAATCGTCTACCTCTTGGCCATCAAAAAAGGCGTTGATGCCAATGGAACTACTGACGGTTCCAAATGAAGATTGCCTGTTTTCCGGAGTGAACTGATACTTGTTTTGAGAATAGTTGCCAAGAAATGAAAATTCCCATTCAGTGTTTGGTGCATAGGTCAGATAGGTCTGATAGTCTAGGAAAAACGGGCGATAAGACCCCTGAACATCAGAACCGGCGAGGATGTATTGGTTTGAATAATATCGAAATCCATGAAGCTGTGTGAATCGTCCATTGTCCGATGCGTTTTCCAAGTGGGCATTAGCGCCGAGTAATCCTGCTGAAACCGAGCCCGCAAATTTCTCCGGTTTTTTATAGGTGATGTCAAGCACACTCGACATTTTATCTCCATACTTAGCCTCAAAACCACCAGAAGAAAAGCTAATGTCTTCCACCAAATCACCATTAACAAAGCTCAATCCTTCCTGTTGTCCGCTGCGAACCAAAAATGGTCTATATACCAAGATGCCGTTTACATAGATGAGGTTTTCGTCAAAATTCCCACCCCGAACGGAGTATTGTGAGCTGAGCTCATTGTTTGAACTGACTCCAAGCGCCCGACTCGCAAGGAGCGACTCCACACTTCCTGTAACAGACGGATTCAGTCTTACGTCACCAACTTCAATGATGCGCATCGGTTTCTCTCTCAAACGTTCTTCGGAAACCACAAATTCTTGCCCCATAATGGCGTCTGGTACTAGCCGCGGACTCATTTCGATGGTTTCATTTGGCCCGCCGGTGATGAACTTCTCATATGTTCTGAAAGAAACATGTCGAAACACCAAACGAACTTCTCGATTTGAAGGTATTTCAAGGCTATATGATCCATCATCCTGCGTTGTAGCGTGATAGTCGGTGCCAGGAATAGTTATGGTAGCCTCACTGATTGGCGAACCGTTGTCGTCCGATATCGTTCCACGAACCATGGTGTTCTGCCCGTATGAAACGAGGCAAAAGGCAAGGAGTAAAAGGGTGGAAACGGTATGCCGGATTGCTTTCAAGATCTACTTAACGCCTTATTTGGATTTAAAGTCTCCGTTTTTCCAGGCGTCAATAAACTGCGCCCAAGCCAATGGATTTAGTAGGCTGATTTGGGGCATCTGGCCCATTTGATAAAGACGTGTGTACTCTCGTTGAATGGACATGGCTGAGTTGGCCTGAGCGCTTGCCGGGATGCCCTGAATTGCCAATCTCACCTCTTCTCGAGTAAGGTTCGCAAAGGCGCGATCATAGTCGTCGGTTGGCGCTTGAAGCGCCAAGAACGCATCTTTGAACTGCTCTCGACTAGGCCATGGATACACATCCTGAACTGGCAATGTAAGCGTATCGCGCTGGAGCATTTGAATCATTGAATACCTTGAGTCGGAAAGTGTATCTTCGATATGGACATTGGACTTAATGTAGCCCACACTTTGAAACTCAATGGTGTCTGACTTTTTAACCACTAATGAAAAGAATCCGTAGAAGTCGCACATCGTTCCTCGGTTTGTGCCCTTGATAATTACACTGGTAAATGGAACAGGGGTGAGGCTGTCTCCTGAAACTACTACTCCGGACAACTGAATTAAGCCTTCGCTTGGATCGTTTTGAGCGCATAATGGAGCCGCGAACAGCATTATGAGTCCTAATATTAAAAAAACTACCTGCTTCATTGTTTATGGATTAATGAACGTTCCTTCAAATGTGGCAACATTTCTGGCCATATCAATTACTTCTACCATTAATTCTTGCGCTTCGGGTGATTTTGGCAGATCATCAGTGAAAAAAGAGAGTCTGGCCCTTTTAGGATCGTACTCTGCCAATATCCATTGATTGTTAGCAAGGACACGGAACGATTCGATGCCGCTTAAATTGTCTTTTATTTGGAATACAACCTCTCGGGTACTTAATCTACTTCCCGATCTGAAATTGACCGACTTGATTTGAGGCTTTGTTTGATCGTGAGAAATGCCGAAGCGTCCGAACGATCTTGATTCAGCAATAAGCCATTCTCCTTCACGTCTTGTTTGAAGGGCTCTAATTGGCCTGCCATCTTTAGTTACGCGTGCAATGAGTTCACCTTCTTGTTCGATGGTGGACTTGATTTTTATCTGAATCGATTTTTGCAAGGGAATACGCGAGTTAAGCACTTCTATAAAGTCTTCGCCATCAAGGATGTTTGCCGCCTCATCTCGATAGATGGCGCCCTTCGGAATGTGCAATTGATGTTCATCGGTTTCAAAATAATAATCGCCGTTCCAACGTATCATTTCCTGCTTTTGTTCTGGAGTGTCTGCAAGCTTCTTAAAATCCACTTCAAACTCTACTTCGCTGCTATTCCCACTCACATCTTTGGCGATAACTCGGATGGTGTGCCCACCATCCTCAGGAGATAGTCGTCCGTTCTGCTTATAAGTTACATTCTCCAATATATTACCCGGAAGCCGATACAATCGAATGAATCGAACGTGCTTTTGGTAATAATACTCGTAGTCGATGAGCGCATTTAGGAATCGGCTCTGGCTAAACGGAATGCTATCTGCAGTAAAAGCAGCAAATCGTTGTTCGTCTATGAAAGCTTCAATTTTATAAATCCCGTTTTTATTTCCTGATCCATCCTGCTGGTCATAGCCACTCACTTCAATGCCGAAGTCTCCTTCGATAGTGATGGCACCGTTGCTTGAAATGGAATTGGCCGTGGCACGATAATGACGACCAGTTGTACTGCCAGAGATGTTTCCACCACGATCTAGTGGCTTGATAGCAACAGATTCAATTATCGGACGCTTGCTATCGTTGAGGGGGAATTGAAAAAGAAGTGGATTTCTTGGGACTTCAGTTTCTGTTTCGCGCACTTCAAAATGGAGGTGCGGACCTCCAGATCCTCCTGTGTTTCCTGAGAATGCTATTATATCACCTTTCAATACGTGTAAATCATTTTCGCCGGGATAAACGTCAACAGCAAATGACTTTTGCTCGTACTGTATGCGTTTTGTGTATCGAGCGATACTGTCGTTTAGTGCCCTAAGGTGGCCGTAAACAGTTGTGTATCCATTGGGGTGCGTCACGTAAACCGCTTTGCCGTAACCATAGGGTGATATCTTTATTCTACTTACATAGCCGGATTCAACTGTATGCACGTTCAGGCCTTCTTGGCCTCCTGTTTTAATGTCCAGTCCGCCATGAAAATGGTTGGGTCTTAACTCTCCATAATTCCCAGATAATGCAGGCGCAACCTCCAAAGGGTTACCTACATCGAATGGTTTGTTTTGAGACCACCCTAAAATTCCAGACATCCAAATCAGGAAGAAAATAAGAAGGGTTTTTTTTGGAGTTCGGGATCGTGTCATAAAGAATGGAGGGGGCAAAAGTAGGGTTCATAAGAACGAAATTTGGAGAAACATTTTCCAGCTTTTGAACAACCAATTCGAATATTTTGCAAATATTTGAGCATCCCAATAATCGTTGGGGATTCTTTCGGTAAATTATTGAATGTGAAAGATTTAAGTGAAACTGTTGAAACGCTTAGTAAAAAGACCGATGCATTGATAAATGCGTTGGCCGCATCTCGTGTGAAAGTGTCTCAACTTGAAGCTGCAAATCTTGAGTTGAAGGAAAAGGTGAGCAATGTGAATGTCTCATTCAATAAATTGAAAGAAGATAATAAAGTGCTGAAGATGGCCGCGGCAATCAAAGGGGACGAAGAAGTTGTTTCTGAGACAAAGCGCAAAATCAGCCAAATGGTACGGGAAATTGACCACTGTATCGCCAAGTTGAATGATTAAGAATGAGTGAACTCTCTATAAAAGTAAATATTGCTAATCGCGTCTATCCGCTTTCTGTTCAACGGGAAGAGGAAGAAGAGGTTAGAAAGGCAGCTGCTTATATCAATGAGCGCATAAAAGCCTTGGAGTCAAGTTTTGCCGTTAAGGATAAGCTTGATCTCTTTGCAATGCTGGCCTTGGAGATGACCTTAGAAAAAGGACACGGAAAGGAAGAGCTTGTCAATGAACAAGTGTCTGACCGTATACAGGATCTGATTAATCGAATTGACGCGCAGTTGGTCGCCAAATAGTTGTTCTTTAAAATACTTCCCGTACAGACCATTATGGTTTTGTAACCTGAACATTTATAACGCTGGGGTGATTCTTTAGTGTAGTTAGGACAGGCCTTTTTATCGCAGCACGACGCAAGTCCGCTGACGAGATTTTGTTGAGCAATCAATAAGACACTGGACGCCCGAGCTATAAGGATAGCCCCAAAAATTAGCTTTTCAGGAGGTTACAATTTCCGTGGCTTGTACGGGATTTTTTTATTAATCAAAACATTAAAATGATTGAAATAATTATAGCGGGAGTTGTAGCCTTCATAGTAGGTGCGGGCATTGCTTATGCCGCGCTGAAAAAAGGGGTAGACGCTGACAAGAAGCGAATTCTAGATGAGGCAAACAACGAAGGAGAGCGCATCAAAAAGGATAAACTAATTCAAGCCAAGGAAAAGTTCGTTCAATTAAAGGCCGAACATGAAAAATCGATTCTTGAGAAAAATCGGAAGGTTGGAGATGCTGAAAGTCGAGTAAAGCAAAAAGAGAATAGCCTGAACCAAAAACTTGGCGACCTCAATAAAAAGGATCAAAAAGTCGAGAGCCTGCGCCAGAACCTGCAACGTCAAATTGAACATTCAGAAAAGAAGCAGCAAGAGCTAGATAAACTGCATTCGAAACAAGTCAAGCAACTCGAGAGCCTTAGCAATATTTCAGCCGATGAGGCCGTAGAGCAAATGCGGGAAGTATTGATTAGTGAGGCAAAAACCCAAGCAATGGGCACCATTAAAGACATCGTTGATGAGGCCAAAATAAATGCCAGCAGAGACGCCAAGAAAATCGTGGTTGAAACCATTCAGCGTGTAGCGACAGAGCAAGCAGTTGAAAATTCGGTTTCTGTCTTCAACATTGAAAACGATGATGTGAAGGGACGAATTATTGGTAGAGAAGGCCGAAACATTCGAGCGCTGGAAGCTGCCACCGGAGTAGAGATTATTGTGGATGATACGCCAGAAGCTATTATCCTTTCCTGTTTCGATCCAGTTAGAAGAGAGATTGCGCGGCTTGCATTGCACCAACTCGTAACAGATGGTCGAATTCATCCTGCACGTATTGAGGAGATCGTTGCGAAAACTCAAAAAAGACTAGAAGAAGAAATTGTTGAAACTGGCAAGCGTACGTGCATTGACCTGAACATCCATGGATTGCATCCGGAGTTAATTCGAATGGTAGGCAGAATGCGATATCGTTCATCCTATGGTCAAAACATGCTTAAACACAGCCGTGAGGTAGCAAACCTTTGTGCTACTATGGCTGCTGAGCTCGGGTTGAATGCCAAGGTGGCCAAGCGAGCCGGTCTACTGCATGATATTGGAAAGGTGCCTGACGAGGAAAGTGAATTACCCCATGCATTGCTTGGAATGAAATTGGCCGAGAAATACAACGAAAAGCCAGATGTGTGCAATGCAATTGGTGCCCACCACGATGAAATTGAAATGACCACATTGATATCGCCTATTGTTCAAGTCTGTGACGCCATTAGCGGTGCAAGACCAGGAGCACGTAGGGAAATTGTTGAAGCTTACATACAACGCATTAAGGATTTAGAAAACTTAGCAATGGATTATGATGGCGTCACCAAAGCGTTTGCGATTCAAGCAGGTAGAGAGCTGCGTGTGATGGTTGAAAGTGAGAAGGTGAAAGATGGCGATGTAGAATCATTGGCTTTTCAGATTTCGGAAAAAATTCAAGATGAGATGACATATCCAGGTCAGGTGAAGATCACCGTCATTCGAGAAACAAGAGCGCAAGCGGTAGCAAGATAATATTCAGATGATCGATCGAAAAATCACCTCTTCTCGCGTATTGGTCACTGGCGCTGCCGGTTTCATTGGGTCTAATCTCGTGGCCGATCTACTTGAGAATGGTAATGAAGTCATAGGCTTAGACAATTTAATGACGGGCAGGTCATCCAATTTGGATGAATTCAAGGATAACAAACAATTCAAATTTATCGAGGGCGACATTCGAGATAGAGAGATGTGCGTTGAAGCCTGTGCGGGTGTCGATTACGTTTTGCATCAAGCTGCTTTAGGTTCAGTACCACGTTCGATTAAAGATCCGTTTACTACAAACGATGTAAACGTAAATGGCTTCATTTCCATGTTGCTTGCCGCAAGAGACGCAAAGGTTAAGCGCTTTGTATATGCTACCAGTAGCTCGGTATACGGAGATGAAAAGCGATTGCCAAAAGTTGAAGATAAAATTGGGAAACCGCTCTCGCCGTACGCGATAACGAAAGGAATGAATGAGCAATACGCCAAAGTGTTTGGTGAGCTTTATGATATGGAGACCTTAGGATTGCGCTATTTCAACGTCTTTGGTCGTAAGCAAGATCCTGATGGGGCATACGCAGCGGCCATTCCGAAATTTATACGCAAGTTCATGAACCATGAATCACCCTTGATACATGGTGATGGAACACAATCGCGCGACTTCACGTATATCGATAATGTGATTCATGCAAACAACGTTGCCGCACTCTCTACGAATCCGGAATCCATTAATGAGGTATTTAATGTCGCATATGGTGGCAGCATGAATTTGGATGAGCTTGTTGAAACACTTCAAAAACTGCTCGTGCGTTTTGATCCAAAAATTGCAGATGTAAAAATCACCTATGGCCCCGAACGTGTTGGCGATGTTCGACACAGCCTTGCATCTATCGTTAAATCTAGCACCATACTCGGTTACAAACCTCAGTATGATGTTCAAACTGGCCTTGAATTAGCCATTGATTGGTATTGGAATCACCTAAAATAATCTCTTGATCAAAATCAATTACGTTTGCCTTACTTAATAAGCTATGACTAAAATTTCATTCGCAGTAATAGGATACGGACACATTGGAAAGAAACATGCAATCATGGTATCTGGCTCTCAAGAAAGTCAGTTAGTAGCCATAGTGGATGTGGACGCAGCAAAACGAGAAGAAGCCCAAAAGGCCTATGATGGCGTAGAGGTATTTGAGAGCATTGAGCAATTGCTTGCGAGCGAATTACCACTCGACGTAGTGAACATTTGTACCCCAAACGGCTATCATGCCACACAGGCTATTAAGGTCCTTGAACACAAAGCACATGTTGTAATTGAGAAGCCAATGGGCCTGACTAGGCAAGAGTGTGAGGACGTGATATTTAAGTCATTACAAGTTTCACGTCATGTCTTTTGTGTAAAACAGAACCGTTATAGCCCTTCTTCCAAATGGCTAAAGGATGTCGTAGAGGATAAATTGCTCGGGAACATAAACATGGTACAGCTTAGCTGTTTTTGGAACAGAGATGCACGTTACTACAAGCCCGGTGGATGGAAGGGAACGAAGCAGTTGGATGGAGGAGTACTCTTCACGCAATTCAGTCATTTCGTAGATATCATGTATTGGTTGTTTGGCGACATCCAAAACATAGTTGCTATGAGTACCAATTTCAACCATAAGGGAGCAACTGAGTTTGATGACTCTGGTTTGGTTCAATTTGAGTTTGTAAATGGCGGTTTTGGCTCGATCAACTACTCAACCAGCATATGGAACAAGAACTTCGAGAGCAGCATAATTGTGATCGGGGAGAAGGGAACTGTAAAGGTGAGCGGTCAGTATATGGACCAATTGGAATATTGTGATATTGATGGATACGAAATGCCGAAGCTAGATCCTTCCAATCCACCCAACGACTATGGCGATTATAAAGGCAGTGCAGCGAATCATCATTATGTCATCGAAAATGTAATTGACGTACTTACTGGTAAATCGCAGATTTCGACCAATGCGCTCGAAGGAATGAAGGTCGTTGAGATGATTGAACGGATACACCGCAAGCAGCGCCAGATGGGCTAGGACTTTCTTGTTGCGTAATCAAGAATCATCGTATACAGCTCTCGGTACTTTCCCCAGAATGGATGATTGAAGTTTTCAGGATGCCACAAGAACACGAATTGGCCATTGTGTTTTCTACATTGATCTATTACCGGTTTTGAGGCTTCCATTGCTTTCTCCACACGCGCATATTTCTTAATAAGCGGCACCTCCATTATGATCAATGGATATTCAACCAACCCAAGCTGGGCACGATTTACAACGTCAAATACTGGGTAGGGAATACAAGTCCCAGCCTTAAAACCAATGTCTGAATTATAACCTACGCTGCTATCTGAGGTTAGGTGATTCGAGTTCCATAGTTGCCAGGTAGTGGGGTTTGAAAATCGCAAATAGTGCTGACGTCCTTCTGCAACGTCGGCGCCCACATTTCTTAGCCGTTCTAGTTCAGTCGAAAACTGGGTTGGGTTGTCATAAGAAATATAACTGCCATGAAATCCAGCAATGTGACCTCGATCTTGAATGCGTGCGATAGAACTTGCAATGCGAGGGTCACGGATGTCGTATCGCGCGTCTTTCTCACCAGAATGCGATGGGATAAAGTAAAAATGACTTTTTAGGTGGTAGCTTTCAGAAACGTCCATAAGCCAATCTATGCTGTCATAATTGTCTTTGCGAAGATTAAGGTTCACAAGAGTATACTCCAATAAGGTCCACACCATTCTGAATGGATTTTTTCGAAGAATTATATCCCCAGCCATCGCTCGCACTAGCTTCTTTATGGAGTCATAGCGCGCAATATGGTCCACATCATGCGTGACTTTAATTTTAAACTGGTGTGTTTGTGATGGAATTGACATGCCCAGTGTCGATAGGAGTTCTTTGAGCAAATCCACATACTCATTTACCAGTGGCCTGTGTTGAAGCCCATGACGGATCATATACGTCTTGCTTTCTAACGGCCGCTCATGGCTGTCTTTAGCCTCAATCACATGGTCTTCCCATCGAGATAGAAAAAAGAAGGCGGAGGCAATTATATCTACGTCAAGGTGTATGACATCCGTATCCATGTGGATTTCGCCCTTTCCAAATGGGGCTATTATTGATTGATCTGTCGAGGTAGGGAAGCCGCAGGTGACAGTTCTTTCGGGAAGATGTTTCCGATGTAGGTAGCCCTCAGTGGGGTCAATTGAACTGAAAAACGCATCCTTGATGATGAGCTGTTTACCATTTTCTAGGCTGATAAGATATGCTTCAATCGAGGTTGTTGCTACCTGCGTGTTTATTGAAATCCCCAGATACACCTCAAATAAGACATGCAGGGCGTATTTCCTTTCAGGGACGAATGAATCGGGTATTTGAATATGGAGGGTTGCCATAAAATTCTAGAAACGAATGTGCAATTCTTGATCGATCAATGAAACAATATTTTGACATCCTATTAACGCGTTCTTTTTAGCAACTTCGGTGCATTCGATTCGAAAGCTTGCTTATTCCACTAATCTTGCAATAGAAGAAAACATCAAATTTTGTCTTCCAAGAAAACAACAAATTCGGTTTCCAATAGTAAAGGACTATTTAGGGGAAGTTTTGCCTTAATAGGCTACCGCTTGGGTGCTATTCTTGTTAGCTATTTTTTCACATGGCTCATTGCACGGCTTTATGGTGCTTCTGTGGTAGGGATGTTCGCCTTGATGAATGTGGTTGTTTTGATCGGAGTTCTTCTATCTAAATCTGGTCTGGACACTCTATTCCTACGGGAAATATCCAAATTGAAAGGTCGAGATGATAACGTGGAAAGGCAGAAGACCTATTCTCTTATCCTTGGAATTCAATTATTCACTGGATTGGGGGTTTCATTGCTGATTTATTCGTTTTCAGACCTCATCGCCCTTCGGATATTTGATCAATCGGAGTTGGGGCCTATCTTGAAATACGCCGCCTTCATTGTGTTGCCATTAACCTATACCACACTTCATGCGGAGGGGATGCGCGGTTCGGGAAAACTATTCTGGTACCTATCTTTTACGAGAGTTTGGCCATATGCGCTTGCTGCATTGGCTATGCTTGGTTTGTATGTAAATGAGGTGGAAGACTCCAATTGGTTTTTCTTCGGATACTTCGCATCGGTGGTTGCATCCAGTGTTTTTGCTCTTTGGATTTGGTTGAGAGAGTCCCAGCTCAAAATGCGCTGGAGCGTTGATCTTAAGGCCAGTAGCGCTCTGCTAAGACAATCCTTTCCAATGCTGCTCTCAAGTAGCATGTTTCTTTTAATGAGCTGGACAGACACCTTTATGCTTGGACTATTTGAGGATACAACCCAGGTCGGATATTATCATGTAGCCGTAAAAGTCAGCAACATGGTAGCCATTGTCCTGTATGGTATAAATGGAATATCAGCACCGAAAATCGCCTCGAGTTGGGCTGCCAAAGACACTTCTACACTTTCGAAAGTCATTTCTTCGGCTGCAACCTTGTCATTTACTCTTTCCCTTCCCGTGGTTTTTGGGATACTGTTTTTCAGAAGTGAATTATTGGCCATGTTCGGAGAGGGTATGCATACGGCATCTTACGCGCTAATTTTTCTCTCGCTTGGTCAATTTGTGAATGGAAGCTGTGGATCCGTGATGAACATTCTTCAAATGACCGGCCATCAGAAATATGGTCAGTATATCTTGATATCGGCTGGATTGTTGAATGTGACACTGAACTACCTATTAATCCCAACTTATGGAATTGAAGGTGCAGCGGTTGCCACAGGTGTAAGCACGGCTTATTGGAACCTGCTCTCAGTTATGGTTGTGAGATGGAAAATTGGTCATTGGTCGTTTCCATTCGCTACTGGAATCAATGACGTAGTCAAACTGATTAAAGGGAGGTTTTAGGTCTACTTTCTGCCTAAAATCACCTTTGCAACTCGGATTGGATAGTCAATACAGATGTGTACGATCCATGGCAATAAATCACTGGAATCGTAGAAAGCATGAGATGAGGCCCTTCGAATTGACCGAAAGCATTCCATGAAGGAGATATTCTTGTTGTAGAATACATTGTGAAAAAAGTCTTCAAGAAAGAAATGCCAATAGATTCCGTTTTTCGAATTGATGACAACCTCTGCTGGAGGTTCGTTGATCACAGAATCGATTAATATGGCTGGAAGATCAACACCCGAAGGTTTGGCCAACCCATGCCAGCTCCAGGCGCGCGGATTCATTTCAATAACATAGAGCTCGCCATCCCAGTGTTTGAACTCGATTTGACTCAGCCCAGAAAACCCCAATTCAGAAACAATCCGTTTCGAATATTCAACCAGTTTTTTCGACTCAAGAGAAGTGGCCCACGAAGCCTGGCCAGCCATCGGTGGGTATTGACGCACTTTTTTTCCAGTGAAACAGCCAAGTAGCTTTCCTTCTAAAGCTACAACCCCGCCAGTGTAAAGTTCATCATCTCCGCCAGGGATAAATTGTTGGATAATGACTTCTATGCCCTCGGTGCGCAAATACCCTGCAAATTCTTTTCCCTCTGCATCATTATGGCAAAGCTTGACTTTGAACACCTTGCTGCGTATGTTTTCAAGAGAACGTCGTTCATCTGGCTTGAAAATTATAGGGTAGGTGACGGCGCTGTTTTCAACCTCTTCCAGTGTGTATCGCTCTGGTTGGGGTATGCCTATTTTTTTAGCGAAAGCGGAAAAATTCACCTTGTTCGTAATGGTGTCGAGTTGCGCCACATCTGTTTCGAACAAAGGGGTGTAGTATGCACTTAGCGTGTCCCAATTCGCAGCCAGTGTTCTGACATACTCGTCGTTAACTGGGAGTAAGTATATGGGCTCATCAGATTTATGCTTTTTCGAAACATCAATCAAGTCTTGAACAAACCCAGCTTCATTCTGATTTGGCTTGGTAATGAGATGCCTTTCCTTTACATACCTCGAGTATTGACCAGCACGTCGTTTATGATGATCGATGGCAATTATCTCCGCTCCATATGCGCCCAATGAACGTATGGCGGCCAAGCCATTTCTATTACAGTCAATTACCGCAATGGTCAAGGTCATAGATCAAATTCTTTTAGCTCACCATTGAGAAACTCCATTTGATTCATTTGGTTTATGCTGCCTAAGTTCACTACAGATGTTAGTCCCCTGATATATGCACCGTGACTAATTAGAAGGGTGGTTTGCCCATTTAATCCGGCTAAAAAGAGTTTGACTCTTTCTTCCAAGTCCGCTAATTCCGGACCTAATTCGGTGGTTTTAGGGGTGTTAATCCAGGCGTCTCCAAGGGTGTCCATCATTTCCTTCTTTGGCTTTCCCTCAAACCTTCCAAAGCTGATTTCTGATACAAGTGGTTCAATTTCAATATCTGAATACCCCAACCCCTCAGCGGTTTGAACAGCTCTGACCATTGGGCTTACTATAACCTTGTCAAATTTGAAATCAACGAGCTTACCCCTTAGCTTATCGATCAGTATTTGATTTTGAGGATCGTCACTTAACTCAATATCGGTACGCCCTTGCAATAAACCCTTTTGATTCCACAGCGTAATGAGATGTCGAATGGCTATAAGCTTCATTTATCTAAGAAGAAGGTCTCACTTCTAAGCCCTTGTCTCTGAGCCTCAAGAAGAGCTAAATCAAGTGGACTCACGTTTCCAAGATTGACGTTTGGCCCGACCGAATTGATGAAAAACATTTGAACTGGGCTTGAGGGTGCTTCAAATATCAGCTTGTCAACTTGAGTCTCTTTTATGATGTCTGAAACGAGGCCTGACCTCAACTCACCATTCGGTCGATAGATTCCTGCTGTACCGCTATCACGGCCTTCCGTTATTACGTATTCGGCTCCAGCCTGAAACAACGCATTGATTTCAGAAATCCATTCTGAAGGAGGCATAATGTCCGCCTGATCCTTAGAGCCCACCTCGGAGAGTACACGGTAATTCTTGCTCAGTTTCTCTACAAGCGCACAACGATCATCAATGGATATGTCGATTGTGCCGCAGCTTACCTCTAGCATGTTGATCTTATGCTTATCCAGGTATCGTAGAAAATCATCGAGCTTGTTCTGATGATAAAACTTCTCAAAAAGTGTTCCTCCAAAATAGACATCAGTACTTGCCTCCTGGTACATGTCAATTTTTTTCTGAAGGTTTGGTAGGATATAAGCTACACCAACTCCAATCTTTGCGACATCAATGAGGTCGCTATAATCGGTAAGTATGGCGGTGAGCTCTCCCGTGCTGAGTCTCGTATCTTGGACAGAGGTGATTCCTTTGGTCCGCGGTTTAGTAGTTCTTGAAGGAAGATGTAACATAGTGTTGTCTTTATGAAACAAATATGTGACTATTCGACATTGCTTTTATCCTTCATTAAATAGGTTCATGAAGAAGAGACGGTGAATAACAGAATTGCATATTGATCTTAAAGTGAACCTTTGTCAACTGTGAACGCATTAAAGCCCAATAATTATTTCTTTGAATTAGCGCTAACTGCTGTGCTAATGGTTGGTGCGCTCAAGTATGCGATGACTTCCTTTTCTATTTCGTCATTCGTTGATCTAACCATAGTGGCCGCCGTAATATTCGGCTTCAGTCTTATTCGAATTGGTCACTGGGATCTTCGTTTATCGGATGGTCATAAATGGTATGGTATGCTTGTTCTTTTCTTCTTATGGGCCACTCTGAGCTTGGCCTGGAGTACTTCAAGTGTGTATGCTCAGATCAAGTTGCTTGGATTGGTGCTCGTTGGAATTGTTGCACTCACGGGAATTAGTAATGGTCGATTTGATGTGGATCGATTGTTTCGATATATCCTTTATGTTTCATTTGGAGGTTCCATTGTGTATCTCTTTGAAACCGCTATATATGACTCTGTCCCGAACTATTTCGCTATCAAAGACAGCTACCTCTTTCTTGGGAAATTTTTAGGGTTTGCGACACTTACAATTGCCTTTAGAGGTAAGGATTACTGGGGGTGGTCTGGACGGCAAGTAGAATATGCAGTATTTGCCATGGTCCTAATAATCTTGGCATTGGGGGCTAGGGGAGCGTTATTCTTTACATGTCTCATATTGTTTGTTCATTGGATAATTGAAATCAAGAGGGGGCGAGTTACAATCACAATTAGATGGGCAAGGTCCATAATCAACAAAATTCTACTTACTGGATTTGTGCTCTATCTATTATTCATGCTGAGTGCCCGAGTAGGGATTCAGCCAATTCAGACAATCTTTGTTCGAGCCATGGATCGATTCCACTTGCTCTATGATTATGTGGTGATTAATGGAATGGAGAACCCCGGAAGTTCGATTGGCCTGCGATATAAGTATTGGGAGTTTGTCGTCCTGCATCAAGTTTCTGATCTTAAATCCTTTTTTATTGGGTCGGGTATTGGAAGCTTTGCCACGGTTTATTCTGGGTTGGACGTCGAGCGATATCCTCACAATATTTTTCTGGAGATTTGGTTCGAACTTGGATTAGTTGGACTAATGATCTTTGGCCTTGTTTTTTGGAATGCCGCAAAGCAGATTAGAACAAAGTCGCACAATACTATTCTCGGATTCCTTGTTTTTTATGAGATGCTCCACCTAATGAAATCTCATTCCCTATCCGATCTCAGACTTCTAGCTCTATTGTTGAGCCTATGTTTTGCTAACCACCTTTTTAATGCGCCAGAGGTTTCGAGGATAGAAGGCAAGTAAGACAATCGCCAGAAACAATCCATGCGTAATAAGCGTGACAATGATTCCGGAGTTCAACAGAACATGAGAAGTCATGAAAACCAAAGGAATCGTAAATGCAAGGTGTTTCCTCTGGGCTGCCCAGTCGATTAACGAGTACAGGCATGGCAAAACGATTGCAAGCAGCGGGTAGCTTAATAGCCCAACATTGCTATAGGTATCGGCAAATACATTCCCATTCGCATACACGTCATCTTTATGATGAAAATAATGCTGACCAATAATGTCAGGTATACGCATGTCATATGGGCTGCTCACGAAGAACTTGATTGGAATATTTTGGCTAAATAGGTTCACTTCGTGCGTCGAGAAATAATCGCAGTAATAGAAATAGATCTGACTAGGCAATAGGATCGTACGGCGAATGAACAAGGATGAAATCAGCGAATAATCACGCTCGCTTGCCAGATCGTATATCAGAACAAAGACGACAGCCACGACCAGTGAAATGACCAAAGCAATATTGAAGTCTTCTCTAAAAAACTTTACGAGACCATATAGGACAGCGGCTAATGGCGTTACGAACAAAAAGGATTTGTGACCACCTAGTGAAAACAGGTATACCGAAAGTAAAATGCTAAATCCAGCGAATAGGTACTTGCGATTTACCAAAGACCACAAAACAAAGACGACATTTATAACATTCGCTATCCACTGCACAATGTACTTCATTCCCTTCCCAGAAACAGATTTGAATTCGGCCCGTTGATCATATACATCAGTAATGCTGGATATGTTGAATGAAAAACCGTACTGCCATACTATGAGCCCAAGGCCGAGAATAAGCACGAGTGAAATCAATTGGCTATACTGCTTTAATCGAAGGGTAGGGAGGGTGATGTTTTTGGCCCCAGACAAAATCCCGCGAATAATTGGCACAAATAGGAAGAATGTAAATAGACCGTAAAAGGCTTCCCAGCTCATATTAAAATTCAAAGAATAATGAACGGAGGTGGGGACGAAGCAAAACAAAAACAGCATGAGGTGAATAGAATTGCTCGGTCTATTCGTAGAATAATCGATTGTCGAAGAGGCGATGATTACCGCCAAATAGGAGCAAATGATTTCTAAACTTGATCTTGGTAAGTAGATGAGGCCGTAGTACGCGAAGTCGCGGCTAAACTGGATAAAGAATATATCCAAGGCAAATCTATAGACAAGGCTAAGTGCTATGAAAATAAGGCTAGCCCTTAGCTTAGATTTCGTGAACATTAATGGCATTTGAGGTTAGCAATATTATACAATATGAGAGAGAGCCTAATGATCTATTGTTAGTTTTGGTTTCACTGAACCACGATTATGGAGGATGACATTAAATACGTAATTCGAGAAGATGGAGAGTCTATTATAGACTTAAAGTCGATAATTAATACTACAAATCGATATCGGTGGAAAATATTGGTAATATCTCTTTCCCTTGGTTTGCTGGTTGGCGCTTTTAACCTGATTCAAAAAAAGTATTATGTCACATACTCAGCTCTGAGTTCTACTCTGTTTGCCACAAATGAGATGATGCCCCATTTGAATACACTCACCGGGATGGCGGGAACACGAAATTTTTACGATTTATCGCGTGAATTACAAATGACGAATAGCGAGGCAGAGTCTATTCTAGGCCTTGACTTTAACAGAGCAACGACCGATGGCGGTATGTTTACCTGCGATCTGGTTATCACCACTACCGATACAAATTTGGTTGATAAAATTCAAGATGCGATCATAATGAACCTTCAATCAAACTCATATTTAAAGAATAGATACGACTCAAAGAAGTTATCTCTTGAATCCCTGTATGAACAAAGTTTGAAGGAGCTCGCAGCCTTGGATGAATTAAAGGAAAGTACCAAAGGGTTAGATGAGAAGGTTCAAAAGGGACTCGTGGTGTATCCATTAAACATTCACTCAGAAATAATGAGTTTGTCAGAAAAATCGGCGCGGATTAAGGAGAGCATAGATCGATTGAGCATAGCTTCCTATCTGCGAAGAGCAAATATCCCGAAAAAGCCAAATGGTCCCAGAGTATTGCTGAACACCCTTGGCGCCTTGGTTACTGGGGCAATATTTGGATTGATGTTCTTTGTTTTTCGAGACATTTTTAAATAGCCAAAGAGCCACACTTCAAAGGATCGGAAAAACTGAAAACAGTCTGTCACATAACAACCGTTCATACGGTTAAGGACACTCGGATCTATCACAAAGAGTGCAGAGCGCTGGCCGAAGCTGGTTATTCGGTAAAGCTCATTGCGATTAATGCGGCAGACGTTGTCTCTGATTATCCAAACGTTGAAATAATTAATGTTCCCTTCGAATCAACTTCAAAGATCAAGCGTATTCTGCACGCACCTAAAAGAGCGCGTATTGTTGCTCAGCAATTCCAACCCGAGGTATATCACTTTCACGATCCAGAGTTTCTTTTTGCAGGATTGAAATTGAGTCGGGCAGGAGCAAGGGTCATTTATGATTCACATGAAGATGTACCAAATCAAATTAGAAACAAGGCCTGGATTCCATCGTTGTTGCGCGGTCTGTTATCTGGCATATATCGCTTTTTAGAACACTACTGCAGTGCCCGCTTTGCGGCCGTAGTAACAGTCATTGACGAAATAGAAGCACGGTTTCTTAAAGTCAATAAAAAAGTAGTAGTCATTAGAAACTACCCGAGCTTAGAGGAACTGCCCAGCCCCAAACCTTGGAGTGAAAAACGTGATGAGGTGGTCTATGTTGGGGACCTAACTCGAATACGCGGAGTAGCAGAAATGGTTAGTGCAATGCGCAACATTCCGTTCAAATTGCAGCTCGGCGGCCGGTTTAGCAATACAGAATTGGAAAAAGAGGTGAAAGCAGATTCGGCGTGGACAAATGTGCATGAATTGGGCTTTTTAAGCAGAGCAGCGGTGGGTGAAGTCTATGATAAAGCAAAGGTGGGATTGGTTACACTACACAAAACGCCAAGCTATGTAGACGCCATACCTGTCAAAATGCTTGAATACATGGCTTGCGGAATTCCCTACATAGCATCGAACTTTGGATGGATGAAGAAGGTCACTGAAAAGTACGGGAGCGGAATATTAGTAAACCCATATGAACCAGCAGAGATTGCGGAGGCGATTCAATCCTTGATGAATGATCAAGAAAAGGCGCAGAGTATGGGGGTTTTAGGACGTGAGGCAGTCCTTGCGAATTTCAATTGGGAAACTGAAAAGCAAAAATTGCTTCAGCTCTATTATGACCTATTACAGAATGGATAGCGAGCCACTAGTTTCCATTATAACTCCTGTATACAATCGGAGTGCTACACTGAATGCCAACATTGAGTCTGTTATGTCGCAGACCTATTCGAACTGGGAAATGATTCTCGTTGATGATTGTTCTATCGATGATTCAGTGAAGATTATTGAGGGGTTTTCAAAATTGGATGAACGGATAAAGCTGATTCAATTGACTGAGAATTCTGGGGCTGCGGTGGCTCGAAATAAGGCAATTGAAATGGCTGCTGGGCGTTTTATCGCCTTTCTCGACAGTGATGACTTATGGAAATCAAACAAGCTTAAAACTCAAGTGGAATTTGCGTTAAAATCCAAGGTTGCACTGACACATACTGCTTACGAGTGGATGGATGGTGATGGAAAATCAATGGGAAAAATAATTCGGGCACCTAAGCAGCTCGACTACAAGGCCATGCTGAAATCAAATTACATTGGCTGTTTAACTGCCATGTATGACACTGAAATTATAGGTGAAAAGGTGTATATGCCAGAAGTGGAGAAAAGGCAAGATTATGCATTGTGGTTGCGAATCCTTCGCGCTGGCCACTCTGCGTTGTTTATTGATGAATCTCTTGCATATTATAGGGTCGGGCATGATTCGTTGTCGAGCAACAAAATGGAAACCATCCTCTATTACTATAAGATACTCCGTGAAATTGAAGGAATCGGAAGGCTGAAGTCAGCGTACTATTTTACCATTTACTTGTTTAATGCATTCCGTAAATTTTATTTAAAATAAGCCAATTGGCGTGCAGATTATTCTGGACATGCCGTGTTCTTGTACCTTTGTCTTTCATGCAAAAATCCGTTGACTAATGCGTATTCTCACGATTGTTGGAGCTCGTCCCCAATTTGTAAAAGCTGCTGCTTTAAGTAGAGTTATCGCGCAGAATTCGCAGTTAGACGAGATAATCGTTCACACAGGTCAACACTATGATCCAAACATGAGCGAGGTCTTCTTTAAGGAAATGGAAATCCCGCAACCAGTGTATAATCTGAATATTAACTCTTTGAATCATGGCGCCATGACCGGGCGAATGATGGAAGAAATTGAAAAGCTGATACTTAAGGAGAAACCTGGTTTGCTGTTGGTTTATGGAGACACAAACAGCACAATTGCTGGGGCCCTTGCTGCAAAGAAATTGCATGTACCTGTTGCACATGTTGAAGCTGGCCTTCGAAGCTATAATATGGACATGCCCGAAGAGGTTAATCGAATTTTATGTGATCGCATAAGTGACTATTTATTTTGCCCAACTAGCACGGCCATCGAGAACCTTAATAAAGAAGGATTCCAAAATTTTGATTGCGAAATCCATCATTCGGGTGACGTAATGCAAGATGCGGCGCTTTATTACGCTGCGCGCAGCTCACAAAAGTCTGTCATTCTTGAAAAACTAAAAATTTCTGGTCCATTTGCCTTGGCTACTGTGCATCGAGCGGAGAACACAGATGATCCACTGAAACTGAAGTCTATTGTAAATGCCTTAAACACGATTCATAAAGAAATGCCGCTTGTCTTTCCAATTCATCCGCGCACGAAGGGCATTCTCGATAGTTTAAAGGTGCGTCCCGAATTTGAATTGATCGATCCAGTTGGGTATTTTGATATGATTGAACTACTAAAGCATGCTTCAATCGTTTTAACCGATAGCGGAGGTTTACAAAAGGAGGCTTTCTTTTTCTCAAGTCCATGTGTAACCCTGAGAGACCAAACAGAGTGGGTGGAACTAGTTGAGGGTGGATACAACCAATTAGCAGGGGCAAATGAAGCAGCCATTGTTGACGGATTTCGATCAATGATCGATGCCAATCCTGATTTTAGCGTCAATCTATATGGACAGGGCAAGGCGGCTGAAAATATTTCTCAAGTTTTAGCAGCATCTGGCAAATGAGGTGGTTAAGTGAAAAGCAGGTTTTCAAAATACAGCACTATGTGTTGTATGCCATTGCCTTCTTTATTCCACTATTACCAGGCGCTGTTCCACCACTCATCATTTCCTTTGGGGTGCTTTCCGTGTACAATATACTTATGGGCTATCGCAGGGCTCAAATGAAGGAGGTTTCGATTTTGTTATTGGCCTTCTTTGGCCTTCAGCTGATTGGATTGTTATATACCAACAATATGGCAAAAGGTTGGTTCAGCATTCAAGTTCAACTAAGTCTGCTGGCTTTCCCTATCAGTTTTATTGGGTTTGGTATGCTCAACAAGTTTGCATATAAGACTGTGTTAAAGGCATTTTTATTGGGCGCCATTGTAGCCATGGTATTTTGTCTAGGTCAGAGTTGCTACAAAGTGTTTGTTCTTGACTACAAGTATTTCCACTTCTTAGGGCATCGATATTCAGTGATCTTGCACCAGAATTATTTCGCGCTCTATTTGGTTTTCGCACAACTAATTCTGGCTTATTTGGAGTGGCCATTGTTTAACCCTAATCGGGTCTGGCGATCAATGTCCAGGGTGTTCATTTTTCTCTTCTTATCCATGTCCATTCTGCTCACAGGGTCGAAGATTGGGTTTATTATGTGGTCGCTTGCTCTGGTTGGGATAACCATTGGTTTACTGGGCGCCCTAAAGAATAAGCTCATCGCGGTGACTTTTTTAATGTTCATGTTTGGATTAATGGCCGTCTTTATATCGGTCAATCCATTTTTGCAAAAACGGATAATGAGTGTTATTCATATAGCTCAGGGTGATACCGAGGTTCGGCCTTCAGCAAATGAAAGCACCGCTGTTCGATCCTTAGTCTATAACTCAGCATGGGAACTAGCCACATCCCAACCTTGGTACGGACAGGGGACCGGAGACTTTCAAGATGCGCTGGATGCGGTATATGAAGAGAAATCGTATGTGAAAGCAAAGGAAAGACACTACAATGCGCACAATCAGTTTCTACAGGCCTGGATTTCGGTTGGAATACCTGGTCTCATGCTTATGATTGGCATTTTTACAGTGGTATTTCATCGGGCCATCACCAGCCGTGAGTGGCTGTTTTTGGGATTCGCCGTATTGGCTCTATTTATATCGCTCACGGAGAGCATTTTCAACGTTCAAGCCGGCGTCGTTTTCTTTAGTTTTTTCGCTGTTTTGTTTTCGAGGCGCAGCGCAAGTGAATAGTTTGCAACGATTCCTTTACTTCGTGCGCATGTTAAAGAAGATCCCACTCCATTGGCAGGTTATCGGCGGAATTGTTCTCGGTGCCTTATACGCTTGGTTGAGCATCAGTCAAGGCTGGAACCAATTCACGCTTTACTACATAAAGCCACTCGGAGATATATTCATTAATGTTCTTAAACTTATTGCAGTGCCCATGGTGCTGTTCTCTGTCATACTTGGTGTTACCTCGCTTAAGGATATCAATAAGCTTGGCAACATGGGATTGAAAACCTTGGGACTATACCTCATAACAACCATGCTGGCAGTATCGGTTGGATTGACCTTGGTAAACCTTCTTGCGCCAGGAGCAGGACAGGAAGACAGTATCAGAGAAAGAAATAGAATCAGCTATGAAATGTGGCGCGACGATAACGGGGTTGTCAAATTAGACGATGTCTGTCTGCGATGCGACGAATCCAATGCGGGTATTGAACAAGAGCTTCGAAATAGGAAGGTGGAGCAAAATGATTGGGTGGCCGATAAGCTAGGTAAGGCTGAATCTGAAAAGCGAAAGTCAAATGAAATAGGCCCATTAAAACCGCTCATTGATGTGGTTCCTACCAATATATTCAAAGCGCTGGCCGATATGTCAATGCTGCAAATCATCTTCTTTGCCATCTTTTTTGGACTGGTATTGGTCATGATAGAACCGGCCAAAGCAGAGCCTGTTATAAAACTCGTTGATGGATTGAATGAAGTTTTTGTGAGAATGATTTGGGTTATCATGAAGGCCATGCCCGTATTCGTTTTTGCTCTAATGGCGGGACAAATTGTTAAAGCTGCAGGAACGGATCCAGATCGATTTTTTGAACTCCTCGACTTCTTGTGGCGATATTCTTTGGTAGTAGTGCTTGGTCTATTATTCATGACTTTCATCTTCTATCCAACCATGGTCTCTCTGCTTGTGAAACCAATGAAGTTCCGTGCTTTTTTGGCCGGTATTCGCGATGCACAAGTCACGGCTTTTTCAACAAGCAGCTCAGTTGCAACGCTTCCTGTTACCATGGAATCGGTGCATAAGAAGCTGAAAGTGTCCGAACGCACGTCAAGCTTTGTACTGCCAATAGGGGCCACTGTTAACATGGATGGAACGAGTCTTTACCAGGCGGTTGCTGTTGTAGCGTTGGCTCAGTTTCACATGGTTGATTTAAGCTTAGGTCAGCAACTCACAATCATTGTCACGGCAACCTTAGCCTCGATAGGTGCGGCGGCTGTTCCCAGTGCTGGTTTGGTTCTTATGATAATTGTGCTCGAATCGGTGGGGCTGAATCCTGGTTGGATTGCGTTGATCTTCCCAGTAGATCGAATTCTGGATATGTGTAGAACCGTTGTAAATGTAACGGGAGATGCAAGCGTTTCGACCATTGTCGCCTACTCTGAAGGCGAACTAGATGTGGAACCAGAACCCGAATAGGTCGGAGCAAGGAATTTTTCCTACGAGTTAAGGAGTACCGTCCTTATGACCATATTCGCGGACCTCAATGAAGTCCGAGAAAATAATTTTATACCTGCTTGCTGCGTCACAGTTCACGCACATAATGGATTTTATGATCATTATGCCCTTGGGCGAAATGCTCATGGAAGAACTGGTAATTGGTTCTCAACAATTCTCTTTCCTTGTCGCCTCATATACGATTACGGCCGGAATCACAGGATTGGTCAGCGCCTTTTTCGTGGATTCGTTCGACCGAAAATCCTATTTCCTGTTTTCATATGTTGGGTTTACCCTTGGCACATTCATGTGCGGTTTTGTTGACACCTACGAAGGACTTATTACCGCCAGGATATTGACAGGAGCCTTTGGGGGTGTAATCAGCTCTACGGTTATAGCCATAGTCAGCGATGCAATTGCTGTTCAAAGAAGAGCGTGGGGTCTAGGTGTTGTAATGACAGCGTTTTCAATGGCGTCTGCCTTCGGTTTACCTATAGGATTATACTTTGCATTCAACTATGGCTGGAACTGGCCTTTTATCCTCTTGGGAACGGCGAGTGCCATCAATGCGGTTGCAGTATACTTCACGTTGCCCCCAGTGCGAGGACACTTAGATCAACCTGGGCCAAAGGTGAACTCATTCAAATTCATCCGAGACATTCCGAATCACAAGAATCAATGGATGGCCCTTGTTTATACCATGCTGCTCATGTTTGGGCATTTTGCTGTCATCCCGTTTATCACCCCATATCTAGTAGAGAATGTTGGTTTTGAACGCGATCAAATCACTTGGTTTTACCTTGTGGGAGGGTTGGCTACCATGTTTACGAATCCACGTGTGGGAAAGTGGGCAGATAGGGTAGGCCGACCGCGAGTTTTTAATATTATGGCATTTCTATCCTTGATTCCAATACTCGTTCTGACCAATTTACCTCGGGTGCCACTTTGGTCTGCGTTGGTGGTGACTGGGCTCTTCTTTGTTTTGGCTGGCGGAAGAATGGTTCCTTCAACGGCTATTGTTACATCCGTAATCAAACCGCGAAACCGTGGAAGTTTCATGAGCTTAAATGCCTCGGTCCAAAATTTAACGGCGGGGGTGTCAAGTATTATTGCTGGGATTCTTGTTACCATTCCAGATGGTGGACATCACGTATTCGGTTTTTGGAAAGTTGGTGTTCTCGGAGCACTCTTTACGTTGATTGCAATTTGGATGATGAGCCAAATCACAAAGCTTACCCCTCCTGAGACCGCGGAAAATTGACGAAACGATAGGCTTTCTTGACTGAACTTGTGATGTCTTAACAAGAGCCAGAGCTTTCTTTGATGAAAAATTTCATGAAAGCAATTCCCGTTATCGTTCTGAGCATCTTACTTTTTAGCTGCGACCAAAAGGAAACAATTCAAAATGAGCCGATGGCCTTGCTAGAGATGGCGCCAACGAATGCAATTAAGGCCGTCGAGTCTTCAGATTCATTTGAATACGGTAGCTTTTCTCGGTTACAATATTCAGATGACGTTGATGTGCTATATGAAGCGCTGCTTGCCAAGAATGAACGGCTTAGGTCTCTTGAGTCATCCATTGAGAAATTGAACAGTACGGTCGCCGACCAGAAGGATGATTGGATTGCTTTCAAATCTAGAAACGAAGACTACTATTTGGCCGCAACTAATTATCTCGAATCAATCACAGATTCTACTCTAAAAGAAGAGATAGTGCAACAAATCGAGGGAAGTCAAGATCGATACAAATCTAAAAGGGATCAGGGAGAAGATAAATGGAGCAAGCTTTCCAACCAGATAAACCAACTCCGAAACAACCAAATTGCACTTAAAATAACGCTGACTATCCCAATAATTGAATCCTACCAAGGTGCGAAATCTGAATCCGTAGTGGATTTAAAGCCACTTATTGACGCTCAGGTTGAGATTGTCTCAGAAATGGAGGAATTGCTTGAGCTTACGTGACAACCATACCGTCAGCGACTAACTTTTCGAAAAAAGGCCGGATGTTTTCCTTCAGCGCTTCTGGATCACTGATATTAAAAGCATCTTCAATCTCTTGTCCCATTTCCGACAACGCTACGCTTGAATCCTTGACTCGAGACAAAAGCCATGCGAAAAATGGACTTAGGTTTAAAAATTTCACCTTGAAAGTGTCAGGTTGTCTATAGATTAAGCAGAAGTACATTCCTTGATCCGACCTCGAAATAAAACGAGCATTTTTAAGATGAACTGGGTAGGTGAGGTGCATTATTTCAGACTCTGGATTCAACTGCCAGGGTGAGGTCCATAGATCTTTGGTTTTTTCTTCTGGAAACTTTTGATCGGGCATCATATAATACTCAACCTCCAGCCATTCAAAATGTAGTAGTTCAATTAGTTGGGGATACTTCTTTGTCAAATCAACCTTAAACTCTTGAACATATTTGATGAGTTCGAAGGGCATTCTCCATACCTGAGGGTCTTGACACTTATGATCACTAAAAAAGGACTTACAAAGGTCTTCCCATTCATTTATTTCTAAAAGATTATAGGTAAGCGGATAGGTGCTGCTCAGAGCATCTCTCACCACATTGAAAACCAGCCTCCGGTAGTTGTGTAATCTACCATCCGTTGTTCCTAGAATTTCAACATCTACACCGTTTCGGCAATATGCAGCTAAAAGCTGTTGTTGTTCAATCGTTTGATCTTTCATTTCCAAACATTTTGACAAATTGCTTCAAGGTGATTTAGTTCTTGTGCCAACTCCGTTAATTCAGGAATGTTAAAATCCCGTTCCAAAAGCACGGGAACAGGTCCATTTAGTTTTCCAATCGAATATTCGAAAAGGTCGAAGACCGGGTCTATTATTGGTTGACCGTGGGTGTCAATTATTAAATCATCACTCACTTTATCATGGCCTGCCATGTGAATATATTTCACTCTACTTAAATCCAAGGAATCAATGAATCCCTTTGGATCATAGTTGTGATTGAATCCATTGACATAAATGTTGTTGATGTCGAACAGCAATTCACAATCAGCCTTGTCTAAGATGGCATTGATGAAATCTACTTCGGACATCTCAGCAGCTACGGGAGTATAGTAGCTCACTATTTCAATCACCAGCTTTCGTCCTAAAAAATCTTGGACGCGTTGAATCCGTTCTGATACATGATCCACGGCATCTTGGCGAAAGGGTATTGGGAGCAAGTCGTATAAATGGGCATTATCACATTTGCTATAGCTCAAATGCTCGGAGTAAATCTTCACATCCCATTCCGATTGAAATCTTTTAACCTTCTCGAGAAAGTCAAAATCAACTGGGTCTGGGCTACCGATGGAAAGGGATAAGCCGTGATTGAAAATAGGATACTTATCCGCAACTTTTCGAAGTTCATTCTTCCAATAACCCCCTACTTCTATCCAGTTTTCCGGAGCCACTTCAATAAATGCAGGTTGCATTTCAGCACACTCCAAAAAAGCATTCCCAAAATCTTTACGGTATCCTATTCCAACAAATTCTGCCATTAGGGTATAAAAAAAGGCCTGAACTCATTGAGATCAGGCCTCGTTATTTAATCATTGATTACTTCTCGCCACACTTGCCTTCACCACACTTGTGCTCAGAAGACTTTGATTCGGACTTTTCGACCGGTTCTGCGTCTGACTTCTTTTCCTCACCACATTTTCCTTCACCACACTTGTGATCGGAAGCTTTGGATTCAGCATTGGACTCCTTTTCCTCACCGCACTTTCCTTCTCCACACTTGTGGTCTGCAGCCTTAGAATCGCTTTTTGCATCTGATTTCTTCTCTTCTCCACATTTTCCTTCTCCACATTTAGCGTCAAAGTTTTTCATGTCCACGTTTTGAGCGTCAAGAAGATCACCTCGTAATTCTGATCCAGATCCTAGGTCGTCGTAACTAAACATTTCATTTGCATTGATAGAACCTGCAGCGACAACTGCTCCAGTAAGAAGCGCACCGGTAATGAGATTACTTACGCTTTTGCTTTTTGATTAATTGCTCATAAATATTGGATTTGATTTTTAAAATGTACGGTTAACTACATGTTGGATTTTTCCCCAACTACTTTTTTCAATTCTATTTTTTCAGCCTCAGTGAATTTTTCATCTGATTTAAGATTGCTCGCTACCTTACCAATCCAACGTGATTGAGTATCGAATGCTTTGCACAGCTGGCATTGCATGGTATGAAACCAAAGCTGAATCTTGCCTTTTAATCCGAGGGATTTCTCCGCAGATTTAACCGATAATTCCGATGCTTCTTTACAACTTATCATTTCATCCAATTGATTTCAAGACACTTCCTGAGTTGAAGTTTGGCTCTATGTACTAAAACCCAGTAGTTGGAAGATGTTATATCTAACTCCTTACATATTACATCAGATTCAATGCCTTCGATAAACTTTAAGGTGAATACGGATTGCTGCATATCGCTTAACCCATCTCTACATTGTTGCAGTACACTCATGAACTCCTTTGATTCAACCATGCGATCTGCAGCCCACTCTTTTGGAGCGGCGTCGTTGTCCCAAGCTCCTGTCTCCAAAAATTGAGACGAATCCTCATCGCCATCATTTTTGATTAATTGCGACTCTAGAACTTCTTTCTTTTTCTTGAAGTAATCGAGGATGCGACTCCTCAATATTAGGAACAACCAGTTTTTTTCGCTGAGTTCACCCCGGTAGTTTTCCTTGGATCGAAGCGCGATAAAAAACGTTTCTTGAACCATATCCTTGGCTGTATCTCGATCTCTTAAGCTAGTTACGGCATACCCAAGTAGCTGATCTGAATATTTGTCGATCCAGGTATCGGGAAATAATTGGTGTTTGGCCATGGATCAAAGAAATAAGAAAGGCGGTGATTACCGCCTTTCTTATTGTGTTTTGATATGAATGCTATTCAGCATCTTGTGTTTCTGCTGCCTTTCGAGCCCCCCCGCGAACCTTTACCGCTTTTTGCTTGGCAAGATGCTCTTCCAATAGTGGTAATTGTTCTGGACTAAGTATTTGCTTAACCTCCTGTAGTTCGGCATTCTTAAGTGCGAAAATTGCTTCTTTCTTCTTCGCTTTATCCTCAATGATCCGAGCATTTTCGAGATGAGGCTTATAGTTTTTGTGGATGCTTCGAACTTGATCGACCTGTGTTGGCGTCAACTGTAAGGTCTCTGTCATTCTTGTAAGTCGCTTCGATACCTTAGGTTCTTCTTGAATTTCTATTGGTGCGGTGGCCTCTTGTCCAATCATTATAGTTGGAACAGTAAGAAGTAATCCGAATGCAAGTGCTAAATTTTTCATGGTTTCTGGTTTTGATATACCCGACATATTCAATAGGTGTGCCAAAGTCTAAAGCATTAACTAGAGCCGGAGGTAATATGGCTTGAATAACGTCAGTATAGTTGGAGTGAACTGGTTTTGGTCGTCATAAATAATTAGCGGTTCCGCAGATAATGTAGACATCGTTTTGGACACCGTGTAGATCACTCTATTCGATTCGGCGTTCGCAAATGGTTTAATATCTATACGTTTTAAAATATGAAGAGACTGCGCCATAAGCTCAGCTTCGATTTCTTGTCTGCGCTGATAGGGCAAAATGAATGTAAACTTACCATTGTGCGATAACAGCCTTCGGGCACTACTAACAAGTTCCGTGAGCGATAAGTCTACTTCATGACGAGCCTGAGCGGTGGTTGTTTTTTGATTAATTAGGCTGTCTTTGAAAAAAGGGGGGTTGCATACAATATGATCAAACCCACCCGGATTTGAACTGGCAAAGCTTTTAAGCTCAACATGCATCGCAGATAATCCATCTCTCCATGGGCTGGAATTGAAATTTTCTTGTGCTAAATCAGCAGCTTTAGGGTTAATGTCTATAGCTAAGATTGCTGCGTCGTGACATCGCTGCGCCAGCATCAATGCAATCAAACCGGTGCCGGTTCCAACGTCTAATATTCGCTTGGCGCCAGAAATGGGACTCAAGACCGCCAGCAAACATGCGTCGGTTCCAACTTTAAAAACACCCTCAGATTGTCCGATAGAAAATTGCTTAAAGCGAAAGGGAGAATGTGTGTTTTTGCTCAACCGTGTTGTTATTATTGTCTTTTAGCTAAAGATTGACCAAAATACATCTCATATCAGGACCGCGAAACATTAGTACAGCCATGATGTACTCTTTTGGTCAACGCTTGGGTTGCCACATAATAGATGAGCCATTCTACGCTCGTTATCTCGATCGTACAGGGTTTCAGCATCCAGGGAGAATGGAAGTGCTGAATTCAATGTCATCTAATTGGGACGAGATACGTACAGAGTTAGAGAACGTTTGTCGTAACAATCAAGAGGTTTTTCTAAAGAACATGTCCCATCATTTAGAGGACCAATTCATGGATTATTTGGGAAATTGGAAGTCGGTTTTTCTAATAAGAGATCCTTCAAAAATGATTCGTTCATTTTCCAAGGTCATTCATTCGCCAACAATTGATGATCTCGGAATCGTAAGACAGGCGGAGATATTTCATCGTGTGTCTGAAGAAAAAGGTGAATATCCTTTGGTGGTTGATGCGGACACCTTTTTGGTAAATCCAAAAAGAATCCTCGAAGAAATCTGTAAAAATTTGGATATCGCATTTAGTGACTCCATGCTGTCCTGGATACCTGGCCCTAGGCCAGAAGACGGCATTTGGGCCAAGTACTGGTATAAAAACGTCCACTTAAGTAGCGGGTTTGTGAGGCCCGAAACAACAGTTGACAGCGCACTGGACCCCAAGTTTTCTAAATTATTAGACGAGGTCTTGCCTTACTACCATCAATTACTTAACCATCAAATCAAAGAATAATGTTACAGCAGTTTAACCCTAAGAATAAAGACATATTGGTTTATGTGAAGGATGGACTTTATCCAAGATCAGAAGCCAAGGTGAGCGTGTTCGATTCATCGGTTCAAGGTGGAGATAGTGTCTGGGAAGGCTTAAGACTATACAGTTGGGGAATTCTTCAGTTGGGTGCACACTTAAAGCGATTGTATGAATCTGCCCATGCCTTAGGATTTCAAAATATTCCGTCCGAATCGGAAATCAGAGAAGCGATATCAAAAACGCTCACGGCAAATGGGATGCAAGATGACGTGCATATAAGATTAACCCTAACCAGGGGGGAGAAGGTGACCTCGGGTATGGACCCGCGGTTAAACCAATCTGGTTGCCTCTTAATTGTCTTGGCAGAATGGAAGTCGCTGGTTTACGACAATTCAGATGGTATTCAGGTTATCACTTCATCCATTAGAAGAAATGCTCCACAATTCTTAGACTCAAAAATCCACCATGCTAACCTGTTGAACAATATTCTTGCGAAGATGGAGGCGAACAATGCAGGAGCTGATGCAGCGGTCATGCTAGATGAGCGGGGATTCATTTCTGAACTGAACGATACGAATGTTTTCTTTCTAAAGGATGGGGAATTAAAAACGCCTACCTCAGTGGCATGCCTTCCCGGGATTTCTAGGAGGATGACACTGGAAACCGCTCATGACATTCAACTTATCGCAACACAGGACGATTATTCCATGGTTGAGTTCTATAACGCCGATTATGCCTTCGCAACTGGGACCATGGGGCAGCTAACTCCAATATATATGGCCGATGGGCGAAAAATTGGAAATGAAAAGGGAGCCACGCTTTTCACTCAGCTTAGCGATGCATACAATGCTGGTATTCCTGGATTATGTGAACGCGTTTAGTACTTCTTACTTACGATCAATGTAGAAGCTATTCGCTTGCGCAAGGCTTGTCACAACCAAATCGTTGATGCAAAGGTGGCTTGGTAAGGACGTTGAATAATAAACAAGCTCGGCAATGTCCTTGGCCTCCATTGGCTTGTATCCGTTATAAACGGACTTGGCCTTTTCCTTATCGCCATGGAATCGAACTTCACTAAACTCTGTTTCTGCAGCGCCAGGAGCGATCTGAGTTACTTTGACGCCGTGTTCTAGTAAATCTATACGCATGCCCTTTGTGATAGCATCCACGGCGTGCTTAGAAGCGCAGTAAACATTCCCATTTTTATAAACTTCTTTGCCTGCAGTGCTTCCGATATTAACGATGTGACCTTGACCACGCTTAACTAATAATGGAATTACCGCTCTTGAAACGTATAACAGCCCGCTGACATTAGTTTCGATCATCTTATCCCAATCGTCGATATCTCCATCCTGAATAGGGTTTGCGCCACTTGCAAGGCCCGCGTTATTAACGAGTACATCGATATTTTTCCATTCATCGCCCAATGCATTAATTGTTTGTGTTACCTGATCCCTGTCTCGCACGTCAAGTGTTAAGGGTAAAACTTGGGTTGAATGGGAATTCCGAAGCTCTGTAGCAAGCGCTTCAAGTCGTTCTGTTCGTCGACCAGCTATTATAAGTGAATGTCCATTTGCTGCAAATTTTCGAGCAATAGCTTCACCAAACCCTGAGGTCGCACCTGTAATTAGAGAAAGTTTGTTCATGCACCAAAACTAGCGCATCACTTTAAGGATTCAGCAAGGAGATTGTCACCTTTTTTTGACTTCTGTGTTTGAACAATTTGCCGCTCCATATTTCGATGGAAGGCGTTAATGAGTTTGTTGTGAAAATAGGGGTAGAGGTATTTGTCTCTAAACTTTGAGTCACTTCTTATGATAGAAGTATGGATGATGTCTACGTAACTATTCTTCCCCTCTGACATGGTAATCCATTGCTTTCCTTCATTTATGCCGCTCTCCACATAGCTCAATTCAATTGTTGCGTTTTTGGCTATAATATCGGTTATCTCGATTGCTGTAGCCAAATGATAGAATCCCTTCAATAGATTCATATGCAGGTAAACGATTTGTCCGATTCTTGAACCATTACACGTGTCTTGTGCATACTTCAATTCATCTTTTTTTCGGTCGTAAACTAATGCAACAGAAGACTTTCGAGTCTTCCAAGCACTAGTAGGGCTTGCAGAGATATAGCCCTTCCAAACCTCTTCTAATGTTGCTTTAATTCTGTATTTCTTTTGATATGATTCGAATCCAATCAATTCTTGCCCATCGGCGCAAGTTGCTTTCAGTTGTGAAAAGTGCTCAATCTGTCCTCTTACTTGCTGATCATGCACGTAGGTCCGAACTTTCCTATAAGGAATATCGTTGTAATCAACTTGCGTGAATGCCATTTGAGCGCGCACCGTCCCGCAAAGAATGAGGGTTAATATCGATATAGAGAGTGTACGCAACATTTAACAGGGATGCAAAGGAAGGCATTTAAAAAAAGATGGACCCTATATAACCTGAGTTGCTATTTAATTAAGTCCTGAACTATCTCTCGAACCGGCCGTATGGCTCGGATGTGTTCGATTACAGGACCTGCTACCCAAACCGTTTTGTAGGTGGCTTTGTTAGCGGCGTTCTCAATTGCCTTTAGTCCGCGGATGGCGATAATCATTTTAATATACTTCTTAAGCCACTTGTTTTTATGCATCAATCGCTCAAGAAATGTGGCCTTCGTGCCAATCGATTGGACATAAGGGGTGTTTATTACCGTGAGGGCACTACCTGACATTTTTGTGGTCCGTACAACGTCTTTTGCGCCGTAATCTACAAGCGCCTGTTTGTAGTTCTTCGAAACTCCAGCTTCATCTGAGGCAATAAAGACAGTGCCTACTGATACGGCGTCAGCTCCAAATGACAAATGTTGATCAACGTCTTTTTTAGTCGCAATACCTCCAGCAGAAATAATCAGGATATCCAGTTCTTTATTAAGTGTCGTGACCAAGTCTTTGGAGCCTAAATTTCCCGCATGGCCTCCTGCGCCAGATCCGACAGCAATGACCCCCGTTGCTCCTAATTCTTGAACGATCTTGGCATACTTCAAATCGATAACGTCACAGAACACTGGAATCCCTTGTGCTTTAGCAAGTTCGATGCACTCACGCGGGCTTCCCAACGAAGTAATTATGAAATCCACCTTTTTTTCGATACAGACTTTTAATTGACTCTTGTAGCGCACATTTGATTTATTTACGATTAAATTAATCCCAAATGGTTTGTCCGATATTTCACGAATCGAATCAATCGCTCGGGCCAATTCTTCAGTTGTCCGGTAATTTAACGCTGGAATGGCTCCTGTTATGCCCGCGGCGAGAGCCTCCGTGATCATTTCTACGTTCGAAACAAGAAACATAGGAGCCATAATAATTGGGTGTTCACATTGGATAATGTCCGTGAATGATTGCTTCATAACGATTGGTTTTTTTTCAGTTCGTACAACTTGGCTGGGTGCTCATCACATACAATGTTCCCAATAAAATTCATTTCCAACTTTTCAATTACTCGTATTGATCCCGCGTTTTGAGGCATGACACGCGCTATAATGCGTTCCAGCGCTACTTCGTCGAATCCGTATCGAAGTGCACCACGTGCTGCCTCGGTGGCGTAACCGCGTCCCCAGAACGCTCGCATAAATCGAAATCCCAGATCAGTGTCTCCATTCTCATGAGTCTTGAGACCACACCAGCCGATAAAGGTTTTTGAAGATATGAGCCTAACGGCCCATCTTCCCATTCCGTAACGAATGTAATGGTCATAGTGATCGATGAAATCTTGAGCCTCTTTGATATCCTTAAATGGTGGGTCTCCGGTGTATCGAATAACGTTAGGATCACTATTTAAATCATAGAGATGTGGTGCGTCATGAGCACCAAACTCCGTCATATACAATCGATCTGTCGATAGGATTATCTTCTTATCCATTATCTGACAAATCTATTTGTACGAGATCAACTGTAAGTGCATCTTGCAATAATAAAATCAGAGCTATGAAGGTCGGAATAATAGGTTCAGGAACTGTAGGGAAAACTCTTGCCAAGGGATTCTTCAAACATGGATACTCAGTTATGATTGGTGCAAGAGATAAAAACACACTTCTTGAGTGGTCAAAATCAAAAGGTATGGGGATCGCAGCAGGAAGCTTTGCCCAAGTGGCAACGCACGGAGATTTCCTAGTGCTGGCTGTGAAAGGTGAATGTGCTAAAGATGCATTGGCGCTATGCAAGGAATCGGATTTACGGCATAAACTGATTATAGATACGACAAACCCCATCGATTCAAAACGAAAACCGGTAAACGGAGTACTGCCATTTTTTACAGATTTAAACCTGAGTTTAATGGAGATTCTGCAAACAGCGTATCCGAATACATACTTTGTGAAAGCTTTCAACAGTGTGGGGAGTGACTTAATGGTTAATCCGGTCTTAGAGCATAAACCATCGATGTTTATTTGTGGCAATCATTCAGAGTCAAAAGCGCGAACAGCGGCGATACTGGATCTCTTTGGATGGGAAGTAGAGGATATGGGAATGATGGAGGCAGCAAGGGCTATTGAGCCACTTTGCATGTTGTGGTGTATTTCAGGATTTCGCAACGAAACATGGAAACACGCATTAAAGCTTGTGCGTTAAACAGGCTTTGTGAGGGCTTTAATTGCCTCCTCGATGTGTTTTTCAGCTTGAAGTTGCGATCGAAATTTGTGAATTAGCTTTCCAGATTCATCAAATATAAATGTGGATCGGCGCGGGAGTAAGCCTAATAACGACGCTTCCACTCCAAACTTTTTCCTGAGATCACCTTTCTTATCGCTGAGTAATCGATAGGGTAGCCGATACTTCTCTTGAAACTTTCGATGCACCTCGGGCGTGTCACTTGAGATGCCAATCACCTCCGCACCTTTATCTTGAAATATTGCGAACTGATCACGAAAACTACACGCTTGCCGAACGCAACCTGGAGTATCATCTTTTGGGTAAAAGAATAAAACACAGGGGTGACCAAGAAGCTGATCGCTATTTAGGTCGTTCCAATCCTGATCTGGAAGGGTAAAAGAAGGAAGAGGGTCTCCAAGGTTCATGGAAAGTGGTGCACTATCGCTTAAAACCAATGAGCATGACAGCACATCCGCTATTTCCAGCAATTGGATCAAGCTCGGCTTCGATGATTACATCCATCGTAGACTCGAGTTGGAAATCCCAGTACGGGGCGTTTTTATGCTCCACGTTTCGGAAGATCAGATTTCTGTCCTTATCTGTAACTCGAAACAATAAGTTTCCATCTTGGGTGCCGCTACAAGCTGAGATTCGATACGTCGTTCCACCGTATAGGGTTGCGTTAAATTCAGCCACTTGATCCGTTAGCAACAGTGCTCGATAGTGTTGACCATCCGACAAGAAGTCATCGGTTATGTGCTTTTGGCAAACGTCTGCAGTGATGTCGCATTGCGCAAACGAAAAGGAAGCAGAAAGTGCAATAATTGCGAGTGTGAAAAGTCCTTTCATTGTTAGGCAGTTGTAGCGATTAGATTATTTCTAATTTCTGTGATCTTGTCTGTAATTTCTTTTAAAACCTCTTCAGACAAATTCACGGTGCTTTTACTTTTTATTATCGTCAAACTCTTATCAGCCTTGGTTTCTGGTTCAACCCATTCATAGTTGTACTCAACCTTATTAAAGATAGTTTGCAACGATTGAAGTTCTGTTACAACGTTGTCTAATTGTCCAGTGGAGTTTGACTGTTGCATTAAGCCAATTAAATTTTCCAAGCTATTCTTCTGCTCACCAACTCGTGACCGTAGTTTAGGATCATCCAATTGCTTTGTAAGATTGGTTGTGAAATAAAGAGACTCCACCCATCCACCATATAATATCAACGAACTCACGTCTTCGCTTTCGTTTTCTTTTAAGTACTCGTCACTCAAACTATTCATTTGAGCAATCATAATGAGAAGTGAATCTCGATTTTCCATATTACCCTCAAAGCGCTTCATCATTGAAGTGTAAATCGAAGGGTTAATTCCCAATCCTTGTCCGAGCTTTTCGCAAGTGGCAAGGAGCGTAAAAGCCTTCTGCGACTGGCCATAAATGAGCGAATAACCTAAGTCGGCACCATATATACCCAGGTTCATTGCTTGTGCATTTTTCGTGGTATACTTCGTGGCATCCACTTCTCCATTCATCAGATTTTCTGTAAAATGACCGCCAACTTCCTCAATTAAGAAGGCTGTTTCAAGCGGGCTAGGTAAGTTGAAAAGCTTGTCACCTACTTTAATTAATCCGGCTGCGTTCGGATTTTTTGGTTCGGCAGTAGCTTGACTGTCAGGCCCTTCAGTATCCTTTGAGTCACCACCATCTCCGCAGCCAGTAAGTGCTGAAAGCGTGAGTGAAACAGCTACGAAGAGAGAAATTCTAGATAGATTCATGTAATTGAGAATTGCGGTCGAAGATATTGGTTTTTTTCAGAAAATATCGCAGTGCGAAAATCGAAATAATTGCACCTATACTTTGGTACATAGCCAAGGAAGTATTCAACAATATAAAGTTCCCAATACAGAACAAGGTAAATACGATGAATGCAACCATAGATATCCATCCTCCAAAGGCATACTTTAATCCGGCATTATGCCTTGTGTTGGCAGTGAACTCAATTGGCCAACTGCCCATGGGACGCACCTTTATGAAGAATGATTTAAGAGATTCGATGCTCTGTGGTCCGGAGATGAGTGTAACGCCTAACCAAGAAATGGTTGTTACGGATACCGTGAAAAAAAATGGTCCATTGTTGTCAATATATGATTGACCAAGTAAATCGTTCAGGTAAAAGAAGCTAATACCGTATGCGAATAGAGGAACAATCGTAGCTGTCAATTCGCTCCAGGCATTGACTCGCCACCAATACCATCGTAAGATTAATACCAATCCTAGGCCAGCTCCACACTGCATAATGAACGCCCAAACTCCTGAGATACTTGTCACCATTGGTGTGACTGCAGCACCGGCGATCATGACCACTACCGATACGAGTCGACTCAAATCCACTACGTTACGGTTCTTGAGTTTAGGGTAATTGGGCAACAGTAGATCATTTACTAAGTAACTGGCCCCCCAATTTACTTGCGTACTTATAGTGCTCAAGTATGCAGCCATAAATGCCGTTAACAACAACCCAACGAGTCCGGCGGGCAGGAAATCCTTCATCGCATAAACAAAGCCTAGCCGTGGAGAATAGAAATATTCAACGGATTTTATTGAAGCAGCATCTGAAACTTCATTCATTTCTATGAAATCAGCGGCAGATCCCGCATAGTTAGTTGCAGCAGCTTCTGCTGTGGATGCTTCAAGTAGTTGAGTGTTTAACAACGGATTGGTTATCTCAGGCGAATAGAGAGCGATAGCGCATAAACCAACTACAATCCATGGCCAAGGTCGAATGCAATAATGCCCCACCTGAAACAGAAGCGTGGCCCAAACAGACTCCGTTTCATTTCTAGTGCTCATCATACGTTGGGCCACATATCCACCGCCGCCAGGCTCGGCTCCAGGATACCAACTGGCCCACCATTGAATTGCTACAAAAGATAAAAACGCACCAATTGAAAGTGAGAACCCCTGAATTATTCCCGAACCGCCATCGTTAACCGATGGAAGGAAATCGAACGTTTGTGATGGAAGTGTAGTTTTTAACTTGGCCATACCGCCAACCTCATCACTGTTTACCACTATTACGGCGAGAATAACACAACCAATCATGGCAATAGCAAATTGAACTGTATCTGTAATAGCGACCCCTTTAAGACCTGATAAAGAGGAGTATATGACAGCTAAAATCATTAATCCGAATGTGCAGAGAATGGCGTCAACACGGCCTAGATCGAAGAACACTTGCAGTAACGTCATCATAGCTAGGTTCACCCATGCAATGATGACGGCGTTGATAATAAGACCAAGGTAAACTGCCTTTACACTGCGTAAAAGGTGAGCGGCCTTTCCTTCATACCTCAGCGTAATAAACTCCAACTCGGTGAGCACGCCTGACCTGCGCCAGAGCGAGGCAAAGAAAAATGTTGTTAAGGCTCCGCCAATTAGGAACGACCACCAAAGCCAGTTTTTTGCGATACCTCCCTGAGAGACAAGTTCTGAAACGGCTAACGGAGTATCGGCTGCAAATGTCGTTGCTACCATGCTCAATCCAGCCACATACCAAGGAAGGTTCCGGCCACCTAGAAAAAAGTCTGATAGGCTCTTTCCCGCAGCTTGCCGATAGTAAATTCCAATTCCCAGAGACAGCAGGAGAAAAGAAATAATGATAATCCAATCGATCGGTGCGAGCATGGTACAACATTACTGGCAAATCGCCTTGTTTACGCTTTTGTGAGAATGAGTTTTAAACAACAGACTGCGCGTACTGTCCATGCGAATTACATTCGTGGCCATGGGAGCTTTCTACATCAGGGTTATTATTCCACTTAGTTTAAGAGGAACCTTTACGTACAGCGTCCCGGATGAATTGATTGAGGAAATGATTCCAGGTAAAAGGGTGGTAGTTCCTTTTGGCGCCAAGCGCTATTATTCTGCTCTTATCCACGAAGTGAATGCGTCGCTTAGGCAAGGGCAGACTACGAAAGAGATCGAGTATGTGATTGACAATGAGCCTATCATCACAGAAATGCAGTTTCGATTGTGGGAGTGGATATCTGAATATTATATGTGCGGTCTTGGCACAATTATGCTCAGTGCAATGCCTGGGGCCATGAGATTGACATCATCATCAACCGTGGTTTTGAATCCGAAATCTGTCGATACAGATCTGCTGAGCGAAATCGATTTTGACATACTGTCTAGATTGTCTCTGGACGAATCAACATCTATTCAGGATATTGAAAAAACGATGTCTAAAGGCAAGGTTCAGCGATCACTTGATCGGTTATTAAAACTCGGAGTGGTCGAGATTCAAGAGTCTATGGAAGAGGAGGCCAAACCAAAAACCATCGTATTTATTGATCTGAATGATCGATACAATAGTGAAGAAGCCTTGCGCGATTTGATGGAAAATCTCGTTCGAGCTCCAAAACAGCTCGAAATTGTAATGCGATACCTCGAATTGAGCGGTTATTTCGATCGTTCATTGCAGCAAGTAGCAAGAACAAAATTGCTGAATGTCAGCAACGCAAGTCCTGCGATTCTTAATACGTTAATCGAGAAAGGAGTATTTGAAAAAAGGGTAGAAATGGACTCCTTTGATACCAATGTGGAAGATGTTAAGGCATCCAAATTCAGTGAGGAACAAGACCGTGTCCTCACCGAAATTGAGAATAAGTGGTTGAGCAAAATGACCGTTCTTCTTCACGGAGTAACTGGGTCAGGCAAAACAAATATCTATGCCGAGTTGATTTCGAGAAATAATAATTCCGGTCAAACATTGATTCTCGTTCCGGAGATCGCGCTCACAGCTCAACTGGTGAAAAGGATGGAAAACTTGCTTGGTCAAAAGATCATGGTTTACCACTCTAGGTTCAGCAATAAGGAGCGTCTAACCATGTGGTTGCAAATGCTTTCTGACAATGAACCAAAAATCATTCTTGGCGCTCGATCAGCAGTATTCCTCCCTTTCAAAAAGCTAGACCTTGTCATCATTGATGAAGAACATGACGCGAGCTACAAGCAGCATGAGTCAAGTCCATTCTACAATGCAAAGGACAGTGCAACGTGGCTCGCGGCCAAGTTTGGCGCGAAAGTTTTGCTTGGTAGCGCCACTCCAACGGTACAGTCCTATTACTTGACGAAGACAGATAAGTACGCATTGGTGGAACTGAATGTGCGTTTTGGTGAAATCAAGATGCCGTTGATTAGTGCAGTTGATCTGCGATCCGCGCACAAGGACAAGAAAATGCAAGCCGATTTCGCGCCCGAGTCCGTGCTTAAAATTAAGGAGACGATCAAGGCCGGAAAGCAGGTTATCATTTTTCAAAATCGCCGCGGTTATGCGCCGTTTCAACTTTGTGAAGCATGTGGTTGGTCTGCTGAGTGTGTGAATTGCGATGTGAATCTTACTTTTCATAAATACTTTGAGAAACTGCTCTGCCATTATTGTGGCTATAGCATTAAACAGCCAGAAAAATGCCCCAATTGTAATTCGGCAAAATTGAAGGTCAGAGGATATGGAACCGAGAAAATTGAGGATGACTTGGAAGTGCTATTCCCAGAATTGAGAATTGCTCGAATGGATCTTGATACCACGCGCAAGAAGAAGGCATTAGAGAATATAATTCAAGCTTTCAGTGAGGGTGCATACGATATTTTGGTCGGCACTCAAATGATTACAAAAGGATTGGATTTTGAAAAGGTGGGATTGGTACTCGTTATGAACGCAGACTCTTTATGGAATCGACCTGATTTCCGAGCGTTTGAGCGTGCATTTCAGTTATTAGTGCAAGTTGCTGGCCGGGCCGGTAGAAAAAATGATCGAGGGTCTGTTTTGATTCAGACCTTTAAGCCCGACCATCCAATAATTGCCCTTGTGAAGGGACATAATTATACAGGAATGTTTGAGGAGCAGTTATTAGATCGGCGCGCATTCGATTATCCGCCATTTTCAAAATTGATCAAGTTTCAATTGTCGCATAAAGACGCCAAGTTTGTGAAATCGGCATCGCAATTTTTGGCAAAAGAACTACGACAGAGCTTCGGCGAAAGAGTGCTGGGCCCTGAAGAACCGCCAATTGCACGCGTACGAAATAGGTACCTCAGACAGATTTATTTGAAGATTGAAACGAATTTATCTGCCTCTAAGTCCAGAAATAGCATATGGCAGGCCATTGATTTATTGGAAGGACACGAAGATTTCCGTAAAGTGCGGTGTAATATTGATGTAGATCCATTGTAATGTTTGACAGCAACACATTTGAAAAAGAACTCAAATTCCGCACAAGCCGCAGTGGAGGGCCTGGTGGGCAAAGTGTGAATAAAACCGAGACCCGCGTCGAAGTTATGTTTGATATTGCTGCGTCAAAGGCGCTGAGTGAATCACAGAAAGAAATTATCAAGATCAAACTTGGAAATCGAATTTCGAGCTCAAATATTATTTCGCTTGCAGTGTCTGAGAAACGAGGTCAGCTTGAGAATAAGGGACTTGCGATAAATAGATTGCATTCAATCTTGGAAGATGCGTTAACACCCGAGAAAAGACGGATTCCTTCTAAGCCATCAAAGGCTTCGAAAACAAGGAGAATTGAGTCAAAAAATCGACGCTCAGAATTGAAGTCGAGTAGAAGATGGAAGCCTGATTAAACGCTACCTTCAAAAAATTGCCACAAACTTTCATTCGGGCACGGTGCCGTTATATTTATTTCAGTCTGTTGAACCGGATGAATAAACGAGGTGGATCTGCTGTGAAGATTAATCGAACCGTCTGGATTACTTCTCTTAGCACCATACTTCAAATCACCTTTAATGATTGAACCCATATTGGAAAGCTGTGCACGAATTTGATGGTGTCTGCCCGTTTCGAGCGATACACCAATCAGTGTGTACCGATCACTTTTAGATAAAACATTATAGTGCAGGGTAGAGGATTTCGCTCCTTTCTGAGATTCATCTACAACATAGCTCTTGTTTTGCTTTTCGTTCTTCGCTAAAAAATTGGTCAAAGTTCCTTTTGACGCTTTTGGTGGCTTCTCCGTGACCGCCCAGTATTCTTTAGAAATAGTTTTGGATCGAAAGATTTCGCTCATTCTACTGAGTGCCTTACTTGTTTTAGTGTAGATGACAAGTCCGCTAACTGGTCTATCAAGTCTGTGCGGAATTCCGAGATAGACATTTCCAGGTTTGGCAGATTCTCGTCGAATGTATTCTTTGACGGAGTCAGCCAAAGTATGATCTCCGGTTTTGTCGCCTTGCACCAACTCTCCAGGCAGCTTGTTTACAATAATCAGATGATTATCCTCAAAAAGGATGCGATCCTTCAGATCAATACTGCTCCTCATTGTTCGGAAAGTCTTTCGATTTAACATCGAAGATGTAATTACTCACGGCATCCGTAATAATGGTGTGCAGGTCCGCGTATCGTCGCAGAAACCGAGGGGAAAATTCATGATTAATTCCCAACATGTCGTGTAAAACTAATACCTGTCCATCCACTTCATTTCCAGCTCCAATTCCAATAACAGGAATCGATACAGACCTGGCAACCTCACCTGCAAGCTTGGCCGGAATCTTTTCCAAGACAATCCCAAACACGCCGGTCTCTTCAAGGATTTTCGCATCTTCAATCAGGCGATTTGATTCCTCTTCTTCACGAGCGCGAACGGCGTACGTTCCGAATTTGTAAATTGATTGGGGCGTTAAACCTAAATGTCCCATAACAGGAATGCCTGCCGTTAGAATACGATCTATGGATTCTTTCACTTCACGCCCTCCCTCGAGTTTCACGGCATGCGCTCCGGCCTCTTTCATAATACGAATAGAAGAAGTCAACGCCTCCTTAGAATTTCCTTGATAGCTACCAAAGGGCAAGTCGACTACCACGAGTGCATGATTAATTGCGCGAATTACGGAGGCGGCATGATAAATCATTTGGTCAAGCGTGATAGGCAGCGTCGTCTCATGTCCAGCCATGACATTTGAAGCGGAGTCTCCCACAAGAATGACGTCGACGTTTGCTTGGTCTACCAATTGGGCAAGGCTGTAATCATATGCCGTGATCATACTGATTTTTTCACCTTGTTCCTTCATTTGATGTAGGACGTTGGTTGTGATTTTCTTCACGTTTTTGCCAACAGGGGACAGTTGTGGGTCGAGTTCCTTCATATCAATAATCGCCGTTCATCTTTAAAATTCTACCATAAAACAATTTTTATCGTCTTGGCTTATATAGGAATGTATTTTTGACGACTCAAACGCAAACGTAAAGGAATTTTATGTCAATTTTTCGATCTGTACTAGTTGCCTCGATGGCTGTTGCTTCAATTCTATCCACAGGGTGTTCAACTGATATTGACGTGATAGCGCCAAAGCGCGATGTTACGATCATATACGGATTGTTGGAAGCTGACCAGACAAGGCAATTTATTCGAATTAACAAGGCGTTTGTTGGCGAAGACTCTGCGGCAGCATTGGCAAGACAAAATGGGATTAACGAATATTCAGATGCTGAGCTTAATGCTTTTGTGCATGAGATGGAGGTTGATGGCATCACAAAAACCGGAAAGACTTGGCCTTTAACAAAGACGACCATTTACAATAAAGAAGATGGTAGCTTTAATAGCGATAGCAATGTGATCTACTATTTTGACGCAACGCTTGATGTGACAAAGCTTTATCAATTAGAGTGCGTAGTAAATGTTGAAGGAGAAGATGAACGAAAGGTCACCGCGCTGACGGATATCCTCGGCGCTCCTGCCTCATCAGGAATTGGCATCGAGGCAGTACGATTGGATGAACCTCGATTGTCTGGAAATGCTGGGAGCACTAACGGAGGTTCGGATCGAAATAAACAAGAAGTGCTTTGGGTAAATGGAGTAGACTACGCCAAGAGTTTTGAAGTGGAATGGTCTGACGTAACGGGTGGACATCTTTACACATCCTATTGCCGACTCTACTATCGAGATTTTAATTTAACAACAGGTGTGGCCACATTAGACTCAGTGACCCTATCGATTGGTTCAAGAAACTTTGAGGACGAAGCCGGCGCTAAGAAAATATTTCCAGGAATATCTACCCAAGACTTTTACTCTACGATTGCACGAAGAGTGGATGACCTAGACACCACAGTTGTTCGAAACATGCAACGCATTGTTTCGGATACGGTGCAATTTTTTGTCGAAGTAGCTAATAAGGAACTTACTACATATATAGAGGTGAATCAACCGATATCGGGAGTAGTTCAGGATCGTCCTGAGTATACAAACGTAAATGGCGGCATTGGGATTTGGGCGAGTCGCCTAGTAGCTTCGACAAGAACCAATAGTGTTCACACCTCTGGTCGGATTCTCGATAACAAAACCATGGAGGAGCTCTTATACTCTAACTTGGTAAACTCCAATGACTATACAAAGTCCAAGTCATTCACCCGACCTGGTCGTTGCGCGATCCTCGCAACAGGGCCTAAGTGCCAGTAAATGGTGACATGATGTCACTATGATTGACAGTTTCTGTCCAGACCCATTTCTAATTTCCTGACATTCCTGCTTAAAAGCTGGCTCTAGATGCATTGGCATATCTATTGACTATTGGCGAACTGATTATTAGACAAAACAGTAAACTATTATAGAATGGGAAAGATTATCGGAATAGACCTCGGGACAACCAACAGCTGTGTAGCAGTGATGGAAGGTAACGAACCAGTAGTAATTCCAAACAGCGAAGGAAAGAGAACTACGCCGTCCGTAGTTGGATTCACCAAAGGAGGTGAGCGTAAAGTTGGAGACCCTGCAAAACGACAGGCGATTACCAACCCTACCAAAACTGTTTACAGTATTAAGCGATTCATGGGAATGAGCTTCGAAGAAGCAAACAAAGAAGCAAGTCGAGTCCCTTATGAAATTGTAAAAGGAGACAACAATACTCCGCGTGTGAAGATTGACGATCGTAACTATACTCCACAAGAAGTGAGTGCGATGGTGCTTCAAAAAATGAAGAAAACAGCCGAGGACTACCTTGGTCAAGAAGTAACCGAAGCCGTCATTACGGTTCCAGCATACTTTAATGATTCTCAACGTCAAGCAACAAAAGAAGCAGGTGAAATTGCTGGATTGCAAGTAAGGCGAATCATCAACGAACCAACTGCAGCTTCATTGGCATACGGGCTTGACAAGAAGTCTCAAGACATGAAGATTGTTGTCTTTGACTGTGGAGGAGGGACACACGATGTTTCTATCCTTGAGCTAGGCGACGGTGTGTTTGAGGTGAAGTCTACAGCTGGTGATTCACACCTAGGAGGCGACGACTTCGACCAAGTAATAATCGATTGGTTGGTAGGTGAATTTAAAAGCGATGAAGGTCAAGACTTGAGTAAAGACCCAATGGCACTTCAACGTCTTAAAGAAGGTGCTGAGAAAGCGAAAATTGAATTATCTAGTTCTACAAGTACAGAAATCAATTTGCCATACATTATGCCAATTGACGGAGTGCCAAAGCACTTGGTTAGAACGCTAAGTCGTGCCAAGTTTGAGCAATTAGCAGATTCTTTAATTCAAAGAACAATTGAGCCATGTAAGTCTGCAATGAAAAGCGCTGGAATGAGCTCATCAGATATTGATGAAGTAATTCTTGTTGGAGGATCAACGCGTATACCTGCAGTTCAGGAGGCAGTAACAAAGTTCTTTGGTAAGGAGCCAAGTAAAGGTGTTAATCCTGACGAAGTAGTTGCAATTGGTGCAGCCATTCAAGGAGGTGTGTTAAGCGGAGATGTGAAAGACGTACTTCTTTTAGATGTCACCCCACTTTCGTTAGGAATTGAAACGTATGGCGGTGTGTTCACAAAGCTCATCGAATCAAACACTACCATTCCTACCAAGAAATCAGAAACATTTTCAACTGCTAGCGACAATCAACCTTCAGTTGAGATTCATGTTCTTCAAGGAGAACGACCAATGGCCAAGGATAACAGAACAATTGGAAGATTCCATTTAGATGGATTGCCACCAGCACCAAGAGGAGTGCCTCAAGTTGAGGTTAGCTTTGATGTAGATGCCAACGGAATCATGAATGTGAGTGCGAAGGATAAGGCAACAAACAAGGAGCAGAGTATTCGAATTGAGGCATCTTCGGGATTAAGCCAAGAGGAAATTGATCGAATGAAAAAAGAAGCTGAGGCCAACGCTGATTCGGATGCAAAAGTACGCGAAGAAGTTGATAAGCTGAACGCTGCTGATAACCTGATTTTTCAAACAGAAAAGCAACTTAAAGAGTTTGGTGATAAGCTTCCTGAAGACAAGAAACAACCGATCGAAGAGGCTTTAGCTGAGTTGAAGACTGCGCACGAAGCGAAAGATTTGGCTGCTATTGAAACTTCAATGGAAAAGCTAAACACAGTTTTTCAAGCGGCATCACAAGAAATGTATCAAGCCTCACAGGAGGAAGGTGCACAGGCAAATGGAGCCGAAGCCGGAGCGAGTGAAGAAGGAGAAGATTCAGAAGTGACAGATGTCGATTTTGAAGAAGTAGAAGAGGAGAAATAAGTAGAGCTTAGGTTTATTTGAAAGGGAGATCAACATTGGTCTCCCTTTTTTGTTGGTGTACATTGAAAATAAAAAGCGCAATCTTACATTGCGGCCGATTCATGACAAAGGGTGTAGCAAAAATTATTCTGGTTACTGTGGGACTGCTCACACTTGGTGCGCTGCACCAAATAACTAAGCTGACATTCGATTATGAGTTCGAGCACTTTTTCCCATCCAGCGATCCGGAATTAGAATTTTACCACGAATTCACTGAAAAGTTTGATACCGATATCGATTTCGTGATAATGGGAATCAAAAATGACGAGGGAATATTTGAAGATTCCTTTCTTCAGGATGCCAGCGCCATGAATGCGGAATTGAAAAAAATTCCACACGTTACCCGCATATTATCTCCGTTTGATGCAGCCGACTATGCCTTAGGTCCCTTTGGCCCAATAGCGATTCCGTATTTGCATGTCGATGATACTGCGCGCTATTCCAGCGATAGCAATCGGATTTACACATATCAGAAACAAGTCGGAAGCTTATTCTCTCCAGATGCTAAGAGTATAAGCATGCTCATCATTCTAGAGGATACGTTAAATAAGCTGGAAACAGATACAGTCTATTACAATCTGATGGAGGTAATAAACAAATATGAATTTGATGAACTCCATGCCGCGGGAAAAGCAATTGGTCAGGCGTTCTATATCGAACAGATTAAGAATGAATTCATGCTGTTTATGGCTATTGCTATTCTGCTCATTCTTACGGTTCTAATCTTGATTTATCGCTCATTTTGGGGCACCGCAGTTCCACTAATTGTCGTACTGCTATCAGTCATTTGGTTGCTCGGATTTATGAGTCTAGTTGGCAAGAGCATCGATATCATGACTACGCTGCTGCCTCTGGTCTTATTTGTAGTTGGAATCAGTGATGTGATTCATTTGTTGAGCCGGTTTTTCGAAGAAATTCGATCCGGTCTTTCAAAAGACGATGCCATTCGAACAGCGTATAAAAGGGTAGGGGCGGCCACGTTCCTTACCTCATTAACAACAGCCATGGGTTTCCTTACGCTATTAACCTCTGGTGTGAAACCGGTTCGAGAACTGGGAATATTCGCCGCTGCAGGCGTGTTTATCGCGTTTTTCTTGGCATTTTCTTTACTACCAGCCATCTTGGCATTGAGCAAGGTGCCGAAGCTCGCCTACAAGGAACCGTCTACTGTGTTGTGGAATAAGTTGGTGACTAAGCTGTTCGGATTCTCGCTCAATGCACGAATTCCAATTCTAATTGGATCGGTAATGGTTGTGATCATATCTATAGTGGGGATCACGAATATTCGAATTGATAATTTTCTTCTGGAAGATGTTTCGGAGGATGATCCAATTCGCAAGAGCTTTATGTTCTTTGAGGAGAATTTTGCCGGAGTGAGACCGTTTGAACTCGAATTTAGTGTGGAAGATTCCAACAAGAGTGTACTCGATCCAGATATGATCGAAGAGATGCTAGCGGTTGAGAGTTATCTAAAGAATGAATATGGTGTTGGATTTCTCAATTCACCCTTGACAATTGTACGGGCCGCCAATCAAGCTCTCAACGGGGGGAGAGACTCGGCAAACCTTGTCCCAACAGATCCAAGTGAGTTAGCCCGCACAACTAGGTTAGTGAAGCGATTGGTTAAACGGCCCGAATTTGCCGCGCTGCTTTCCTCAGATCAACAACACGCTCGTTTTACAGGGAAAATAGAAGATCAAGGAGGCCGTATTACGAAGCAGAAGGATTCAGAACTGAAAGCTCACTTTGAAAATGCGGGACAGCTCAGCGGTGCGGAAGTCCAACTTACTGGTATGTCTATATTGATTGACAAGAACAACGAAACACTTTCATCGAACATGATGACAGGGTTAGTGTTTGCGTTGATTGTGGTCGCGATAATAATGGGATTTATCTTCAAATCATTTCGGATGGCCATGATATCGCTCATTCCCAACATCATTCCTCTGTTAATCGTTGGTGGCGTTATGGGATGGGCTGGGATTGATTTGAAAATCTCAACATCGGTCATTTTTGGAATTGCTTTTGGCATTGCAGTGGACGATTCGATACACTATCTAATCAAGTACAGACAAGAGTTGAAAAAAGGACGATCAAACCTATATGCCTTGAAACGCACGTCGCTATCAACGGGAAAAGCGATCATCCTAACCACGTTAATACTCTGTATGGGCTTTATTTCGTTGTCCGCAAGTGATTTTACCAGCACTTTTTATGTTGGCGTGCTTATCACAGTAGCGCTGGCTTCTGCTGTTGCAGCAGACCTACTGCTATTACCAATTTTACTTCTAAGGTCTTCTAAATGAGGTGTTTCGTTGCGTCTGTTCACTTTATGGTGAATTTCCTTTAGTCTTAGCTCTATTCCGAAGATATTGTTTCAGTCATTTCCTGTTAATGAAAAAGATCAGTGAAGGTGCGTTGAATCAAAAAAGCGATTAGATTTGCGATAATTCAAAAACACAAAAACAAATTACTATGAAAAAACTAGTCCTAGCAATTGCCCTAATTGTAGGTGCTGCAAGCTTTTCCTTCGCGTCAAGCTATAACCTAAACGAAACTGCAATTGATGCAGCTTTTAACGCTTCAGAAGATATTACTTCAACAGTTGAAGCAGAACTTGGTATTGCTGCTGTTGTAGCAGACGGAGAGTTATCAAAAACTACTTATTTGGTTCGCGCATTTTTCTGCGGAAACTTCGCCCTTCACAGAAGCTATATGGGAACAGGTGGTAAAGGTTTATTGATTTATTATCTATGTATTCCAGTTGCTAACAGCGTTGCTCTTATGGTTGACTTCTGGGGAGTAATCATCAAAGGAGATGAATTCTGGAACAAGTACAAGGACAATCCTAAGTTCTTTGCTTGGAATAACTAATTCCTAAACAACTTAAAGGATCCCTCATTCAGTCATGAATGGGGGATTTTTTTTGCAGTAACGTGATCATCGCCAGCAGCTCGATGTTATAGTCACGTTTGGTTCGGTAGTTCTTTCGATTTGCTAAATACTCGGCTCTTTTAACACCAGCCATATAAAACCGCTGAAAAACACCGTATCCGAGGATTACTCCGGCTACATAATACTGAATTACAAAAATGCCAACCGCTGCCAATCCCAGTCCGGTTACCATCATAGCTACTGAAAAAGCCGCATCCCAGAGATGACCAGAGTATAGTTGACCTGAACCTGGTATGAATGTAGACCAAGTCGACGCACGTTCCGGATCGCGAAATTTTGGATAATTGTCGGCGTTATACACGGCGTCGATATTCATCAATGCACTATCGCGCCCGATGCTATCAAGATCGCTGTGTTCCACCCAAAACTCCAGTTTAGCTTTCGCTTGATCCCATTTGCGAAGCTCGTTGAGTGTTATAGCATAGAGAATAGCTGCTTTCTGCTGGAATCGCTCCGGTAAGAACTGATCTACTAAAAAAAGCTGAGAGGCTGCCTGCTCAAAGTCTTCACTTAAATAGGATGAATAGGCGGTTCGAAAACGAGACTCATATACGAGCGAGTCAGAGATTCCAAAGTAGTTTATTCGAAGCAGATTCTTTTGAGCTGCCTTTGGATTGTTCATTCCCAACAAGCAGTCGGATTTTTTATTCAGAGCCTCCGTCTTTACAACGTTGTCAAATGCTTCGAAGCAAATGCGCTCATACTCAAGTGCAGCCCACTCAAAAGCACCTTCATCTTTAAGAGAGTCTGCCAACTGAAATGTATTATTCTCACTGCCAGAATACCCGGCGAAGTGGAATATGCATATCATAAATGATATTCCGATCGATTTCATTAAAGATTTCCTTTTTAATTGAAAAAACACTCAGTGCGCTTCCCCAAATATTACCTACATAAAAAACTCCGAAAAGTGCGCCTAGTACCAGGAATTGCGGACTCAATACACCTGCAAGAATAACAGCTTCAATTGCGACTAAGGCCAGAGGCAGCGTCATATACATTGCACCAAACGGGGTGCCTCTATATCCAGCGTAAAACTTTCCAATCCCTGGGAAAAGGGCCGAAAGGCCGCCCGCGATCCATGGTGATTTTCGCTTATAAGAGGAGAGCTCCTCGTGATAAATCAACATAGACTGTTCCTCGATGGAAAATTGAAAATGATTTTCGCTGAAGTATGGTGATAAAGAGTCAAACGAATTGTAATCTCTTTCCAGGAGTGCAATTGCCCCAAGCTGAAACATTTTAAGCTCCCACTCCAGCGAGCCACTATCAAGCGTAATTTCATTTAGATTCTGTTTTGCCTGATCATATTCCCTTAAATACACAAAGCAGATTGACTTGTAGAATTTGGCCTGGGTGCTAATCTCGGAATCATCAGAGACTTTTGATAGAAGGTAGATAGACTCTTCGAAATTTTGATCGAAGTAGTTGACCCAACCCATCATAAACCTGATACTATCTCTTTGCTCAGAGCTTGCGGAAGCAGATTCAGCTTCAAGCCTCGACAATAAAAACAGGGCATCTTGATATTGTTCGCTCGTAATGAGATATCGAGTGAAGCTCAGCTCACGGGTGTAGTATGCGGTGGAATCAAACTTTACCGGCAATGCCTGAGTCACCATCGCGCTGTCCAAGGTGTCAGCTTCAACAATCGAAACGGAATCAAGGATGGCAGTACGCACTGAGTCTACAGATTGTCCTACGGCTTGACTTAGAATGAATGAGGTAGCGAAAAGGAGGATGTACTTAACCACGTTTGAAGGGAAATAATTAGTGTCGCGAATCGACATGATCAGAATGATCGTGATGGTTTTTCACGCGATACTTGCTTGGGTTGTCGATGATCATCCCACTTCGCTCATTTATTTGGCTTGGCATCATATCAATTACCGTAAACTGAGTACATCGTGTGAGCCTATCAACCGACAGTGCTACGCCCTTCACGAGGCCAAACTCCTCGATACTTTTGAAGCTAAATGCTGAACAGCTTATTTCATAGGGACATTTCGATTGAAGTTGAGGGGAAATCAGTTTTTGGTAGATAAATAATGATCCACTAAAAGCTAAGGTTATAGGATTGTAATTGATTATTGCATGTTTAGATGGCTTCAAAAGCTTTGGTTTTCTTGGTGAAAACTGAACTTCGTAGAAATCTACATCCGCAATTCTACTCATTTGATCCTCGGTGATTTGAGAGAAAGCCTGTGTGACAGCACATACCAGAACCATTACAATTGATATTCGCTTCATAGAGATCATTTATCCATCTGCTTTTTTAGCGAAGCTTCATCCAGCACTTCCGCGTCATCTGGTATTCTAAAATTTAGCCAAGTATCGTCTACTACACTATTAGTCTTGAGGTTGGTGTACATACGCTGAGTAATCGAAGAATCGGCCTCATTGTAATAATTGATTTCGGTTATTGTTAAAGGCATTTGAATGTAGGACACACTCTGGTAGTTTGTGTAATATGTTTTTTGATAGACAAAATCGTTCGCGTCTGCAAAACCGAGGTAAATGGGGAGGTAATTGTCGAAGGCCAACTCTACTGTTTGTGCCTTCATTGCTCTATCTGCAGGTGCTGCCCATGTGTGTACAATTAGGCCAGCGTCATTGCGTGTGTCTATTAGCTTAAAGCCTAATCCAGTTAATCCTAGGTCACTGGTTTGCCCGCTCAGAAAGCTATAGATGAAGCTGTTTTTTGTGCTAAATTCTGAACCTTGACTTAAAGCCACCGTATTCCCTTCAGGGTCGTAACTCTTCAATTCTCCAGTGGAAGTGGCGATAATTATCTGGTTAATTGGGCTTATCATTCGTGTAACCATGAGACCACTTGATGGCTTGTAGTAAACCTCTCCTTTAGCCGTAATTGACTTGCCTTGAAATAGCGTGCGCGCCGTTAAATCAAAGCTCAACTTTTGCAAATTGGAATATGTAAATGCGGAAAAAATCAGAAGTGCAAAAAGCACCGGAAAGAGGAAGAGGACTCTGAATTTCTTTAACTTCGAACGATTCATAAGGACGCGAACTTACGGTTAATTTCCCCATTTTTTTATGGTAATTGAGAGGTCTTGGTTAAAGGTATTTAGTCACATAAATTTTTATTTATCGATGACGATTTGCCTTGTTTTTTCAAACGTAATTAGGTCACAATCATATTTTGGAACGGAGGCCGATTTGGTGTTTAATAGTCTCTACGGTTTCAATTTATCACAGTCCGATTCAATCGTAAGAGCCAATCGTGCTTCCATGCAGGATACGGCCGTATGGAACCTTTTATCAGCAAATGTGGCCTGGATGGAAATCCTCGCAGGCAATATGGAAAGCCCTGTATGGAATGCGCAATTTGAGAAAAACATTAAGGCCTCAAAGCGAAATCTTAAGGAGAATGGAATTGATGAAGATGATCGCCTTTTTTACTACATCATCGTACATGCCTTTAAGACGCGACACGAGTTGCTCAACGACAATTACATCAATGCGGCGAATGACCTAAATACGTGCGTTGATCAAATCTCAGAGTCATTTGGTCGCGAAGACGAGTATGAGCCATTCTACTTGACGTCTGGTTTGTATTATTATTTCATGGCGAAAGCACACCAGGATTATTTGTTGATGCGGCCATATTTGATGTTTTATCCCGATGGCGACATGAAGAAAGGACTTGACTATTTGGGGCGACTCACAACCAGTTCTGACATTTTCCTCAGAAATGAGTCGAACTATTTTTTGATGCGGATCTATTACGATCTTGAAAAGGATTTTGAGCGTGCGTTGCGATATGCAAATAACCTAGTCGTTAAGAACCCACAAAACCTGATTTACAGGCTGTATTTAATTAAAATTTTGCGCGCGTTGGAATCTGATCAATTGACAGACATGGAAGCAATATTCGCTTCGGCTGTGAATAGCAATGTTGACCTTAACTCAGAGCAGAAAAAGCACTTTTTAGAGCAATTGAATTCTGATGAATAAAAAAAGCCCCCGAATTGGAGGCTTTTGTATTCTAATGTGTGGTTCGTTCTAAAACTCGCCAATCCACATAACATATTTGGGATTGTCAATGTATTTTGAATCCGTATCGTCAATTAATAGCATAACACCATCTACTAAGGTTAGCCAGCCACACCAGTCGAGTGTGACACAGTAAAGCGCAATGACTTTTCCTGTTTTGCCACCGGTTCCCAGGTAAATTCGATGCCAAGGAATCATTGTTAGTATAAAAACGGGAGCACCAAACCCACCAGTCACAGCAGTGATTAAACTAGGCGCAATTACTGTTGCGAGCGCAATTATCGCTGCCGTTGTTTGGCTTTTCCCACCGTCAGCTTCGTCTGCTAGCATCATTTCAAATGCAGCCGTCGAGATAGTTTGATCTGCGTTAAACATCAATCCGACATGAGCTGTGATATCCTCCGCGTTCACAAAAGAACGATCTACGGCAGTCATATCAACTTTATATATACTGGCTTGAGCCGAGCATAAACTCAATAAGACTAGGGCAATGGTTGTAGTGTATTTCATCATGTTAATTGACTAAAAGCGGATTAGTCGATCCACATTACATACTTAGGGTTGTCCATATACTTCTCGCCAGAATCATCCATTAGTAGCATAATACCATCGATGATTGGAAGTGCACCGCACCATCTTAATGTGACACAATATAATGCCCAAATTTTTAGGTTATTGTCAGCTGTGCCTAAGTAAAGTCGATGCCAAGGTACAATGGATATTACCACGTTTATAGCCCAGGTAGTTAATCCGATTGCGGCAACTCCCGTTACGTTTGAGGCGACATTACCAATCACGCTAAGAACCCATGGTACCACAACTGTTGCGAAGGCAATAATTGCCGCTGTCTTCTGGGTTTTTTCTGCTGCTGCGCTGGCGCTGGACATTTCCATATCCATGTTGAAGCCATACATTCCGTTTTGGTCTCCAACAGAAAACATATAATTCATGCTTTCGCTTTGCTGAAATTGAGTGTCAATTTCGGCGTCATTTAATCTGTACTCTCCAGCAAACAAGCTTGTCGACATCGCTGCTAGAAAAAACAGGGTTAGTAGTTTCTTCATTTGTGGTTGTTAAGTTATTGTTATGCGTCGAAAATATGAAAATTGCCGAAATATTAAAACGATTTAGCCGCGTCCTTCCACATTATAAAGTCACCATTTTCAATATAGGTGGCGTCATCGGATTTAGCAGCGAAAAGGAAAATTGCATCGGCTATGTTTAAAAGGCCAAATCCATTAACGGTAATGCAATACAGCAAACTAACTCGGAAATTATTATTGCCCGTTCCGAGATAGTATCGATGATATGGATTGGAAAGAACTGAAGAAACGATCACCGCAGCGGGTAAAAGAATGATGCCAATTCCACCGGTGAATAATGTAGCCATGAACCAGACGGCGTATACGACGGAGGGAAGAGCAACCTCGCCAATTGCAAGGGCCGCTGCAATGAGATAGGACGGCTTCTGATCGGATTCAACTTCAACATAATAATTTGGTAACTCAGCTGGAATCTGAAAAAGTCTGTCCGTTATATCCAACGCGGAATCGAAGATTGAATTTATATGATTCGTATTTAACCTATAGTTGGCCGCAAGAGAATCGCTCAGAAAAAAGAGGCATAATGCAGTGATCAAGAGACTCAGGCGCATATTGGATGAATTATTCATTACGAACTTAGTAAACCATGACATACCTTCATGTTTGAAATGGAAGCAAGTAAGATCGTATTATATCGTAATACAATAGCTGGTAAGAATCTGTCTTCTTTTATTATCTGGATTTTCATTTTGACCTTACTGTCTAGTTGTTCGTCAGGTGTGAAAACAACAATGATTCAGAAAAGAAACTTTCGCCCAGGTTACGCGATTAACATTAAGACTGGACTGTTTCATAAAATGGAGCACGGGATCAAAGCGATTGAAAATAATGACTCTGCCGGGTCTGACCAAGAATCCAATATTGTTGTGTCGGCCCAAAACTTCAATAAAACACCATTAGAGATCGGCCCACGACGGCAAAAGTTGAAAACTCGCCCTTTGAATAAATTGACTCAATTTGAATCCAGTGTTGATAAAGGTCAAATGGTGCCGCCTGTGTTTGTCGACCAAGGATTTGATTTGAAGCAAGGTTTTAAACCTTTAGTGGAGGAGCCAGTTGAGAACCCAAAAATGGTATCCAAGGGCCTAATAGGGGTGTTAGCCCTAATTATTGCATTAATAAACCTTGCCATTTTTATGTGGGTTCCATTTCTTGGTATTCTCTCTGGAATACTTTGTATCGTTTTGGCTGTGAAGGCGTTGAAAATTGATCACAAAGACTCGAAGACCATGGCTGGTGCTTCTTTGGTCATCACTGCACTGACGTTGTTTGTGTCGTTCTTTATTTCTCTAATAGTTATATTGGGCTTAGGATTACATCCAATATTTTAATGCTAAGAATTGCTATAAATACCATTGCGGTGCTTGCCGCGGCATATATGCTCAATGGGGTGCACGTGGATGGTGTTGGATACGCCATTATTGTCGCAGTTGTCATCTCTTTATTGAATGTCATAGTTCGTCCGCTGCTCATTGTTTTAACGATTCCAGCAACCGTCTTGTCCTTAGGACTGTTCCTGTTCGTGATAAATGCGTGCATTATTCTTATCGCCGATTGGATCATTGACGGCTTCAGCGTTGATGGATTCTGGTGGGCCCTTTTGTTTAGCCTGATTGCCACATTTGTTAAGTCAGCCCTGAATGCATTTACGAAAGATGAGAAGAAAAGGGTAGATGAAACTAGCGGCTGATCCCGCCTTGAATTTGATTCAATAATCCTTGAGCACGTTCGTAACCAGGATTAACTCGCAGACATGCTTCCAACTGTCTCAGCGCTTTTTCTTCCTGACTTGTAGTGGCATAAAATACCGCAAGGTTAAAAAGAGCATCGGCGTTGTTCGGATCCATTTGGGTGGCCTTCAAGAGATAAAATTCAGCTCTCTCCAAATCATTCGACATTGCATAGGCCATGCCCAATTTTAGTACACCGCGCAGCTTCTTTGGTTCGAGCTTTATCAGTGCTTCCAAATGTGCGATAGCCTCGCTAAACTTTGATTGAAAGCCTTCGCATTCCGCCGCGAAATAGATGGCGTCGTGTTGGGTAGGATTGCTTTCTAAAAAGGCTTCAAAGTATGCTTCTGCCTCATCATATCGTTCCAGCTTTTGACAGGTAACAGCCATGTTGTATCTGGCTTTCGTATAATCTGGGAACTTTTTGATAAACGATAAATACAATTCATACGCTGAATCGAATTCCTGTGAGTTCATATAGGAGATTCCCAAGTTGTTATAGGCATCTTGATACGCTGGCCAAATTTCAATTGCGCGTTTAAGGTGACGTTGCGCCTCCGATGTTAAGCTTGCCGCATCTTTTCGATTGATCTTTGCTTCATCAATCATTGTCGAGCCAGCATTGTATTGGGCTCGAGCGCTTTCAGGTACCTTATCTACATCTGCCGTAAAAAGCGTGAAATTTGATTTCCAATCCGGTATGCGATCAGCGGTAAGTACCGCAAAAATGGCCGCCAGGGCGGACAGAACCACAATTCGATACTTTTCGTTTGTGAATGTGGAGTGAATTTGTTTTGATCCAAGCAATATGGCTACTATGGCGACGGACCAACCTAAAGACGGTGCAAAGACGAAGCGTTCAGCAGCCATGGCACCTATGAGAATGAAAAAATTCGAGACTGCAGATATGGTTATGAAGTAGAACAATATTCCAAATCCAATCCAATTTCGTTTCCATGCAAAGAAGATTCCTCCCACGATTAAAGCGAAAAGCGTTAATACCAATAGTATGCCCTTGACGCTCTCAAAGCCCACTACCGGAATCGCATTGAACGAATAATCGTGTGACAAGTTCCAGGGAAGAAATAGCTTTTGCAGGTATAATCCTTGAATGTTAGCTGCCGTAACCAGTCTTTCTGTCCAATTGGTAGATTCGAGTAAACTGTTTTGCAGTAAGTTGGAGACTCCCGAATCAACTTCATCCAGCCTTGATAGTACCCATGTGCGGATGAGTAAAAACAATGCGGTTGGTGCCAATACAGACCCAAAACCAATGCCGCCAGAAGAAAATGTCTGATTCTTATACCAAGATATTAGAGGGAAGATTGCTAAAAATGTAACCGCACTTTCTTTGCTAAACAAGGCTCCAAGAAAGAAGAATGCGCCTAGTCCAAGGGAAAGAAGACGCTTACTCTCAATCCATTTTGTGTATTGCCAAGCAGCGGCGCAAAAGAAGAGCATGGCCAATAAGTCATCACGTCCTTTCAAGTTTGCAACGACTTCGGTATGAATGGGATGAAGCGCAAAAAGCAAGCATATCCAAAACACCCATTTCCTATGATCACTAAAAAGAAGTTCTAGCCAAAGAATTAGTAGAATCAACAAAAGACCATAAAGCAGTGCTTGAATTGTATGAGACACAGCGGGTGAAAGTCCAAAAAGACTCTTTTCAATTGCGAATGTAACCAGGGACAAAGGCCGGTACAGCCCGTCATTAAAGCCAGAGTGTCCGTGAGCGTAATTGTATTTCAGCAGGTCTGGGATACCTGAAAACCCCTCTTGAACATGCTCATTGGATGTCAGCACGAGGTTGTCGTCAAGCACAAAACCATGGTTTGTAGCAAGCAAATACATGGCGAACCCTAAGATTGCGGGAAGGAATCGAATGAGCAATTTTAGGGTACTAGATTGCTGTTTTATTGGAGGGGTTTTCGCCATAATTCTGAAACGGCGATGAAAATAGGGCATTGTACCTATTGTCTAATTACATCTGGTTGACT
>Ga0209199_1000238_pt1 | contig 86585 bp, 79 predicted proteins | sample COGITO_mtgs_1105_7_FD_184805 | JGI IMG/M metagenome (GOLD analysis project Ga0209199, IMG submission 184805) | Pelagic marine microbial communities from North Sea - COGITO_mtgs_110523 (SPAdes) (version 2) | ecosystem: Environmental > Aquatic > Marine > Epipelagic ... | reverse complement strand
AAATTGTGTGGTGGAATGTTAGTTGCCATACCAACTGCAATTCCTCCTGCACCATTTACTAACATATTGGGATAACGAGCAGGTAAGACTGTAGGCTCAGATTCTTTTCCATCATAATTGTCTTGGAAATTAACTGTGTTTTTATCAATATCTAAAAGTAAGTATTCTGATGGCTTATCTAATCTTGCCTCTGTATAACGCATTGCAGCTGCATTATCACCATCCATTGACCCAAAATTACCTTGGCCATCAATTAAAGGTAATGACATAGAGAAATCTTGTGCCATCCGGACTAACGCATCATAGATTGCGCTATCTCCGTGAGGATGGTAACTCCCCATAACATCACCAACTGATTTGGCAGACTTTCTATATGATTTATTGTGAGTATAACCATTTTCATGCATTGCATAAAGAATTCTTCGGTGAACAGGTTTTAATCCATCACGCAAATCAGGAATTGCACGACTAACTATAACGGACATTGCATAATCTAAATAAGAGGTTTTCATTTCCTCTTCTATTGAGATTTGTGGGCCATCATATACTGGAGTTTGAGGGATCTCATCCGTTGGCGTTTTTATTTCATCAGTCACTATACATTTACCTGCTATATTTTGTGTATTTTATAGCATGTATTGTATTAAAACGCAACTTGTAGTGTTTTAATAAGACCTAATATAATAATTCATAAGTATTTAAATTTTTCACATAAAAACAGTAACTTGTATGGCTATATTAATACAATATTCTCTAAGAGTTTGGAATAACTTCATATCCAATTTCTTCGGGTTCATCATCTGTCATTTGAGAAGGGAATCCATCAGCTAAAACGCTTAAGCCAGTAGCATCTTCTAATCGCTTAATAATATTTGGAGACCATTCTCGTGGACCATATTTTTGAATACCATCTTTAAATATTGCATTTAATAAAGGCGATATTTCTAACGGTATATTGTATCTGTCTGCAATATCTTGAAATAAGCCAATATCCTTAGCCACCAAATCCATTGTAAAACTGATATCCCTTGATCCGTTTAGAATTACTTGACTTTCGGTTTCATGAACAAAAGAGTTGCCAGAACTTATTTTAATTGCTTCAAAGGAAGTACTCAAGTCCATTCCAGCGGCCTTGCATGTAACTAATGCTTCTGCACATGATAACAAATTAGCTGTGGCTAGATAATTTGTAACAACTTTTAAAACTGATGCAGAACCCAATTCACCTGTATGTAGAATTCTGCGTCCCATTTTTTTTAAAAGTGGTAGAATAGTTTCAAAAGTTTTTCTTTCACATCCTGCAAATATCGCAATGTTACCTGTATCAGCTCGGTGGCAACCGCCAGAAACTGGACAATCCACGGCAAAACCAGATTTTTTTGATATTAATTTACCAATTCTTATAACTTCATTTTGATCTGTCGTCGACATTTCCATCCAGATTTTACCTGGCTTCATACCTTCTAATAGACCATTTTCAGCTTCCATGACTGATGCTGATGCTGATGGAGATGGTAAACAGGTAATTACTGCATCACAGTGTTCCATAAGCTCTTTGTTACTTGAGAAGGTTTTTGCACCAAGTTTAGTAAATTTTTTGACCAGATCTAAATTTAAATCCCGAACGGATAAGTCAACACCATTCCTTATTAAAGAGCCTGCAAGTTTACCACCAACATTTCCTAGACCAATAAAACCAATTTTCATAAGATATTCCTTTTAATTTTATTTTAGAAAATAATAAAAAGAAAAAAATATCACTTCAAAAACCGACACTTTTAATGACGCAATTTAACTACAGTTATTTTAGATGCTGTATTGGTAAGAAAATTTTAAAGATAAGTAAAAAACATTTTAATTTTAGAATGGAATGTCATCATCTAGATCGCTTGGAGTTGGCATGGATTGGCTCTCTTGCCCAAAGGAACCTGAATCAGATCCTCCCATGTTGCCTCCACTTACATTATAACCAGTGCCTGAAGAATTATCTCCACCAGATCGTCCATCAAGCATAGTTAAAGTGCCACCATAGCCTTGAATTACCACTTCAGTGGAATATCTATCGTTACCAGATTGATCTTGCCATTTTCTAGTTTGCAAAGCACCCTCAATAAATACTTTAGATCCTTTTTTTAAGTATTGTTCACAAATTCTGACAAGACCTTCTGCAAAAATTGCTACTGTATGCCATTCAGTTTTTTCTCTATTTTCACCAGTATTTTTGTCTCGCCATCTATCTGAAGTTGCAATTCGTAGGTTGCAAACTTTTCCACCATTCTGAAAAGTTCGTATTTCAGGATCTGCTCCTAAATTTCCAATTAACATAACTTTATTTAATGAACCTGCCATATTTAACCCCGTCGAATCTATTATATTTTCAAACATAATCATAGCTTCTTGAGTAATGAATAAAAGGCAAAAATTTTTAATATCAAAATATTTTTTTATATTCATATTTTATGGTGCTGATTATTTTAAAAAAACCATGGTATATTATTAAAGTTGCCTTAGATGTTATAAATCTATTTAAGGCAAAATCATGACAGAACTTAAAAAAATTGAAATTCGTGGTGCTCGTGAGCATAATCTCAAATCAATTGATGTTGATATTCCAAGAGATAAGCTAGTTGTAATTACTGGATTGTCTGGATCTGGTAAATCATCTCTAGCCTTTGACACCATTTATGCTGAAGGACAGAGACGATATGTAGAAAGTCTTTCTGCATATGCACGTCAGTTCTTGGATATGATGCAAAAACCTGATGTAGATCACATATCAGGACTTTCACCAGCGATTTCAATTGAACAAAAAACAACTTCAAAAAATCCTCGTTCTACTGTTGGTACTGTAACTGAAATATATGATTACATGCGACTACTTTTTGCTAGAGTTGGTACTCCATATTCTCCTGCAACTGGAAAAGCGATAGAAGCGCAGCAAATTTCAGAAATGGTTGATCGGGTAATTGCCATGGAAGCTGGAACACGAGCTTATCTTTTGGCTCCCATAGTTAGAGATAGAAAAGGTGAGTACAAAAAAGAATTTAAAGAGTTAAAAAAACAAGGATTTCAAAGGGTAAAGGTCGATGGATTATTTTATGATTTAGATGATGTTCCTAATCTTGACAAAAAATTCCGACATAATATTGATGTTGTAGTAGATAGAATAGTCATTAAAGAAAATATCGAACAAAGATTAGCTGATAGTTTTAGAACTGCATTAGACTTGGCCGATGGAATTACTATATTAGAAATTGCATCAACTGATGAAAATTCTGATCGAATTACATTTTCTGAAAAATTCGCATGCCCAGTTAGTGGATTTACAATACCAGAAATAGAGCCGCGGTTATTTTCTTTCAATGCTCCTGTAGGCGCATGCCCAGATTGTGATGGTTTAGGAGTTGAATTATTTTTTGATGAAAGGCTAGTTGTTCCAGACCCTACCTTAACACTCTATGATGGTGCATTGGCTCCTTGGGCTAAGGGTAAATCTCCTTATTATAAACAAACTATTGAATCTCTTGCAAAATTTTATAAATTTAAAACTAATGCGAAATGGCGTGATCTTCCAAAAAATATTCAAGATTTAATGCTATACGGTTCAGGAAATGATGAAATAAAATTTAGATATGATGATGGTGGACGAGTTTATGAAGTCACAAGGAAGTTTGAGGGCGTTATTCCAAATATGGAAAGACGTTACCGGGAAACAGACAGCAATTGGGTAAGAGAAGAATTTGAACGTTATCAAAATAATCGACATTGTGGATCTTGCACAGGTTACAGGCTAAGGCCAGAAGCCCTAGCAGTAAAAATTTCAGGAATACATGTTGGGCAAGTTGTTCAAATGTCAATTAGTGAAGCACTAGATTGGATATCATCTGTACCCAAGAATTTATCAAAACAAAAAAATTCAATTGCTCAAGCAATTTTAAAGGAAATTCGCGAGCGTCTTGGGTTTTTAGTTAATGTTGGATTGAATTATTTAACTTTGTCTAGATTTTCTGGCACTTTATCCGGCGGTGAAAGTCAGCGTATAAGACTTGCTAGTCAAATTGGCTCAGGTTTAACTGGTGTATTATATGTTTTAGATGAACCTTCTATTGGCTTGCACCAAAGGGATAATGGACGACTTTTAGAAACATTAAAAAATTTACGAGATCAAGGAAATACTGTCATTGTTGTTGAGCATGATGAAGAAGCCGTTCGAAGTGCAGATTTTGTTTTAGATATAGGTCCAGGTGCAGGTGTTCATGGTGGTAATATAATTGCCAAGGGTACACCTAATCAAATTATTAAGAATAAAAATTCTATCACTGGTCAGTATTTAAGTGGTTCTAAAAAGATAGATGTGCCTTCTCAAAGACGAAAAGGAAATGGTAAAGAGATTAAAATTACGAACGCCACTGGAAATAATTTAAAAGGAGTAAATGCATCTTTTCCATTGGGTACTTTTACATGTGTAACGGGTGTTTCAGGTGGTGGAAAATCTACTTTGACTATTGAAACATTATTCAAAACAGCCTCGATGCGTCTCAATGGTGCAAAGCAGACACCTGCACAATGCGATGAGGTTAGCGGGTTAACATATCTTGATAAAGTCATTGATATTGATCAACGTGCTATTGGAAGAACGCCAAGATCAAATCCAGCAACTTATACTGGGGCATTTACTCCAATAAGAGAATGGTTTGCAGGCTTGCCTGAAGCAAAAACAAGAGGATACAAACCTGGTAGATTTAGTTTTAATGTTAAAGGCGGTAGATGTGAGGCTTGCCAAGGTGATGGATTAATAAAAATAGAGATGCATTTTCTTCCAGATGTATATGTTGAGTGTGAGACATGTAAGGGAAAGCGCTATAATCGAGAGACACTAGAAGTTTTATTCAAAGGTAAGAGTATAGCAGACATATTAAATATGACAGTTGAAGACGCAGAAAGCTTTTTTAAAGCAGTACCTAGTATCCGTGATAAAATGACTGCCTTAATGCGTGTGGGGCTAGGATATATTAAGGTTGGTCAATCTGCTACAACATTATCAGGTGGAGAGGCTCAAAGAGTTAAATTATCTAAAGAACTAGCTAAAAGATCTACTGGAAGAACGCTTTATATACTTGATGAACCTACTACTGGATTACATTTTGAGGATGTCCGTAAGTTATTAGAAGTGCTTCATGAATTGGTTGAACAAGGTAACACAGTAATTGTAATTGAACATAATCTAGATGTTATAAAAACAGCTGACCATATAATTGATATTGGTCCAGAGGGAGGTGATGGTGGTGGTAAAATTGTTGCCACTGGCACACCTGAGATTGTTGCCAGATCTAGAAAAAGTTATACTGGTTTTTATCTTAAAGACATGATTTGAGGAAATGATTAAAAATTTTCTTTAAAATATTAAATTGATTACCATATTTTAACTAAAGTATTTGTATTAAAATAATATTAATGTAGTTAGTACATGTAATTTTATGCAACCAAAACTTTTAATTTATAATACGAGGTATAATATGCGTATTGGACTTTATCCTGGGACGTTTGATCCTTTCACGCTTGGTCATTTAGATATTATAAAACGTGCATGTGTTTTAGTTGATAGATTAGTAATCGGAGTAGCAATAAATAGAGATAAAAACCCTCTATTTTCGCTTGAAGAACGTGTTGAAATGATTGAAAGAAATCTTTCAAAATTTGAACACAATGATACAGACATAATTGTTGAACCATTTGAAAATCTTCTAATTGATAAAGCGACAGAAGTAGGAGCACAAATAGTTATCAGAGGCCTAAGGGCTGTATCAGATTTTGAATATGAATATCAATTGGTTGGTATGAACAGGGCAATGAATGATAGTATCGAAACAACTTTTTTAATGGCTGAAGCAAAACATCAAGCAATTGCTTCAAGACTCGTAAAAGAAATAGCCAGATTAGGTGGCGATATTTCTAATTTTGTTACACCTGGGGTTGAAGCTGCATTAAAAGAAAAATTTAAAGATAAATCTTAATGATTAAAGGTTTGTATCAAATATAAGTTATTCAACATAAAGTTAAATAAACAAAAAGGCGAAAGAAATGTCAGAAAATCAAGATCTAGAAAATACAATTATTATTGAACTTAAAGATGGGCCAGTTCATATTGCTTTATTGCCTGATGTGGCGCCACTTCATTGTGCTAGAATGAAAGAGCTAGCGCGATCAGGTCAATATGATAATGTTTGTTTTCATAGAGTTATAGATGGTTTTATGGCTCAAACTGGTGATGTTCAAAATGGGGACATGGAAGATGGCTTCAATTTAGGTTCAGCCGGCACAGGTGGATCTGACTTGCCAAATTTACCAGCAGAATTTTCAAAATTACCCCATGATCGTGGAACTATAGGTGCTGCTCGTTCAGCTAGCCCTGACTCAGCAAATTCACAGTTTTTTATTAATTTTAGCGATAACAATTTCTTAAATGGACAATACACAGTTTATGGGCGTGTAATATCTGGAATGGATCAGGTTGATGCAATTACTAGAGGTGAACCACCTCATTCACCTGATAGAATGATTTCTGTAAAAGTGGCTTCTGATTTATGATTAAATCAATAAATATTTATGCAGCAATTTTTCTTTTTGTATCTTCCATTTGCATGGAAGCTGCAGAACCTGAAAATATATTAATGATTGAAGTTGAAGGCGCGTCTAATGGTATTATTGAAATAGAATTACTACCAATGGTTGCTCCATTACATGTTGAACGGATTAAAATCTTAGCAAGAGATGGATTGTACAATGACGTTGTATTTCATCGAGTGATAGAAGGATTTATGGCCCAAACTGGAGATGTAAAATTTGGTAAAGTTGAAGGTTATAAACAACGCTATGCAGGTCAAGGTGGATCTAACTATCCTAATTTGAAGTCTGAATTTAGTGATTTACCATATCTTGAGGGTACTGTTGGAATGGCGAGAGCTCAAAATCCTAATTCAGCAAATTCTCAATTTTTTATAATGTTCAATAGAAGCCCAAATCTAGATGGTAAATACACTGTTTTTGGTAAAGTTATAAATGGTCAGGACGTTGTAAATAATATTAAACGTGGTTCAATGAGTGACAATGGTTCAGTTCTAAATCCAGATATAATGAAAAAAGTATGGATCAAGGTTGATAAATAATCATTAAATTGTTTGCTGGTATATTGTAAATACCAGCAAGCAATACATATTATTGTATAATTTTTATTAAGGCATGTTTCTTTTTTGATGCAGTAATTTTTAAAATATTATTTAATTCAGACCTTTCAAGCATATATCCAGCATCAGTTATTATTTGATCATTTAAGCGCGCACCACCTCCAGCAATAATCCGTTTTGCTTCTTTGCCAGATGATACAAGTCCTGTTTTTAGCAATGCTTGAGTAAAGCTGAGACCATCTATTATTTCAGAATTATGAATTTCTAATGTAGGCAAATTTTCATCAGATCCATCTTCTGAAAATACCTTATGTGCAGTATTAGCTGAATTAATTGCTGCTTGTGATCCATGGCATAATTTAGTTACTTCATTTGCCAAAATAATTTTTGCTTCATTGATATTTTGTCCTTCTAAAGCTCCTAGACGCTCACATTCAATTACTGGTAATTCTGTAAATAGTTTCAGAAATTTACCAACATCTGCGTCTAACGTATTTCGCCAATATTGCCAAAATTCGTATGGAGATAACTTATCAGAATTTAGCCATATAGCACCATTTGCAGATTTACCCATTTTTGAGCCATCTGCTTTTGTTAATAATGGTGTTGTTAATCCAAAAACAGAATTTTTATTTAAACGTCTTGTAAGATCAATTCCATTTACAATATTACCCCATTGATCTGATCCACCCATTTGCAAGGCAACTTCATAGCGATTATTTAATTCCATAAAGTCATAAGCCTGAAGCAACATATAGTTAAACTCAAGGAATGTAAGAGGTTGTTCTCTATCCAAGCGCAGCTTAACACTTTCCATAGATATCATTCTATTTATAGTAAAATGCTTACCAATATCCCTTAAAAACTCTATGTAATTAAGTTTATCTAACCATTCAGAATTGTTTATAATTTTAGCATCTGTTCGATTGACGCCAAATGTTAAGTATTTTTCAAATACTTTTTGAATTCCTGAAATATTTGTATTTATTGTATCAGTTGTTATTAATTGTCTACTTTCATCTTTACCAGATGGGTCACCAATTTTAGTGGTGCCTCCGCCCATTAAAGGCATTGGTTTATGCCCTGTTTTCTGTAGCCATCTTAACATCATTATTTGTATCAATGAACCAATATGAAGACTATCAGCTGTTGCATCAAAACCAATATATGCAGGCATACAACCTTCAAGTAGTTTTTCATCTAATCCTTGCAGGTCAGTACAATCTTGTAAGAAGCCACGTGTTAGCATTTCTTGCAAAAATTCTGATTTAGGGTTGTAAGTCATATTGGTTTGCTTTCATTTGTAGATATATATGTCCTTTTAGCGCCAATTTTGCGAGTGGCAAGTAGGAGACAGTAGATTATGATTTATAAGTGCTTAGGATTAATGTCTGGAACTTCTCTGGATGGAGTGGATGGAGCAGTCTGTGTAACTGATGGCTCTAAAATAATAGATTTTCAAAAAACTTTTTTTCGTCCATATACTTCAAATGAGCAAAAAGCACTTAGATCCAAACTTAATACTTGGCCTGAAAGCTTTAATTTTGAAGAAGAAATAGAAATTATTCATAGAGCACATCTGGATGTAATTAAACACTTTCCAGATGTGGATCTAGTAGGTTTTCATGGTCAAACCCTCAATCATGACCCTAAATCGGGTAGAACTTTTCAATTGGGCAATGGAGCACTCTTAGCCAAGAAGTGTGGTAAAAAGGTAATATGGGATTTTCGAACTGCTGATATTGTTAATGGCGGAGAAGGGGCCCCACTAGCTCCATTTTTTCATTTTGCATGCGCTAAATTATTAAATATTGAAGAGGCAGTGGCATTCGTAAATCTTGGTGGTGTATCAAATATTAGCGTCATAAATAAAGATATGGAAAATCCAGAGGACAAAGGTGCTGTTATTGCATTCGATACAGGTCCAGCAAATGCACCAATTAATGATTTCATGATGAATAGGCTAGGTAAGCCCTTTGATAAGAATGGTTTCATTGCTCAATCTGGAATTATCAATAAAGAAATTTTAAATAATTTATTGGATTTAGATTATTTTAAAAGAAAGCCACCAAAGTCATTAGATAGGAATGACTTTTCATTCATAATGGATCTGACCTCCAAGTTATCAACCAAGGATGGGGTTGCTACATTAACAGCAATTTGTGTAGAGGCTATTGTTCTTTCACAAAAGCATTTACCGATTAAGCCTGTAATTTGGCTAATCTCTGGCGGAGGTAGACATAATAAAGCAATTATGGATAGCTTAAAAACTCGGCTTAACGGAACTGTTATGAAAGTTGAAGATGTTGGATTAGACGGCGATATGATTGAAGCTCAAGCCTTTGGGTATCTAGCTGCAAGAGTAATTAATAATCTTCCAACTTCAGGACCTTCAACTACAGGCTGTTCAAATCCAACAATAGGTGGAAGAATCTCCAAACCTTAGTCAAAACTTAATTTATCTTGTATTTTCTGTTAACCTTCTTCTGACATAAGTATCAACTGATCCGATCATAGTATCCATATGATCATTTTCAAAAAAGTGACCTGATCCTTCAATTACTTCGTGTGTAATTGTTATACCTTTTTGTTCATGAAGCTTTCCAACCAACCCTTCAACATCAACTGGAGGAACAACACGATCAGATGATCCGTTAATTATTAAACCAGAAGCTGGGCAGGGGGCTAAGAAACTAAAGTCATAAGTATTGGCTGGAGGAGCTGCTGAAATAAAACCTGATATTTCTGGTCTTCTCATTAAAAGTTGCATTCCTATCCAGGCGCCAAAACTAAATCCAGCGACCCAGCAATGTTTAGCATTAGGATTCATAGCTTGAAGGTAATCTAAAGCAGAAGCTGCGTCAGATAGTTCGCCAACACCTTGATCATATTCTCCTTGAGATCTGCCAACACCTCTGAAATTAAATCTCAAAACAGTGAAACCCATATTATAAAATGCATAATGTAAGTTATAAACGACTTTATTATTCATTGTACCACCAAATTGAGGGTGAGGGTGCAATAGTATTGCAATTGGTGCATCTTTTGTTTTTTGTGGGTGGTATCGACCTTCAAGTCGACCATCTGGACCTGGAAAAATTACTTCTGGCATGATATTGTTGTTTCTCTCAAATTTGCTTCTCATTACCATTTCAATTGTTGACTAAAATGGTCTGTAACTTTAGAATGGTTCTAAATTGAGGCTAAGTCCCCTACTAAACACTCTGAGTAAGGATTTGGTAAGGTTTCGTCAACTAAATAGGGCCTGAAATAGTATGAAACTTAGCACAAAAGGCAGATATGCCATGATTGCATTAGTAGATTTAGCAATTGAGGGTGAAAAAGGACTGGTTTCATTGGGAGAAATTTCTGATCGACAAAATATTTCTTTAAATTATTTGGAACAATTATTTCTAAAGTTACGTCGAGAAGATATAATTTCTTCAGTACGGGGTCCTGGTGGAGGCTATAAATTAGCAAAATCAGCAGAAGCAATTCGAGTTTCTGATATATTAACTGCTGTAGATGAAGATATGAATGCTTTGTCAAAAGGTGCTGGTGTGTCAGGTGCTTCATCTGGTACTAGAGCTCAATCGCTTAGCAATAGACTTTGGGAAAGCCTATCAGCACAAGTGTTCGTTTATTTGCATGCAACAAGACTATCAGATCTAATTGAAAATCAAATTGCACCATGCCCTGCGGTGCCTTCACTTTTCCAATTAGTTGATGAAGGTTAATTGTAATGCATAACAATATGAAATTATTAAATTTTAATCTATTATGAATCGTATTTATCTTGATTGGAACGCAACTGCACCTCTGCGAGATGAAGCTCGTGATGCAATAACATCATCACTAGACGTCATAGGGAATCCATCAAGCGTTCATTTTGAAGGTAGGCAAGTAAAAAGATTAATTGAAAAAGCAAGAATGCAATTATCTGATGCTTTTGGTTGTGATCCTAATGGAATAATATGGACAAGTGGTGCAACTGAATCCGCAAGCTTAATGATGTACGACAAGAAATTAAGTTGTGCTGAAATTGAGCATGATTGCGTTAAATCTCATGGTATTAGCAATCTATCATTAAATGATCATGGAATTGTTAAACCAGCAAATAATTTTGTACTTCAGGGAGCTAATAGTGAAACTGGTATTTGCCAGGGAGATAATATTCGCGGTGCAGTATTAAGTGATCAGGTTCAAACTTTTGGCAAGCTTCCAATTTCATTTAACTGGCTGGGTGTTCAAAGTGCAATATTATCAGCTCACAAAATTGGTGGTCCAAAAGGTATCGGCGCGTTGGTTTTGTCTGATGGTGTTGATGTTTGTTCAAACATCAAAGGTGGAGGTCAAGAGCAAGGTCGTAGATCAGGAACAGAAAATCTCTTTGGAATAGTTGGTTTTGGTGCTGCATCTGAAGCTGCAATAAAAGATTTATCAGATGGTGTCTGGGAAAATGTATTAGAGCTAAGAAATAAAATGGAAATGAGAATTGCCGATATTGCAAGTGACGCTATCTTCATTGGTAAGGATGTGGCGAGGTTACCAAATACAAGTAATTTTGTGGTTCCTGGTTGGAAAGGTGAAACTCAAGTTATGAATATGGATCTAGCTGGATTTGCTATTTCTGCTGGTTCTGCTTGTTCAAGTGGAAAAGTTAAATCAAGTCAGACCTTGATGGCAATGGGCTATGATGACATTACAGCGTCAAGTGCAATTCGAGTATCACTTGGGCCTAAAACGACTGAAAAAGAAATAATGAGCTTTGTCTATGCTTGGAGCAAAGCTTACAGAAAATTTGCAGCAAAAGCTGCTTGAAGGATAAACTATATGACTGATATGATTGCAAAAGAAGGTGTTGAAGCTGAAACTGTGGAGGCTGTAAAGTCTCTAAGTGGCAAATATAAATATGGTTTTTCTACTGATATAGAAAGTGAATACGCCCCATTAGGATTAGATGAAGATATAGTAAAATTAATTTCCAAAAAAAATGATGAACCAGAATGGATGTTAGATTGGCGTTTACAGGCTTTTGAGCGTTGGAAACTCATGAAAGAACCTGAATGGGCAATGGTTGATTATCCAAAAATAAATTTTCAAGATATTTATTATTATTCAAGACCTAAATCAATGTCTGAAGATAAACCCAAATCTCTTGATGACGTTGATCCTAAGTTACTTGAAACTTATGCAAAATTGGGAATTCCATTAAAAGAGCAGGCGTTACTTGCTGGAGTAGAAGCTCCTAAAAGTGATAGAAAAGTTGCTGTAGATGCTGTTTTTGACTCAGTATCTGTTGGTACGACTTTTCAAAAAGAACTTAAAAATGCTGGTGTTATTTTTATGTCGATATCAGAGGCTTTAAAGGAACATCCAGAACTTGTAAAAAAATATATAGGTTCAGTAGTTCCTCAATCTGATAATTTTTATGCAACATTAAATTCTGCAGTTTTTTCAGATGGCTCATTCGTATATATACCTGAAGGTGTAAAATGCCCTATGGAGTTGTCGACTTATTTTCGAATAAATGCAGAAAATACTGGTCAATTCGAACGAACTTTAATTATTGCTGAAAAAGGATCCTCAGTGTCATATTTAGAGGGCTGTACTGCACCAAAACGTGACGTAGCGCAATTACACGCTGCTGTAGTTGAACTAGTTATACTCGAGGATGCTGAGATAAAATATTCAACAGTCCAAAACTGGTATCCTGGTGATGAAAATGGTAAAGGTGGGATTTATAACTTTGTTACTAAACGTGCAGATTGTCGAGGCGACAGGGCTAAAGTAATGTGGACGCAGGTTGAAACTGGTTCCGCTGTGACATGGAAATATCCTTCATGTATTTTACGTGGAAATGCTAGCCAAGGTGAATTCTATTCAATTGCTATAGCAAATAATATGCAACAGGCAGACACTGGCACTAAGATGATACATCTTGGTAAAAACACCAAATCTCGTATTGTTTCAAAAGGAATTTCTGCGGGCAAGGCACAAAACACATATAGAGGCTTAGTTTCTATGCATCCAAAAGCTGCAAACGCACGGAATTACACGCAATGTGATTCACTATTAATTGGAGATAAGTGCGGTGCACATACTGTTCCTTATATTGAAGTGAAAAATAATACTGCACGTGTGGAACATGAAGCAACGACATCAAAAGTAGATGATGATCAATTATTTTATTGTCGTCAAAGAGGAATGGATGAAGAGGAAGCTGTTGCATTAGTTGTAAATGGTTTTTGTAAAGAAGTATTACAAGCATTACCAATGGAATTTGCAATGGAAGCACAAGCGTTGGTAGCAATTAGCCTTGAAGGGTCAGTAGGATAAAAAATGTTAAATATTAAAAATTTACAAGTTGGTCTTGAAGAAGAAAACAAGCAAATATTAAAGGGTGTGGACTTAAATATAGGTGAGGGTGAGGTTCATGCAATAATGGGCCCAAATGGCTCTGGAAAATCAACTACATCGTATGTTCTAGCTGGCAAAGATGGTTATGAAATAACCGGAGGAACAGTAGAATTAAATGGACACAATCTTTTAGATATGGATCCTGAAGAACGCGCTGCAGCTGGTCTTTTTTTAGCTTTTCAATATCCTGTAGAAATACCAGGTGTAGGAAATATGACATTCTTGCGAACAGCAGTAAATGCACAACGTAAAGCTCGTGGAGAAAAAGAATTAACTGCAGGTGAATTTCTTAAAACTGTACGTGAAAAAGCAAAATCACTAAAAATTGATTCAGATATGCTCAAACGCCCTGTAAATGTTGGCTTTTCGGGTGGAGAAAAAAAGCGTAACGAAATTCTTCAAATGGCAATGCTAGAGCCTAAGATGTGTGTTTTAGATGAAACTGACTCTGGTTTGGACGTTGATGCCATGAAATTGGTTGCAGAAGGTGTTAATGCACTTCGTGATGGTAAGAGATCTTTTTTAGTAATAACTCACTATCAAAGATTGTTAGACCACATAAAGCCTGATGTTGTCCATATAATGGCGAACGGTCGAATTATAAAATCTGGTGGACCCGAATTAGCACTTGAAGTTGAAAAAAATGGGTATGCTGATATTTTAGCAGAGGTTGCTTAAAAATGAATTCATTAAATGCTAAACAAGAAACTTCAATGTCATTGGCAAAACAATTCAAACAACCACATGGTGCAAAATGGGCTAATGACATTAGATTAGCAGCCTTGAATAGATTTAATGACCAGGGAGCCCCAAATAAGCGTGACGAGTATTGGAAGTATACAAACCCACAAAAATTGACTTCTATTCCCACTGAGCCTGCAGCCTTGTTTTCAAACGAAGAATTGCCAATGTTTGATGGTGTTGACAGGCTAAAAATTGTTTTTGTCGATGGCGTGTTTGATAAAGACCAGTCAGATGACTTAACTCTTGAAGGTGCAGTAATCGAGACTTTATCTGAAGCAACTTTGACGGATATACACTGGGCTAAAGATTTATTTGGAGCATTAGAAAAAAATGGCCAGGATCCAGTAGATCGTCCTTTAGCAGCATTAAATACTGCAATGGCAGAGCAGGGTTTGATTATACATATTACAAGTAAATGTATTAAACCTCTCGCAATTCGCTATATTCATAATTCTGAGACATCAGATGTTTTAGTACATAATGTTATTAAATTAGAAAAAAATTCTGAATTTACTCTTCTAGAAAGTGGTGCAGGTGCAGCTAGGTTTAATTCGGTTCTTGAGGTAGATGTTGCTGATAATGCAAAATTTAATCACATTAGAACACAAGGCAGGGATCACGAGCGTAAAACGGTAACACATCTATTTGCTCGCCTCGCTAAAGAGAGTATATTTAAATCATTCACAATGACCGTTAATGGTATTCTTACTAGAAACGATGCTATTTTAGAGTTTACTGGAGATGATGCTAAAGCAACTGTAGCTGGAGCAACGGCTGGTGATGGTGTTAGTTTTCACCATGATGATACAGTTTTTATTACTCACGATGCAGTTAATTGTGAAAGTCGACAAGTTTTTAAGAAAGTATTAAGAAATGGTGCAACTGGTGTTTTTCAAGGTAAAATTTTAGTAAAAAAAGATGCACAAAAAACAGATGGTTATCAGATATCACAGGGTCTACTTCTCGATGATAATTCTAATTTTTTAGCTAAACCAGAACTTGAAATTTATGCTGATGATGTTGCTTGTTCTCATGGATCGACTGTTGGTGCAATTGATGAAGATGCATTGTTTTATTTGATTTCTCGTGGTGTGCCACGAAAACAAGCTCAGGATATGCTAGTTTTAGCATTTTTGGCTGAAGCAATAGATGAAATTGATAATAATGATTTAGCTGAAGATATAAATGCTCGCTTAGCTGCATGGATGGATCGACGGTAAAACAGTGCCAGTATTATCTGATATAAGATTATCTTACCTTCGGCCTAGTAAGGCAATGAGGAATCAAATTGAATTTGGTATAAAGGAAGAACAAACACTTTTTTTTGCTATACTTTTTGGCTTATTAAGCTTTTTATCTTTATTACCAGATTTGGCTAAACATGCATTTTTAAAAGACGAAAGTTTATCAGCTTTAGCCGCAGCTCAATTTATATCCTCAGTTTTTATGATGCCACTATTGATGTATGGGATAGCAGCACTATCTCATATAACATTAAGGTATTTTGGCGGGCAGGGTGATTACGTTGGAGCAAGGAGGGCTTTATTTTGGGCAGCTTTAGTCACTTCACCAGCGATTTTGTTGACATCGATTATTTCAACATATGTTTCTGATATAAGATTAATATTATCTATAATTACAACTGCTATATTCTTCTGGCAGTGGATTTCAAATTTAAGAGAGTTAGAGTTTAATAATGTATGATGTAAATAACATTAGAAAAGATTTTCCAATATTGTCTCGCAAGATCAATAATAAGCAACTTGTTTATTTGGATAATGGCTCTTCAGCCCAAAAACCACAGGTAGTTATTGACGCTGTGTCAAAAGCATATTCTGAAGATTATTCGAATGTTCACAGGGGCTTACACACTTTATCTAATATATCTACAGATAAATATGAAGCTGTTAGAGGTAAGATTCAAAAATTTCTTGGCGCTGAGCATGCAGAAGAAATCATATTTAATTCTGGAGCAACTGAGGGTATTAATACTGTATCATATTCGTGGGGTGCTCCAAATTTACAGGCAGGAGATGAAATAATACTTTCAATAATGGAACATCATGCAAATATAATTCCTTGGCATTTCTTAAGAGAACGACAAGGTGTTATTATAAAATGGGTTGATGTTGATGAAGATGGCAACTTTGAAACGCAATCTGTAATTGATGCGATTACTCCAAAAACAAAACTTATAGCTATAACTCAAATGTCAAACGTTCTTGGAACGGTTGTTGACGTTAAAGAAATTTGTAAATTTGCTCGTAGAAATAATATTGCCACCTTAATTGATGGATCTCAATCAAGTGTTCATATGCCAATAGATGTTAAAGATATTGGTTGTGATTTTTTTGTAATTACAGGCCATAAACTTTACGGCCCATCTTCTTCTGGAGCCTTATATGCTCGAAAAGAACGTCATGATGAAATGATTAATTTTATGGGTGGTGGTGATATGATAAAAATCGTTGAAAAAGACCTAGTAACATACAATGTTTCCCCACATAGATTTGAAGCTGGTACGCCAGGAATTGTTCAAATGATTGGACTTGGAGCTGCAATTGATTACATGAACCATATAGGTACGGAAAATATTGCAAAACATGAAACTAGTTTAAGAGATTACGCTAATTCTAAATTATGCGAATTAGACTTTTTGAATATTCAAGGAAAGGCTCCAGACAAAGGCGCTATATTTTCATTTACACTAAATGGAGCGGGTCATCCGCATGATATATCAACCATAATTGATCAAAGAGGAATAGCAGTTCGTGCTGGCCATCATTGTGCACAGCCTCTAATGAAACATATGGGGGTTACATCTACAGCACGTGCTTCTTTTGCGATGTATAATACTACAGAAGAAATTGATAAGCTTGTAGATGCATTATCGTTTTGTTATGAAATTCTTTCTTAACTATATATAACATACTGATATTAAAATATATATTTGAAAGTTAACATAATATATATTATCGGATATTAGTTAATGAACTTAAAGGCTATATGCATATATGCTGCCTCATTTAATCGATGCTTAAACCACTCGGTACAGATTTTGGAATACCAATACGCTCTATGGTATCTCCTGTTAGCGTACCCATAAATAAAACCAAATCGTTTATTTCAACATCAGATAATTTAATTGGTTTAATATCGATAAAAGAACTTTGTCCAAGCATCTCTCTAACATCTTCTTGAATAATAAAATCATTATTAGATAAATGTTCAATTCTTGGTAATTTTACATAATCTTGCTTCCATGGCCCCTACACTAAATGTGAATATTCCATATTATTTATTTAGCTCTTTAGATTTAATTTCTCCAAATTCACCAGAATAATAAGATAAAGCATTACCTGTACATTCAAGTGCACTGTCTACTTTTCCTATAATGATTTTATGATCGCCTGCATCATGCATATCAAATTTAATACAATGAAATCTTGCTAAGCAATTATCAATTATAGGAACGCCCTCCTTTGATATGCCATGAGTGATTGTATCAAAAGCATTTTTATTTTTCACAAATTCATTACATAATTTGTATTGATCAGAGTTAAGTATATGAACTGCAAAATACTTTGCATTTTCAAAATATTTGAACCTTGAAGACCTTTTATCTGGAGCCCACATAATTAAAGCAGGATCTAAAGATATAGACGAAAAACTGTTTACTGTCATACCAATGTGGCCATCTGGGCTGTCACAAGAAACAATGGTTACACCAGTTGCAAATCTACTAAAAGCGTTGCGAAGCATTTTTGTGTTACTGGAGTTGGGTTTGAATTCTGTAAACATATCTACGCCTCCATCAGCCATTATGCCACTTCCCTACCCAATGCTGCAGTATATAATTCAAACCATGTAATTCGATCCATTTTAACTTTAAATGCATCACTTATTTTGGATATTCGATCTATATTATTAGTTCCCATAATTGGAATTATATTAGCTGGATGACTTAACAAGAACGATATGGCTACTGCAGTACGGTCTACCTTGTAATGTGTTCCAATTTGATCCATTTTATTTGTAAGTTGGTTGCTTTCAGTCATTAACTTACCTCCACCCAATGGTGACCATGCCATAATTGGTGAAGCATTTTTTTGGTGAAATGCTACATCTCCATTTGAAAAGGCATCAATAGATTGCAAAGATAGTTCTATTTGGTTTGTGTGCAGTTTATTAACCATAGTAGATTGTAATAATTCCCAATCATGTGGTTTGAAATTTGATACACCTACAGCACCAATTTTTCCAGATTTGATTAATGTATCAAGAGCCTGACCTGTTTCATTGTGGTCCATATAAGGATCAGGTCTATGAATTAATAACATATCTATATAGTCGATGTTCATATTTTTTAATGATGCATTTACTGATGCATCAATATGTTTTTTTGATGTATCATAATACTTAACTGGTACATCTGCATATTTTCCACATGGAGCAACAATTCCGCATTTTGTAACAATTTCAATTTTATTTCTTAAAGATTTATCTTCTTTTAAAGCAATGCCAAATAGTGCCTCTGCAGAATAATCACCATATATGTCTGCTTGATCAAATGTTGTAATGCCTTGATCTAGGCATAAGTTAATCTTATCTGTCACAGATTTAGCATCATTAATTTCACCATCAGCAAGGCGCCACATACCATATATGATTTGACTGAAATCTATATTCTCATTTATTTTAATTCGTTTCATTACTTTCTAATTCCTGTTCCTAGAGGTGTTGAAGGTGTTTCATTTGGAATACGCCCGTAAACAGTTGGTAATGAACATGTTTTTAGTTTGGGCAAAACTTTGGATCCAAAATGTGCTGCTTCATCAATATGCGGATAGCCTGAGAAAATAAAAGCTCGTATACCCATTTTTTCATACTCATCTATTTTAGATAATACTTGATCTGTTGAGCCTACTATAGCAGCACCACAGCCAGAGCGGGCACGTCCTACACCTGTCCATAAATTTGGTTCTATATAACCATATTTATCTGAGATTTCCCTATTTTTCGATTGATGCGAAACACCTAGAGATGTTGAATCTAATGCTCTATCACGTATCATCTTGCCATATTCATCATCTAATTTTGATGTAATATATTCGGCATATTCCTTTGCCTCTATTTCAGTATCACGTACTATAACATGTACCCTTAGGCCATAATCTAGTGTTCTATTATATTTTTTTGCAATGCCGTTAACTGCTCTCATTCGACCTGCTAGTTCTTCTTTTCTTTCTGGCCACATTAAATATACATCACAATGTTCACCACATAGTTCCAATGCTGAAGGTGAGTAACCACCAAAATATAGTAATGGACCATTAGTTTGGTAAGGTACTACAGGTGAAGTATCAATATTTTCAAAATTATATATTTCACCTTTGTGATTTATAGAATCTTTTGTCCACGCCTGCTTTAGAATTTCGACGACTTCTCTAGATCTCTGGTATCTATATGTACTATCTTCTGTTTGTCCGGGAAAATCTGAGCTAATTATATTTATCGTCAATCTGCCATTTAGCATGTGATCTAATGTTGCAATTGTTCTTGCGAGCATAATTGGTTGCATTTCGCCACATCTAACTGCTGCAAGTAAATTGATTTTAGATGTTATAGGTGCACATCCAGCAACAAATGATAAAGTGTCTTGCCCTACTTGGTAAGACGATGGGCATAGAATATTATTAAATCCTTGTACTTCAGATTCTTTGACAATCTTAGAACAATGATCCCAGCTCGATCTTAACTTACCATCTGGAACGCCAAGAAACTGATAGTCATCTGAACAGAGAGCTGAAAACCATGAAATTTCACTTGAATTTAGATCTGATGATTTTATTGGTACGACTGTCATTATATCTACTTTCAATAAATATAAGGATTGATTAACACCTCAATCTATGTAAATCAATGGTGTATCAATTATAACTTTGAGTTTAAAAATGAATACTTCAAATAAAAATTTTTATGATTTACCAAAGTATATACAGATATCAGAATTATTAATTCGAGATATTGGTTCTGGAAGATTAATTGATGGTGAAAGATTACCACCAGAACGAGTATTAGCTAATACATTAAATGTAACAGTAACAACGTTACGTAAATCACTGAAAGTATTGGCTGAAAAAGGAATGCTTAAACAAGTTCAAGGATCTGGAAATTATGTATGCCATGGCGCTAAAGATGACAGTGTTTATGCTATGTTTAGACTTGAACTGTTAAAAGGCGGTGGATTACCAAGTGCAAAATTTATCGATATTAAACAGGTAGTAAAACCACCAAATATTCCTAGTTTTGGAACCTCTAATATTGCTACTAGAATGCGCAGAATTAGATATTTAGATGAAACAATTATAGGGCTTGAAGAAATTTGGTTAGATTTTGATGAAGGTGTTGTAAAAAAAAATCAAGTTTCGGATTCTCTTTATCATTATTATCGTACACGTTTAGGATTTTGGATAACGCATGCAGAAGATCGGGTTAGTATAAGACCCCTACCCGATTGGACTCCTAATGATTTTTCTTTGTGTGCTGGTACTATTACGGGATTTATAGAACGTTTTAGTTGGACTAAGAAAACAAAACCGATTGAATATTCAAAAACATGGTATGACACGAATAATTCACATTATGTACAAAGATTAAAATAGGAATTTTTATGACAAAATTAACACATTATGGAATAATTGGTTGTGGCATGATGGGACAAGAACATCTGAAAAATATTGCATTGCTTGAAAATACTATCGTTGAAGCAATATATGAACCAGATGCAGGAATGGCAAAAAAAGCATCAAAGCTTGCTCCAAATGCAACTTTTACTAAAAGTATCAATGAGTTATTAGATATCAATAATATAGATTGCTTGGTAATTGTTAGTCCAAATTTTTGTCATATTGACCAATTAATGCAAATTTTAGAGAAAAAACATATACCAATTCTAATTGAAAAACCACTTTTTACAAATGAAAGCGATTTAGCTAAGTTAAAGAAATTTAAAGACCAATATAAATCTCATGTATGGGTTGCTATGGAATATCGTTACATGCCTCCGATTCAAGCATTTCATGAAAAAATTTTAGAAGCAACAGGTCAAATCAAGATGATGACAATAAAAGAACATCGCTTTCCTTTTCTCGAAAAAGTGAATGATTGGAATAGGTTCAACAAATATTCTGGTGGAACATTAGTTGAAAAATGTTGTCATTTTTTTGACTTAATGAGATTAATCATAAAATCTGAACCCACACGAATAATGGCTAGTGCGGGTCAATCAGTTAATCATTTAGATGAGAATTATGATGGTGAAACTCCAGATATAATTGATAATGCTTATGTTATTGTAGATTTTAAGAATAATGTAAGAGCTATGCTTGAATTATGTATGTTTGCAGAAGGATCTAGATATCAAGAAGAAATTTCTGCTGTAGGTCCAATAGGCAAAATTGAAGCTTTGGTGCCTGGTCCAGGTAGGTTTTGGCCAAAGGATTTGGGTCCTACACCTACTCCAAAATTGATAATAAGCCCAAGACAACCACAAGGACCAATACATAAAAATGTGCAAGTAGATGAAAAATTATTAAATGCCGGTGATCATAATGGATCTACTTTTTATCAACATCAAAAATTTCTTGAATTAGTTCGGGGGAAATTAAAGTCTCCTGAAGTTTCACTTCTTGATGGATGGAAAGCGGTTGCAATGGGATTAGCTGCACAGAGAAGTGCAGAAACAGGTTTGGCGGTAGATTTGCTTGATGAAGAAAATTATCCAATTTAGTAAAATTTAATAATAAGGTAGATAAAATACTTTCTTGAGCCATATATTCATACTAACAGCAGGTATATTGGTGGTTAAAATCGCCTTTTTTTGATTTAATCGATAATTAAGGTTTATGAGATGATTTTAAGGTTAATATTAGGTGATCAGCTTAATGAAAATATATCAAGTTTACGAGATGTAAACAAATTAACTGATAATATTTTAATATGTGAAGTTAAATCTGAGGCTACATATGTAAAACATCATAAGAAAAAAATAGCTTTTTTATTTTCAGCTATGCGGCATTTTTCTAAATTTTTAGAAGAATCAAATTTCAAGTTGAAATATGTAGAATATGATGATGTTAATAATAGTGGCAGTCTTTTTGGTGAAGTAAAAAAAGCTACAGATATTAATAATTACAAAAAAATCATCGTTACAAAGCCAAACGAGTTTAGACTTTATTCTGAAATATTAGAATGGGAGAATAAATTAAATATTCATGTTGAAATAAGAGATGATGATAGGTTTCTTTGTACAACTGATGAATTCAATACGTGGGCAAATGATAGAAAACAGCTCAGGATGGAGTTTTTTTATCGAAATATGAGACGAAAATATAATATTTTGATGGATGGTGATGAGCCCATTGGTGGACAATGGAATTATGATAGTGAAAATAGAAAACCACCCAAAAATGGTTTAAAAATTCCTGATAGTTATTCAAACAAACCTGATGAAATAACTAAAGATGTTATAAAGCTAGTTGATCAAAATTTTAAAGATCACTTTGGAGATCTGTTACCATTTAATTTTGCAGTAACTCGGCAACAAGCTTTGATTATATTAGATGAATTTATAGATAAGCGTTTAGGTATGTTTGGTGATTTTCAAGATGCAATGATCGAAGGTGAGCCATGGATGTTTCATAGCCATATAAGCTTCTATTTAAATTGTGGCTTACTAACACCATTAGAATGCATAAAGGCCGTAGAAAGCGCATTTTACGACAACAGAGCCCCACTTAATGCTGTAGAGGGGTTTATAAGGCAAGTCTTGGGATGGAGGGAGTATATAAGGGGAGTTTATTGGTATAAAATGCCAGAGTATAAAAGTGAAAACTTTTTGGAAGCATCTAGAAAATTGCCTGAATTCTATTGGACAGGCAAAACAAATATGAATTGTTTAAAGCAATGTATCACTGAAACAAAAGAAAACTCTTATGCACACCACATCCAAAGGCTTATGGTGCTTGGTAATTTTGTATTATTAACTGGTATTAAACCTGATGAAGTTAATAATTGGTATCTTGCAGTTTACTCAGATGCATATGAATGGGTAGAATTGCCAAATGTTACTGGTATGATTTTATATGCAGACGGTGGCGTCCTGGCATCAAAGCCATATGCTGCCAGTGGAGCTTATATAAATAGAATGTCAAATTACTGTAAAAGTTGTCATTATAAAGTAAGCTCAAAAAATGGAGAAGATGCGTGTCCATTTAATTATCTATATTGGGATTTTTTAATAAGAAATGAAAATAAATTAAGAAATAACCCAAGAATGGGGCTTATTTATAGAAATTTAGACAAAATGAAATCTGAGAAATTTGAATCTATTAGATCAGATAGTAATACTTTCCTAAAACGTATTGAAAATAATGAAAAAGTCTAATTTACCAACTAAAGTTTGTGTAAGATGTCTCCGTCCATTTACCTGGCGTAAAAAATGGAGAAATGTTTGGGATGAAGTGAAATATTGCTCTGAAAGATGCAAACGTGAAAAGAATGCTTGAGACAATTAACATTGTTTGGTTCAAACGCGACCTAAGAACAAATGATCATGCACCGTTGTTAAATGCATCTCAGCAAAAACTGCCTTTAATACCAATTTATATTGTTGAGCCAATTTATTGGGAATCTGATCATAGTTCGCGCAAGCATTGGCATTTCATTCATGACTGTCTGATTGATTTAAATGATGAATTGAGTAGTTTAGGTCAACCATTAGTCATACAAGTGGGAGATTCTGTAGAGATTTTCAGTAAAATTAATGAGAAATTTAGCATAAAAAATATATATTCACATGAAGAAACTGGAAATATTTGGACATACAATCGTGATAAAAGAGTTCAAGAGTGGTGCAAGAAAAATGATATAGGTTTAAAAGAAAACCCATCTAACGGAGTTGTTCGAAATCTTTCATCACGAGATGATTGGTCAAAAATTCGTAATAAGCGTATGTTGGAAAAAATACATCCCAAACCAAAATTTATAAATCCAATATCACAAAATATTCATAGTAAATTACCAAGCAAGGATAATATATTATTTGGCGAACCGCTTTTGGGAAGAGTTCAAAGAGGTGGAAGAATAAATGCAATAATTGATTTAAAAAGTTTTTTAAATGAAAGATCTAGTGAGTATTTATATCATATATCGGCACCTGGAAAATCAGAAAAATATTGTTCAAGACTATCGGCACACCTCGCTTGGGGAACGTTATCAGTTAGAGAAGTTGTTCAATCTATAAAAAAACGAAGGCTGCAATTATCTGTTGATGATAAAAAAAAATATGGCAGAAATCTAACGGCATTTAATTCAAGGTTAGCTTGGCGATGCCATTTCATACAAAAACTTGAAACTCAACCAGATATAGAAATTCATTGTATGCATTCGGCTTTTGAGCAATTGCATAAAGATGATGCTTGTGACGAAAAATTCCTTGCATGGTCTACGGGTCAAACTGGTTATCCTTTTGTTGATGCATGTATGAGGAATTTAATATCTGAAGGATGGATTACGTTTAGAATGAGGGCAATGTTAGTTAGCTTTGCAAGTTACCAACTTTGGATTGATTGGCGTTTGTCAGGAAATCACCTGGCGAAGCTTTTTACAGATTTTGAACCAGGTATTCATTTTAGCCAACTGCAGATGCAATCAGGCGTTACTGGCATAAATGCAATGCGAGTATATAATCCAATAAAACAATCAATCGAACATGATCCAAATGGTGAATTTATAAAAAAATGGATTCCAGAATTAAAAAATATACCAATAGAGTTTATTCATGAGCCGTGGAAATTTCAACAAAACATGCTTGATAAATCTCCTGTAATAATTGGACAAGATTACCCCTTACCTATTGTAGATCATGAATTAGAAGCAAAAAATGCAAAAGAAAAGATTTATGAAGTTAGGAAAAGTAAAAAGTTCAAACATGAGTCTCGAATAATTTTCAAAAATCATGGTAGTAGAAAGTTTAAATCCAAACCTAAGCCTAGAAACATAATAACAGACAAACAACTAAAGCTTTTCTAAAAATGTAATACGTCAAAGCTCAATCTTTAATAGCTTCCATAACAACATGTGTTGATGTGTTTGATACACATGGCAAAGAAGAGATTTTTTCACCTAATGTATGACGATAATCGATTATATTTTTTGTCCGTACTTTCAAAAGATAGTCAAATTTTCCAGCAATCATATGACATTGTTCTATTTCAGGTATTTCTCGAACAGCTGTATTAAAAGAAATTAAAGCTGCATCTCTTGTGTCATTTAGCTTTACTTCAGTAAATGCAATATGATTACGATCCAATATGCTATTATTTAAAATAGCTTTAAAACCTTTAATAACTCCATTCTTTATAAGACTTTTAACTCTTAATTGGCATGGGGTTTTTGACAATCCAATTTTTTCAGATAACTCTGAATTAGTTATTCGGCCATCTTTTTCTAATATCTTTAGTATTTTTAAATCTATTTTATCCATTTCACTATAAAATCCTTATATTTAGACATTCTTACTATAAAACTTATAGAAATAAATTATATATATATATATAATTAAGATATTTAGTCATTATATTTAAAGCATTTGTATTATAATAATACAAAATAAGGGCTTTATAATGGAAATACTTAACAATATTAGAAAAAAAATACGAAAGAATCATTTAATTGATGAAAATGAATTAATCCCTGATTTGATTAATTCAATTAAATTATCAGATATTGAAAAAAAAGACATAATTCTTAGTGCGGCTTCACTGGTAGAAGTACTTAGGTCAAATAAAAAACCTGGTGTTATGGAAGTATTTTTAGCTGAGTATGGATTATCAAATTCCGAAGGCATTTCGTTGATGTGTTTGGCTGAAGCACTTCTTCGTATTCCTGATGCTAAAACTATAGATATATTAATAAAAGATAAACTGACTGATAGAGGTTGGGTTGAACATATTGGAAATTCTGAAAGTACACTTGTTAATGCTTCAACATGGGGATTAATGCTTACAGGTAAAGTTTTAGAAAATTCTAAAGATCCAAAGGTATACAATAGTATTTATTCACTTATTAAAAAGTTTGGTGAACCGTTTATAAGAAAAGCAGTAAGAGCAGCCATGAAGGAAGTGGGCAACCAGTTTGTATTGGGGCAATCGATTGAAAGAGCAATAAAAAGAGGTAAATCATATCAAGATAAAGGTTATACATTCTCATATGATATGTTGGGAGAGGCAGCTTTAACAAATAATGATGCAATTGATTATACAAATGCTTACGCTGATACTATTTCATATTTATCAAAACATTGTAAAAGCAATGATATTAAAGATAACCCAGGGATTTCAGTTAAGCTATCTGCATTATATCCGCGATATGAACTAGTTCACAAAAAAGCAGTTTCAGAGATACTAGGAGATCGACTTCTTAAACTTGCTTTGTTGGCCAAACAAGCAAATATGGGTTTAAATATTGATGCAGAAGAAGCTGCTAGATTAGATATATCCTTAGATATCATTGAACAAGTATTTTCAAATCCGCTTTTATTAGGATGGAACGGCTTTGGTGTTGTGGTCCAATCATACAGCAAAAGAGCTTCAGAAGTTTTAGAATGGTTATATGCTTTATCAAAAAAATATAATCAAAAAATAATGGTTCGCTTGGTTAAAGGCGCATATTGGGATACAGAAATAAAAATCTCTCAATCTGAAGGTATGAAGGACTTCCCTGTTTTTACATCAAAAGCTGCTACAGATATTTCTTATTTAGCATGTGCAAAAAAACTTTTTAATATGACAGATTATATATATCCTCAATTTGCTACACATAATGCGCATACAATTTTTTCAATTATTAAAATTGCAAAACAAAACCAAAACTATGAGTTTCAAAGACTACATGGAATGGGAGCTACTCTATACAATCAAATAATGCAAAATCATCAGATAAAATGTAGAATTTACGCTCCAGTTGGAATTCATGATGACTTACTTGCATACTTAGTGAGAAGATTACTTGAAAATGGTGCAAACTCATCATTTGTAAATCAAATACTTGATAAAAGCATTGAGCCTTCTGAAGTTGTTGTGGATCCAATATACAAATGGCAATCATCATCTTATAGTTCAAATAAAGTAATAAAGCCTTATGAAATATATAATCCATCAAGATCAAATTCATCTGGATATGATTTAAGCAGTGTGACTGAATTAAAACATATAAATTTAAACCGTGAAAAATTTAGATACAAAAAATGGATTGTATCTTCAAAAATGATAACTGATCCATCAGGCACTACTACATTAATTCTAAACCCATATGACAAGAATGATATTGTCGGTGAGGTTAAGAACGTCAGTTTATTGGATGTCGATAAAGCAATACAAAATGCAAAAACTTGGAAAATATCAAATAGTGATAAATCAATTATATTAAACAGAATTGCAGACCTATATGAAGAAAATTTTGCTGAATTTTTTGCAATTTTAACACGTGAAGCAGGAAAAACTTTAAATGACTCCATATCTGAAATTAGAGAAGCAGTTGATTTTATTCGATATTATTCATATGAATCTGCCAAAATCACTAATTCAAAACCAAAAGGTAAAATTGTTTGTATTTCTCCATGGAATTTTCCATTAGCAATTTTTACAGGACAAATAATTGCAGCGTTATCAGTTGGTAATGCTGTTTTAGCTAAGCCTGCAGATTTAACACCAATAATTGCTATAAAAGCTGTTGAGCTTATGTATGAAGCAGGTGTTCCTAGAAGTTCACTTCAACTATTAATAGGAAACGGCCCTGTAGTTGGTGATGCTTTGATTACTAACAAATCCATAGATGGAATATGTTTTACAGGATCAACTACAGTTTCACAGTTAATAAATAAAAATTCAGCAGATAAAGGAAATCCCAAAGCATCTATAATTGCTGAAACAGGTGGGATCAACGCTATGATTGTTGATAGCACGGCACTTCCAGAACAGGCAGTTAAAGATATTATAGCGAGTTCGTTCCAATCTGCGGGCCAACGATGCTCTGCTCTTAGAGTGCTTTATTTACAAGAGGATATCGCTAATAAATTTTTAAGTATGCTTTATGGTGCGATGGATGAATTAATAATTAATAACCCTTGGCATGATAATACTGACATTGGACCTATTATTAGCAAAAATGCAGCAAAACAAATAAATAATTACATTCAATTAGCTTTAAAAAATAAAAATGTATTATATCAAGTGGATACACCATATAATGATGCACTCGTTAAACCGACGGTAATAAAAATAAAATCAATATTGGATCTAGAAAAAGAAATATTTGGTCCTGTTTTGCATATAGCAACATTTAAATCCGGTGAAATTTCATCGATAGTAAATGATATAAATAAAAAAGGTTATGGATTAACATTTGGAATACATTCTCGTATTGACTCAAGAATACATTATCTTTGTGAAAACTTAAACGTTGGAAATATTTATGTAAATCGCAATCAAATAGGAGCAGTCGTTGGCTCACAACCTTTTGGTGGAGAAGGATTATCTGGTACAGGACCAAAAGCTGGAGGGCCATCTTATCTTTATCAATTTGTTAAAAATGAAGTTAATTCATCATTTGATTATATTGATAAAAAGATAACGATTTCTGAGGCACAACATATAATAAACAATTGTCCAAAGCCTAAACGAAAAGCTATTAAATCAATATCACTTCCTGGCCCAACAGGTGAATCAAATATTTTAACTACTTATCCAAAAGGTGTTATTTTATGTTTAGGCCCATCGATAGCGCAAGCTAAAATCCAAGAAAAAACTGTTAATGCTTCGGGTAGTATTGCCTGTATTATTTTAGGATTAGATTTAGATTTATTAAGTAAATTAGAAAATTTTTCAGCTGTAATATTATGGTCAAAAGTTAATGATGTTAGAAAAGCACGAAAAGCATTAGCAAATCGCAAAGGAAATATAATCCCCATAGTTACAGACAAAAGTTCATTAGATCATTTTAAAATTGAAAGACACGTATGTATAGATACTACAGCAGCTGGTGGTAATGTTGAGCTATTGGTTAATAGTAATTGAAATATATAATAAATTTTATGATTTTTCTGGTAATAAACCTTTTGGACTAAACCTTAAAACAAGTAATAAAATTAATCCCATAGTCATCAATCTCATATGTGCTGCAGAATTTATTAAATGTAATCTGAGGCCACTATCTTCAGACATTCCTGAAGTAATTACATTCATTAGTAAAATGCCGAGTGGTTCTGCTTCTATCCAAAAAAACCATATTACAAATCCGCCCAATATTGCTCCCCAGTTATTCCCTGAGCCACCTACAATAACCATAATCCAAATTAAAAATGTAAAACGTAATGGTTGATATGATGTTGGAGTAAGTTGGCCATCTAAGGTCGTTAGCATTGCCCCAGCAAGCCCAACAACCACAGATCCTAATACAAAAACCTGTAAATGTCGTTTAGTAACATTTTTTCCCATTGCATTTGCGGAAACTTCGTTATCCCGGATTGCACGCATCATACGCCCCCATGGAGATTTTAACGCAGTTTCAGATAGCCATAATACAATCAATAACATCAACATAAATAAACTTGCATAACAAATTTTTACAAATATACTTGAAAAACCAATTGGTTCAGCGCCCAATGAGTTACTTAGATTAATAAACCATTCTGTTGTTTGGAGGTTTACTTCATATGGTACTGGTCTTGGCATTCCGATTACATTTTTAACACCTCTTGTCATCCAATCTTCATGTTTAAGAACTGCAATTATAATTTCTGATATACCTAATGTAGCTATAGCTAAATAATCTGAACGTAATCCTAGAGTGATTTTGCCAATAACCCATGCAGCTATTCCAGCAAATAATCCACCAACCGGCCATGAAACAACTATTGGTAGACCTAATCCACCTAAATATCCAGATTTAGCAGGATTAATCGCTTCTATCGCTTGTGTTGCAGGGCCAAAAACCATTCTTGTGACAAAGAAGCCTATAATGCAGATAGTAATAATTGAAATTGTTCTATAACGGCCTGCTTTCATTCTTTTATATGTTATGACTGCTAAACTGATAGATATAACAGCAAGTATTAAGCCACCTATTGCGCCCCATCCACCAGTGGCCCACGCACCTTCAACTGGAGGCATTGCAACCAAAACAGCAGCAAGTCCACCTAACGCAGCAAAGCCCATGATACCTACATTAAATAATCCAGCATATCCCCATTGAATATTTACGCCTAAAGCCATTATTGCACTGATCAGACATAAATTTAAAATAGAAAGGGATACATTCCAACTCTGAAACTGGCCTACTCCAATTAAAAGAAGTGCCATTATTGTAAAATAAATAAAATTTCTATTTAGCAACATTAAACTGACTTTCCTGCAAAAATTCCGGTTGGTCTAAAAAGTAATACCAAAACAAGTATAATAAAACTAACAGCAAATTTATAATCGGTAGCTAATAATTGAACTAACCCTTCAGGCTTCCAATCTCCTGGAACTATATATGCTACAAATTTTTTGTATGGATACGTAATCATAATTTCAGAAAATGCTATTACAAATCCACCAGCAATTGCACCTAAAGGATTTCCTAACCCACCAACTATAGCTGAAGCAAATATTGGTAGAAGTAGCATGAAATATGTAAAAGGTTTAAATGATTTATCTAGACCATACAAAGTACCAGCAATAGTTGCTAATATAGCTACTAATATCCATGTCACAGCAACAACTTTGTCTGGATTAATTCCAGATAGCAAAGCTAAATCTTCATTATCAGAAAAAGCTCTCATAGATTTACCTGTACGAGTTTTATTTAAAAACCAAAATAAAACCATGACCACAATAATTGCAGTAACAACCGTTAAGCCTTGAGAAACTTTTATAGAAACACCTTCAGCTGTTCCAAGAAACTGTTTCATTGTTTTTGCTTTAATTATAAAGCGTTCACCATCAGCAAAGCGTTGATCATTTGGGCCAATAATAAATCGAACTATACCATTTAAAACAAACATAATTCCAACAGAAGCAATAAGATAAGTTACAGGAACTGCTTTTTTTGCTCTGTAAAATTTATATACAAACTTATCTGATCCTAGTAAAAAAACTATGGTTATAATTATACCAAAAGGTAGCGCTAATAATGCTGTAGGTAGTGGCCCAAGATTTATACCATATGATTGAAATAGCCATGTGAATAATATAACAAACATAGTTCCAAATGCCATAGTGTCTCCATGTGCAAAATTAGAAAACCTTAATATACCATATACTAATGTTACCCCTACTGCACCCAAAGCAAGTTGTGAACCATATGCAATTGCTGGAACAAATACAAAGTTAGACATTAAGAAAAATGCATTTAATAGGTCTTCCATTAGACAACTCCGAGTGAAGTATTTTTCAATACAATAATTTGCGATATGCAGATGTTTTTCAATTTATACAAACTATCCACCAAGAAAACTTTTTCGAACTTCAGGGTTATTTAATAAAACCTCACCGGTGTCAGTAAATTTATTTCTTCCCTGAACCATTACGTAACCTTTATCTGCAATATTTAATGCTTGGCGTGCATTTTGCTCAACCATTAAAATCGTAATACCTGTGCGTGCAACTTTTATAATATTATCGAATAGTTCGTCCATAACAATTGGCGATACCCCTGCAGTGGGCTCATCAAGCATTAATACTTTTGGCTGTGTCATTAGTGCTCTACCAACAGCAACCTGTTGTCTTTGGCCACCGGACAATTCCCCAGCATTTTGAAGGCGCTTATCTTTTAATATTGGAAATAATTCGAATACTTCATCCATTGTTTTGCTTATATCGTCACGTCGCAAAAATGCACCCATCTCAAGGTTTTCTTCTACGCTCATTGTAGGAAAGACATTTGCAGTTTGAGGAACAAATGCCATTCCTTTTGCTACTCTTGCTTGAGGAGATAATTCAGTAATATCTTCTCCATCAAGAAGTATCGAGCCAGTGTGTATGTCTAACATACCAAATATTGCCTTCATTGCAGTCGATTTACCAGCACCGTTTGGCCCTACTATTACAGCAATTTCACCCTTTTCAGCAGCAATACTACAACCATGAAGAATATCAGCTCCACCATATCCACCTGTCATATTTTCACCAACGAGAAAACTCATGATTTAACCTTATTTTTTAAACCAGTTCCAAGATATGCTTCAATCACTTGCTCATTTGACTTAATCTCTTCAATTGTTCCTTGTGCTAAGACACCACCTTCAGCCATAACAATCACTGGATCACATAAACGCCCTATAAACTCCATATCATGTTCAATTACACAAAATGTATATCCACGCTCTTTGTTTAATCTGATTATTGCATCACCAATTGTATTTAATAATGTTCTATTTACTCCAGCCCCAACTTCGTCAAGAAAAACTATTTTAGCATCAACCATCATAGTTCTGCCTAATTCTAGTAACTTTTTTTGCCCCCCGGATAAATTGCCTGCTAATTCATCTGCAACATGAGAAATTTCTAAAAATTCTATTACTTCATCTGCTTTTTTCCGTAATAGAGCTTCTTCTTTTCTTATTTTGGATGGATTAGTCCATACATCTATAAGCTTTTCGCCAGATTGTCCTCCAGGCACCATCATCAGATTTTCTCGAACACTCATAGTACTAAATTCATGTGCAATCTGAAATGTACGAAGCAATCCTTTATGAAAAAGCTCGTGTGGCTCTAATCCAGTAATGTCTTTACCATCAAGCGTTACAGAACCATTTGATGGTCTGTAAATGCCTGCTATAACATTAAATAGTGTTGTTTTACCTGCACCATTTGGACCAACTAATCCAGTAATTGAGCCTTCCTCAATAGTTAAAGAGGCATCATTTACAGCCGTAAACCCACCAAATTTCTTTGTAAGATTATTTATAGTGATCATAGAGTGATTCCAAACATAAAAGTGGCCCCATAAATGGGGCCACTTAAAGAATTATTTAATTTAATTATCGGTAACGATCAACAGAAATTTTAGCATCTTTGATTGTTATTTCGCGATAATTACCAGCACTTTCACCAGCACCAATTAATTCAACGTTTGAAGCGCCAACATAATCAATTTCTCCACCAGAAGCTAAGATTTCCATGCCTTTAGCAAGTTCACCAGGTAGGATTTCTACACCAGGCGCATTTGCTACATCAAATACTTTACCTTTATAATCTGCTGGGTTTTTTGAACCAGCAGCTTGCATTGCTAGCAAAATTAATGCTGCTGCATCATAGCTTTCAGCAGCGAATGGTGAAGTTGCATCAAATGAATCTCCAGCTATAGAAACTAGAGTTGCAGCACCCTCACTGTCTGTACCTGGAGCTTGACCAAATGAACCATCTAAGTCTGTACCAATTGCTTCAGGCAATGAGTCTCCGACCATTCCGTCTGGAAGAACAAAAGTGTCAAATGCACCAGTATCTAGTGATGCTTGAATGATACCTTTACCACCTTGATCTAAATAACCAGCAACAACCAATATTTCACCACCGGCAGCCGCTAATGCGCCTACTTCAGCAGAATAATCAGCTTTGCCATCTTCATGAGATGCATTTATTGTAACTTCTCCACCAGCAGCTTCAAATGCACTAGCAAATGCATCAGCTAAGCCTTTTCCATAATCATTATTAGTGTATGTTAAAGCAACTGAATTATAACCACGCTCCATTATGATTTCACTCATAACCACTCCTTGGCGTGCATCAGATGGTGCTGTTCGGAAAAACAACCCGTTGTCTTCAATTGTTGATAAGGCTGGTGATGTCGCTGATGGCGAAATCATAACCATACCATTTGGCATTGCTACGTTTGTTAAAGTAGCAGTTGTCACACCAGAACAGTCTCCACCGACTATTCCTGAAACTTTATCTGATGTAATCAATCTTTCTGCGGCTGCTGTTGCGGCACCAGCATCAACACAGGTAGTGTCAGCACGAATAGCAGTAACAGTTGAACCATTCATGAATGCACCTGAAGCAGATACTTCAGCGATAGCAGCTTCAGCCCCTGGACCCATTTGAGCTACTAGGCTTTCAATAGGACCCGTAAATCCAAGGAACACTCCGATTTTAACATCATCTGCAGATACTGCAGTTGCCATAGCTGCAGAAGCTACAGTCGCTAAAAGTAATTTTCTCATTTTTTTCTCCCAAAACATTTATTTAACTAAGTCATAGATTCTATAATCTTAGCTAATTATCAAGATATTAATGTTGAACAGAAATAGCTGAGTGTCTAGGGGTTTTATTCAAAAACCATAAAAATATGATACATTTTTAGGCAAATAAATATTTTTTTCTTAAGTTTCAATTATAATATATGAAAATACTAAAAAATTTTTAAAGATTAGAATCATATTTAATAATAATTAGTAAATTTTATTTTTGTTCAGCCCATCAGTTACATCAAGTAATTTTATTCTCTGAATCTTTCCTGATGGACCTTTTGGTAACTCATCCATAAAATGAATTTTGTCAGGAGCTTTAAATTTGCCTAGTTTAGAATAACAAAGATTTAAAAATTCTGCTTCAATTGCTTTACTGTTTTTTGTTAATTTCACAGCAGCTTCAATACGTTGACCATATATATCACATGGAATAGCAAATGCAGCTGCTTCAATTACATCTTTGTGTGCATAAAGGGCGTCATCTATTTCTCTGGGCGAAATGTTTTCTCCACCTTTAATTATAAGTTCTTTTAATCTCCCTGAGACAAAAACATATCCATCATTGTCGATGTAACCTAAATCACCTGTCAGAAGCCAACCATCATTTGTAAATGTCTTTTGTGAGGCCTCATAATTATCAAGATACTCTAACATAACATTTGGACCTTTTACTGCTATCTCTCCAATAGTATTATTTATTTGGTCGTCTCCATTAGGTAAAACAATTTTAACTTTATTCCCAAAGGCTATACCAGGAGAGCCAATTTTCCTTTGCCCAGGTGGTAACGGATTAGATAAAATCTGTGCTGCAGTTTCTGTAAGACCCATAGTTTCAATTATTGGTACACCAAACCTTTTCTCAAAGCTAGATTGAGTATCAACCGCCAGTGGTGCTGATGCTGATCGTCCAAATCTTAAACGTTTCTTTGTAATTTCACTTGGATCATTCTTTCCATGCAATAGATGAGAAATAATTGTAGGAACAACAGAAAACCAAGTTATTTTAAATTTTTCACAATCTGTCCAAAAGTTTGAATTAGAGAACTTTGGACAAATAACACTAGAGCCGCCAGAAATTAATGGCGCAATAACAGTAACACACAAGCCATTAATATGATAAAGTGGGAGTACGCATAAGGCTCTATCAGATGACTGAAGATTATGCGCTACTGCTGTAGTCCAGCCACCTGCTAATAGGCTGGAATGAGTATGAATAACCCCTTTTGGTACTCCAGTGGTTCCAGAAGTATACATAAGTAATGCATGGTCACTGGGACTTATGTCATGAAGCTTAATGCTAGGATCAGTTTCTTCAATTAACGAATTGGATACGTTAATTATTTTAGGATTTGTATCAGTCTCTAAAAGTGCATTATTTAAAGTTTCTAATTGGGGATCATCAACAAAAATATGTTTACATTTACTATGCGAAATTGCATGCCCAAGTGCTGCAGGTCCTGCAGCTAAATTTAGAGGAGTAACTCGAAATCCTCCATAAAGTATTGCATAAAATATTTGCAATGCAGGACGTCCATTAGACATACAAATAGCTATACTATCACCTTTGTTTATATTCAATTTTACAAGATATTTGGCAATTTTGTTTACTTTATCAAATAAAGCTGACCATGTTAAATCACTATCTCCATTAGAAAATTGATAGCATATTTTATCAGGTGATAATTCGGCATGTTTATTTAACCAGTCACAAATTGTACCATCTGGTTTAAAATTGGGAGTAAAATTCATTTTCCAGCCTTATCCCAATATTCTTTAAAAATATCCTCAACTAAAGGTTCATTATTTGGGATTTCATTTACTATTTTTGTAATATTTAAAAAATGTTTCCAATGTAAGTTATCATCAATTGAATTGCCTCCCCAACTTCCACAACCCATTGAAAGAGAAAAAGGCATTCCATTGTTAAAAGATCCACCAGTAGCAAAGCAATGAGCTTGATTTACAATAACTCTGCAAGTAGGTAAATTCATGGCCAATTTATAACTTCTATCTTTATTTTTTGAATGAATTCCTACAGAGTGGCCTGCCCCATAATGTTTGAGCATTTTTCCAGCTTTTATTTGCGCATTATCAAAGTCTTTTTCTCTATAAATAGAAATAACGCGTGATAACTTTTCTCCAGAAAGTGGAAAATTTTCACCAATTCCTTCAGTTTCTATTCCAATAAATTCATTTTCTTTGCCAACCAAATTACTTAAATCAAGTGCATCGATCAATTTATGAGAGTCTTGAGCAATTGCGTTTCGATTTAAATTACCTTTTTGCCACAAACGATTAATTACGTGGCCTTCCATTGACTTTGGAAGAATAGCACATCCCACATTTTTCAACTCTTTTAAAAATTCATCATAAATTTCATCTACAATAATTAGTGAATTTTCAGACGAACAAGAGGTTGCATTATCAAATGTTTTCGAGGCTGCAATTTTTTCTGCTGCTGATTTAAGATCAGCTGTTTCGTCCACAATAACTGTAACATTTCCAGCTCCAACTCCAATCGCAGGAGTCCCAGAAGTGTAGGCTCTTCGAACATTATTTTGTGAACCTGTAACCACAACCAAATCAGTTTTTTCAAGCATTTGTTGTGTTTTTTCTTTTGTGCCTGGCGCAGGAACCATTTGTACAAGATCTTTATTTATTCCTAATTTATCAAATTCAAGATGTATGTATTTTAATAGTCTTTCAAATCCAGAAATACCTTTTGGAGAAGGTGATATTACAATTGCATTACCACATTTTAATGCATTAATTATATTATTAGCAGGCGTTGCTATTGGATTAGTAGAAGGAACCACTGCGCCAATTACCCCAATTGCTCTGGCAATTTTTATTATTCCATTTTCTTCATTATTTTCAATGATCCCAAACGTTTTTACGTCTGAAATATCTCGAAGTAACCCTAAAGTTTTGCGATGATTTTTTATTATTTTATCTTTAACATTACCTAAGCCAGTAGTTAAAACTGCCAATTCGGCTAACTCTTTATTTCTACTTGGCTCCATTATTGCCCACCCTACTGCTTGAGCAGCCATGTCATAAGCTTTTTGTGAACCATTTTTTTCAAATTCTAATTGAGCAATGCTGGCTTTTTCAATAATTGCATCAACTATTTGAATGTCTGATTTATCTGACATATTATTCCTATATTTTAATAGAGGCAGAAATAATTCCTGCCTCTATATTGATAATTAAAGACCTTTTAGAAGATCTTCTAAAGTTGTTTGACGCTTTGCCCACATATCTAAAACTTCAGCTCTATTCATTATTTTCATTGGTGAACCACCAGCTTTCATTTTTTGTGCTACACGCTTGTGTTTAAACATTTCTGGAACAACTGCTGCCAATTTATCAATCACAGCTTGAGGAGTTCCTTTTGGTACCATTACACCTCTAAAATTAACTGAAGTGTTATCTACATCTAATCCTTGCTCCATCATTGTTGGTACATCTGGTAAAAATGCGTTACGCTCTAAATCAGCAACACCTAATATCTTTATTGTACCTGCTTTTTGAGCACGAAATGCATCTGATAAGTTATTAACACCCGCAAGTACTTCTCCACTAATTACAGCTTTCATAGCACCTGCTCCACCAGATTTATTTGGAATGTAAAGCATTTTAACTCCAGCTGCTTTTTCAATTTGAAGTGCAGCTATATGGTGTCCTACAAATAATCCAGCACCTGAAAAAGTTAATTTTCCTGGATTAGATTTTGCAAAAGCAACAACATCTTCCATAGAATTAAAGTTACTGTCTTTGCCAACAACAAATACAGCTGGATCTGATCCCCAGTTAGCTATTGGTTCAAAACTATCAGTCGAATAATCGACGCCACCTTTTATAGATTGAGCGATAAAGTGTGGAACATTATATCCACCCATTGTGTATCCATCTTTTTCTGCATCATTTGCAAACCAATTCCAACCAACACGTCCGCCAGCACCTGGTTTGTTAATTATCGCTACAGGCATACCAAGCATATCATCATTTCCTGCTGGAATAGTAGCAATTCTAGCCTGGAAATCAGTTGCTCCCCCAGCTCCATATGGTATCATTAATAATACAGGTCTTTCAGGGTATTCTGCCTTCACAGCTCCTGATATACCAATTAGCGATATTGCTAATGCTGCTATAATCTTTTTCATATTCTTCTCCTCCCTAGAGATTGATGCTGTTTAATACAGCTAAATGAACATTCCTCGCGGTGTATAGACCACTAAGATCTTCGCAAAGAGTGTATACATAATGGCAATAAAACATGCCGTTATAATTATCCTTTTTGTCCATGAATTTAAATTCGTATGTGGCGCAGGATCGTAACTTATTAAAAGTAGAAAAAATGCAATTGTTGTGGCTGTATAAAAACCAAGAGATTTTGCTGCTATAAATAAATAAATTGATGAAATTAATATGCCTGGAAACATATTTTTAAACATAGTTAATGAAAGACCGTTTCCAACTTTCGATAATCCTAGTAAAGCTTTTATAAATGTCCATAATGCTAATCCCAAAAAAAATACTGAAATTACGCGTGGAAATAAATATGCATCTGTAGGTTGTCTTGTGAAACTTATATAGCAAACAATTATAGCAATACATGCAACAAATCCTGAAGATAATTTATGTTGGAGAATATTCATGTTTCTTGCCTTTTAGCGGTGATTTCAGACCAAATTGAAAAACCAACAGATAATATAACGATTGAAACCAACACAATATTAAGTCCACCTGTAAAAAAGTATATGAATGGTCCGTTTTGTGCAGTTGAAATTAATGAACCTGTAACAAAATTACTTTCAGCAATTGGTCCAAGAATTAAACCCAAAACTAATGGTGCTGCAGAAAAACCAAACCTTTCAAGAAAATACATCATGGTTCCTAATACAACCATTACATAAACGTCACCCATAGATTGTTGCACTGCAAAAGATCCAAATGCTGCAAGACCTAAAACTATAGCGGCCATAATAAATTGTGGTACTTGCGCAACTCGGGCTGCTAAAGAAGCAATATAAATACCAAATATGCACATTAATATCTGGCCTATAAGCATTGAATTAATGAAGGGCCAAATCACTTCTGGATAGTCCTGGAATAAAGTTGGGCCTGGAAATATTCCATGTATTATTAATCCACCCAACAAAACGGCAGCAGTTGGACTGCCAGGAATTGATAATGTTAATAATGGAACTAAAGAAGGTCCCACCATTGCATTATTAGCAGATTCAGCAGCTATTACTCCTTCTGAATGACCTGTTCCAAACTTTGCTTTTTCAGGCGAAAATTTCTTAGCTTGATCATAAGCTAACAAGCCCGCTATTTGACCTCCTACGCCTGGAATTAAGCCTATAACTGATCCAATACTAGTTCCTATTGCAAGTGCTCGTTTTCTTGAAAAAACTTCTCTAAATGCTTGTGAGATTGGATGTTTTTTTACAGTAATTTGTTTTATATCTGTTTGAAAGCGACCTTTTGCAAACATAGTTATAACTTGTGGTATTGCAAATAAACCAATCAATGCTGGGATAATGTTAACACCACCCCCTAATGCAGGATGGAAAACAAATCTTTTAACGCCTTGTATATCATCAAACCCTATTGTTGCTAACCACATCCCAATGCAACCAGATAGCAATCCCTTAACAACAGATCCCGCTTCAAGTGATCCAATTACTGTAACTCCAATGATTGCAAGCCAAAAAGTATGTGAATATCCAAAAGAATTAGCCATCTTTGCTAAGACTGGAGTTAAAAAAATTAATAAAAATACGCCAAATATTCCACCAATTAATGATGAAATAAAAGATAATTGTAATGCTTTAGCCCCCTCACCTTTTCTTGCCATTGCGTTTCCATCAAGTGTCGTAGCAATATTTGCAGGTGCACCTGGTATTTTTAATAAAATAGCACTTACTGCGCCACCTGCTACAGTTGATGTGTATGCAGCTCCCAATAAAATTAAACCATGAACTGGGGTCATATTGAATGTAAAAGGTATTAATAGCGCAACAGTCATTGTAGGAGATAAACCAGGTGTTGCACCCATTATTAATCCACCGATTGTTCCACCAATGAGTAAAAGCATTGATGTTAATGTGAAAACTTCACCAAAATAAAAAATGAAATCCATGAATAAATCTCCTAATAGTGATTCTTTTTTAACTAATGAAAATAGTTATGCAAACGTTTTCATTTAGTATAAGTTTAAAACATGAAAAAAAATACAAATGTAGATATAATAGATGTAGCCATCAAAGCAGGTGTATCACCTGCAACAGTTTCACGTTCATTCAATCACCCAGATAAAGTCTTAATGAGCACGCGAAAAAGAATTGAAAAAGCTATTTCACAAACTGGTTATATAAGAAATAGAGCCGCTCAAGCCATTCAAGGAAAGCGAAGTGGTACAGTGGGATTAATTGTTCCCACATTGGATAACGCAATATTTTCTAATTTAATCCAAGCTTTTTCTGTAGAAATGAGAAAACATGGTTTTACAATGCTTGTTACAACAAATGGTTATGATTTGAATGATGAGTACACTCTTTTGAGAAGTCTTCTTGAGCATAGAGTTGAGGGAGTTGCTTTAATAGGCCATGACCATTCTGATGAAACATATAACCTTTTAGATATAAGAAATGTCCCAGTTGTTTCGATGTGGAATTATAAGGAGAATTCAAAAATCTCTTGTGTTGGTGGTGAAAATAAAGAGGCTGGAGCAGAAATAGCAAAGCATATAACAGAGTTAGGTCATACTAAAATTGCTGTCGCCTTTCCAAATGTAAAAGAAAATGATCGTGCGAGAGACAGAAAAATTGGTGTTATTGAATATTTAAATAAAAAAGGAATAATAATACCAGAATATTGGAACATAAAAACTGAATATTCTGTCAGTGATGCTAGAAACTGTGCCATTAAGCTTTTAGATAATTATAATCACCCAACAGCCATAATAGCAGGAAATGATGTCATAGCTAGAGGTATGATTTATGCTGCCCAATCACGAGGATTAAATGTTCCAAATGATATCTCAATAACTGGCATTGGTGATTTTTCGAGTTCAGAATCTTCTTTTCCAAGTATTACAACTGTTAGAATGCGACCAAATGAAGTTGGAAAAAAAGCTGCCAGTGTTCTTCTGGAGCGTATAAATGGAGATAGGGAAGCAGACCCAACAAGAATAAGAGTTAGCGTAGAAGTTAAAGCTCGAGAAAGTACAAAGCTTATTAACAATTAAAGATGTTTATTTAATTTTTTATTTATAGAGTTAAAAATTAGAATAATAATTATTGTAAAAATAATAAAATACATAGCAATTATTGGATACGGAACGAATGGATTAAAAGTCTTGTCAGCAAAATAACTTGCATAATACAGTGCGTCTCCTTTTTGCTGCCATGCAGGAAAGCTTGAAAAGAAAACGAGTGCAGTTGCGTGAAATAAGAAAATGGCTTCATTTGTATAAGATGCCCATGCTAGTCTTAACATCGTAGGCCATATAATCCGTTTATTAATTTGTTTATTCGTTAATCCTAAGGCTTGAGCTGCTTCGATATCACCAAGTGGTACCGATTGTATAGCTCCATAAAATATCTGTGCACTATATGCCGTTGTGTTTAAAAATAGTACTATTAAAGCTCCAAGCCATGCTCGAGTTAGCCATCTTGTCTCTACTGTAATTTCCATAAATATTAGGTTCAGATCAATGCCAATTTTAGGAAATAATACAAAAGTTTCATAAACAATAAAAAACTGAATAAATAAGGGAGAACCTCTTAAAATAAATATAAAAATTGAAGATGGCACTCTTAAAATTGCTTGAGGACTATTTTTTGCGAAAGCTATAGCAGTTGCTGCAAAAAAACCAAAAAATAGTGCAATTATTGCAAAGTATACATTCCAAATCATTCCTGAACCGATTAAAACAAATTGATCACATAGAGTTATATCGCTTTTTGGTAGACCCCGAACACCTTGCCCAATTGATCTTAAACCATAATCAGTCAATGTTTGTAGACAACTCATGAATTTCTCACTTCATCGTCGCTTACAGAAATATAGTCGATAGTTCCACCAACTGTTCCGTTTAAAGTTGCCTGCCCCTTACTAACTTTTAAAGTAAGTTTATTAAAGAATATTTCGCTTACCCACGATAAAAATAAATAAAAGACTAATAAAACTATAAAATACCCTAGCCTCCAATCAGAATGAGGGTATGTAAACCTTGCAGTTTTTGTGCCACCAAGTTCTCTAGCCCAATAGACTATATCTTGTACTCCTAATAAAAATAACAAGGGTGTTGCTTTAATTAAAATCATCCATAGATTTGATAATCCTGGAAGAGCATATGCCCACATTTGTGGCAATTGAATGCGTATAAAAATTTGCTTACGAGTCATTCCATACGCAACACCAGTTTCTATTTGTGCAGGTGGAACTGCATTTATTGCTCCATGTATTGTATTTGCGGCGAAAGCACCAAATACAATTGAGAAAGCTAATGCTGCAAGAAAAAATCCATAAGTATCGTGGATCCATTGGTCAGAAGATCCCATTGGCATTTTAGCGATTTGGCACACAACAAAATCGTTACCTTGCCTTATTGGTTCTACCCATTCTGAACATTTAAATTTATGCCTTAGATATTCAATACCTTGATCTAAAGCTATTGGAACAAATAAAAAAAATATAATATCCGGTACTCCACGCACAACAGAGGTATACGTAATTCCAAATATTCTAATAGGATATATTCTAGACTGACGAGCAATAGCTCCCAAAAAGCCAAATAATAAAATTAGAGGAACTGTTACTATTAATAATGCAAATACTACAAAAAAGCTTGTGTAAAAACTAATATGTTTTCCTGTTGTGAGGTAACAAGACCACCAATAAAACCCATCTAGATTTTGGGGATCTATACAAAAATCAAACATATATATACCTTAAGTTACCAAGGCGCTTTATGGCGCCTTGGTAATTTTAATTAGTTATACTCAGTACTCTACTGAGCGACCATCAAACCATTTTGCTATTAACTTTGCCAATGATCCATCTGCTTTCATTGATGCAATGGCTGTATTCATTGTTGCTTTGAGATCTCCATCGCTTTCACGAATTCCCATTCCAATTCCACCACCAATTGCAACAGGCTTACCTACAACAGATAATTCACCATTTGATGCTTTAACGATATCTGATAGATATGCTGCATCCGCTAATACAGCGTCAGCTTCTCCATTGCGAACAGCTGCTACAGTCTCTTCAGGTGTAGCAAATTCAACTACAGTAGCGCCTGAATCCGCAACATATGCGGCTTGGATTGTTGATGTTTGAGCAGCAACAATACCACCTGTTACATCGTCAGATGCACCAGATAAAGCAACATAAGTAGAAGGATCAGCTGGGAAATATTCTGCGGTAAAGTCAATTACTTCGTCACGTTCAGCAGTTATGGACATGCCAGCAATAATTGTATCATAATTGCTTGATACTAGATTAGGGATAATTGAATCCCAGTCATTTACTACCCAAGTGCATGTAAGATTTGCTCTCTTACAAAGTTCATCTCCAACTTCACGTTCAAAGCCATCAACTTCGCCACTATCGTTTACAAAGTTGTATGGAGGGTAAGCACCCTCTGTACCCATTCTTATAGTGTGACCATCTGCGAATGCAGATGAAGCAAATGAAGCAATTAAAGCTGCACCTGTTATTAGTTTAGTTAAAGTCATAATTTTCTCCTTATTTTGACTATAATGAACTCGCCAAAAATTCTCGACAACGTTCAGAATTTGCATTTTCAAACACCTGGGTTGGTGTTCCTTCTTCTTCAACCAGGCCGTTATGTAAGAACATTATACGATCACTTACTTCCCTGGCAAACCCCATTTCGTGTGTAACAACAATCATAGTCCTACCTTCTTCGGCCAGATCTCTCATCACACGCAAAACTTCACCAACCAATTCTGGATCTAATGCACTTGTAGGTTCATCAAACAATAGTGCTTTTGGCTCCATCGCTAAAGCACGAGCTATTGCAACTCTTTGTTGTTGCCCACCTGATAATTGGCTAGGATAAAAATTAATTTTATCTTCTATACCAACTTTTTTAAGATATTTAATTGCTCTGAATTCAGCGTCTTCTCGACTTAATTTTAATACTTGAATTGGCCCTTCTGTAACATTTTGCAAAACTGTCATATGGGACCAAAGATTAAAACTTTGAAACACCATACCAAGTTGACTTCGAAGTCGTTGAATTTGCTTTGAGTCAATTGCTAATGGTTTACCATTTTTATTTTTTTCAACAATTACTTCTTCACCATCTAAAAAAACACGCCCTAGATCAGGTGTTTCAAGAAAGTTAATACAACGCAAAAACGTGCTTTTCCCTGAACCAGAACTTCCGAGTATGGATATCACATCACCTTTTTTTGCTTTAAGAGATAATCCACGCAGCACATGTAAATTACCAAAGCTTTTATGGATATTTTCAGCAACTAAAGTATATTTATTATTATTCACAGTTTTTCCTAAACAATTGGTCAATTAAGCCCTATATTTATAATCAAGGTCAATAGCTTCATTGCAAAGTGACAATTTAAATTAAGCATTTAAATAAATTATATATTTTAAAAATTCGCATAGATATAAAAAAATTAATTATGTAATAAATTTTAAAAGTTGATTTTATTAAAAAACAGTTTTAATTAATATAAATCGAATCTGGGAGACACTGACTTTCAGGGCCGAAGGAGCAACCGCCTCGGAAACTCTCAGGCAAAAGGACCGAATTCGACAAAAAACTCTGGAGAGTGACACATTAGTGTCCGCCGAAGGGATAGCGATCTCAGGCAACCACGACAGAGGAGGCACTATTGGTGAACTACGTTCATCTAAACAGTGCTGATTTTTCAGCTAATTATGGAGATAATATGGCTGAGATTATTCAAACAGCTCTATATGAATTGCACATATCGCTTGGCGCAAAAATGGTACCCTTTGCAGGTTACGAAATGCCAGTTCAATACACTACAGGTGTAATGAAAGAGCATATTCATACGCGAAATAAAGTTGGGTTATTTGATGTGAGTCATATGGGACAAATAATTATTAGACCAAAAAATGGAAATCTATCAGATATTGCAGCATCATTAGAAAAATTAATCCCAATTGATATAATTGATTTACCAAAATATCAACAGAGGTACGGTTTTTTTACAAATAATCACGGCGGTATTATCGATGATTTGATGGTGTCAAATCAAGGTGATCATTTATTTTTGGTAGTGAATGCTGGCTGTAAAAAAACTGATATTGAACATCTAAGAGAGAATTTAGGTGAAAATTGTAAACTAGAAGTACTAGAGAACCGTTCATTAATAGCATTACAGGGTCCAAAAGCTGAAAAAGTTCTTTCTGAATTTTCTAATCAAATAATTAATATGAATTTTATGGATACATTAAAAATACAATTACAAGGTTTCGAAGTCTGGATATCCAGATCAGGGTATACTGGTGAGGATGGATTCGAAATATCAATACCAAATGAGAATGTAAATGAATTTACAGAACACTTACTAAACAACGAAGATGTATTACCAATCGGCTTGGGTGCTAGAGATAGTTTGAGACTAGAAGCAGGATTATGCTTATATGGTCATGATATCGATCAAAATTCATCACCTACTGAAGCAGGATTAAATTGGGCAATCTCAAAAAAACGTCTCAATAATGGAATTCGATGTGGTAATTTTCTTGGGTCCAAAAGAATTTTAAATGAAATTTCAAATGGTGCTGATATAAAGCGAGTTGGAATTGTTCCAACTGGACGAGCCCCCATGCGTGAAGGTGTTAAATTATTTAAAGATTCAAATGACACAAGGCCAATAGGAAGAGTAACATCAGGAGGTTTTGGACCTACTGTAGAAAAAGCAATATCAATGGGCTACTTAGAGACAAGTTATACAAAAGTTAATACAAAAATATTTGCAGAAATCAGAGGCAAAAGAATGGAAGCTGTAGTCACATCCCTGCCCTTTACTAAATTAAATTTTAAACGTTCAAATTGAGGAGATAATTATGAAATTTACAGAAGATCATGAATGGCTACTAAAAGAAGATGACCATGTAATAGTTGGAATTACAGAACACGCCGCAGAAGCTTTAGGTGATCTTGTTTTCGTAGAATTGCCTGATGTTGGTACATCTGTTTCGAAAGGCGATGAGATTGTTGTAATAGAAAGTGTAAAAGCTGCTTCCGATATTACTGCTCCACTTGATGGTGAGATTATAGAAGTTAACGAACAATTAACTGAAAAACCTGAATTAGTAAATGATGATCCGCTTGGCGCTGCATGGTTTTTTAAAATGAAGCTAACAGATCCATCTGAAATTGATAATTTAATGGATGAAGATACTTATAAAGAATTAATCGGCTAAAATGGAAACTGTATCATGAGCTATAATATTACTGACTATAAACCATATGATTTTGCAAATAGACGACACATTGGGCCTTCTCCTTTAGAAACTACAGAAATGTTAGATATAGTTGGAGCTAAAGATCTTGACGATTTAATCGAGCAAACAATTCCTGTAGATATCCGTCAGAAAATACCATTAAAACATACTCCAGGTTTATCAGAGTCGGAACTTTTAAATTATATGCGAGATGTCAGCAAAATGAATCGTGTGGTCACCTCTCTAATCGGACAAGGTTATCATGATACTTTTACTCCACCCGCAATACAAAGAAACATTCTTGAAAACCCTGCTTGGTATACAGCATATACGCCATATCAGCCGGAAATTTCTCAAGGTAGATTAGAAGCATTATTAAATTTTCAAACTATGATCATTGATTTGACTGGTTTGGAAGTTGCAAATGCATCACTTCTTGATGAAGCGACCGCTTGTGCAGAAGCAATGACAATGGCTCAACGTGTTTCAAAGTCTAAATCAACTATTTTTTTTGTAGATGAAGCATGCCATCCACAAAATATTGATTTAATAAAAACTCGTGCAGAACCGTTAGGAATTAAATTAATAATTGGTTCGCCAGATGATCTTAATGAAAATGATGTATTTGCTGCAATTTTTCAATATCCAGGCACTTATGGCCATATTAGGGATTTTACCCCGATTATAGAAAAACTGCATTCTTCAAAAGCTATTGCGATAATGGCTGCAGATCCTTTAGCACTAACATTACTAAAAGAACCTGGTGCAATGGGAGCAGATATTGTTGTTGGAAATACGCAAAGATTTGGTGTTCCATTGGGTAACGGGGGTCCACATGCGGCATATATGGCTACTAAAGATGCGTTCAAAAGGAGCATGCCTGGTCGAATAGTTGGGGTTTCAATAGATAGCCATGGAAATAAAGCTTATCGCCTTGCACTTCAAACTCGTGAACAGCACATACGTCGCGAAAAAGCGACTTCAAATGTATGCACTGCTCAAGCTTTATTAGCTGTAATGGCTTCAATGTATGGTGTATTTCACGGACCACTTGGACTAAAAGCTATTGCGCAAAGGATTCATTTAAAAACTACGAAACTTGCCGCTGGGCTAGAAAAACTAGGTTTTAAAATTGATCCAAATACATTTTTTGATACAATAACTATTGATGTAGGTGGTTTACAATCTGTTGTAATCAAGTCTGCATTAAATGAAGATATAAATTTGAGAGCAGTCGGAAAAACTAAAATTGGAATTTCTTTAAATGAAATGACAACTGACACAACACTTGTTTCTGTGTGGCGTGCTTTTGGGCTTTCTCCAGATAATTATCCTTCTAAGTCTGTCTATAACTTACCTAAAGATATGGAAAGAAAATCTGAATATATGGAACATTCTATATTCCATATGAATCGCTCTGAAGCAGAAATGACACGATACATGCGCCGTTTAGCAGATAGAGATCTAGCACTTGATAGGACTATGATACCTTTAGGTTCATGTACAATGAAGTTAAATTCTACAGCTGAAATGATGCCAATTTCTTGGGAGGGATTTTCTAAAATCCATCCATTTGCACCAAAAAATCAGATGGCGGGTTATGACCTTATGATAAAAGATCTATCAAAAAAGCTATGTGAAATAACAGGTTACGATGCAATATCAATGCAACCTAACTCAGGCGCACAAGGTGAATATGCAGGATTAATGACTATAAGAGCTTTCCATAAATCAAATGGAGAAGAAGAGCGTAACATATGTTTAATCCCTATGTCTGCTCACGGTACAAATCCAGCAAGTGCTCAAATGGTTGGATATAAAGTTATTACTGTTTCTACAGCACAAAATGGCGATATTGATATTGAAGATTTTAAATCTAAAGCAGCAGAACATAATGAAAAACTTGCAGCTGTAATGATAACTTATCCATCAACACATGGAGTTTTTGAAGAAGGTGTTAGAGAAATTTGCAAGATTACCCATGATCATGGTGGTCAAGTATATATGGATGGTGCAAATATGAATGCAATGGTCGGATTATCTCAACCCGGTGAGATTGGATCTGACGTATCTCATTTAAATTTACATAAGACATTCTGCATTCCACATGGTGGAGGTGGTCCAGGAATGGGCCCAATTGGCGTAAAATCGCATCTAATACCATTCTTGCCAGGCCATTCTAGTCAGAATACTTCTGGAGCAGTTTCTGCTGCGCAATATGGTTCTCCAAGTTTGTTACCAATATCTTGGGCATATTGTTTAATGATGGGATCAGAAGGTCTTGCTAATGCAACAAAGTTCGCAATTTTAAACGCAAATTACATTGCGACAAGGTTGAAGGGCTCCTATGATGTATTATTCAAAGGTCCTTCTGGACGTGTCGCACATGAATGCATAATTGACACTCGCCCTATGGCAGATGATGGTGTCAGTGTTGATGATATTGCAAAGAGACTAATAGATTGTGGTTTCCATGCTCCAACTATGTCTTTCCCAGTATCAGGCACGCTTATGATTGAACCCACTGAGTCCGAACCAAAAGCCGAATTAGATAGATTTTGCGATGCAATGTTAGGCATTAAAGTAGAAGCAGACGCAGTTAAAAATGGTAAATATCCTAAAGATAACAATCCATTATCGAATGCTCCTCATACTATGAGCGATTTAGTAAGCGATTGGGATAGACCCTATAGCCGTGAACAAGCGTGTTTTCCTCCGGGATCATTTAAAATTGATAAATATTGGGCTCCAGTAAACAGGGTAGATAATGCACATGGGGACAAAAATCTGATATGTTCCTGCCCTCCTATGGATGAATATTTAGAAGCAGCTGAATAAACATATTTTTTTAGTGCCCAGTTTAATTTGGGCACTACTTAAAAGACATATATAATATATTAGTTTTTAGGGCCATTTTGCAACAGGTGGCAAGCTCATTAAAACTGCACTTGGATCATGGCCTGATTGAAGTCCAAAATGTGTTCCGCGATCATAAACCAAATTAAATTCTGCATATTTTCCACGTTTTATCAATTGCACTTCACGTTCAGCATCCGTCCAACTATTCCCTTGGTTTTTTTTGCATAGCGGAACATAAGCAGCAAGGAATGCTTTCCCTACATCTTTTGTAAAATTAAAATCAGCATTCCAATTGCCAGTGTTCAAATCATCAAAAAATATTCCGCCTACACCACGAGTCTCATTCCAATGTTTTATTAAAAAGTATTCATCAGCCCATTTCTTATATTTTGGATAATATTTGGGATTATATTTATCACAAGTTTTTTTTAAGACTTCATGAAAGAATTTAGTTTCTTCAGTTACTTCAATCATTGGATTAAGATCAGTTCCTCCACCAAACCAACTAGCAACTGGAGTCCAAAACATACGAGTATTCATATGCACAGCTGGTACTTTTGGACTATTCATATGCGCTACAAGAGATATTCCAGAGGCCCAAAAAACAGGATTATCTTCTATACCTGTCATTTCTTTTCTTGATGCCATAGATTTTTGCATAAGGGGATTTAATTTTCCATAAACTGTAGAAATATTAACACCAACTTTTTCAAAAACACGTCCTCCTCTCATGACTGACATTAGTCCTCCACCACCATTTCCTCCATCTCTCTTGGTTTCAGTAATTTCAAATTTTCCTGACGGGAGATCACAATAAGGACCAGTGGATTGGTTATTCTCAATATCTTCAAAAGACATACAAATTTCGTTTTTTAAATTTGAAAACCACTTTTCTACTTCTTCTTTTTGCTTTTGAGTTGCTAATACCATTTAAAACCCTTTCATTTGTTACGGTTTAATATGACATTTAATAAATGAAAAGGATGATTAGTCTGGACTTGCAATTAACACTATTGTTTTATGTAAACACTTTCTTCATATGGCAATTTAAAATGACAATACTAATACCCGCTTACGATAATGATCAGTTACAGCCCATTGAAAAGATGTTGGTGCATAAAAAAGGCTTAAAACATCTAGCAATTTCAATTTTTATTATATCCAAGGGTAAAATTTTATTACAAAGAAGAGCTTTATCAAAATATCATACACCAGGATTATGGACAAATACTTGTTGTACTCATCCATATTGGAATGAAGATATAGATATATCAGCAAAAAGGCGACTCAAAGAAGAATTAGGCATGACGGGTATTACTCTGGAGAAGCGGAATACAGTGGAGTACCGGTCAAATGTTCCACCAGATTTAATTGAACACGAGATTGTTAATATATATGTAGGAAAGTGTCAGTTAAATCATCCAATTAAACTTAATCCAGATGAAGTTATGGAAATAAAATGGTTATCACTCCCCCAGCTGATATCAGATATTAAAAATAATCCTGAAAATTATACAGCTTGGATGAAAATTTATATGGACTTACATGCTGAAAATATTTTTCATAAAAATGATTTTTTGTGATTTCATTAACATTTTTAAAATTAAACCAAAATACAAATAAATAGATTTACTAATTGGCTATGCTTGTTCTTTATCTGAATGCAGTTTAAGAGGCATTTTATATATTTATAACTTTTAAAGGATGTGCAATGATCCCTCGCTATTCTCGACCAGAAATGGTCGCAATTTGGTCTCCTGAAACGAAATTTAGAATATGGTATGAGATTGAAGCACATGCTTGTGATGCTCAGGCAAAAATTGGTGTAATTCCAGAAAAGTCTGCCCAAGCGGTATGGAAAGCAAAAGATGTTAAGTTTGATGTAGCACGCATCGATGAAATAGAAGCAATTACAAAGCATGATGTAATAGCATTTCTTACTCATCTATCTGAAATAATTGGTAGTGAAGAGGCAAGATTTGTTCATCAAGGAATGACATCATCCGATGTATTAGATACATGTTTTAATGTACAATTAGTAAAAGCATCAGATCTCCTTATAGATGGAACAAATAATTTATTAAAAGCTCTAAAAAAGCGTGCAATTGAACATAAAAACACTATTAGAATTGGGCGCTCACATGGCATCCATGCTGAGCCAACTACAATGGGGCTTACATTTGCGCGCTTCTATGCTGAAATGGATAGAAATCTAAACAGACTAAAAAAAGCTCGTATGGAGATCGCAACTGGTGCAATATCTGGTGCAGTTGGAACTTTTGCAAATATTGACCCATATGTGGAAGAGCATGTTTGTAATAAAATGGGATTAGAAATTGAGCCTATTTCAACTCAAGTTATTCCAAGGGATAGGCATGCAGCATTTTTTGCGGCATTAGGAGTTGTTGCATCTAGTATTGAAAACATCTCCATTGAAATAAGGCATATGCAGCGAACAGAAGTTCTTGAAGCAGAAGAATTTTTTTCAAAGGGACAAAAAGGTTCCTCAGCCATGCCACATAAACGTAATCCAGTTCTTACTGAAAATTTAACAGGTTTATCAAGATTAGTAAGAATGTGTGTAGTGCCTGCTATGGAAAATGTTGCTTTGTGGCACGAAAGAGATATTTCTCATAGTTCGGTTGAAAGAAACATAGGCCCAGATGCTACTATAACATTAGATTTTGCACTATCACGACTTACATCAGTGATTGATAAACTGGTAATATATCCGGAAAATATGATCGCAAATATGAATAAATTTAGAGGCTTAGTACATTCTCAAAGAGTATTATTAGCGTTAACCCAAAAAGGTTGCTCACGCGAAGATAGCTATAAAATGGTTCAAAGAAACGCTATGAGGGTTTGGGAAGAAGGTGCAGATTTCATGACAGAATTAAAAAAAGACAAAGACGTTATGTCCGTAATGACAATTCAGGAAATCGAAGACAAATTTGATTTACAATATCACACGAAGCATGTTGATACTATTTTCTCGAGAGTATTTAATTCTGATATCTAATAACTTCCATTAATCTAATGTTTGAATTTTTATGGATAAGCTTTGGACAACAGTTCTTGTTCGAAGCTTATCATTTAATTATATAGAAACGAATAAAGTCATTAGATTCTCATACGATCGGAGGCCAAAATATGGCACGCGGCAAAAAAATCTACGAAGGCAAAGCAAAAACATTGTACGAGGGTCCTGAACCAGGAACAATCATCCAGTACTTCAAGGATGATGCTACTGCGTTTAATGCTGTTAAAAAAGATACATTAGAGGGAAAAGGTGCGCTTAATAACCTTCTTTGTGAGCATTTTATGTTAGGGCTTAATACAATTGGTTTACCAACTCATTTTATAAAAAGATTAAATATGAGGGAACAATTAGTGCATAAAGTAGAAATTGTTCCATTAGAAATAATAGTCAGAAATGTTGCCGCGGGATCGTTTTCTAAAATGTTCAACATCGAGGAAGGTACAACCTTACCAAGGCCGATAGTTGAGTTTTGTTTAAAGGACGACTCCTTGGGTGATCCTTTGGTTTCTGAAGAACATATATTAGCAATGAATTGGGCTACATCTCATGAAATTGATGATATGCGTGAAATAGCATTACGAGTAAACGATTTTTTAGCTGGATTAATGTATGGTATTGGAATTAAATTGGTTGATTTCAAAATTGAAGTTGGAAGGCAATATGAAGACGATATGCAACGCCTAATCCTGGCAGACGAAATTAGTCCAGATAGCTGCCGATTGTGGGATGTTGAAACAAATCAAAAATTAGATAAAGATGTATTTAGAAGAGATTTAGGAAGTCTGACGGATGCTTATTCAGAAGTAGCAAAAAGACTAGGTATTTTACCTAAAAATGGGGGCTCAACTGGCCCAAAATTAGTGGAGTAAATTAATGAAAGCACGCGTAAATGTTACATTAAAACCCGGTGTATTAGATCCCCAAGGCGCAGCAGTTCGACACTCACTTGGTTCACTTGGTTTTGCAGGTGTAGACAAAGTAAGGCAAGGTAAAGTTATTGAATTAGATTTAACTGAAAATGACCCAATAAAAGCTAAATCACAAGTCGAAGATATGTGTGAAAAATTATTAGCAAACACTGTTATTGAAAACTATTCTGTGGAAATCTTATAATGAGAGCTGCTGTGATTCAGTTCCCTGGTTCAAATTGTGATCGCGATATGGCAGTTGCATTAAATAGATTTACTACAAAAAAAGATCCTGTAAAAATGGTTTGGCATAAAGAAAGTGGTCTTCCAGGAAATTTAGACTTAATTGCTATTCCTGGTGGCTTTTCTTTTGGTGATTATCTTCGATGTGGTGCAATAGCTGCTCGTTCACCTATAATGAATGCAGTAATTGAATTTGCAAATAATGGTGGATATGTTCTTGGCGTGTGTAATGGATTTCAAGTGCTAACTGAATCTGGGTTACTCCCTGGAGCATTAATGCGTAACTCAAATTTAAAATTTATATGTAAAAACATACAATTAAAGGTTGAAACTCAATCAAGTAACTTTACATCATGCTATTCCAAAAATGAAATTATAAACACTCCAATTGCTCATCATGATGGAAATTATAATGCTGATAAGGATACTATCAAAGAATTAAAAGACCATGACCGTATTGCATTTAGTTATGTTGATAATCCAAATGGTTCAATGGGTAATATTGCTGGAATATTATCAGAAAATCGTAGAGTCTTAGGTATGATGCCTCACCCAGAAAGACTAAATGATCAAATGCTCGGTGGAATAGATGGTAATAGATTATTTCAAAGTATCTATGAAACTTTGGTAACAAGTTAATTTTAACAATAGTTAAAATATAAACTTAATAGCTAGACCAATAGCATCTATCACTTTAAGTTTATACTTATGTTAACTGATAGATCAAATGAACCATCACGCAGGTGGCCTAATCTTATTGTTCGATTAGGTGTGTTTTTGTTAATCATCTCAGTAATAATTATAATCCTCCTATCAAATTTATATCTAACACAAAATTATAGTCAGGTAAAAAGATCAGAGGCAGAAAGAGAACTATCATTATACTCAGGTCGTCTAATATCTGAACTTCAAAGGGTTTCGGTGGTCCCTCTTCTACTGTCCCGAGATACAGGATTAATTTCAGATATAAATACAAAGGATTTCCAATTAACAAGTCAAAGACTAATAACTTTCTCAGATGAAATAAGAGTTAAGTCTATTACGCTATTAGAAAGGTATGGCAGAATTGTTGCATCTTCTGATCGTTCAGATTTAGGTCAAAATTTAAGAGGCCAAGACTTCTTTTTCAACGCAATCAGAAAATCTGGAACAGTCTTTACAATCTCTGATAACGAGAAAGGACGTAGAAGTTTTTTCTATTCAAGAAAACTAGAATCTCAAGGAAAAATATTAGGGGTAATTGTTGTCGAAGTTGGACTTGATAACCTCTTTACAACATGGTCTGCAAATGATGCGACAATAATGGTAACAAATTCAAAAGGAATAGTACTTTTATCAACTGATCAAGGGTTTTTAAATCAATCATTAGAAACTGCACTTCTATCACAGCCCACTTTAACAGTTTTAGAAAGGGCTATAAGGGCCACAGGTGACTGGAATGGTTCAGAAGTTGATGCATATATTGAAGACCAAGCTTTATATAGACTTGATACTTCAATTCCATTCCAAGGTTGGCGACTTACCTACCTAACACCATTTCAATCTGTACGGGAAAAGGTTAACGGTGTACTAGCATTAGGCATTACAGCATTAGCATTACTTTTAGCATTGGGTTTCTATTTTCTTTCTAGAAGAGCAACAAGACAATCGTTTCTATTTAAAGCTGAAAGTGAAGAGTTACGTGCATTAAATGATAGGTTATCAACAGAAATAACTCAAAGAGAACGAGCTGAAAGAAACCTTCAGGTAGCGGAAGCATCACTTGAACAATCCTCAAAACTAGCAGCACTTGGAGAAATGTCTGCTGCAGTTAGCCATGAGTTAAATCAACCATTAGCTGCAATGAGAACTTATTTGGCAGCAGCCAAACTATTACTTAGCCGTAAACGTTCTGAGGAAGCTTTATCAAGTTTTCAAAGAATTGATGATTTAATTGGGCGAATGGGTACTATTACACAACAATTAAAATCATATTCTCGTAAAGGTAGTGACGATCTAATTCCTGTTAATTTCATAAACTCAATTAATACTTCAATTGCAATGATGGCGCCTCAGCTAGGACAGCAATCAGTTGAAATAACAAAATCTTTACCAGAAATTCCAGTTAAAGTTTTAGCAGACCCTGTTAGGTTAGAACAAGTCATTGTAAACTTATTGAGGAATGCCCTTGATGCTATGAAAGGTCAAACAGAAAGGTATTTGCAAATATCCTTAACCGCTGGAGAAATGGCGACATTAACAATTCAAGACAATGGTCCTGGGATTGAGAATCTAGATGAAATGTTTGAACCTTTTTTTACAACAAAGAAACCAGGTGAAGGTGTCGGATTAGGATTAGCCATTAGTTCTTCGATTGCTAAAGATCTTGATGGGCGGTTATTCGCCAGAAATGTATCGCCCCGTGGTGCTGTCTTTGAATTCCAACTACCACAAATAGTAGAAAATAATAAAGATCTGGAGTAACCAAATGGCTAATCAAATATCAATCACAATTGTGGATGATGAACAAGATATGCGCGAAAGTATATCACAATGGTTAGGATTATCTGGCTATAAAACTATAACATACGCTAGTGCGGATTTAGCATTAAAGAATATAGGCCCAGATTATCCAGGTATAATTATTTCAGATATTAAAATGCCTGGTACCGACGGAATTTCTTTTTTAAAAAAACTACAAAAAATTGATAATGCTCTTCCAGTAATCTTAATAACAGGACATGGTGATGTTTCAATGGCTGTCGATGCTATGCGTATTGGCGCTTATGATTTTCTTGAGAAACCTTTTAATCCTGAAAGAATGGCAGACTTAGCAAAGCGTGCAGTTCAGACGAGGTTTTTAACATTAGAAAACAGAACATTAAGAAGAGAATTATCAGATGGCACAGTATTATTAAGAAAATTAATGGGAACATCAGCATTAATGGGTCGGTTAAGAGAAGATATACTTGATTTAGCCCAAGCAGATGGTCATGTCTTAATTACTGGTGAAACCGGTACTGGTAAAAGCCTTATTGCACATGCTCTTCATGCTTGTGGCCCAAGGCAAGGTAAAAAATTTATAACTGTTAATTGTGCGGCTTATACAGAAGATGAATTATCTCGAAGGTTATTTGGAGAGAATAATGATGAAGACTCATTAATAGATTCTTCATTAGAAGGTACGTTATGCTTGGAAGATATTGAAAGTATTCCTGGTTCAGTTCAAGCTCGACTATTAGCACTCATAACTAAATATGACCTTGGAAATGAAGGCTCAAAATTACGTATAATCGCAATATCTAATGATACAGAAGAAATTTCATTAACATTAGAAAATGTACTTCGTCAGGATTTATATTATAGATTGGCAGCTATGCAAATTATACCACCACCATTAAAGTCACGTGGTGAAGATATTTTACTGTTGTTTAATCGATATCTTGAAAATTTTGCTGATGAATATGGCTGTGAAAAACCTGCAGTTGCAGCAGAAGATGCAGCTCAATTACTTCAAGCTAATTGGGAAGGTAATATTCGGCAGTTAATAAATCTTGCAGAGAGAACAGTGCTACAAAGCCGTCGTGGAAGTTATTCTATTACAGAAATGCTACCAACAAACGACAATGATGTTGCAAATAATGAGAAAGCATTAGCAAAACCACTTAAAGAACATGTTGAAGCATTTGAAAGAATGTTAATTGATAATACAATGAGACGCCATAAAGGATCGATACAATCAGTAATGGCAGAACTGTCTTTGCCTAGAAGGACGCTTAATGAAAAAATGGCTAAATATGGCCTATCAAGATCTAATTATGTAGGATCCTAAAGTAGTTAGACAAAATAAAACTCTACAATATTGAAAGAGCAGCTTCTAAATCGCCATATCCAGTAAATCTTCTCTCTAATGGTAAATTCATTTTATTTGATATTTCTTTAGCTTTTTTATCCAATTTACTGTTGTTTGTTTGAGCTTGGTAAATCAATTTAGTATAGTTACCAAAATACATTTCAATTAGTTCAGGATGTTTATCCAATCCCATAGGTTTCCATACGAATGCTTCAAATTGATTTACTAAGAAATCAGTAAGATAAAAAGCAGTGATTTCATTTTCAGAATTATTAGAAAATTTATCATTACCTTCAAAAAAGGAATAACAATGGGGGCCTTTTATCATTTCCACTCCTAGTTCTTTACATTTACTTTCTAATAAACCACCCGTTCCACAATCTGCATAAGCTATAAAAATACTTTTATAATCTGATTTATATTTCAAAACTGCAGCCTCGACAGCTCCAGTAATTTTCTCAGGATATAAATGATAATTTGCTGGCAAGCATGTTAATGAAATATGTTGCCAATTGTTTAGCTTTATTAAGCTTATTATTTCTCGAGCTAAAGCTCCACAAGCAATTATTAATACTTTATTATTTTTTGGCATAATGTTTTCTATGCAAAAATCTTTTAAATAATCATCTGAATGCATATAATGATATTCCAAACAAATTATTTTATTAAATTACGTACTAAGTTGGTTATGTTTTCTAGCCATAAATTCTTTTGCGGTTTCAACAGCAACAGCAGCATCCCTGCAGTATGCATCCGCACCAATAGCTTTACCAAATTCTTCATTTAGTGGAGCTCCACCGACTAATACAACATAGTCATCCCGCATGCCTTTTTCAATCATCGTATCAATAACAACTTTCATATAGGGCATGGTAGTTGTTAATAGAGCTGACATGCCAAGAATGTCGTAATCTCCATCTTCAAGTTCTTGAACATAATTTTCTACAGGATTATTTATGCCAAGATCTTTTACTTCAAAACCGGCACCCTCCATCATCATTGTGACTAGATTTTTGCCAATATCATGAATGTCTCCTTTTACAGTCCCAATAAGCATATTTCCAAGACGAGGAGCGCCAGTCTCAGCTAATAATGGTTTTAATATTGCCATACCGCCTTTCATAGCATTTGCTGCTAGTAAAACTTCAGGCACAAAAAGTATACCGTCGCGAAAATCTATTCCAACAATGCGCATTCCCTCGACCAAGGCTTTTGTAAGTACATCGTAAGGCATCCAACCTCGATTAAGAAGAATATTTACAGATTCTGCTATTTCTTCTTTCATCCCATCATACAAGTCATCATGCATTTGCAATGTTAATTCTTCATCACTTAAATCTGCTAATATAATTTCTTGCTCATCTAACATGATATTCACTTCCATATTTACAAAACTAAACTTATTTATAATCTGGTAATTTTCTATAATTTATTCTCTACAGTTTGCGACAAAACCAGTTCTTACACCGACCAAAATGTATTTTATTTACGCTGACCACGGCGGACTCTAACGGGCTTTGGACCATCGCCTGTACCGTCTGTTTCTGAAGAAAAAGGGCCTAAAGATTTTGATATTTGATCTAAACTTGGTACATCTCCCACTGGATTATTATCAAGTGCGTATCTCATTGCTTTTAAATGTATTGGCATCGTTCCACAGCAACCACCAATAATAGAAGCACCACAAGCTCGTGCCAAAAGAGCATAATCTGACATTACTTCAGGAGTTCCATCATAGTGAATGTGGCCTTCAACATATTTTGGTATCCCAGCATTTCCTTTAGCTATAATTGGTCTATCAGATTTTTCAGAAAGACCTAAAACTGTTCGTAATAAATCAGATGCTCCAACCCCACAATTTGCGCCATATGCTATGGGTCCATATTGCATATTTCTTACTAGATTTGACATATCATGACTTGTAACACCCATCATAGTTCTTCCAGCAGTATCAAAACTCATAGTTCCTACCCATGGTGCATTTATGCTTTCAATAGCTTCTGATGCAGCAATATATTCTTCCGGGCTTGAAATTGTTTCAAGCCAAAGAACATCCGCACCACCGTCTATTAATCCTTGCGCTGTAACTTGAAACACTTTTACTGCATCGTCATGACTCAGCCAGCCAGCATCGCCCATTATATCTCCAGTTGGCCCAATAGATCCAGCCACCAGAACATTTCGACCCGATTTATCTGCAACTTCCCTACCTAATTTAGATGCGGCAAAAGACAATTCATATGCTTGATCTTCTGAATTATGCAATTTTAATCTTGAGGCATTTCCTCCAAAAGAGTTTGTAAGAAATAAGTCGCTACCTGCATCAACAGAACCTTGATATAGCGATCTTATTTTGTCAGGTTCATTTAAATTCCAAAACTCTGGTGGTTCACCAGCCTCAAGGCCTAAATTGAAAAGATTTGTTCCAGTTGCACCATCTGCCAACAAGAAGCCTTTTTCTGAAATCATATCAGCAATGATATTTGACATATAATGCCCTTAAATTAACAAATGAATATTATTTAAGGATATATACTAAATTAATAAAAAATATAGATTATGAAATTGGAAAAAAACACATAATGATTATGAAACAGATGAAAGATATGATTGAATACTTTTGATCATAGAATTTAAGCCATTTGACCTTTGTGTTGACAAATTTGCTCCTAATCCAAGGTCATTAAATTCTTTCAGAGCATTGATTTCTTTTGCTTTTTCTACAGTGTTACCATTGTAAAGTACAGACAATATCGAAACTAACCCGCTTACTATAATAGCGTCAGATGCACCATCAAATCGAAACTTACCCTCTTGCACATGTGGCAATAACCATACTTGTGAAGCACAACCATCAATTTTCAAAGCATCAGTCCTTAGTTTTTCATCTAATGCTTCATAATCCCTTCCAAGTTCTATTACATATCGGTATTTTTCTTCCCAATCATCTAATAATTCAAAAGTTTCGGAAATTTCAGTGAAAGTAATAGCCATTAGGATCCAACATTATTTTGATTTAATTATATATATATCTTTAATCTAAATATCGACAACAAGGACATTCTTGCCACTTGCAGATAATGCAACTTTACCCTCGCGTAGACGCAATGCATCATGGCCAAAAACTTCATTACGCCATCCCTTAAAGACATTTAGCTCCATTTCACCTCCAGCTATTCGATCTAAGTCAGCTGAGGTTGCTATCAACTTTGTTGCTACACCAAATTGTTCAGCCTTTGCTTTCAAAAGAACTCTTAACAGCTCTGATAAACCTTCTTTACCTTGCGTTTTTTCCTTTTGAGGAGCTTGTCGTTCCACATCATTTGAGGTGTATTTATCTGAAAGATTTATTGCACTTAGTATTCCTTCAGCAATCTGCCCTTTTCGTGCATCACGTAATAATAACCTTGATTTATTAAGATCATCTAAATTTTTTGGTCGAGTAGCTGCTAATTCCATCATACAATCATCTTTATATACTCTATTACGTGGAATATTTTTTATTTGTGCGTACTTCTCTCTAAATTCTGCTAGTTCAGAAATAGCTGCTAACATTTTCCACGAGCTAGTGCGAGTTTTCACTCTTCGCCAAGCAAATTTAGGATCAACAATATACGTCTCTGGATCCATTAGTATACTTAGTTCCTCCTCAACCCATGCTTGTCTGCCATTCTTATTAATTTTATTTGATAAAAATTCATATATTTCTCTTAGATATGTTACATCACCTATTGCATACTGCATTTGCTGCGAAGACAAAGGCCTAGCCGACCAGTCGGTAAAGCGAGATGATTTATCAAGACCTTCATTACAAATTGATCTAACTAATTTTTCATATCCCACCTGCTCTCCAAATCCACATACCATCGCAGCGACTTGTGTATCAAAAAATGGAAACGGGATTATCTTTTTATCTACAAAAAATATTTCTAAATCTTGCCTTGCAGCATGAAAAACTTTTACTACATTAGGATCTTTAAATAGCTCATATAATGGATCTAGAGATAAATCTGGTGATAATGGATCTATCAAAACTGCTGAGTCTTTAGAATTTCCAGGATGCGCCATTTGCACAAGGCAAAGTTTTGAATAATAAGTTCGTTCTCTTAAAAACTCTGTATCCAAAGTTACATATTCATATGCTGAACACTTCTTACAAAAATCTTTTAGTTCTTGTGTTTTTTTTATAATAATCATTTTTAAACTAATATGGATTATGATATTATTTAACAAGACTATACCTAGAAAATATTTTTTAAAAATATTTTCTAGGTAAAATTAAATATAATTGATAATTTTATTAGCTCTTGATAATCTAATGAAATGAAACACAGCTTTCCACTTGAACCACAATTCTATGTTACGGCACCACAACCTTGTCCATATTTAGATAATCGTACCGAACGTAAACTTTTTACAGGTTTAAACAATAATAATGGCAAGGCATTGAATAACACATTATCTTGCCAAGGTTTCAGACGTTCTCAAAATGTTTTATACCGTCCTGCATGTGTTGATTGTTCCGCATGCATATCGGCAAGAATTCGTATTAAAGATTTTAAATTGACAAAATCTCAAAAAAGAATTTTGAATAAAAATAGTCATTTATCAAGAAACTATCATTCAGCTTTGGCAACAGATGAGCAATATGAGCTTTTTAATAAATATTTAAATGCCAGACACTCAGATGGTGGAATGTCAGAGATGTCAATATTTGAATATTCATCAATGCTAGAAGAAACGCCAGTAAATACAAAAATTATTGAATATAACTCAAAAACTAAAAATGGTCGACAAAAGTTAGAATGTGTAAGTTTGGCTGATGTTTTAGATGATGGGTTGTCAATGGTATATTCTTTTTTTGATCCAGAATTAAATAAATTTAGCCTAGGAAAATTTATGATACTTGATCATATAAATATAGCTTTGAATATGGACTTGAAGTATCTTTATTTAGGCTACTGGGTTCCTGGTAGCAAAAAAATGGATTATAAATCCAAATTTACAGCTCTTGAATTATTCATAGACGGTAAGTGGATTAATTTTAATGAAACCTCAAAGATAGACACCAATATATTTAATGGCTCTGATAAAACTATATTAGATCAAGTTACACAATTACAACTACCTCTAACTGCTAAATATACGTAATATAAATTCTTTTATTTAGATATTTATGAATTTTAATTACGTTTAAGTATAATTATTGTAATAAAATTACAATAATTATACTATTTTATGTTTTTCCGCTTGACCAAACTACACATACCAATAATGTGCAAAATTGACTGTATAAAAACTTAAGATGACAAAAGCGTTTAATGTTAAAACTTATTCTTCCTAATGAATAGCTTTTACGCTTGATATGGAGCAAATTTTATAATGACGAAAACTATGACTGGTGCACAAATGGTAATTCAAGCACTCAAGGATCAGGGTGTAGATACAATATTTGGCTACCCTGGTGGCGCTGTATTGCCGATATATGATGAAATATTTCAACAAAATGATATAAAACACATTCTAGTTAGACATGAACAAGGTGCAACACATGCGGCTGAAGGATATGCTCGATCGACGGGAAAGCCCGGTGTAGTTTTAGTGACTTCGGGACCTGGTGCAACAAATGCAGTAACTGGCATGACTGATGCACTAATGGATTCTATTCCAATGGTAGTATTAACAGGTCAAGTACCTACATTCATGATAGGATCTGATGCATTTCAAGAAGCAGACACTGTAGGCATTACACGCCCTTGTACAAAGCATAATTGGTTAGTGAAAGAAACAGATAAGCTATCAGAAACGATACACCAAGCATTTCATATAGCAACTTCTGGACGACCTGGGCCAGTTTTGATTGATATTCCAAAAGATGTACAATTTGCTACTGGAGCATATACAGAAAAAACAAAAGCAAAAATAAGTCACTACAATCCACAAACAAGAGGTGATATAAATGCAATAACTGAGCTTGTTGAAATGATAGAAAAAGCAGAAAGACCTGTTTTCTATACTGGTGGTGGAGTTATAAATTCAGGCAATAAAGCAAGTCAGTTACTTAGAGAACTAGTTAAAGAAACTAATTTTCCAATTACATCCACACTAATGGGATTAGGATCTTATCCAGCGTCTGGAAAAAACTGGCTCGGTATGCTTGGAATGCATGGAACGTACGAGGCAAATTTATCTATGCATGGATGCGATTTACTTATAAATATTGGTGCACGCTTTGATGATCGCATTACTGGTGTATTAGACAAGTTTAGCCCTCATTCAAAAAAAGCTCATATCGATATAGATGCTTCTTCTATTAATAAGGTGATAACGGTAGACATTCCAATTTTAGGAGATGTTGCTTATGTTTTAGAAGATCTACTAAATGTTTGGAAATCTCGTGGCAATAAAACAAATTCATCAAAAATTAAGGAATGGTGGTCACAAATAAATCAATGGCAAGCCAGAAACTGTTTATCTTATAAAAACTCAGATATTGTTATCAAACCACAATATGCTCTTGAGAGGCTTGAATACCACACAAAAGATCATCCAAACCGCTTTATTACAACTGAAGTTGGCCAACATCAAATGTGGGCTGCACAATATTTAGGTTTTGAAGATCCTCATCGCTGGATGACTTCAGGCGGATTGGGAACTATGGGCTACGGTGTACCTGCTTCTGTAGGAGTGCAAGTTGCGCACAAAGATGGTTTAGTAATTAATGTTGCAGGTGAAGCATCCTGGCTGATGAATATGCAAGAAATGGGTACATGCACTCAGTATAACTTACCGGCAAAACAGTTCATATTGAATAATGAACGTTTAGGTATGGTTCGACAATGGCAAGAACTACTCCATGGTGAAAGATACTCCAGTTCGTGGTCTGAAAGTTTACCTGATTTTGTAAAACTGGCTGAAGCATTTGGTGCAAAAGGTATTCAATGCTCGGACCCAAATAAACTGGATGATGCTATAATTGAAATGTTAGAATATAATGGCCCAGTAATTTTTGATTGTTTAGTAGAGAAACATGAGAATTGTTTTCCAATGATTCCATCAGGAAAAGCACATAACGAGATGTTAATGGGGGATGATACTACTGAAGGTGCGATAGACTCCAGTGGCGCTGTAATGGTTTAAAAAATCAAAAAATAGGCTTACATTAACTTTATTAAAATGTGTAAAAGGAAAAAATATGAATGCTTTAATATTAAAAAAAGGTTCTTCAAAAAAAAGTGCTTATAACCTAAAAAATACTTCTAGCGATATATTAGAAACACATACTTTAGCAGTACTTGTAGACAACGAAGCTGGTGTTTTAGCTCGAGTAATCGGCCTTTTCTCTGGAAGAGGATATAATATAGAAAGCCTTACTGTTGCAGAAACTAATCATGCAGATAACTTATCAAGAATTACTATAGTAACTACTGGTACACCTTCAGTCATTATACAGATTAAAGCACAATTAGCTAGAATGGTTCCAGTTCATGATGTTCACGATTTAACGGTTGAAGGGCCATCAGTGGAACGCGAATTAGCAATGGTAAAAGTGGTGTCCAGTGGTGAAAGTAGAGTTGAAGCTCTTAGAACTTCTGAAATATTCCGTGCTTCAGTCGTTGATACAACACTGGAAAGTTTTGTTTTTGAATTAACGGGTACTCCTGAAAAAATAGACGCTTTTGTAGAGCTGATGACACCACTTGGATTGGTTGATGTTGCTCGAACTGGAATTGCTGCTATATCTCGTGGTCTGTAGTTATAATAAAAGTTTTTTAATATTAATTTGCATTTGACCAAATAGATGCAAGTGATATTGATGATAATCTTGCTGCAGAACTGTCTGCGCGGCTTGTCAAAAGTATAGGAACCTTGCCACCCACAACAATTCCACCTGCACAAGCACCAGTCATATAAACCATAGATTTAAATAGCGTATTTCCTGAAACAATCTCAGGAACAATAATGCCATCAGCAAAACCTGCAACAGGGTCATCTACTATACCTTTAATTTTACATGATTTTTCAGATATTATTAGATCTAACGCAAGTGGCCCCGAGAAGTGAGCGTTAGATATTTCATTTTTTGCCCAATCAGATAGTTCCGCACCTTCAACAGAGCTTATCACAGATGAAATTACTGACTCGGTTGCACTTAAAAAAGCTATTCTTGGACATTCAACACCTAGCGCAATAAGTAATTTAACAACAGATCGTGTTGCATCTTTTCTTGTTTCAATATCTGGATTAACATTTACAGCAGCATCAGAAATTACAATTGGAGAACCTCCATCAGGATGACTCATAGCGAATAAATGGACAAACTTTGAACCCACTCTTAATCCAGCATCCCTATTAAGCGCAGCTTTCATAAAGACATCAGTGTGCAATTGCCCCTTCATAAGAACATCTGCTTCATTTTTACCACATAAATTTGCAGCAACAGTAGCAGCTTCAATCTCACCATTCGTATCAATTATTTTATAATTTGAGATATCCCATGATAATTCATTAGCTTCTAATAGTATATCATCAACTTCACCCACAAAAATTGGTACCATTATACCTTCATTTGTGGCTTCAAGAGCTGCTCGCATTGGTAATGGAGCCCCTGCTCTAGCAATTGCTACTCTAGGAGAATTTCCTAATCGAGCTCGTTCTAAAAAATCAACGGGACAGATTGGATCTGCCCCGCTAATAAATTTATTTTTGATATTCACAGATTATGCACCTTTTTGAGGGATCATATCATTTTTTGAAATTCCAGCAACCGACACAGGGGCTTTCATTGCATCACGACGAAATGGCTCACCTAGCTCTTTGTTAAGAATTATTTCAATAAATGTGGTTTTTCCTTCATTCATTTGAGCTTTAACAGCAGCATCCAGTTTGTCAGTTAAATCATCCATTGATGATGCTTGAACTCCAACTAAACCGCATGCATTTGCTATAGCAGCATATGATACATCTTCATCTAGCTCAGTTCCAACAAAGTTATCTGCAAACCATAGTGTTGTATTGCGCTTTTCTGCACCCCATTGGTAATTTCTAAAGATAACCATTGTTATAGCAGGCCATTCACCTCTTCCAACAGCAGTCATTTCATTCATAGAAATTCCGAATGCTCCATCCCCTGCAAAACCAATTACTGGTACATTCGGTTGTGCAATTTTAGCACCCGCAATCGCTGGGAACCCATACCCACATGGTCCAAACAAGCCAGGCGCTAGATACTTTCTGCCTTCTTCAAAGGAAGGATATGCATTGCCGATAGCGCAGTTATTACCAATATCAGATGAAATTATTGCATTATTTGGCATAGCTGCCTGAATAGCTCTCCAAGCCATTCTAGGTGACATATGATCTGGTTTATCTGAACGAGCACGCTCATTCCAAGTGGTGCCTGGATCATCATCTTCATGATCCATTGATGTAAGCTCTTGAGCCCAAGCTGATTTTGTTTTAGCTATCATAGCTTTTCGGTCTGCTCTGTTAGCTTCGCCCGCATGATCCGATAAACTAGATAACAGCTCTTCTGCTACTTTTTTAGCATCTCCAACAATTCCAACTGTTACATCTTTTGTTAATCCAATACGATCAGCATTAATATCAACTTGGATAATTTTTGCATCTTTTGGCCAGTAGTCAATTCCATATCCTGGTAGTGTTGAAAATGGATTTAACCTTGTTCCAAGAGCTAAGACAACATCAGCTTTAGATATCAACTCCATACCCGCTTTTGAACCGTTATATCCTAGTGGGCCAGCAAATAAGGGATGGCTTCCAGGAAACGCATCATTGTGTTGATACCCACAGCAAACTGGCGCATCTAATCTTTCCGCAAGTGCAGCAGAAGCTGGAATACCAGTAGAAAGCACAACACCAGCACCATTTAATATAACAGGGAATTTTGCCTCTGAAAGAAGATCAGCTGCATGTTGCAAAGCGTCTTTTCCACCTGATGGTCGCTCAAACTCAACAATCTTAGGTAATTCAATATCTATAACCTGAGTCCAAAAATCACGAGGTATATTTATTTGTGCCGGCCCTGACGCTCGTTTTGCTTGTAAAATAACACGATTTAATGTCTCAGCAATGCGTGACGGATCACGAACTTCTTCTTGATATGCAACACAGTCAGCAAATAAATTCATTTGCTCCATCTCTTGGAACCCACCTTGGCCTATAGTTTTGTTCGCAGCTTGAGGAGTAACCAATAATAACGGTGTGTGGTTCCAATAAGCAGTTTTCACTGGTGTTACAAAATTTGTTATACCAGGGCCATTTTGTGCAACCATCATAGACATCTTGCCTGATGCACGCGTGTAACCATCAGCCATCATTCCAGCATTACATTCATGAGCTGCATCCCAGAAATTAATGCCTGCTGCTGGGAATAGATCTGAAATTGGCATCATTGCTGATCCAATAATGCCAAATGCATGTTCAATTCCGTGCATTTGTAATACTTTTACAAATGCTTCTTCTGTTGTCATTTTCATGTTTGATATCCTTTAAAGAACAGCACGATGGCTGAAATGATTATTCTTATGAGCTTATATTATTTCATTAAGGATAATTGCAAACACTTTCAGTCGAATTTGCATACTTTTGCGACAGAGTCGTAAAAGTACCATATAAAATATAAATATTTGCAAAGTTTTGATATGTCTAAATTAAATTCATATATAAAAATCTATATAAATCAATATTCTATAAAAAAGCCTTAATTAGAAATTATTTTTTTTGAAGCTTATAAATTTGCCTCAATAAGGGTTGAGTAGCCACATGAAGGTCAGATATTAATCCATCACCCTCAATAACTTTACCTATATCAACTGCAGCAACTTTTCCTAATTCAACCCCCCATTGATCAAAGGAGTTTATTCCCCAAATAACTCCTTGTACAAATACTTTATGTTCATAGAGAGCTATAAGTCTTCCTAAAGAGAATGGATTCATTTTCTCATATATAATTGAAGTACTTGGTCTATTTCCTTTAAAAGATCTATGAGGAGATAATTTTAGTGCATCAGAGTAATTAAAGCCTTGTTCAAGCATTTCATTTATAACAGTATCTTTAGACTTTCCAAAAGCTAAAGCTTCAGATTGTGCTAGAAAATTAGATATTAATTTCTCATGATGCCCTAATAAATTATGATTGGCTTTTGCAGAAATTATAAAATCAACTGGGACTATATCTGTTCCTTGATGAAGCAATTGAAAAAATGAATGTTGTGCATTTGTGCCAGATTCACCCCAAATAACAGGTGCAGTTTGCATATCAACTAGGTTACCATCACTTGTAGTAGACTTACCATTACTTTCCATATCCATTTGCTGGACATAAGCTGGAAAGCGATTTAGTCTTTGATCATATGGCATTATAGCCAATGTTGTTGCGTTCATTATATTTCTTCGCCAAATACCAATTAGAGCTAATAATATTGGTAAATTCTTATTTAGCGGTGCTTCTTTAAAATGAATATCCATATCTCTAAAGCCAGCTAAAAGATCTCGGAAATTTCGTGCGCCTATTGCCAATGCTATAGGCAGTCCAATTGCAGCGCACATAGAATATCTGCCACCGACCCAGTCCCAAAAACCAAAAACATAATCATCTTTAATGCCAAATTCTTTTGTAGCATATAAGTTTGTCGACAAAGCAACCATATTCAGAGAAAGCTCATCCTGACTTAAAGAGCTTAACAGCCATTGTTTAGCAGAATCTGCATTTGTCATTGTTTCAATTGTTGTAAATGTTTTTGAAGCAATAAGAATTAATGTCCGTGCTGGATCTAGCATAGCTGTTGTATCATGGAAGTCATTTCCATCAATATTAGCAATAAAATGTAAATTAGGACCATTATTTGAAAATGCTTTCAATGCATTAACAGACATGACTGGTCCTAAGTCAGATCCACCAATCCCAATATTTATGACATCAGTAAAAGTTTCACCTCGAGCATTTCTAATGTTTCCAGATCGTATATTATCCGCAAAATCTAAGAAACTGTCCAAAACGTCATGTACAATAGTTGATGTTAATATCCCATCAATAGAGTAGTTATCTTCTGCATTTGCCCTCAAAGCAACATGCATAACAGCTCGGTTTTCAGTATTGTTAATATGTTCACCGCTAAACATTGCTGTTCTTGCTTTTTCAATATCAGACGATTTTGCTAATTCTATAAGATTTTTTAGGATATCTTCATCAATACGTTCTTTTGAAAAATCTAAAGTTAAATCATCTTTAGAAAATGAAAACTTTTCAAACCTATTTGGGCTTTCAGTAAACATATCTTTTAAATGTTTTTCTTTTATTCTGTCCCAGTTCTTAAAAAGATTACCCCATTGAAAATTTTTGTCATTATTCATGATAAAACCTTGACTGATTCACTTGCTAATTGTTCAATTAAATCCCAATCTTTCTTAAGAATAGCTTCATTTGGTGCAACCCAAGATCCACCAACACATTTAACATTTGAGCAAGCTAAATAATCTTTTGCATTTAACAATGAGACACCACCAGTTGGGCAAAATGTAATCTGAGGTAATGGAGAAGACAGCGACTTTAAGAACGTTGCGCCACCAGCAGCTTCTGCTGGAAAAAACTTTTGAACAGTGTATCCTTTTTCTAATAATCGCATCGCTTCACTCGCAGAAGATGAACCGGCCAAAAGAGGTAAGCCAGCATCTTGGCATGCATCAATTAATTGATCTGTAGCACCAGGGGAAACACCAAAAGTTGCACCAGCATTGACTGCATTAACAACATCATTAGGTGTAATTAATGTTCCTGCACCAACAATTCCACCTTTAATTTTTGCCATTTCTGCAATTGCTTCTAATGCATATGGCGTTCTTAATGTAACTTCTAAAACAGGCAATCCACCAGCAACTAAAGCTTCACCCAAACTTCTTACATTATCAATTTCATTTATTATTAAGACAGGTATGACAGGTGCAATCATACATATTTCTAAATTTTTATCACTCGTTTCTTTAGCAGATATTTTAGGCATATTACTTTCTTTCTAAAAGTTAAATACAGAAGCACCTGACTTAGCTGGGCCTGAATTTTTACGGAATATATCGAAAAGTTCTCGACCTACACCAAAATCATTATCAGATAAATCAGGATGTGTAACTTTTCGATCAAATATCTTTTCATTATCAACACTTATAATCCCCTCAACTGCATCAACAGTTATAATATCGCCATCTTTAAGATATGAGATTGGCCCACCATCTAAAGCCTCAGGTGACATGTGAATAGCTGCAGGAACTTTTCCTGATGCACCAGACATTCTACCATCAGTGATTAATGCAACTTTTAATCCACGGTTCTGAAGTACAGACAAACTTGGGGTTAAATTGTGTAATTCAGGCATCCCATTAGCACGCGGCCCTTGATAACGCACAGCAATTATAACATCATTTGTAAATTCACCGTTTCGAAATGCATCAATGACAGATTTTTGGTTATTGAAAACTCTAACTGGTGCTGTAATTTTGCGCCTTTCTTCAGCAACAGCTGAAATTTTCATAACAGCACTTCCCAAATTACCATTTAAGTCTGCCAAACCACCACTATTTTGAAATGGTTTTGAAATATTGGATATGATTTTTGAATTAAGACTATTAGTTACACCAGAATACCAATCTAATTTTCCATCTATAAGTTTTGGATCTTTAGTATATTTTTCTAAACCTTTTCCCATTATAGTCTGTGTATCATTGTGTAAAAGGTTTGCACTTAATAACTCTGATATAACAAGTCCTAGACCTCCTGCAGCATGGAAGTGGTTAACATCAGCTAATCCATTTGGATAAACTCTTGCCAAGAGGGGTATAACTTTTGATATTTCTGCAAAATCTGACCAATCTAAAAGTACGCCTGAAGCACGTGCCATTGCAATCAGATGTATCAAGAGATTTGTTGAACCACCTGTTGCCATCAACCCAATAATTCCATTTACATAAGCTTTTTCATCTAAGATATTAAAAACAGGTATATAATTTGAACTCAAATCAGAAATTGAAAGTGCATGGCTTGTTCCAAATTCTGTTAAAGCATTGCGAAGAGGTGTATCTGGATTAACAAAACTTGATCCTGGTAAATGAAGCCCCATAAATTCCATGAGCATTTGATTTGTGTTTGCAGTTCCATAAAATGTACACGTACCTGGACCATGATAACTCGCCATTTCAGATGCCATTAGATCTGATCTATCAGCTTTTCCTTCTGCAAAATCTTGGCGTATTTTAGCTTTCTCGTCATTACTTTGCCCTGTAGGCATTGGTCCTGCTGGCAAGAAAATAGCTGGCAAGTGACCAAAAGTAGCTGCCGAAATTACCATTCCTGGTACAATTTTATCACAAACACCAAGATATATAGTAGTATCAAAAACATTATGAGATAAACCAATTGCAGCTGACATTGCTATTGCGTCTCTACTAAATAATGACAACTCCATGCCAGTTTGACCTTGGGTAATTCCATCACACATTGATGGAACCCCTGCAGCAACTTGTGCTGTACCGCCAGATAATCTAGCCACTTTCTTTATGATATCGGGATACTTTTGAAATGGCTGATGAGCAGAAAGCATATCGTTATAGGCATTAATAATACCAATATTGCCTCCAATACCTTCAATCAACCTTTCTTGATCTTCTACGACTGGCGCATAAGCATGAGCTTGATTGCCGCAAGTAAGGTGTGCTCGCTTGGGACCATCTTTCCTGGCAGCATTCATTCTATTAATGTAAGATTCTCGCGAAACTTCAGATCTTTTTTGGATCTTATCAGTCACATTCTGTATAATTGGATTGAGTTTCATTTAATATCCTACAATGCTTACTTTATAATTATTCCCAATTGCGACCATCACGAGATAACAATTCTTCAGCTTGATTAGGGCCATTACTTCCAACCTCGTAATCGTATGGTAATTTTTTTGACAGATCCCAATCATTCATGATGTTATCAATCCAGCTCCATGCAGCCTCTAGTTCATCACCTCGCATAAATAGCGTTTGATCTCCACGACATGTATCCATTATTAATCTTTCATACGCTTCGATAGCCTCAACTTGACCCGCTAATTCAGCAAATGTCATATCAAGAGGTGCATTAACCAAGCGCATGCCTCCTGGACCTGGTTCTTTTACGCCCATATGTAGAGTAATGCCTTCTTCAGGCTGAAGTCTTATAACTAACTTATTTTTATAGTCTCTTCCTAGATCAGGAAAAATAGAATGTGCTAAAGGTTTAAATTCAATAACAATTTCTGAAACTTTTTTGGACATTGCTTTACCTGTTCTTAAATAGAATGGAACACCAGCCCATCTCCAATTAGAAATATGAGCTTTTAAAGCAACAAAACTTTCTGTTTTACTATCCTTGTTATTTACATGATTTCTAAAAGATTTTTCACCATTTATATACTGTCCTCTAACAGTATCTTTTATATCCACTGGTTGAATAGACCTAATAATCTTTAGTTTTTCATTACGGATATCATCAGCATTAAAATGTGCAGGTGGTTCCATAGCGATTAAGCATAATAATTGCATCAAATGATTTTGGACCATATCGCGCATAGCGCCAACATCATCATAATACTCCCCTCGCCCATCAACATCGCCAGTTTCAGCAACTGTAATTTGTACATGATCTATATAATTGTTGTTCCATAGTGGCTCTAATAGTACATTTGCAAAACGAAGAGCCATTAAATTTTGAACTGTTTCTTTTCCAAGATAGTGATCAATTCTAAATATTTGATTTTCGTCAAAAACACTCCGTAATGTTTTATTAAGCATTCTCGCTGATGATAGATTTGTTCCTAATGGTTTTTCTACAACCACTCGTGTCTTTTTTGTAATTAAATCAAAGTTTTTTAACTTCTGTGAACAGCTCTCTATTAATGATGGGCTAATAGATAAATAAAATGTTCTAATATCGTGTGAATTAATTTCAAAGAATTTACTTAAGTCTAACCAACCTTTATCAGATTTTAAATCAGTACTGGTAAAAAATACCATTTTACAAAAAGCAATTAAGTCTTTTTTTTCATATACATCAGGTGGTACAAATTCATTAATAAATCCAGAAATCAAAGTGCTAAATTGTTCATTTGATAATTGTTGTCGTGAAACACCTATAATTCGTGATACGGGAGGTATCTGTCCAGCAATAAACCTTCTAAATAATGCTGGTATAATTTTTCTTTTGGCTAGATCACCAGTTGCACCAAAAATCACTAAATCAAATGGCTTAACTGGAATAGTTTTTGAAACCATAATTTAATCCCTTTATAAACCAGCCATTACTCTTGCTGTATCAATCATTCTATTAGAAAAGCCCCACTCGTTATCATACCAAGAAACTACTCTTATTAACCCACCCTCTGTAACTGTAGTCTGTGGTTGCGCATAATTACTTGAAGTCGTTGTATGATTATAATCTATAGAGACTTTTGCTTCAGTTTCAAAGCTAAGAATGCCCTTCATTCTTCCCTCTGAAGCTAATTTTAAAGCTTCATTAATTTCATCAATTGTCACATCCCTTTCAGGCAAATATGTCAAATCCACAAGAGATACGTTTGGAGTTGGAACGCGTATTGCACTTCCTTCTAATTTTCCAGAAAGCTCAGGTAAAACAAGAGAAATAGCACGTGCAGCACCCGTTGATGTTGGTATCATTGATAATGAAGCCGCTCTTGCTCGATATAAATCTTTATGATCTCCATCATGCAAAGCCTGATCGCCTGTATATGCATGAATTGTCGTCATATATCCAGATCTAATACCAGCTAAATCATTTAAAACTTTAGCAATTGGTGCTAAACAATTAGTTGTGCATGAACCATTTGAAACTATTAAATCATTTGAAGTTAATAGTTCATCATTTACACCAAATACAATTGTTTTATCAACATCTGTTCCAGGCGCTGATATTAGTACTTTTTTTGCACCAGCAGAAATTAATTTTTTTGCATCTGCTTTTTTTGTGAAAAACCCTGTACACTCCATCGCAACGTCTATGTCGTCCCATGGTAAATTTTCAGGCTCTCTAATTGCAGTTATACGAATGAACTTATTATTTACTTTTATACCACCATCTACTGGTTCAACTGAGCCATTGAACCTACCATGAACTGAATCATATTTTAGCAAATGAACTATTGTATTTAATTCAGTTAAATCATTAATGGCTACAATTTCCATATCATTATGATTATATTCAAAAATAGATCGCAATACTGATCTACCTATTCTTCCAAAACCATTTATTGCAACTTTTAAAGTCATAAAAAATTCCTCAACAATTAATTCACTTTATCACCGTTAGCGCTAACGGAAATATACATTTTAGTCAATCTTTAAATATATTAATTCTTACGTGACTTCTCTTCTCTATAGGTTAAAAGTATAATCATGAGCTCAAATTTAACATTAAAAGATGTAGCACTTGCTGCTGGTGTAAGTGAAATGACTGCTTCACGAGCACTTAGGAATGCAAGTGATGTATCTAATACAACTAGACAAAAAGTAATGGATACAGCCGCAGCACTGGGCTATGTGCCAAATAGAATTGCTGGTAGCCTTGCATCAAAAAAAGTTAATTTGGTTGGAGTTGTTATACCATCAGTAAAAAGTTACGTCTTTTCAGAAGTTTTAGATGGAATTTCTGCGTCATTAAACCCTTCAAAATTACGTCCAGTATTTGGATTAACTGATTACAGTCTAGACACTGAAGCTGATGTTATAGGCGAAATGTTAGAGTGGCGCCCAAGCGGACTAATCGTAGCTGGATTAGAACATTCAGAAAAAGCTAAAAAGATACTACAAAATACAAATACTCCAATAATAGAGATAATGGATACTGATGGTGATATTATAGATTCATGCGTGGGCATTTCCCATTATACAGCAGGATATGAGATGGCTTTAGCCATTATCAAAAAAGGACACCGCAATATTGGTTTTTTAGGTACTAAAATGTCATTAGATTTTCGTGCATCAAAAAGATTTAATGGTTTTGTAGATGGTTTAAATACGCAAGGTATAAAATTAATTGATCAAGAAAACTATACTTCTGGCTCAACTGTGGAAAAAGGGAAAAACTCCACAAAAGAAATGTTAAGCAGAAATCAAGGACTAGAATGTATTTATTGCTCAACCGATGTAATTGCCATGGGTGCTGTAATGCATTGTATTTCAGCAGGAATATCAATTCCTAATGAGTTAGCAATTGCAGGGTTCAATAATCTTAGCATGACATCAGGCTTACCCATTAAGTTAGCTACAACAGATTCACTAAGATTTGATATAGGCAAAAAAGCAGCAGATTTGATACTTAATCGTAACTTGCCTGGAGCGTCCGAAGCTAAAAACGTAATAGAACTTAAAACTAAAGTTAATATTGGAACTAGTATTTAAACTTCATTTAAAAATGGTGGATTTGCACCCTTTCGAGAAACCGTAATAGACGCAACCTTTACTCCATAATTAAGAGCTTTAGTCATCTGTTCAGGATTTAAATTATTTATTTTTTCTTTTGATAACAAATCTAGCTGACTTAATTTCGCTAAAAATCCAGCATTAAATGTATCTCCAGCACCTACAGTATCAATTATATCGACACTTTCTGCAGGAACTTTAATTTCATATTCATTTTCAACAAATGCACTTGCTCCTTCTGCACCTTTTGTGACAATAATTATTTTAGCTCCTAATTTAATAAGCTGATTAACTTTAGATTTGATATCTATATCTAGAGGAATTATCCAATTTAAGTCTTCATCTGAGACTTTTAATATATCACAAGAAGATATCATTTTTTCTAATCTATAACGATACGAGGCCTCATCAATTACAAACCCTTTTCTTATATTAGGATCTAAAAATGTAATCTTTTTGTTTACTTCTTGGTGGAATAATTTTTCATAAGCATTTGCGGCTGGCTCAACACATAAGCTTATACCGCCAAAATATAAAGTAGATATGGATTCTGGTATATCTAAAATATCAGAAATATTTACACTTCTACCTGCTGAATTTTCATCATAAAATGTATAATTTGCATGACCATTTTTAAGTGAAACAAATGCTAATGTTGTTGGATTATCTTTTCTTATAAGATATTCAGTATTAACGTTTGAATTTGACAACTCATTTACTAGTTTTTGGCCCAAAAAGTCAGATGAAACACCTGATATGAGTCCTACTGGAACGTTCAACCGACCTAGAGCAATGCTGGTATTAAATATAGCTCCACCAGCTAGAGGAGTAAATGATACTTCATTAGAAGTATTTTCTATTGGAATCATATCAATTAGAGACTCACCACAACAAAGTATCATTTAAACCTCCTAAAACTGAATTCCTAAGGCACTTTTACCAGTTTCATTATCAAAATAATGAGCCAATTCTTTGCTAACAGTAAAATGCAAAAAATCACCTTTTTTCTCCTTTGGCGAATTGTTCGACTTTACAATAAACTCCATACCATTTTCAGAAGTAAGATGAATAAGAGCATATTCGCCAAGATTTTCAACCAAATCTAACTTACCTGATATCATAGCATCTTCGATATTGCATTGTTCAAAATGCTCAGGCCTAATTCCAAGGTCTAGATTATGTTTTTTTAGGTTTGGTAATTTTTTCTTAGCATTTTTGGAAATTTCAGAATTAGAAAAAATATTCATTTTTGGACTACCAATAAATTGGGCAACAAAGGCATTATTTGGTCTCTCATACAAATCAATCGGCGTACCAACTTGTTCAATATATCCATCTTTTAGAACAACAATTTTATCAGCAAGTGTCATTGCTTCAACTTGATCATGGGTAACATATATCATTGTGGCACCTAGTCGTTCATGTAATCTAGCTATTTCCAAACGCGTCTGGACTCTAAGCGCAGCATCAAGATTTGATAGCGGTTCGTCAAATAAAAAGACTTCTGGATCGCGAACTATAGCTCGACCAATAGCCACGCGTTGACGTTGTCCACCAGATAAATTTTTTGGGCTTCTATCCAGATAATCTGTAATTTGTAAAATTTCCGCTGCTTCTTTTACACGCATATCTATTTCTTTTGGATCTGTTTTGGCTTGTTTTAATCCAAACGACATATTTTGATATACAGTCATATGAGGATATAAAGCATAAGTTTGGAAAACCATCGACACACCACGCTTCGAAGCAGCTATATCATTTACTATTCTATCTCCAATTTGAGCTGTTCCACTGCTTATATCTTCTAAGCCCGCAATCATTCTTAATAATGTGGATTTACCACATCCTGAAGGGCCTACAAAAACTACAAATTCTCCATCATCAATATCTAAATCAACACCATGTATTACTTCTAGAGATTCATATTTTTTTCGCAAACCACGAAGTGTTAAACTGGCCATTTCTTCTCCATTTCAATAATTTCTTTACGCAGATTTTGAATAAAATCTGGATAATTAGTTGGTATGTCACCCCATAATTGGCGACATGTAATAAAATCATCTGTTCCTATAATAGATTTTAAATATTCCCAATTAGGTTCTACATATTTAAAATCAATATTTCCTGCTGCGACATGTAAACAAAACTGATGCCAGCTTGCTATACTCTTCAAAGCAAAATTTGGTATAATTCCTTGTTCAAAACATCCTTCTAATGTTGGTCTTATAAATATTGGAAATTTTGCCATACCATCTGAACATATTCGCGATACAGTATCACCAATAGCTTCATTGCAAAATCGTTGCTCTATCTTTTCCAAATATTCATCCTTGGAAAAAGGTAGGTCTAATTTCAGAGCTGGTAATACTTCATTTATTTCAAAAGACCTAAAATGTTCCAGCAAATGAGGAATTCTCATAGCAGCATCAAATGTTGGAATTTTTTCTAGTGCAGCTAGATATGTTAATGCTGTATGACCACCATTAAGTACTCTAATTTTTGTTTCTTCGTAAGGATCTATGTCACCAGTTAATGTCACTCCAACATTTTCTAATTTAGGCATTATACCTTTTGAAATATCTTGAAGAACCCATTGAGAAAAATCTTCTGCCATAATAGGAGAATACACTTCACTTCCCAATAATTCTGACAATTCTTGCTGCAATTTGTTTGATGTTTGTGGAGTAATTCGATCAACCATTGAACATGGGAAAAAAACATTTTTATTAACCCAGCTTATTAACTCCTGATCATTACAAGCACTCAGATATGTAATTAAATTATCTTTAAGCATTAATCCATTTTGTCGGATATTATCACAGCAAGCTATTGTTATAGGTGCGCCACCTGAGATAGCACGCTTGTTTAATGAATTTCTCAAGTATCCATAAACTGTTTTGAGATTTGAATTATTTATCTCATCAAAAATAATTGAGTCATTTAGATCTAGCTTTCCATTTGCATCTGTATAATACCCACTCTCAGTAACTGTAATTGTCACTAAGTGTACTGTTTCTAATGCTAATAAATCTTGTGAAATATCTTGATCTTTAATCCAGTCATAAAAATCAATGTGAGAACGTACTAATCGTAAAGAATCATGCCCATTAGAAGAATAAGATTTTATTAAATAACCATTGTTCGTTTTTATTTCCTTGGCTGTATTTTCAAAATGTTTTGATTCACTTTCTCGAAGATTAACAGCTGCTATACCCCAACGAAAATCGTTAGTTACTGACATGTAATCATCAATATAAACCGCCTGATGAGCCCTATGAAATGCTCCAAAACCTAAGTGAACAACGCCTATTGTACAAGAAGTATTATCATAACTTGTTGCATGAATATGTGGCAAGGAAATATTATTCATAGAACTGGGCCCATCTTATCTGAAAGTTGTTTTCGAGCAGTTTCCCTGTAAACAGATGGGGTCATACCTTTAATTTTTAGGAAATGTCGATTAAAATTTGCTACATTTTTAAAACCTACATCAAAACATATTGATGTTACTTGATCATCAGATGCGTAAAGCATACCGCATGCTTGACCAATTCTTACACGGTTTACAAAATCAACAAAACTGTGTCCAGTAACAGACGAAAAATTTCTTCCAAAAGTTGTTAAAGACATTGCCGCCATTTCAGCAGCATCAACCGAATTTAATTCATCATCAAAGTTTTCTAAAATATGATCAATTATATTGCCAATGCGCGCATATTTACTGTTACCGTCAGCATTTACTAATTTAGTTTCTGATAATGTAACTTTTTCAGCATGTTCATTAAGGCGTACTAAAAATCTAATAAATGCTAAGATACGTTCAGGACCAATATTATCTCTTATTGCTTCCATGTGGCCACGAGCAAATGTTGCATTGAATCCTTCAAATAATATCCCTGATGCAGCAAGGTCTAGCATTTTACGAATACCTCCGAATTCCGGAAATCCTTCAGCCAACTTTTCAAAGCTCTTTTGGCTAAATTGAACCAACATATCACGTATTTCTATTTTTTCTGTAGAAACACTATCTGTAACCCAATTATGTGGAAGGTTTGGTCCAGTTAAGAACAGACTTCCAGGCTCAAAAGTACCTATAAAATTTCCAACAAACGCCTTTCCTCTAGTTTCAACTATTAGATGCAATTCATACTCTTCATGTGCATGCCATCTGCATAAATCTGTCGGCCATCCATGCTCAAGATATCGAATTGATCTATTAGATCGGTCAACTACTTCAAATTGTGGGTGCATAATTGACATCAGATCACCTCAAAACATTTCCACCATCCACACAGATAGTCTGTGCGGTGATATACTCTGATTGATTGCTAGCAAGAAATACCGCAACTCGTGCTACATCTTTAGGATCGCCCATGTAACCTAAAGGAACTGCATTTGCTACTTCACGTTTTTTTTGACCAATTTCTTTATTTTCAAATTTAGCAAAAAGGCTATCAACTTGTTCCCACATTGGTGTATCAATTACTCCAGGACTAATTGCATTAACTCTTATTTCATATGGGGCTAAAGCAAGAGCTGCAGATTGAGTATAACTAATGACAGCAGCTTTTGTAGCACAATAATGTGCTACTAAAGCTTCTCCACGGTGACCTGCCTGGCTTGCTACATTTATAATAGATCCAAGCTTTTTCTCTGCAATCATAGATTTTGATGCAGCTTGCATAATTGCATAAAAAGCACGTACATTTATTCCAAAAAGACGGTCAAAAGAAACAAGGCTTGCATCTATAACAGATCCCATATCAAAAATTGCTGCGTTATTAAATAAAACATCTGGTTTAATCTCAGCTATCCAATCTAAACACGAAGATAATTTTTTCTCATCCAATAAATCAAATTCTTTATACACTGCAGACCCAGAAAAACTCTTTTGTTTGTCAGTTGCATAAACAACTGCCCCCAATTTCTTAAAATGTTCAATTGTACTAAGACCAATACCTCCAGCAGCGCCAGTGACCAAGCACACTTTTCCAGTTAAATCAGTAGATGCTGGAATCAACATTATTTAACAGCTCCAAAGGTCAGACCCTGAACTAATTGCTTTTGGCAAAACCATCCTAAAATAATTATTGGTCCTACTGCTGCAGTAGAAACTGCGGATAATCGTCCAAAAAACAACCCTTCAGGAGCCCTATTTCCTTCAATTAATTTAGAAAGTGTAGCAGCATCAATAGTTGTTAAGCGGACTGTCCAGTATGCTTCATTCCAACAAAAAATAAAACATAACAATGCAGTAGAAGCAACACCTCCCCAAGCAAGTGGAATTAAAATATCTTTAATTTCACCCCAGGTATTCACACCATCCATTTTTCCGGCTTCAATAATTTCTTTTGGTATTTCTTTGAAATAAGTAAACAACATCCAGATAACTATTGGTAAATTAATTAAACATAAAACTATTATGACCAAAAAATGTGTATCAAAGATATTAAGAAAATTCTTTGTTAAAAAAGTCATAGGATAAAGTACGGCTGCTGCAGGCAACATTTTAGTTGAAAGCATCCAAACAAGAACATCTTTTGTTCTGCGAGTAGGATTAAATGCCATCGAATATGCAGCTGGAACACCTACGAATAAAGCCAGAGATGTTGCAAATGTGGACGTAATAATTGAATTAGCAGCAAAGCGCCAATAATCATAATTTTCTGTCATATTTAAATAGTTATCTAAAGTCGGTTTAAAAAATATTAAAAACTCAGGCTTAACTGCATCAGCATCAGTCTTAAAACTTGTAAAAATCATCCAAAAAATTGGAAAGAAAAATAATAAAGCTACTATCCATGCAATTATTGGACGGTAAACTCTTCCAAAATTAGACTTTTCAGTTACAATAGACATCTAAAAAATTCCTTAATTAACTAAATTTTTACCAACCATACGCAATAAAAAAATTGCTATGATGTTGGCCAATATAACTGCAAAAATACCAGTTGCACTTGCTGCGCCAATATTATTATTGGCGAACTCACCAATTAAATATGGTAAGTTTTTATTTCCGTTGCCCCTGCTCACGATTTCAATTTCAGCATACAATGACAAATGGAAAATTGACTGTATCATTACAACTATCGCAATTGGCCTCGCTAGATGAGGTAATGTCATGTATCTAAATTGTGCCCAAGAAGTTGCACCATCTAGTATAGCTGCTTCTTTTTGCTGTTGATCTTCAGACTGTAAAGAAGTCATAAATATTAATACTGCAAAAGGAGTCCATTGCCATGTTACCATAATTATAACGGCATACGCAGATGTTTGTGTTGCTCTAAATGACAAAGGAGTTAATTCTGGCGACAATGAAAAAAAGCTACCTATTATTGGAAGATTTTTGAGATCTTTTATTAAGTTATTTATTGCTTCAACAGTAATTCCATTAAGACCAAGCACAGGATCAAGTATCATATTAATCCATAAAACACCACTTACGGCAGGCATCACAAAGAAAGGTGATATTAAAAGAACTCGAACAATTCCTCTACCCGGAAAAGTTTTATTAATTAAAACTGCAATTGATAGACCTAATATAACTGTAAAAAATAATATGCCGCCTACAATGAAAACACTGTTTTGAACAGCAAACCAGAAGTCTTTAGCATCTAATACATAATTATAATTTCCAAAACCACGCCAATTACTTAAACTTGGCGATGTCCATTCAGGTCTATTTAAACTATTTAATACATAACGAATAAATGAAAAATATAACGTCATTGATAGTGGAACAAGCATCCAAACTAAAAGTAACAATACTGCAGGAGCTTGGAGTAAGCGCGGTAGAGTTCTGTTAGACATTATTCATTAATCCTTTTTAGATTTAATCATTAAATATTATATTTTTATCTGGATTTAAAATCATAAGTGACTTTAAAAATATAATATTTTAACGATATTTAGATATTCTTAAAAAGAAGGGCCCAGATTAATCTAGGCCCTTCAAAAAATTGACTTAGTTATTAGTAACCAGCTTCATTCATGATTGACACAGCAGCGGCTTGTGCAGCAGCTAATGCATCTTCTACTGACTTGGCACCAGATAAAGCAGCAGCCATTTCTTGTGCAACAGCTGATCCAACTTCTGGGAACTCAGGGATAGCAGCAAATTGAACTCCAACATATGGTTTTATATCTGTTGCTGCAGGTGCTGCAGATTCGATGGCTGCCATTTCAGCTGCAGCGAAGCCAGCAACTGCTTGGAATTCAGGATATGCATATGTAGATGCACGTGTACCTGTTGGAACTGATCCCCAACCGAAATCTGGGTGATTTGCTACAGCTTGGATATAAGCTTTTGAAGTTGCCCATTCGATGAATGCGTGTGCAGCTTCTGAGTTTGGTGAACCTGTTGGAACAGCCATTGCCCATGCCCACAACCAATTAGCACCTACTGGGTTACCAGCATTTGGTGATTGCGCATAAGCTACGCCATCAACTGTCAAGAAAGAGGCCGCAATAGTTGCGTCAATCCACATCCCACATTTGCCTTCGTTATATAAAGCCAAGATTTCGTTGAATGAGTTACCTTCAGAACCTGGAGGTCCATAGTTACCCAATAGGTCAACATAGAAATTGATTGCTTCATTCCATGCTGCTGAATCCAAAGTAGGCTTCATGTCAGCGTCAAACCAAGCACCACCAAAAGAATTAACTACAGTTGTGATGAACGCCATATTGTCACCCCAACCTGGCTTACCGCGTAAACATGCACCATATACACCGTTATCTGGATCATGCATTGCCATTGCAGCACCTTTAATATTTGCCCATGAATCGTTATCACGAACTGAAATACCTGCAGCATCAGTTAGGTCTTTTCTGTACATCACCATTGATGATTCACCATAGAATGGCGCTGCATACAATGTTCCATCATGCGATAAACCATTGCGCATTGCTGGCAACATATCATCAACATCATAGTCTGCGCCAAAATTTAATGGCTCAATCCAGCCTGCTGCACCCCAAATTGGCGCTTCCTGCATTCCGATATTGATTATGTCATACTGGCCGCCACCTGTTGCAGTATCTGAAGTTACCTGCTCACGTAGAACACCTTCTTCAAGAGAGACCCAATTTAAGTTTACACCTGTTTCAGCAGTATAAGCTTCAGCAACTTTCTGCATGTTAATCATGTGACCATTGTTCACAATCGCAATAGTCAGATCATCTGCCATTGCGAATGATGCACTAGTAACGCTTAGCGTTAATCCTAGTACAGTATTACGTAAAGATTTCATATTTTCCTCCCAGGGAATTTTGCATCAAAAAAAATCAGTTCAGAGAGAACTAAGTGAAATGAACTTAAGTTATAAATTACAAACACGCCTATACTGATACACCGAATATGTGTACTAATAATTCACTTTTATTCGTAATATATGAAATATTTATATCTATTCAAAACCTAAAAAAAATCAATTAACACCTTAAAGGGCTATTTTTAATAGATTTTTATAAAAATAAACTTATAAAATAGCAATTATTGTAATAAAATTACAAATTTTAAATTAAAAAAATATTTTAGATGTAATATGATTTTCGCACTAATTATCAAATTTATCGATTTGGCTATAATTAATGTAGAAATATATATTTTAAAATTGACAAAGAGTTATACAGACTTGAGAAAATTTTTACCAAATTCTTATGGAAAGTGTTGATATTGTTAAGTTGATTGCAACAGCCATTCAGCTTGTTGGTTATAAGTTAACGAGATTAAATATTGTACCCTGGAATATATTTGTATTCTCTATTGGAATAATATGGATTATCGTTGGTTACATGTGGAAAGATAAAGTAATTATAGTAGTACATGTTGGTGCTTTTGTTGCAATCTTTGCTAGATACTTAAGTTCTTAAAATAAAGATTTGGATAAAAGATTACATTCGATCAGTTGGCAACGCTGTAGTGTCTTTTATATCATCCATAACAAAACTTGCTGAAATATCTGATATAGAAATTTTACTAATTAAAGTTTGATAAAAATTATCATAATCTTTTACATCCCTAACACGTACTCGAAGTATATAATCTAAATCACCAGCCATCCGATGCGCTCCAATAATTTCTGGGAAACACTTTACCACTTTATCAAATTTTTCCGCCCAACTCGTGTCATGTGAATTCGTACGTATCATCACAAATGCTGATAAGCCTAAATTAATTGAGCTAGGCTCAACCAAAGCTACACGCGCTTTAATTATACCCGCCTCTTCCATCCGTCTAATCCTACGCCAACAAGCATTCCTAGAAAGATTAACAAATTCAGATATCTCATCCATACTATAAGATGAATCACTTTGAATAATATCTAAAATTTTTCGATCTATTTCGTCAGTATAATTTTCCATTGTGAGATAATATCCCATTATTTTTATAAATGAAAGGATTTTTGGGATAAATTTTACAAAAATTTAGGCTATGTATGATTAAATATTTTAGGAATAATAGACTATGAATGATAAACTAATAGAGTCAAAAAAACAAAAACAATCAAAAAATATTAAACTTTTAAGGTTTTTTACAGAACACCCAAGCAGTATTGGTGAAACATATTTTGAGCATTTTTTAGTAGCAATTAGTTTTTCTTTCAAATTATTAATTACTTCATTTGCTGCATTTATTCATGCTTTTTTACCATTTTTTTTCAAAACATTCGCAAGTAAACAAATAAAAGAAATGAACAAAAAATTAACTATAAGAAAATAATTTTGAATTTTTTTATATAAAAATTTAAGCTTTCTGAATAGCAACTATTTTACTGAACTGCTTTGCTTCACCACCCATGCCTAAAGCGTCTATCCATCGCTTATGCCTTTCTTCAATTAGATCTTCAAAAGATATATTTTTATCACCTATCTCTAGAGCACTATCTAATCTTAAAAAGTTTTTTGGATGATCTTGCTTGTTCGCACCTAAATCCCAAGAATAAAACTCAACATGACTTGTATCTTCGTTTATTTCGCCAACACAAAGTATGTTGTCTATATACTGAACTTTCATAGTATTATTCCCTAAATTTATGCTTTTTTGTTTATTTATGATTTTGTCAAATAAAAACAGCAATAATAGAAATATAGGTTTGTC
>Ga0209199_1000233_pt1 | contig 88254 bp, 73 predicted proteins | sample COGITO_mtgs_1105_7_FD_184805 | JGI IMG/M metagenome (GOLD analysis project Ga0209199, IMG submission 184805) | Pelagic marine microbial communities from North Sea - COGITO_mtgs_110523 (SPAdes) (version 2) | ecosystem: Environmental > Aquatic > Marine > Epipelagic ... | reverse complement strand
TTCGGTAGTATGCCAATCGGATTGCTGCACATTGCCATAACGTAAATCAGTGATCCCAGCGCTGCGCACTTTCACCAGGCGTGCAAACGGAACAGTGTATGCGTGAGCCCCTAAAATTAAATCAATCCAGTTACCGGCTTTTTCAAGAGCAGCTCCATGGTGTGGAGTCCCTAAAAACACTAATTTGTTGAGTCGTTCGGGCCACTTATGGCCACTACTTTGTGCCACATGAAAAGCACTGCGGGATACCAATCCCCCCATACTGTGGGCTAATATATTGATGTCTAACTTTTTATCTGTTAACTGCACCAAAGATTCCAACAAAGCGGCAAACTGTTTGCCGTTGTCAGAAATATGCCGCCCAGAATTATAATGCAAGTAGATGGCTGCCATACCCGACTCTTTTGCCAACTCCGCGCCATGATCATGACCCTCTCGGCACCACTGTATGTCGTTCATACACAAACCATGAGCCATGATCAGCAGTGTGCCATTACTTTGATTGATGATCTCTATGAGTTGTTCATCAGTGAGGATTTGGCCATTTCTTCGAAAATGCATAGGAATAGCTAAAGGATTATCACGCACAAACAGATAATCTCCTAACACACCGTTTAATGCCGCAAGTAGAGTCTGTGCCGAGGCAGAATAAGGCTCAGAGGCTAAGGTTTTGTTTATAGCCCCAAGAGGTACATCAATATTCTTACCTACCCATTGCGTCACATTGCGGATATTGCGATACACCAATCCGCTTATGCCTGAAAGCTGTTCCTCTTCAGATTTTTTATGTAACCCTGAAAGTGGACTTATGCGGCTATGCAATGATTCAACTATGTCAGTGACAGCTAATACTGCATCAATAGTTAAACGACCCACGCCATGAATTTTGGAATTAGCAGATTGCTGAGCACTTTTGTGGCTTTTATCTTGGGTATTATCGTTCATAGATATCAATTTAAATATTCAATAATAGGATGTTATAATAACATGTTCTGTTGAACCGCAGTCGAACACTTTTAAAGACAAGTGGACTCCCCGCCAACAGAAGATATGGCTCATTGAACCCGTTACTTACATCCGCAAAACCGCAAAACCGCACATCCGCGCATACAGCATAGAGGTTAATTTGTGTGGCTGTAATCATGAGCTGTTAATCTTTAATGTCAGAATAGGCATTAAATAAGTATGCTCTAAGCCGCAACACAACTTTATTAAAATAGGCTTTCAGTGATGATGTGCCGGTTGGCAAACCATCATAAAAAAACAAGTATTGTCGTTATGATTAAATATTGGCACCAAGCCAGACCTTTTCACGCTCTATGTCTTGCATTAGCGCTTTGACAGCGCTGATATTACAATTACTTTTCTCACACTGGTTTTCGATATATTTCAATGTTTCAGAATGAGCGTTAGCCAATGCCCAAAGATGAATGGCACGATTACCGGTGCGGCAAAAAGCATGTACCTTGTCATCGCCAGTGGCTAATTGTTTAAAAAATGCAGCTATATCTTCCTGTGAATAACTGTTTGCTTTTACCGGTATGTGCACATATTCGATACCATGGGAGCGCACCTTAATAGCCAGCTGTTCTGCGTTTTCTTGCCCTGGCTCTTCATCATCCAGTCTAACATTGACAATTTTGGTGACACCTTGCGCTTTGAGCGCTTCTAATGCCTCATCATCTATGGGACCGGATATAGAAAAATTACTTGATACTTTTTTCATACTTAATGCCTGTTTAGAAAATGTCGTAAATTGTTGTGCCAAATATATATATGCCCAGTACAACTAACACTATGGCAAAAAGCTTTCTTACCTGTTGTTGCGGAATTTTATCAGCGATGCGCACGCCTAACATTGAGCCTAAAATCCCCATAAACACGATCACCAAAACGGTTTTCCAATTCATCGTCAAAGCAAATTGTTGAAGCACATTTTGGTATTTGAGATAACCCATAAAGGATTGCATCATAATGATGACTAAACTGCTGCCAATAGCTTGTTGAAAGGCTAATTTCCCAAGTAAAAACAAAGCAGGTACAATCAAAAATCCGCCACCCACCCCAACAAAACCAGCGATACCACCCACTAAGATACCAGCACTGATAACAAACAGATTACGCGACGCCGCCACCTCGCTGCTAGTTGACGTTACCGGCGTAAACATTGAACGACTGGCAATTAGCATAACAATTGAAAAGGTCAGTAACTGAAATTCACCAGAAACAAACTGTGATGTCCACGCCCCAAAGTATGTACCGAACATACTGGGCAAACCAAATAGCAAAACAAATTTCCAACTGACTAATCCGCGTTTGATATAAGAGATACTGCCAAAGGCAGATATACAGCCTACGATAAAAAGTGATTCCGCAATGGCAAGTTTGGCAGGTTCGTCTGCAACATAAATGAGCAGCGGTACGGTAATAATTGAACCACCCGAGCCTAGCAAACCTAAACTCAAACCTATCAAAACAGCGCCTAGTACAATAAAAACATTCAATTCAGAGACTCTACATTATGTTTAAAGGGATTTTTAAATAGACATGGCCATTCGACTCTTTTGGTGGCATTGCTCCTGCCCTGATATTAACCTGGATCGCAGGTAGCAACAAACGCGGTACACTCAAGGTAGCATCTCTGGTATTTCGCATATCGACAAACTCATTTACTGACACACCAGCTTTAACATGCACGTTGTTACGTTGTTGTTCAAGCACTGATGTTTCCCATGCAAACACATCCCTATCTGGGGCTTTATAGTCATGCCCAACAAACATTTTTGTTGAGCTGGGGAGTGACAGAATTCTTTGAATCGAATGATAGAGTATCGTTGCACTGCCAAGGGGGAAATCAGTTCTCGGGGTGCCATAATCTGGCATAAACAAAGTATCACCCACAAAAACATTATCTTCGATTAGGTAGGATACACACGCAGGAGTATGCCCTGGTGTATGCAGCACTGTGATATCCACATGACCTAATTTAATGATTTGTTCATGTGTAAAAAGATGATCAAACTGACTACCGTCGGTTTTAAATTCGTTTTCTAAATTAAAAAGAGATTTAAAGGTTTTTTGAACACGGCATATGTGTTCTCCAATACCAATACTGCCCCCCAAAATACCTTGTAAATAATACGCTGATGATAAATGGTCAGCATGAGCATGGGTTTCTAATATCCATTCTACGTTATAGCCATTTTTGACAATATGATTGACAATTTTGTCAGCAGACACGGTACTAGTGCGACCTGATGCAGAGTCATAATCCAGTACAGGATCGATAATGGCACAGTAAGATGTTTCCCCATCGACTACTAAATAGCTGATTGTATTAGTATTTTTATGAAAAAACGCAGTGCTTTCGATTTCATTCATAAGTCAAATTCCGTTTACCGTTGGGACTACCTAGTTGAATTTTCAAATACCCGCCACTCCTAGCTGAGCAAAAACACAGCGTGGTGATTTATCTGGCTAAATATGCTGTGCCCTATCCTTGTAGCCATTAATGCATCAAGACCATTGAAAAGTCCATATAATATCAATCCATATTAAAAGGTCCTAATGGCACAGAATAATCCCAAAAATAACAGTTCAAACATAGCTTATTACAGTGCTTTTTCTGCTTTTATTACTAAGTTAAATAATTGATCCTTGAGGTGGACCCTTCGCGTTTTTAGAGAGTCCAAATAATCGTCCGCAACAGGCTCATTATTTTCTTCAATATGATGAACTTCGCTATCTAATTGATGATAAGCGTCAAACAATTTCGCAAAATGATTATCGTTCATCTTTAGGTGGCGGATGGTGTGCTGGTGTTTGGGGAAATCGTTAACTAAGGTATGTTTGTCTAATTGCATGTGATAAACCTTTTATGTCAGTTTTCTTTGTAACTCCATTGTATGGTGTGAAATTTTACTGATATTGATCCATATCACTTTTTAATATAAGACTAAATGCGCATTAGCTAAAAGGCAGAATGCAAATTTTGCCCAGATAAAAACACGTTATTACCAAGTACCTTACTGAGCACTAAAGCTCTCGGCTGCTCCATAGCGCCGGACGTTTAATTATCTAAAAGGTCAGAAGTCAGAATGAAGTATTACCGGGGGAAATGATTGATAAGACTCCATTTAAGGATGTGTATCTCGAGTGATGACAAGAGTTCTTTTAAGTGTCAGATTATTTTTAACACCGCCATAAATAAAAACGGAGAGGAAATTCTATGCTGTACACTAAAATTTTAACGTATCCAATTTACGGTGCAGTGAAGCATGAATTAATTCAACATTACTGCTTTGCAAGCTAGCCAAGAAGTGTTCAAACAGGCCCAATATGCGATTATCTTTTTCTGAAAACATCTGCTTCAATAGTAAATCACTTATCGCTTCATTCATTTGACTGGATGACTCACACTGGCCATTAATATGGTGAAATAAAGCTTTCAGGACATCCTTTTGCCAATTATCAACATAGCTGGTTTTTAGTCGCGTTGGATACTTAAATAAGTCGGTAATGTCCAGTTCTAGATCTTCATTCGGTTCACTAGAGCAAAACAATAGTCGATACTTTAGAAGCTCATTTAAATTGAGCTTAGATAGGTGCTGTTTAATTAATTCACGCTTTTTCATAAATTTGATTACGCACAGAACCCCATAAGGAGATCAATAGGAGATCAAAATGAGTGAAGTATTAGTCAGCTCTCGATTGACCACGTAAAACTGATATAACGCATGCTACGACAACAAATGCTAGAGACATGTGTAATGCCATCTCTACTGTTTTGATAAGTGCTGGATTCTGCTCTGGTGTAAACTGAGTGTTACCCAAATAAAAATGTACCATAAGATTCACCAGGCTCATTCCCAAAAGGTTGCCTATGGTTCGCGCAAGATTCATCGATGCTGCAGCCGCCCCCACCTCGTGACGCCTAGCAGCGCCCATGATGGCGTTATTATTAGGAGTAGAAAATAAACCAAAGCCTATCCCAATTAATAAAAACGAACTGGTAATAAAAGTCACACTGGTTTGGATATTCATGCTGCTCAACACCCACAGCCCGCATGCAACAATCACACAACCTAAGGTTGCCACCATCCGTGGCTGAAATCTATCAGCCAACTTGCCAGATAACGGTGCCATTATCGCCATTGACAATGCCTGAACCAATATAACCTGCCCAGCATCTGAAGGACTGAGACCTTTTACATATTGTAAATATAAACTCATCAAAAATATCAGCGGAAAATTACTGGCATACATCAACAATGATGTGGTTAATGACATCGAAAACATACGATTATCACGGAACATTTGTACACGAATAAGTGGTCGGCGACTGCGACTCTGATGAAAAATAAAAAGTGTCAGACTGATAGCTGATAATCCAAGTATCACCCCCCCTAAACTGTTAGGTAGCATACTTAACCCATATACTAAGGATGACGCGAACACAGCAAAAATACATGTTCCCCACCAGTCATATCGGGTTTTTTCATCATTTTTCCATTCACCTGACAAACGCATTTTAATCAACAATAAAAGTGCCATTACTATGGGTACCTGAAAGAAAAAGACCGAACGCCAGCCCCATAATTCAGTTAGCCAACCACCGACTGCTGGTGCCACGGTTAATCCAACATAAACACATGCAGCAGCGATACCAAGAGCTGCCCCTCGTTTATGGGAAGGCGTAACTGATGTAATAATCGCCACACCCGGACCAAAAATCATCGCCGACGCAGCACCTTGAACAAATCGCCAAAACAGCACCCACTCGATACTGGTTCCCAGTCCACACATCAAAGAGGAAAACGCATTTAAAGCCAGTCCATAGGCATATATCCGCTTTCTTCCGTAATTGTCTGCTAACTTACTCGCAGGCAGCATAAAAATCACACTGCTTAATATAAACAAAGTGGGTAGCCACGAAACCATCTTAGCATTGGCCTGTAAATCAGCGGCTAAATCTGGGATTGCGATATTCACAGAAGCCATTCCCAAAGGCCCAATAATGGATCCCATACAAACAATGATTAATGCAAATTTGGCGACAGCAGCATTTTCAGTGGAAGTTTCTGACAAAACGTGGAAAAACCTTATGACTGAGTGAGATTAAGATCATACCCAATCAATAGCTCAAGTACAGGTATTAATTGGTTTGGTTGTTTGCAGTTAATAATTTTATCAAGCAGCAGCGTGCTCTTACAGAAATCAATAAAGTGAATCAATGCTTATATCGCTATCCGCTTTTTTACTGCTAAACAATAAATGGGACCACTCTTTTAACCCGCTGCATATAATCTAAGTAGGTATCACCAAATTCTTTGATGAGATCTTGTTCTTCAAAATACAAACCGATAAATATATAAGCACTGATGCCTGCGGCAAAAACCACGTGACTGGCAGTGGACACTGGTATGGCCCAAACGCCAATCAGTATGCCTGTCTGAATAGGATGGCGAACTATCTTATAAAACCCTGCCGTTTTAAATGCAGCAACAGGCGCGGCCTTGCCTTGCAAAGGGTCAAAGGTTTGGCGTAGACCTAATAATTCAAAATGATTGAGCATAAACGTGGCTAAAAACAGGAATAACCATCCAAAAACTGCGATGCCGCGGATCACATACACGCCCATTTCAGACTCTACTTGCCAGATAACTGAGCCAAAAGGTACCCACAGATAACACATACCTGCAATGGCCACAGCGGTCGCAAGCACATAGGTTGAACGTTCAATACTCGGATCGATAAAACGAGTCAGCCAACTTTTAAAATAAGGCCTTGCCATGATGCTGTGCTGCAGACCAAACAGCAAAAGTGCAAAAGTATTGACGACAAAAACAGTCACCCAAGAAGCAGACGGCTCTATACTGTTGACTGTTTGTGGCAGCCAAAGATCGTTCACAAACAGAATAAAATAAATCAGTGATGCGATTCCGGCGCAATAACACATCAAAGAATAAATAAAACATGCTGTTTTTTTAATTGAAATAGTAATCATGTTTTTAATAATATTTTTTAGCGTAGTGTATGAAATTGTGTGTAGCTAGTTATAGCAGATTTTAAGGCCTGAGAGTTAATACCACCCAAAAGTACACTTTAAATACATCCAAACACCCGAGCTTATTGTCAAAGTTCAAAAACCCATGATGACTAACAGCCTTGATAGTCATAAAACCTTAAAAAGATAAACTTAAAAACTCAATATATAACTATTTTAAACACATAGTTTATTTATATGTTATAAAAGCATGGGATCCTGCTTTATTTAACGTGTGAGGTGATAATGAATACCCATGACAAAAAACCACTTTTAAGTGACATTGAAGTGGTACAGAAGATTTTCAATCATATCGACCACGCCACGACAGATAAGGGTAATCAAAGCTGGAAGGAGCCGGTGGATAACTACCGATCGAAAGCACGACTTGATGCTGAACTAAAAATATTGCAAAGCCGCACTGTTGTTTTTTGTCCTTCGAGCGCCCTTGCCAAACCTGGTGATTATATTGCCCGCGATGTAGCGGGAATACCCTTGATAGCGGTACACGGGTTAGACGGAATTGTGCGTGCTTTTAGGAATGCCTGTCGCCATAGAGGAGTGCAACTTGTCAATGGCCAAGGTTGCGCCCGCGCCTTAGTATGCCCTTATCATGGCTGGGCCTATAGTCTTGATGGAAGTCTGCGAAGTATTCCCCACGAACATGGGTTTCCTGATGTTGATAAGGCAACACGAGGGCTGGTTGCTGTGGCGTGTATGGTGAGCAATGGTTTAGTGTTCATCAACCAAACTTCCCAAGCCAACATAGAGCACGATGTTGCGTGTGTGCCAAAACTCATTCCTGACGGCTTCCGTTTGCTGAATTCGGGTAGCCAGATAATCAAAGCGAACTGGAAATTACATCTCGAAAGTTCGCTCGAGGGTTATCATATTCGGCAAACCCACAAAAATACTTTTTTCCCCGTGCAATACGACAACCTAACCGTGGTTGAAGCCTTTGGAGAAAATAGCCGTGTGGCCTTTCCCTACCAGTCAATAGAAGGATTACGCAATAAGAAAGGCACTGACATCTGCGTTGATGGACGACTGACCTACGTATATCATTTGTTTCCAAACGTGGTCATTTCAACTTTCCCAGGATGTATGCAAGTGGTGGTGCTTGAACCCATTGATGAGTCAACCACCCGACAACATACTTATCTTGTGAGTGATATTGATGAGAAAGATACTGAATCACTTAATAAGGTTTTCGAAGGGCAAAAATTCGCAGCCAAAGGCGCCATTGAAGACCAACAGATAGTATTATCAGCGCAACGAGGACTGTTGAGTGGGGCCAACGAATTTCTAGAATTTGGTCTATTTGAGGCTGCCATCGTTCGGCTGCATACCCATCTAACAAGAGAAATTGAACAATTAGATAAACCTTTGGGTCATTGATAGTTATGCCCCCATCTCCCCCAACCTCCTTTATGGAGACATCTCTGGATAATGATAATGATAGTTATAATAATTATCACACAAAGATATTAGCTGACTATCCTTCGTCAAATCGATTACTGCTTTCACTATTCAGCCAACCTAACCTAACGCATATGTCAATTAAGCAACTGATCGCTTGGGGGGCGTTATTTGCACATGAGCCCGCAACAATCCGCGTGGCTGCTGGGCGATTAGTGAAACAAAGATTGCTAGCAGCACAACAACGTGGGCATTACACCGCAGGCACAACAAACAAGTCGATTAATCAGCTCGCAGCAACATGGCGCCATTCACAGGAAAGAGTTGCCCCATGGAAAGGCGGATGGTTAAGTGTCTATACTGCACATCTTGGACGCACCTGTAAACAAAGCATCCGATTGCGTGAGCGCGCTTTTAGACTAACAGGATTTAAACCTCTTGAGAAAAACCTTTGGTGTCGTCCGGATAACCTTATAGAAACAACCGATGCAACATTTACTAGGCTCGTCGATATTGGGCTCGAAGAAAACGCGATCTTGATGAGAGTCGATCATTTCAACGATAACCTAGCCACAAGTCCCTTGTCTCTTTGGTCACCACAGCAGTTAGAAAAGACTTATGGACTTCTGGTATCACTCATGGAAAAAAGTGCAGCAAGACTAGTAGATCTTGATGTCAAACAGGCCACCAAAGAGTCTTTTTTAATTGGCGAACATGTCATACGTCACATCAACCAAGACCCCTTATTACCCGAAGAGATGGTGGACGTAGCGGCAAGGCAAAATTTACTCACCACCATGGTTGAATACGACAGAATCTGCCATCCAATATGGCATGAATTTCTATACAATGGTTGAGACAAGTTGACAGCCTTATCCAGTAATTGCTGTCGTTAATAGTTCACAAATGACAGAGACATGGTCGTTGAATTTGAATCTGCCCCCTTTTATCACTTTTCTCTCAATCAAATTCATAAAACTCAATTGATACAGCAACCGTAACAAAGCACTCAATTTTAAACGTTATCTCAATGGGTGCCCCCCCTTAATTAGCTATTACTGGACTTCCATAAAAATGGCCACTATTGTGCCCTTACAAAAAAGTTAATAAAAAGCCACATCTCATGCCTAATAAAAAACTAATAACCGTGATTTTTGCACGCTTTTCTATCGTTTTAATTGCGTTTTTCATATTGCAGACACAGGTTTTTGCAGCGCCGCTGGTTGAACAACGGGTCACAATGGATGATGGACATAAACTCACCTTATATAGTCGAAGCGCTGAAAATCCAACAGCAGCAATTTTATTAATTCATGGCCGTACTTGGAGTGCCCTGCCGGATTTTGATTTGGTCACGGCACAAGAAGACTTATCAATGATGAATGCATTAGTAAAAGAAGGCATGGCCGTTTACGCAATTGATTTACGTGGATATGGCAAAACACCCAGGGATAAAAGTGGCTGGAATACGCCTGAGCAAGCGGCTAAAGATACCTCGATGGTGTTGGATTATATTGACAGTCGTCACAAAACACTCAAAGGTACAACAGTCTTCGGTTGGTCTAACGGCTCCCTAGTCGGAATGCTAACGGCACAAAAGTATCCTGATAAAGTCAAAAACCTAGTGCTATACGGGTTTCCAATTGATACACAGATGACATTTGAAGACAGCCTGACAGGCCAAATACCGCACAAAAAACCAACCACAGCCGAGGCTGCCGCTGAAGATTTCATTGTACCTGGCACCATTTCAAAAGAAGCGATCGATGCCTATGTTAAAGCCGCTCTCGCAGCTGATCCTGTGCGCGCCGATTGGAATAGGCTGAGCCAATGGAACCAACTTGATGCTGCCAACATTCTTGTTCCGACCCTGCTCTTGCAGGCAGAGCACGATCCTCTCGCCAATCTGGATGCGGATGCGCTGTTTTTTAAAAAGCTGGCTACTCAGGACAAGCAGTATGTCATTTTATCGAATGCGGACCATGCTGCCTTGTTAGAGAGTGCAAGGTTCAGGTTGTATCACGCGGTGGTGAGTTTTATGCAATGGAGTGAGTTGTAGGCGAGTGAATATTGCACTCGCCATTGGTGGCATTGTCGGTTTGATGAAAGCCTATGGTGGCTTAACGTGGTTAATGAATATGATTTGCGCCAAGGTAAAAGGTAAAAAAGGGGCTGAATTTGGCATTGCTTCACTGGCTTGTTTGTTAGACTTATTCATTACCAATTGAATCACTGGGGGTCGGAACAAAATTTAATATCTACTCGCAGTGACTTAACTGCCAAAAACAAGTTAATGATATATATCAACATAAACGCCCCTATTAACTGGCTAAGGGCAGTTCTTCTAACACAAACATGGGATTACTTAAAAGGAGTTTTCAAGCACCTTAAGTAAAGAACAATTTGGGCTCAATTGTTGGAGATTTAGCTTAGACAACTGTGGCCTAATTAGGGTGCACATATTGTTTTAAACGTTTGTCATCGCTCAAAACAAGTTTGGTTAATGTTAGCTGGCCCTGCCCCCTATTCGTTTACCTTGAACATTGGTAATCGCTTGGCTATATACCTAAAAATGCCCTCTGCTATTCTCATTAGCGCTCAAAAATCTTCAAATTTTATTAACTGAGGATGGAAATTTAATTACCTAGAAATAGAAGTGTAATTAAATTAAAATACATGACTAATCTACTAGGGAAAGACAACGATGCAACAACAATTAGATAACCATTCTATATTAAGAGTTAATTTAAATTCTTTTAGACATTATATTGGCATGGCCTTTTTTGCTATTACCCTTAGCGCCTGCGGTGGCAGCAGCCAGTCCACAAAAGCTGTCGAGACTACTACTCCTGTCAATACTATTCCCTTGGCCGTGGCGGACAACTTTAGTACTAATCAAAATACCACTTTAACTGGTGACCTTGCTGCCAACGATACTGGTCTTAATGATAGTCCAGTCACCTTCAGCATTGATACACCTGCCAGCAATGGTGTGGTTACTGTTACTGGTAACGGCATTGCAAGCTATATTCCTGGGACGGATTTTAGTGGTACCGATAGTTTTATTTATATGGTTACTGATGCAGATGGTGATGAGTCCACAGCCACGGCTTCTATCACCGTTATTGCAACCGTTGTGACTCCTGTCGACACGATGCCCTTGGCCGTGGCAGACAGCTTTAGTACTCATCAAAATACCACTTTAACTGGTGACCTTGCTGCCAACGATACTGGTCTTGATGACAGTCCGGTCACATTTAGTATTGATACACCTACCAGTAATGGCGAGGTTACTGTTACTGGTAACGGCATTGCAAGCTATATTCCCAACACAGATTTTAGTGGTACCGATAGCTTTGTCTATGTGGTAACTGATGCCAATGGTGATGCGTCTACTGCCGTGGTGTCTATCACTGTTATCGCTGCCAATGCTTCTGTTTCGTGGCCTGCAGTCAACAGTGTCATAACGGCTAATGTAGACGCCACGGTTGGCTTCATTTTAGCTGAAATGACGATTGGCGAAAAAGTAGGACAGATGGTGCAAGCTGAAATTGGTGGAGTGAGTGTCGCTCAAGCTCGACAATATGATTTGGGCTCTGTACTAAATGGTGGTGGGAGCTGGCCTAACGGCAAAAACTCCAGTATTGCAGACTGGGTTGCGCTGGCTGATAGCTTCTATGAAGCCAGTACTGATATTAGCGATGGTGGGGTTGGTATTCCGCTTATTTGGGGTACTGATGCGGTACATGGACATAATAATGTTATTGGGGCCACTATTTTCCCTCATAATATTGGTCTGGGTGCAGCCAATGATCCCGAGTTGATGCGCCAGATTGGTAAGGCTACGGCTTTGGAAGTTGCGGTTACTGGGATCGACTGGGTATTTGCTCCCACACTGGCCGTTGTGCGCAATGATCGCTGGGGGCGAACCTACGAAGGTTACTCCGAAGACCCAGAAATAGTAAAAGCCTATGCAGGTGAGGTGGTTATTGGCCTGCAGGGAACGGATGCAGATCGCTTTGGCCCTGCCCATGTGATTGCCACAGCAAAACACTTTATTGGCGATGGTGGTACGCAAAATGGTACCGACCAAGGTAATACTGTTGTAAGTGAAACCGAGTTACGTGATATCCACGCCCAGGGCTATCTGTCTGCATTAGGCGCTGGCGCGCAGACGGTTATGGCTTCTTATAACAGTTGGAATGGCGTAAAGTTACATGGTGATAATTACCTGCTAACCAAGGTGCTAAAAGAGCAGATGGGGTTTGATGGCTTTGTTATTGGCGATTGGAACGGTCATGGTCAGGTACCGGGTTGCACCGACAATCAATGTGCGCAGGCAATTATGGCGGGGGTCGATATGATTATGGTGCCCTTTGCGTGGCAGGAATTTATTCAGAACACCATTGTTCAGGTTGAAAATGGCACTATTCCGATGTCACGTATTGATGATGCGGTCACCCGCATTCTTCGAGTGAAAATGCGCGCGGGTTTTGCCGAAAAAGTTAAACCGTCTCTTCGTTTATACGCTAACGACAGCACATTGATAGGGTCAACGCCTCATCGAAATATCGCTCGCGAGGCGGTGCGCAGTTCATTGGTATTATTGAAAAACAGTAATAATATTTTACCCCTAGCGCCCAATACTAACGTACTGGTGACGGGTAGTGGCGCCAATAATATTGGCATGCAAAGCGGCGGCTGGACCTTGAGTTGGCAAGGTATAGGGAATTCCAATGCTGACTTCCCTGGTGCCACATCAGTCTACGGCGGGATTGAAACCTTAGTTAATGCTAGTGGAGGTACCACAAGACTCAGTACTAATGGTGCTTTTAGCGGCACTACTCCGGATGTGGCTATTGTAGTATTTGGTGAGACACCCTATGCAGAGGGTGTAGGTGATTTAAACAATATCGAGTATAAGGCTGGGGATAAGTCAGATTTGGCATTGCTGGAATCTCTGCGTGCGCAGAATATTCCTGTGGTATCCATTTTTTTAACAGGTCGTCCACTGTGGGTAAATAAGGAGCTTAACGCCTCTAATGCCTTTGTTGTCGCCTGGCTGCCAGGCAGTGAAGGCGCTGGTATAGCGGAGGTTATTTTTAAAACTGCAACAGACACCATCAATTACGACTTTACTGGGAAACTCTCTTTCTCCTGGCCAAAGCGTACTGATCAGATTGTGATTAATCGCAACGACACAGACTATGATCCGTTGTTTGCTTATGGATTTGGCTTGACCTATCAAGATACAGATACTTTGGGTGACAATCTGGACACTGGCGACAACGGCACAGGTCAGCCATCCGTTGTTTTCTCAGTTCCAGGGACTATTGAGGCAGAGCAATTTATAGCCATGAATGGCGTTCAGACTGAGGCTTCTTCTGATAGCGGTGGCGGTACTGGTGGGAGTATCAATGTAGGTTATATCAATACCGGTGATTGGCTGGAGTACAACATTGATGTGCAGACTCCTGGTCAATACATTATTGAATACCGACTTGCCAGTGATATCGGGAGCAGCGGTTTTATTACTCTTAGCGATGGCACAGAGATTGATAGGCAGTCAGTTCCTAACACCGGTGGTTGGCAGTCATGGATAACTAAATCAGCAAATGTTGACTTGACGTCAGGCACGCAAACCCTGCGCATTAATGCGGTGGGACCTGATTGGAATATAAACTGGATACGCTTTAGCCTCACTGATTAAGGAATATAAAAAAAGGGGCAGTGTCAAATTTAAGGATTATGCCCATCATCTTAACCTGTTTTTCTTGACTCTATTGACGGCCCTTTTTTTCAGAATAGAAGGGTGAAGTCAATTTAAAGAATAGCTTCCGGCCAGTCTTCGCAAAAATAAATATGACAGCCAGCTTTAGGTCAGTGGCAGAAGACCCAAGGTGTTTAACGCATTATAAATTTAGTGACAATATCGTGACATTGGCGCTGTTACTGAGGATTATGTAACTTACTCCTGATATAGAACCACAATAAGGCAACTCTTACAGCCTGTTATTACACAGTTACAAATGCCATTTATTACAGTATCTTTACTAAGCCATTAATGCACTCATCAAGGCAAACTAAAAACCAACTACTCAGGTAAAGTAATATTCAATTCCAATACGGAACGAGAATCATCGTTCTCGACCTGCACAGTCACCTGATCATCATCAATATTCACATATTTACGGATCACATCAATGATCTCCTGCTGCATCTTCGGTAGATAATCAGGCTGGTGACGTTTATGACGTTCGTGGGCAACGATAATTTGCAAACGCTCCTTGGCAAAGGAAGCCGAGCTCTTTTGTTCTTTCTTTAAAAAATAATTAAAAATACTCATTTTTCGCCTCCTAGTAATCTCTTCAGAAATCCTTTTTTCTTCACGTCAATAAAACGATGTTCAACTTCTTCGCCCAGTAACCGTAATACTGCATCAAGATAAGCCTGTCCTGCCTCTGACTTCTGATCTAAAATAACGGGAACACCTTGGTTCGATGCTTTTAGTACAGCTTCTGATTCTGGAATAACGCCCAACAAAGGCACAGCCAGTATATCTTCAACATCGCTCACACTGAGCATCTCGGCTGACGCAACACGTTCAGGGTTGTAACGCGTTAATAGCAGATGCTCTTTAACTGAGCCGCCTTGCGATGCTTTAAGAGACTTGCTCTGCAAAATACCAATAATACGATCCGAGTCGCGTACAGAAGAGACTTCCGGGTTAGTGACAATAATCGCTTCATCTGCAAAATATAGCGCCATCAGCGCACCTTGCTCGATACCTGCTGGTGAATCACAAATGATATATTCAAAGTCCTCAGCCAAAGCATCTAAAACGCATTTTACACCTTCGGTAGTTAACGCATCTTTATCACGTGTTTGTGATGCAGGCAGAATATACAAACCCGACGTGCGTTTATCTTTAATCAGTGCCTGATTTAAACTAGCTTCCTTATTAATTACGTTAACAAAGTCATACACAACTCGTCGTTCACAGCCCATAATCAAATCAAGGTTACGCAAACCCACATCAAAATCGACCACCACAGTTTTACAACCCCGCAGCGCCAAACCTGTTGCGATTGCAGCACTCGTCGTCGTTTTACCTACGCCACCTTTACCAGATGTTACTACAATAATTTTCGCCACACTATTCCTCATTGTCAGTTTTGATAAACCCATTCATCGGCACAATACCGTGCGCTAAATAGCTTTAACTTGAATGGATTCATCTTCTAAAAATACATATGCTGCTTGTTTCCAACACTGCTGACGTAGTTTATCATTCATCATAAAAAAACCAGCAATAGAAACTAATTCTGCTTCCATCTGACGACAGAAGACGCGTGCGCCTTTATCGCCTTTAACACCCGCTAAAGCACGTCCACGCAACGGGCCATAGACATGAATGTTACCATCCGCTAACACCTCAGCTCCTTCGCTGACCCCCGCCATCAAAATCAAATCCGCGCCTTCTGCATACACTTGCTGACCGGAACGAACCGGTTTGGCAATCACTTTACTGGGGTGAAAAACGGCGACTTTTTCATCAACTGGTTGAACAGGCTCAACCTGAATATTAGTAGTTCGGGTATTTGAAGCAGGTAAGGAGGCTAGACCTAATCCGATGACGGTTGAGACCAACTTTTTGGGCACCGCCCTACAAGCAATCGGTTGCAATCCTAGCTCACGACAATACCCGACAACTAGATTCAGTTGCTCAGCCTGAAACTCACCAGAATAGGAAGCTAGGTTTAGCACAAGAGGAGATGCATTAAAAAACTGTGGTGCTGAATCAATTTTTTGCCTTAACTGCTCAAAAAACTGGTCCTTTGAATAATTATAAAGATCCATAACAATCGCTGTAAAAGCGCTGCCTTTCATCTGAAAACAAGCATTTTCCATTGGACAATCCTGTACTACGAATAAAAACTGACACACTCACTAACTTGTCCAACTCAGATGCCCATGCTGTTGAGCAGATTAATCAAAAGCAACTAATTGAAGTACAACTTTAGCAAATAGACTCTAAATCAGGAAACAAAACGAAATAGATTTATTATAAAAACCAACAGTAACTGACTTTTTGCTTATTGGTGTAATGAAAAAATTTATTATCGGTGCCATTATAAGCAGAGATTAGCTGATTGTGCAGCATTTTGTGACATCGGCGAGATGTTAACTCCTATTAAAGGCAACAGTAAATGCATGCAAAGTGAATTCCATCCCTATTCCTTCCCCCTTTTTTCCACTGCCGTTACTCTGCTGACACACTTGGTTTGACTCATAATACCGCTTAAATCAAGCAAGGATAACACGCTCGTATTTGATAACATGTCGTAGTTTTATGTCGTGATTTTAATGAGCAGCGTTACAGCTTTAAAATCACTACCAATGGTATACTTTCTTAACGAACTGCCTTTAAAATAATAAATACTTCTCCATTTAACGCTGGTTAATTTTAAAGGAGCATGAATAATTGCCATGTTTAACAATCGATTAGGTATTTGTTTTTCCACAAAACGGCGATTATAGCGATAACAAAATTCATTTAAGTATTCTTGTAAGTAGTTACCCGTAACGCCATGAAACGTGCCCAACAATAACGTTTTCAAATTACCTATCGCGATATGAGCCCAAGGCAACCATTCGTCTACCTTTTCACTTGGCGTGACTCTTGGCTCATGTTGCTGAGTTTTATCTATAATATTCAGCGCAGGATAATCATCCGTTCTGACATGCTGATTAGCTAAAAGGTGATGTGATACAAATTCTTTTATTGTTTTAAAATTCACATTTTTAGCCGCTTTCATTGCGATAAACCCTGCCTTTTTATGCTTGTTTTCACATGCAATGATAACAGGGATTTTCCCTTATGCTCCACGACCACGCTTGCCTTTGTGCTTACCGCCAACAAAGGCATTAACTCACTTATTGTGCCCGACAATCGGTAGAGGCTATCACTGTGTCCCATAGCCGCTCTCACTTTCGTTAACATAAGCCGAGCAGTCTTCCAGTTCACTTCAATAAGCTTGCTTAGCCTTAACGCTGAAATACTGCCTTTGTCTGAGCCGATAAAATACAGTGCCCAAAACCATTTAAGTAACGGTAGATGACTACCATGAAATAAAGTACCTGACATCACCGACGTTTGCTTGTGGCAATGGCTGCATTCGGTTAATTCTCAACAGTGAAGTTCAATACCATAGTCGTGATCAAAGTGAGGACACATAAACCCATTTGGCTACTTCATTTCCTTCAGATACTGGAGACAATCTTTATTCGTTCTGAATTGCTGTTGCCAAGTTAAAAAACTGGCTTCTGGCCTGAGCAAAGTGGAGAAGCATCTAAATCTAATGACCTGACTCCTTAGCTCTCAAACTTGAGTTGCAAAGCACATACGTAAACATGTAGTCTATGGAAGTTTGCAATTATGCAATCATATCATGTGTTTAATCACTAGAAGTAACGTATGAAAAAATTAGCGTTTTCTGCATTATTGATAAGTTTCAGTACATTTTTGTTTGCTGGCCACCATGAGAATTCGAGTGAATCGGAAGTTCTAAAAGCTTTATCTACTTACATGGATGCTAGAAATAGTCGAGATTTTAAGACGGTTGTCGACATGTCTAGTAAAAGTGGCACATTGGATACAAATTCTGATGGAAGTTTTCATAAACCACTTACCCAACAATCTGTCGACGATTGGAAAAAGAGTGGCGAAGCCTTAACACAATACTTTTTTCCCGAAGCTACTATGATTGCAGAGGGTGTAGTCCATGTACGCTTCTATTCAGAAGGCATGGTAGGCTCCAAAGAAAAAATGCATGATTACAGAACTCGAGTCACCATGAACTGGATAAAGGAAGAGGGGGACTGGGTTATCAAAAGTGCTCATTACTCACCGGCAAGCTATGGTGGTGTTCATAAGACGCAAGCCTCAGACTTTGAGGATTAAACCATCAGTTAATCTATGATATTAAAGTCCTCGGAAATAACCGCGGGTTTTAATAAAAGGAATAAAATGGATAGTATTCGATTTAAAGAATAGCTTTCCGCTGATCTGCACTGAAATAAATAAACAAAAATAAGCAAGACGCCCATACCTGAAGACTATTATAAAAGACTCAGGGTGTTAAGCGCATAAACTATCGAATAATGTCTATTTCCAATAAACCTGCCCCGCAGGCTCAGTTGTTAAAATTTAGCTAAAAATAGTGAGATTGACGGCTTTTACAAAAATGAAATGAAAAGATAATTAAGTTGAGACCCATCAACATGCAGTTCTGGCGAAGCTTAAAAAGCCTCTACTTTTTAAGTCGCAGCTTTATGGATTATGCTTTAAGCCAACCGCACCAGTTAATTGTTAATACTTATTCAAACCAAATCCAAATGGATACAATGCTTCTTCTGCATCCTGTGCCAAAGGTAAATCCTCATACTGATCAGGCCATGATGTTGGCAATTTTCCAACGGGTATAAAGCCATTAGCAGCAAATAAAAAATCAGCTACCCCTGCGCCTTCAGAGCCTGGTAACCATGCTGCAATAAACGCATCACTTTGGTTAATAATGTCGGTAACCGTCATTACTCGCCCTGAAATCAATACGACTATGACCTGTTTCCCTAACGACTTGCAGTGTGTAATCATCTTTCGCTGGGTTTGGGTTAAATTCAGCTTGGTTGAATCGCCCATAAATTCTGCATAAGGTAATTCACCTACTACGGCAATGACTTTACTGGCCTGCATGTCTGCTGTGCATCCCATTGGCTGATATTGTGCCTCGGGAGCAAATCCATGAATACCATCTAATATTGTTGTTGCACTAGCATAACCGTGCTTTTGGCCTTGCCAATGAATAGACCAACCACCACTTTGCAAGCCGCTATTGTTAGCATGCTCACCCACAACGGCTATCTTGTCTGTAGATTTAAGGGGTAATGCGTTTGCTTCAGATTTCAGTAAAACAAGGGATTCTCGCACTGCCTGTCTGGCAACCTCACGATGCATAGTAGAGCCCACTAATGCTGAAAGCTCCTTTTTTACGAAAGGGTCTGTAAATAAACCGAGGTCAAATTTTAATCCTAATATCCGTGCTACCGCATCATCGATCCGTTTCATGTTAACGGTACCATCAAGAACTGTTGCTTTAAGTTTTGCCATAAACTCGTCATGGTTAGCAGGTTGCATCGCAATATCAATACCCGCATTAATGACCGTGTAAGGCTCCCCCCAGCGAGTTCCGCCTAACCAATCAGTTACCACGACGCCATCAAAACCCAGCTGACCTTTTAATACGTCTTGGACCAAATGTTGATGTTGATGCATATTGATGCCGTTTACTGAATTAAACCCCACCATTATTGAAGCAATTCCCATATCTACGGCCGCTTGATACGGGGGTAAATATCTGTCTTTTAATGCTTGATCACTGATAATAGCGTTTCCGCCTTCTTTTCCGCCAGTCGTTGCTCCATCACCTAAATAATGTTTCGCGGTCGCCGCTATGGTATGGCGCTGTTTTAAATGCGTACCTTGATGGCCCTGTATAGAAGCAATAAGCGCTTTGGTGGTGACATTAACATCTTCAGAAAAGCCCTCGTAAACTCGACCCCAATGCTCATGTTCTGGCATGGCAATAACTGGAGAAAACGTCCAATTAAAGCCAGTTCCAGCGGTTTCAATGGCAGTGATTTCAGCAGCACGGCGGATTAAATCATAATTACGAGTGGCCCCCATTCCAAGATTATGAGGAAAGATAACTGCACCTTCAAAGGTATTTTGACCATGCACAGCATCAACCGCAATGAGTAGCGGAATACCGAGGCGAGTTTTTAAAGCATAACTTTGAAAGGTATCGAACGTTGTTACCCAATCACTGATTTTAGGGCCTGGCGTGCTTCCTTCTGTATGAATGATTGAGCCGATGGTTCTATCTTGAATAATCTTGGGCGAAACATTGTTGTGCCAAACCGATTGTGTCATTTGGCCAATTTTTTCATCCAGTGTCATCTCTTTTAAGAAAGCGGTTATTATCGCTTCTTTGCTATCGTATGCACAGATATCAAATTGTGCACTACCCCAAATGCATTGTAAGTCAACCATTTTGGTTGGCGTGGGCTCTGTCGCTTTTTGAAGCGTACAAGCCTGGATCAATATCAAGCAAAGACATGCGTAAAAAAGGGTTTTAAACTTAAGTAGAGTCATTAATAGTAGTTCACAGTCTGATTTTTTTCTGTTGCGGAGTTTACACAATCCAAAAGGTTTTTAAAATATCGTGACATTAAAATGCTTGCACTTACCAGACACTTGGCCATTTTAATAATGAATGGACGGTACGTTTAAATAAACTCTAGCGCTGTTTTTTTTATCTTTTTATCACTGTTTGCTAAATACCATGACATGCTGCTGTGGTAAATAATCGTCGGTGCGTAACCATTGTAGACCAACCGCACTCATTTCTTTTTTGACTTGCCGTTGTGTCATTTTATGAAGCGGCTTGATGGCCACACTGCTGTCTTCACCACGGTATTCAACCAGTACCACCCGGCCGCCCGGTTTCAATCCCTTCACTACCCCAGCCATCACCTCACGTGGATACGAAAACTCATGGTAAGCATCGACCAATAACACCACATCGACACTGGCATTAGGGATATTAGGAGACCGTTCACTTGCCACAACAGTATCAATATTGTTAACACTGTCAGCTATTTTTCGTCGCTCAATCAATTTCAGCATTTCAGGCTCTATATCGACCGCAAGTACTTTGCCTGCGGTTAATTTAACAGCCATAGGGAAGCTGAAGTAACCAGTACCAGCACCGAGATCGGCCACATGATCGGTGGCCTTTAAAGACAAGTTTTGAAGTAATAAATCAGTGCGTTCCTCACGCTCGCGCCTAGGACGCTCAAGCCAACCGGCACCAAGATGGCCCATAACACGGGATATCTCACGACCCTTATAAAATTTTCCGATACCATCGCGACTGGCCTCCCCTATTTGGTAATAGGACGCGTTGTTAGCAGTGTCGGCCTGGATTTGAGTAGGTGCCAGAACCAATGTCAGGATGATAATAATGGTGATGATCATAAAAACCCCTTAAATTTTAAGCCTATTTTATAACAATTATTCGTGCTTTTTATCATCACTTCGTTACGCGAGGCTGGAGCCTAACGATCAGTTTACTGATGATTTGCTTATCTTGCTGTCACCAGAACTATCCAAGCAAAAATAGCATCCGTAAAGTGCAATTCTTAGGTGTCTTTGTTTAGAAAGTACATTATTCCCTGTGATATGCTTTAGTGCGATGCCCAGGATGCAGTTACGAAATGCACTAACTTTAAAGGCACGTCGATGGCAAGTTGGAATGAGTGAAAAGTAACTCGTTAGCCTGCCAGCAAACTTACATTAATATTTCCCCCCGGTGGCAGCATTAGCCTATGCAGACATCAGTAGCTGAAGGGGACTACGAACACTGGGCACAACTGCCTTATCGTCGTCTCTAGTGTGTATAACTGAAACAATCATATGGACTGACTAACGATTTTGTTTCAATAATCAGGCCCATGAATGGATATTATCCGATGAAAAATACCGTAGCCTCTTTATTAAATCAGCAAGCTCAGTGCGTGCTAGCCACCCTCGCTGACAAAGAGCTAGCATTACATCTAATGGCTTATGCTATTTCGACAGATTTGGATGAAATCTACCTTGCCTCTTTAGAAAACACCCAAAAAGTAAAAAACATGCGTGCTAACCCTAATGTGACCTGTCTTTGGGATAATCGCACAGGCAACAATAAGGATCATACCAAGGGCTTAGCTATGAGTGGCTTTGGCAAGGCCCGCGAACTAACAGGCGATTTGGCTCGAGCGGCGCAGCACTTGCTGCTGCAGCGTAATACGACACTGGAGCCACTATTATCTGATCCCAGTGTGGTAATTTTTGCGATCAACATTGATCGTTACCAGTGGGTACAAGGCTATACTCAGGTGGTGATCTATGAACCAAAAATCAACTCAACAAGCTCTAAAGGAGTTACACCATGACTTCAAGATTTAAAGACAAAACAATTATTATCACGGGTGCATCTGCTGGTGTAGGCGCCGCTTGTGCTCGAGCTTTTGCGGCTCAAAAAGCTAATCTGGTATTAGTGGCTAGAGGTCAACAAGGCCTGGACATAATTAAAGAGGAACTGTCGACTCAGACTAAAGTCCTCACTGTGGCTATGGATGTAGCCAATACCGAGCAATGTTTGGCCCTGTTTGCCAAGGTCGAGCTAGAATTTGGAACTGTTGACGTGCTGGTCAACAATGCTGGCATGCACAGCCGAGGCAACCTAGAGACTGTCTCTCCAGCAGACGTAGGGGCTATGGTTGATATCAATATTCGCGCTCCTTTGATGATGTCGTGTGCAGCTATTCCTTATCTGCGTAAAGCGGGTGGCGGTAGTATTGTGATGGTCGGCTCACTTGCAGGCATGGCTCCATTGCAAGGCGCTGCAACATACTCTGGCACAAAAGCGGGATTACGCGCATTTGCCTATGCCCTAGCTGATGAGATGAGAGGCACAGGCATACATGTTGGAGTGGTCTCTCCCGGGCCAGTTGATACTGGCTTTATTATGGATGAGATTGATAACGTTGAAGACATCGTTTTCTCGCAGCCTATGAGCAGTGCTGGCGAAGTAGCAGATGCGGTTTTGAGCATCGCAGCAGGTGAAAAATTAGAAATTCCCTTGCCAGCGGCCAGCGGCAAAATGGTTAATCTAGGTTACCTGTTTCCTTGGCTGCGTCGCTATCTTCGTCCAAAATTGTACGCTAAGGGCCGAAAAAATAAAAACAAGTATCGTAATCGACAAATTAAAGAGTGACTCTAATTCAGTTAATAATATTAATTTTTCAATTAATCTGAACAACAAGGTTGTGATGGGTTTTTGCTCAAATACCTTGGGTAAAATACCCTTGGTTAAATACCAAAGCATAAACGTAAGCTTTGCCCTTCGCAGGTCAACATATGAAGAATTATTGATCATCGATAAAAAATTAATACGCTCAAATTTTTCATTGATTCTGGTGATGATACTTTAAATGAGAACAACAAAAATATGTTTAAAAAAAAGCAAGATGCAAAGCCCAAGGAGATAACATACGAACGAGTGAAAAGTTATTTTTTGTGGTTGATTGGCAAATATGGAGATTACGCATCAAAAACCTTAATGCAAAAGGCAAACATATTATTTAAAGAAGATACCTCCTTTAATGAGGAAGCGATTAACCATCTTATCGAACGTGGAATTGTTGATGATCTTCGGTATGCAAAACGCTTGACCCTGAGTTATTCTGAGAAGAATATTGGTCCCAACAAAATAAAGCAAAAACTTTACACCAAAGGCTTCACATCCCAAATAATCAATGAATGCTTAGGAGCATTAGATAACACTGAAGAAGACTATTTAGGTAAAGCACTCGCACTTAAATTTAAAAAATTCGGTGAAGACCCAATTGTAGATGAAAAGCTTAAACAAAAAGCATTGAGACATTTGATTGGGCAAGGATTCTCGTATTCCGTTGCCAATAAAGCGATTAGCCGCTCAAGCAATGAGGATTAACACAATTCAGTATTTTCCAGAAAAATTGCCAACCAATATTTAAAAGCTTGGGGCCAAGTTGTTTGATTAATAAGCATTTAAGAATTAGAGATATACACATGCTAATTCTAAATTACAAACATACCCATTTTAAATATTGTCAAATAGCTCTACATATTTGGCTTAATGACAATAGTGGCAAGTAGTTAGGCTATAAATAACAAATATGAAAGAGGGACTCTGTAAACACAGAGGAGTGGAGCGATTAAACAAAGATTTGAATAGGAAGAAACATTCGTTAGTCGTTTTGACAGAATTCAAACCTGCGACCTATTCACTCCCAGTCAATAAAGGGTGCTACCAAGTTGTTGTAGTTTGAAGTTGACTAGATTAAAGACAGGGGGTAATAAAATTTAATTGGTCGGTGAATTAGAGTTCAAAACTGCAACCCCTTCCAGCCTAGCCAATGAGGCTGCTACCAAGCTGTTGTAGTTTGAAGTTGACTAGATTAAAGATAGGAGGTAATAAAATTTAATTGGTCGGTGTGATAGGATTCGAAACTGTAACCCCTTACCCCCAGCCAATGAGGCTGCTACCAAGCTGTATAAATTTAATTGGTCGGTGTGATAGGATTCGAACCTACGACCCCTTCACCCCCAGCGAAGTGCGCTACCAAGCTGCGCTACACACCGACCGAGCTGCGCATTTTACGGAATTTAATTTTGTTTGCAACGCTAAATCAAGCCAATTTGAGTTAGTTGCGCATTCCTTAGCCAAGATTTGCTTTTTAATCTGAAATTTAAGGCTTTATCCCTGCTTTGGCCGGAACAACTGAAATTTTTGTAGTTCACTCACAGAGAAATAATCACCTGGACCGCCACCTCGCATAACAGGTTGCATTGCCGCGGTATCGTAGACCCCGTCTTTTAGTGCCGTTTGAGAAATATGAACACCTACTACCTCTCCAAGGACTAACCAACTTTGACAATTTTCACCGCCAGAAGATTGTAATTGGATCACTTGCGATGTTTTACATTCCATCACCACAGGGCTCAGTGCCACATGAGGCACATCGATGACCTTTGATTGACCTTTAGCAATGTTAGCCAGCTCAAATTCGTCAACGTCAGAGCCAACAGCTACGCTAGTTTGATTCATCATGTCAGCAAGGGAGCGGGTAACAAGGTTCCAACAAAATTCCCCCGAATCGGCAGCATTTTTCACACTGTCTTTGTAGCCAATACTAGAAAAACCAATAATGGGAGGATGGTAATTGAATGCGTTAAAAAAGCTATAGGGCGCTAAGTTCACTTGACCATTAGGACTCTTGCTGGATATCCAGCCAATTGGCCGCGGGGCAATAATTGAATTAAAGGGGTCATGCTCTAATTGATGACCGTCTTTGGGTTGATAAAAATGAGTATTATCTGGCACAAGTTATCCTTCTGACATATGAAAAGTGAGAGGTTTCTATTCGACACATTTTACGCTTGTACTAGTGTGAATTGCCCGCCCATAGATGTTATGGGCGATGTCAAATAAGCACAATATTGGTTAGGTTATCTAAGTCACTTATTCTAGGTGAATTAATAAGTAACTTAAGATTTATCATCTGCGCTAATACGGCTAGCGGTGGCACCTGATTGATCTTTATACTTTGCGTCAGCTCTGGAGTTGTATGGTTTTTCAGCAAAATCTGATAACAATTCAAAACTGATTGCACCGATTTTCATGCCAGGTTTGAGGGCTAATGGTAACTTACCGCTGTTAAAAAATTCTAATACAATATTACCTGACCAGCCGGGATCAATTCTATGCGCCGTAACGTGCACCATTAAGCCCAATCTAGCTAACGAAGAACGTCCGTCCAGCCAGCCTACAATATTAGCCGGCAGCGTTATCGACTCTTGGGTCACAGCAAGCGCTAGCTCACCCGGGTGTAAAAAAAAGGCTTTGTCATCTGCAATGATGATTTCATCACTCATCACATTGTTCAATGCTTCTTGCACTTGGGCTTTTGGGCCGCTTAAGTCTATATAGGGTGCATGATGATCTTCAAACACGCGGAACTTATTGCCAAGCCTAATATCAACAGTGACACCGCTGATTTCTTCATAATCTGGCTGTGGGGATATTTTTATTTTGCCATCTAGCAGGTGTTGGTAGATGTCTTTGTCACACAATCGCATAGAAATGAGCTCATTTATTGCTGGTTTTATTTCGGCCGGTTGACCGTGTTTCTTTCATGCACTGAGCTTACGCTATTTGCACACTTTTTAAGTAACAATATTTTGCGGTTTGTCGGGCTAATTGTCGATATGCCTCACATAATGGATGCTGTGGTTTTGAGACTTGTATGGGTTTACCGCTGTCAGCATGTTGGCGAATATCGATATTGAGAGGCAATTTTCCGAGTAAGGGTAAATTATACTTTTCTGAGAGTTTGTCACCTCCTAGTTCAGAAAATATCGCTTCTTTGTGCCCACATTGACTACATAGGTGATAACTCATGTTTTCCACTAATCCCAAAACAGGAATATTGACCTTATTAAACATAGCAATGCCTTTAACCGCATCGGCTAATGCTAAGTCTTGCGGGGTAGTCACTACCAAAGCTCCGCTCAAAGGGACTTGTTGCGCCATGGTTAATTGAATATCACCCGTACCGGGTGGCATATCTACAATCAGATAATCAAGTTCAGGCCAAGCTGTTTCATTAATTAATTGATGCAATGCCTTACTTGCCATTGGTCCGCGCCATACAGTGGCATCTTCAGCGGGAACGAAATAACCGATAGAACTGGCGACTATTCCGTGGGCAGATACTGGATCAACTTTTTTATTGTCCTGACTACTGGGTTTAGCCGTTGGATTACCCAACATAATGGGAATTGAGGGGCCATAAATATCTGCGTCTAACAAGCCCACTTTTGCACCTTCTGCCATCAGTGCAAACGCCAAGTTAATACTGGTGGTTGACTTACCCACTCCCCCTTTACCAGATGCCACAGCTATGACATTTTTGATAAGAGGAATGTGAGCTATTTTGGTTGGAACCGATGTTATCTGAGTATCGATAGAAATGGGCAGTGTTGCGTATTGTAATGACAAACCAATTTGTTTGATAAGTTCACCATGCAAACTTTTAGCCGCAAAGGGCATGGTTACTTTTACAGTACCTTTATGCACATGGACCCAACTTTTAACGGATGTAATAGGTAGGTCAAAAAAGCGGCTAATACATTCTGCTATTTTCAACTCATCTATATTTTTACTGCTTTTACTACCAAATAACATGTCTTGCCTTAACTTTTATAACTCAAACGGAATTTCGTAATGCAATGATGGCGTATTTTCGCTACTATTTGCGACTATTTTTTACAATTCAGTTAAACATAATTCACCATGCCAGAGAAAATTCGCAAAATCCTTGTTACCAGTGCCCTCCCCTATGCCAATGGCTCAATTCATTTAGGCCATCTTTTAGAGCATATTCAAACCGATATATGGACAAGATTTCAGCGAATGCGCGGCCATAGCTGTTATAGCGTGTGTGCAGACGACGCCCATGGCACCCCTGTTATGCTAAGGGCACAACAGCTTGGCATTACACCAGAACAGATGGTGGCCCAAACTCGTGACGAACATCATCAAGATCTCATGGATTTTGGCGTCAATTATGATAACTACCATGTTACTCACTCGGACGAAAACAAAGAGCTATGCGAGTTGGTGTACAACCGTTTAGACGATGCAGGTTTTATCAGTAAACGGGTGATTAGCCAGTTGTACGACCCTGAAAAACAAATGTTCCTGCCTGATCGTTTTGTACAAGGTACCTGTCCAAAGTGTGACGCACAAGACCAAAATGGCGACAGCTGTGATGTATGCAGCGCCACTTATGACCCGACTGAATTAAAAAATCCTCGCTCAGTGGTATCTGGTGCAGAGCCAGTATTGCGTGACTCTGAGCATTACTTTTTCGACTTGCCGCAGTTCCAAGACATGTTACAAGACTGGTTACAAAGCGGCGCTGTGCAACCAGAGATTGCTAACAAACTTAAAGAATGGTTTGAAGAAGGCATGCAGCAATGGGATATCAGCCGTGATGCCCCTTATTTTGGCTTTGAAATTCCTAATGCACCTGGCAAGTTCTTTTATGTATGGGTAGACGCCCCGGTTGGCTATATGGCCAGCTTTAAAAACTTATGTGATAGAACCAACGGCTTAGACTTTGACGAATATTGGAATAAAGATTCGGATGCCGAGCTTTATCACTTTATTGGTAAAGACATTACCTATTTTCACTGTTTATTTTGGCCTGCCATGCTTGAAGGCGCGGGATTCAGAAAACCTACTGGGGTAAACGTTCATGGTTTTGTGACGGTTAATGGTGCCAAAATGTCAAAATCAAAAGGTACCTTTATCAAAGGTCGCACCTATTTAGATCACCTTAACCCTGAATATTTACGTTATTACTTCGCCTCCAAGCTAAGCGATGCGGTATCAGATATTGATCTTAATTTCGAAGATTTCGCTCAAAAAGTCAATTCAGATTTAGTGGGTAAAGTGGTGAACATCGCGAGTCGCTGTGCTAGCTTTATCACCAAGCGTTTTGACGGCAAGTTATCCAGTAATGTGCTTGAACCAGCACTCGTCGCAGAATTTCATCAAGCAGAAGCGAGCATCGCCCAGGCTTTTGAGAAACGTCAATATCACAAAGCGGTACGTGAAATCATGGCATTGGCAGATAAAGCCAATCAGTTTATTGATACCAACGCCCCTTGGGTAACCATTAAAGACGAAACCCAACAACAGTTTACTCATGATGTTTGTTCGTTGGGTATTAACTTGTTCCGTATTTTAGTGGTGTATTTGAAACCTGTGGTACCTAGTTTAGCGGCACAATCTGAGTCATTTTTAAATGATCAGCTGACGTGGGAAAGTTCACAAAGCGTATTAACCGATCACCCTATCAACAAGTTTAAAGCCTTAATGCAGAGGGTTGATATGGATAAAGTAAGCGCCATGATTGAAGACTCAAAAGAAAACTTAGAAGCCCTTAACCTACAAAACAACAATCAACAACAAGCGCAACTTGCTCCGAAAAGTCCATTGACAACAGATCCCATTGCAGAAACGATCAGCTTTGAAGAATTTGCCAAAATTGATTTACGTATCGCACGTATTGTCAAAGCAGAACATGTTGAAAAAGCGGATAAGTTACTGCGTTTAGAGCTGGACTTAGGCGGTGAAACTCGTCAAGTGTTTGCAGGGATTAAATCCGCATATAAGCCAGAAGACTTAGAAGGCAAGTTGACGGTCATGGTCGCTAATTTAGCTCCACGCAAAATGCGTTTTGGCATGTCCGAGGGTATGGTACTCGCAGCAGGTCCAGGTGGTGAAGAGATTTGGATATTGGAGCCACACGAGGGCGCGCAACCCGGTATGAAGGTCAAGTAGCCGTTTTTTCTGTGGCTAATCAATCATTGTTAGCTGCAGGGCCGAGACAAAAACAAAATATCATCCCCCCGAGGTCACATAACCTCGGGATTAAACCGGCTCTTTGCGCAGAGATAATATCAATCCATACAATATAGGCGTGTTCTTTTTCTGTGTACTGCTTTTCCTCTGCGGTGCACACGATTTTATTTGTTGGGTTTCCAAGGTGATTCAACTTGCATCAGCCCGTTTCTGACGCTGGCCCCCACAGTGGAAAATTTAGTTTTGGCTTTCCATTTAAGTTTGATCATCGACAAAGGGATTTCTCTTTTTCTGGCAATTATCACGTACATAGAGGTCAATAAAGGTAAGTATTGGTAACACCATTGATTCCACTTTGAGGATGCTTTAAGTTTTCGTTTTAAAAACAATTCGTTAAATAATAAGTGTTTGACATCAACTATTTCAAACCCTAATAGTTGCAACCAGTCTTTTACCCTAGCGCAGCTAAAAAAACGCGCCTCGTGCAATATGTTGTCTTGATTGAAGGGCAAGTGTTTAAATAACCCACATAGGCTAAGAGGGTTAAAGCCCGTAATAACAAGATAGCCATTAGGCATAATTGCCCTATCCACTTCTCTTAATATCTGATGGGGATCTTTGGAAAAGTCTAATTCGTGGGCTAACAGAAATGCGTCGACACTGTTTTCACACAAAGGTAGATCATCAGGGGTTGCGACTAAGCTAGTATAAGCCTGTGAATTGGATGTAATATTAATTTGATGTTTTATTGGGCAAGAAGCAAGTTCAATTTGACTGCTTAAATGTCCTAAACGCACTAAGTGATAACCAAAAAATTTGCGGCTGACTTCGGCGATTTCTTTTTCAATCAGATACTTAAGCTCTTCACCTAAGGGCAAATCTTGCCAAAGCTGAGGTTTGCTTGGGTGGTTTTTGATTAACGCTGGTCTCATTGATTTATGTTACTCTAAAAGTATGAAACTGTTAATACTATTGTTTATGAAAGGAGACACAATATGTCTGTAAGCATTTTCCCCATCAAGGCATTTAATGATAATTATATATGGTGTATACACAACAAAACACACTGTACTGTTGTTGATCCAGGCGATGCAGCACCTGTTTTAGCCTATTGCCAAGATAATCAACTCACCCTTTCAGCTATTATTATCACTCATCATCATTGGGATCATACCGGTGGCATTGACGCGCTATTAGCAGCCTTTCCAAATATTCCAGTCTACGGTCCTCAAAATAAAAATATTAAACAAATTACAGTTCGCTTATCACAAGGTGATGATATCGAGCTGGCACAACTGGGCGTAAAATTCTCCATTTTAGAAGTGCCTGGCCATACTTTAGATCATATTGCTTATTATGGTGATATCGGTCTGTTTTGTGGGGATACTTTGTTCTCGGCTGGTTGTGGTCGATTATTTGAGGGAACGCCACAGCAAATGTTTACATCTTTAAGCAAGTTAACGGCGCTTCCTGCTGATACTGCTGTCTTCTGTACTCACGAATACACTATGGCGAACATTGCATTTGCTGAGGCTGTAGAACCCAATAATCAAGCATTGATTGATTACAAACGCTGGGCAAACCAACAACGAGCAAAAAATGCTCCAACTCTGCCATCAAATATTCAGCGTGAGCTGAATGTGAATCCGTTTTTACGTTGTCATAGCACAGAGTTGGTAGCAAGTGTAAGCCAAAATATGGGCGCAAGGTTAGCATCTGAGCAAGCGGTTTTTGCTTCATTAAGAAGTTGGAAAGATAATTTTTAAAGGGTAAAATAGGTTTTAGTCAACGTTTATATGTCACACCTGATAATAAGTTAAAAACAAATTAAAATAGAAATTAATAAAAAGGAATCACATTGCGTTTACACACACTCCTACCCTTGGTCCTAATTGGCATTTTGTCCGCTTGTAATGCCACAACACAAAGTGATGATCAAGCTAGTCAACTTGAACAAGAGCACCAAATTGCTGTGCAAATTTTAGTCTCCTGTGAACAATCTAAAAAGCAAGCAGAAGACCATTTTGATTGTGAGTCTGCCGAATCAGGCACTATACCTATTACGCATCCCGTTGAGACAGTCGAAGTGACCGTTGAGATACCAGAGGAAATAGCTAAGGCTGGCGCTGAAATCGAAATTAAGGACGTATGGCAAAGGGTCCGCACTCAGTTTAAGTTTGAATTTGAAGATAACAAACGCATCGCAGCACAGCGAAACTGGTACCTTAAACACCCTGATTATATGAAGCGTGTTGCTTTGAGAGCCAAGCCTTTCTTGCACTTAATAGTCGAAAAAATGGAACAGCAAAATATGCCTTTAGAGCTGGTGCTGTTACCCATAGTGGAGAGTGCTTTTGACCCCTTCGCTTATTCTCATGGTCGTGCAGCTGGCATGTGGCAGTTTATTCCGTCCACAGGTAAACGTTTTGGTATGAAACAAACATGGTGGTACGACGGCCGCCGCGACGTAATGGCATCGACCCAAGGCGCCATCGATTATTTAAATTACTTAGTTAACATGTTTGATGGGAATTGGTTACATGCATTAGCCGCATACAACAGCGGTGAAGGGCGGGTGCGAAGATCAATTAGAAAAAACAAAAAAATGGGTAAAGAGACCGATTTTTGGAACTTAGATTTACCCAGAGAAACCCGTGCATATGTACCTAAACTCCTTGCCCTTGCCGATATTTTAAATAACAGTGAACAGTATGATTTTGACTGGCCTGAGATTAACAACATCCCGGTTACGCAAAAAGCCACCATTGGCTCACAAATCGATTTAGCCTTAGCAGCTGAAATGGCCGGGCTCACAGTGAAACAGTTGCACGCACTTAACCCCGGTTATAATCGCTGGGCCACGGATCCTAATGGACCACATACCTTGTTATTACCCATAGATAAGGTCGAAAAATTCTCTACTGAACTGGCAAAAACAGATAGTTCAGAGCGACTAAATTGGGTCAGGCATAAAGTCAAAAGTGGTGATAGCCTATTAAAGCTAGCAGACAAATATCACACCAATACCGATATCATCAGCAAAGTAAATGAGTTAAAAAGTAATATGATTATCGCTGGTAATTATCTGATCATTCCCGTTGCGCTAAAATCCTTAGATTCTTATTCATTGTCTCAAGAACAGCGCTTAGCCAAAACTCAGTCAATCAAAAGGGGTGTCTATAAACTGAATCATATGGTGAAAAGTGGCGATACATTTTGGGATATAAGCCGAGAATATAAAGTCAATTTGCGTCAACTGGCAAAGTGGAATGGCATGGCACCAAAAGATATGCTGCGCCCAGGTAAATCACTCGTCGTGTGGGTCGATAACGTGAGCAATGGACAACGTAAGGATGCAGTGATGCGCACACTGACTTACACAGTCCGCAATGGAGATTCCCTTGCCCGTATTGCTGGAAAATTCAACATCAAAATAAGTGATTTACAAAAATGGAATCAAGCAAAGCTTAAAAAATACTTACAGCCTGGGCAAAAATTGAAAATTTTTGTCGATGTAACACGCACTTAATATACAGGATGGCTGTTTAATTAATGCTTAACTTTAGTTACCCCAGACTTAAATCTAGTCATGAGGGACCTTGGATAATAGTCGACTTATTGATGCTTGCTTTACTCATCATCAACTTAATTTGGCTATTGTTTGACGGACTATTCGCTACCCAAGCATTTAAGTCCATCTTAACATCCATGTCGACAGACCTAGTCACAGGTTATACGCCAATTCATGAAAACTTTGTTCTTTATGACTTAGCCTTTGTGGCTATTTTTCTGACTGAGTTTTGTGTGCGTTGGGTAGCATCAGTAGTTCGTAAGACCTATGTTCGCTGGTACTTTTTCCCCTTTATTCATTGGTACGATTTAATCGGTTGCATTCCTTTGGGCGGCGCAAGAATATTCCGCTTTTTGCGCATTTTTTCTATTTTTTACCGACTCCAAAAATATCAAATTATTGATTTACGCAATACAGCAGTGTATCGATTTATCATTTTTTATTACGATGTGTTGGTTGAAGAGCTCAGTGATCGAATAGTGGTTAAGGTGTTATCTGATGCGCAAAAAGATATCGCTGCAGGTTCTCCTTTAATTGAAGATATCAGCCAACAAGTCCTTGCCAGTCGTTTACCCATTTTAACTCAGTGGTTATCGTCGGTCATGGTGCATATTGGCGAGTCAATTGAACATAATGATCATGGTGAATCTGTTCGCAGCCATGTTCAAAAAAGTGTTGGTAAAGCGGTACGGGGTAACTCACAAGTATCCACCTTAAAATTGGTACCTATATTGGGTAGCACTATAGAAAAAACCTTAGAGCAGTCGGTAACCGACATCGTCACACAATCGATTATTAACTTAATGAAAGACATCACCCCAGAAAAAATTGATGATTTTGTTGAACATGGGATTGGCCGTTTTTCTAGTGAAGATCATATGCTCGACCAAGAAGTGTTATTGATAGTAAACGAGTGTTTAGAGTTGGTTAAACACCATGTGTCGCAGCAGCGTTGGAAAGATTCATTTGTCGGCAAATATCCTAAACAGGAAATATCCAGCAATTGAAAGCGCTTGAGCTGAAAATCTACCCTCCCATAGTGTTGTTATTCTGTCTTGGCCTGGCTTATGGATTGGCTCACTTCTTACCGATACTGGCCATACCATCCATATGGTTTGGCCTTCACTGGTATATTGGAGCCTCAGGCGTTTTGGTAGCTTTAGCAGGCATTTGGGAGTTTCGAAAAGCCAAGACCACTATTAGCCCCGCCACACCCGATAAAGCCAGTTATTTGGTGTCGGGCGGTATCTTCCGTGTCACTAGAAACCCCATGTATCTGGGTATGCAACTGATTATAATTGCTGTGATTTTTAAACTTGATAATTACTATGGCTTTATCGCCGCAGCCTTTTTTAACTTTTACATCACACAATTTCAAATCAAACCTGAAGAACGCATTATCGAGAGAATTTTTGGTGAAGAGTATCTGCACTATAAAAAGAAGGTTAGACGCTGGTTATAGGCTGTCACTCACTAAACAATCTGCTAAGGTGATGAATATTGTCTGTTATAGCCTTTTCTTGATTTTCTGCATGTCTCTTGTTTTTTTATTACTATTTGGTTTCGTAGACTTTACAGCCTAATTTTTTCGCTCTACGATAACGTGAAGACATGAAATGGCAAAACCACACATCAAGTATGCCCCTAAGACCATAGGGGCATGATTTTAATATTTAACCGCGTCTCCAAGTTGTGCCAGTGACTGAGTCCTCAAGCACTACATTTAATGCGTTTAGCGCATCTCTTGCAGCATCAGCCGCAGCCCAATTTTTGCTAGCACGTGCATCGTTTCGTGCTTTGATTAATGATTCAATTTCAGAAACGTCACCTTGTTCCCCACTCGCAGAACCTTGCAAAAAATCATTGGGTGATTGCTGTAAAATACCTAAGATATCTGCCAGCTTTATCATCACACCAGCTAAATCAGCAGCTCGTTGTTCATCAGACTTATTGATTTCTTTGGCTAAGTCGAACAATACAGCGAAAGCCTCAGGCGTATTAAAGTCATCATCCATAGCGTGATTAAAGCGGAATTGATAATCACCCATGGCAATATTCACATTCATATTGGGCGTAACATCACGTAAAGCGGTATACAAACGTTCTAATGAAGCGCGAGCTTGCTGGATAAAACTATCTGAATAACTTAATTGGCTACGATACTGCGCAGACATTAAAAAATAACGCACGGTTTCGGCATCATATACTTCCAAGACATCACGTAAGGTAAAAAAGTTACCTAGTGACTTGGACATTTTTTCTTGGTTCACTTGCACCATACCGGTGTGCATCCAATAATTCACATAAGGTGTATCGAACGCACAGCAGGATTGGGCCACTTCGTTTTCATGGTGAGGAAAGATCAAATCAGAACCACCACCATGAATATCAAAATGTTTGCCTAAGTGTTTATGATTCATCGCAGAACACTCAATATGCCAACCTGGACGACCATTTCCCCAAGGTGACGACCAAAAAGGCTCACCTGGTTTTACTGACTTCCAAAGTACAAAGTCTAATGGGTCGCGTTTTTCGGCTGCCACTTCAACACGCGCTCCAGAGTTAAGCTGTTCTAAGTCTTGTCGTCCCAACTTTCCATAGTTGGCATATTGACTAACTTCAAACAACACATCACCACTAGGAGCTTGATAGGCATAATCTTTATCAATGAGGATCTGAATAACATTAATAATTTCAGGGATGTGGGTAGTCACCCGTGGTTCAACATCTGGCTCAAGCAAACCTATCGCCGCGAAATCTTCATGCATTCGCGCGATAGTATTCTCAGTAAACTCTTCAGCAGTCAAACCTTGCTCGTTTGCTCTTGAGATAATTTTATCGTCTACATCTGTAATGTTACGAACATAGTTCACTTCAAGCCCACGAGAGCGCATGTAACGCACCATCAAATCAAAACTCAAATAAGTTCGGGCGTGTCCAACATGGCATACGTCATACACTGTAATGCCGCATACATACAACCCCACCTTACCTGCTTGCAATGGTTTAAATTGCTCTTTCTGACGGGTTAAAGTGTTGTATATATATAACATTGAATCAAAATCCTCTGGGGTAAATATTAAGATAGTGTATTTAAAAACGGGATTCTATCACTGAGAAACTTGTGCTGCATCTGCCAATCGCTCTTAAAGCCTTAAAAAAACTTAAGTTTTAGGCTAGAATGGATTGGTTATTTTTATATTGCTAAATTAAGGATCTATTTCATGGTTAAAATCCATACGAATTATGGCGTTATCACCCTGACTTTGTTTGCAGACAAAGCCCCTATTACTGTTGCCAACTTTTTGGATTATGTGAAAGAAGGTTTTTACGACAACACCATTTTTCATAGGGTGATTGACGGTTTTATGGTACAGGGCGGCGGATTTGAACCGGGTATGGGCCAAAAGGAAAGTAAAGCAACGATCCAAAATGAAGCCAATAATGGATTAGTCAATAGCCTAGGCACAGTCGCCATGGCGCGCACTAACGAACCTCATTCAGCTACCGCACAGTTTTTTATCAATGTTGGCGACAACAGTTTTTTAAACTTCCGTAGTGAAAGCACAGATGGATGGGGCTATTGCGTATTTGCAGAGGTATCTGAAGGCATGGACGTAGTTGAAAAAATTAGAGCGGTAGCGACCGGTAACTCTGGCTATCATCAAGATGTACCCGAGGAAGATGTTATTATTCAAAAGGCTGTAATAGTCGAATAATATTCTAAAGGCAAGAGAGTTGAATCTATACACGTTATTTGACTCTCTTGGCGCTTCATATAAACAACCAATATTCTGTCCCATTACATGATCCCTTTTACTTACTTTATCTCCGATCTACATTTATCTGCTGACAGAGACGACATTAACCAATGTTTATTTCAATTTTTATCTGAACAAGCACATCAGGCTGATGCTTTATATGTGTTAGGCGATTTGTTTGAGGTATGGATTGGCGACGACGATCAAAACAGTTTTACTCTGAGCATCGCTAAGGCATTTAACACCTTGCGACAATCAGGGGTACCAATCTATTTTATTCATGGCAATCGAGACTTTTTAATCCGTCAGCGATTTGCTAAACAAGCCGGCTTCACACTATTACCAGAACAAGTGGTCATTGATTTATACGGTGTACCAACCCTTATAATGCATGGTGATGAGCTTTGCACCAAGGACACTGAATACCAAGCTTTTCGTAAAAAAGCGCGCAGTTGGTGGTGGCCAAAAATCATGTTAAGTCTGCCTTTATCAACCCGACGTAAACTTGCGAAAAAAGGCCGCGCCACGAGCAAACAAAAACAGTCCATGCTGAGTGATGAGATTATGGATGTCACGCCTCAAGAAGTGACCAATCAGATGCAAAAGTTTTCGGTTAAAAGGCTCATTCACGGGCACACCCATAGGCCAGCCATTCATCAGTTGCAAATAAATCATCAACCAGCCCAACGCATTGTATTAGGTGACTGGTATGATCAAGGTAGTATTCTAAAAGTATCAAAAGATCATCTAGATTTGAGTGCAGTTAACTTTTAACTCTGCTTAAATTTGAGCTTTGTTGTATGACTAATGTCATTATCAGTGCGATGGTTGCAGATGATAAAATTAATACTTGCCACCAGTAAATATCTACTGCCAAAGTGTATCGAAGCAAAGCTAGGAGTCCAAAATAAGCGATGACAGAATACTGCACCCATTGACCAAACCATTGGGAAAGACGAGTTTGCTGTAAGCTTTGGTTAACCCTTAAAGCAAAGTTCAAACTGACAATGGCCAATAAAGAGACAAAAGCCCCCACAACAAGAAAGGATCCCCATACAAACAATTCTGGCCAACCAATCACTTGCGCAGATTTTGCCGGCCCAGACCAAAGAGCATCCCAGCTAACTGCCAAGATAAGACCAAGTGTTACCATTAATTGCCTGTCTTCGGATGGTATTTTCGGCCTAGAAAGTTCTTCTAATTCATATTTGAGATAGAAAAAGATACAAGCAAAGGCAATAAGACCAATGACAGGCTCTAATTCTGGCAGAATTTGGATGCTAAAGTAGGTTAATAGATAACCCAGCATAGGAAATAAGGTATGAGTTAATGATACGCCTACCACCCATACCACAGCCAAACGCACAGAAGACAGCTGCCCAGCCCTTGCGACTGTTGCCACCGCCACATCTGCACCTATGCCTAATCCCATCAACAAACTAGCAATGATAAAATCAAATAGAGCGAAATCCATCATGGGGCGCTCATTCCAGCGGTTTTGGAGGTGTTACCCTTTTGCCAATTTAAGCGCATATCCCAATTGTAGCGATGTTGTTTTGCAAGTGGAGCCTGACTTTCATCTATCTTTTGCAGAACGTTACTCGCCTTGGTAATAGTTGCGTCACGTCCAAAAATGTAACTTTGCTCATGCACTATAGTTAAATACGCTTTGTTTAAGTCTAAAGCTCGCTCTGCTGAAGGTGTGATTAAATCGTAAATTGAATTCGCCTTACTGATTTTGTCAGTATCGACACTGCCATCTTGCTTAAACCAACGCTGCAACATTTCCTTATTCTGACGGAATTCGTCTCCCCCGCCGACTCGTTGAAAATAGGTAAGGAACTCACCTTGTTCCTCGCCAATATTAGGCACATCCTGCTGTTTGGCTAGGTTGATGTAGCCCCATCCTCTTGCGCCATCCACTTTTCTAGGAAACGAGAAAGTTTGATCTAAGGTCGAACCCAAGGTTTTATGACAACCACTACAAAATGCTAACTCCTGACCATTCTGATGTCGTAACTCTCCATTCTTATCTTCAATATAAGCATTCAAGGTCCATCCCAAGTTGCTATTAACCCCCTTGTCGCCCATCAAGTGAATTTGTGGGAGATTTTCAAAGTTCTTTTCTTTTGCTTCAAGATAATATCCTGAGGCTAATTCAGCCTTTGATTTGAAGCTGTGTTTTTTCATATATCGCACTTCTTTCATGCGCTGAGCATTATAGATACTGCCGTCCGCATTAACGCCAACATAACGTACAGTATGTAAAAACTCTGTGTCCTGTGGATAAAGTAAATGTTCCAATTCTTGATTGCTAGCATCACCTAGATAACTAGCTCTACGTTTTATTGAAGTAACATTGGCAGAAAGTTCACCATCACCATCAATGTCTTCACCAATTGAAAATTCAGATACGCTTGGGATAGATATGTCGTTAGTACCTTTCATTACCATTTCTACTAGCCCTAAATTGGCAAAATACACATCTTTTGAAAATGCCTGCCCCACTTCTCTAAACGCTTGTGGCAAACGGATCATGGCATCACCAGTTGAACCATTGGTTGGCCAAAAAGTGCTAGGGAAAGGTTTGTAGTTAAATGCGACCCACTTGCTACCGTCTTTGGCGAGACCTAAGTGATCAAACGCCTTGCTCGGCTCAGCCAAATTTTTAATCGGAGTGACTTCTCCTTGCCAATTTGGATTCTTTGCAAACTTTTCAATAAAGGCAGTGTAATTGTCCTGCTTGATCCACTGCTTAATGTAGTCATCAGAGAGACCTTTTATTAATTCACGGCGGTCAACAAAAAGGTTCTTCCAATGATTCGTTGTTCCTAATTCCGAAAACTGGTATTCCCCCTGCAAGTCTCCGTCACTCATGGTGTTGGGTCGGGTTTTGTCATCTTGGTATGACTGATGACAAGCATAACAAGGATTGTTACTACCGTCCGTTTTGGTGTAACACTGGGGAGGTATAACTGATTCAGCATTATAGACCTCGTTATGTTCTATGTATGCTAAGGCTGGAATGTTGTCACCATCAGCATAGGGTGCATTTTTCTGTAAGTTGCCCCCAAATAAAGTAGCTTCTTGGGCAGCAAAAACCTCTACCCTCTCACAACTCGCAAAAAGACATAAAAACGTAAACAGTATGGCTATTTTTATATAATGCATAATAATTTCTAATTTAGCGTTAAACAGACAAAGCTCTGAGTACATCACTCAGAGCTTTGGGGGAGTTGAAAACAGATTACTCAGCTTTAGGATCGTACATCCAAAGTGTATTGTTTTCTTGGAAGCCATCCTCACCAATAATGATACGACCATCTTTCATAACTATGACGTTATCAGGCTGAGATAGCTGGTTAACATCACAGCGTTCTGCACCAGTTAAGCTAGAACGGTAAGTTCCACCCATGACTACTGGCTCGATACGTGCTAAGTCATAATCAGCTTCAAGTTTGGCACGGTAAATACCGCCACAATCTTTAACCCGAGCAGATAACTGAATATCACCTACGTCATCAGTTAATGTGTTGTCGAGGTCAGCAATACCCATATACAAATAAGCTTCAGTGACAATTTCGTCGGCTATCATATCGGCTCCAGTAACGGCTTCTAACGCGCGATCATGGTTGATACTGATACCTTCAAGTTTACGCCATTCAGCTGTTGCACCTTTAGCTCTGGCTGCTTCACGAGATTCAAGAAATGCAGAACGGTCATCCATAGGTTGACCAGCCGTCACCGGGCTACCACCATTCTCAACTGTAGGGTAAGTCGCATCACCATTCGCCCATGCGGCAACGTCTGCAACAGACATATAACTAGTCAAGCCTTCAACAAAATCATCTGTGCCAATACCGTCATACTCAGCAACCCAAGATTCTATGGTGGCATTGTCTGAAGTAGCAAGCTCCACCCAAGTAACATCAAATCCTGTTGTAGCCGGTTCACTGCTACCCGCATCTTGGACCAATTTAGCGCCGTACAAAGTACCTGCACTTAGGTCTTCTGCTGTATCAGCGATAAACTTAAACAACACACCACCAGTATCGTCTTGCGAAGAATAGAGCGTTTTACTATCGGGCATGACAGTTGAATTTTCATGCTCATAACGACCAATTGCGAAGTGTTTAACCACAACAGGCGCATCGCTAGTAGGAACAGTTACCTCGGCAATGTAGCCGTAACGATAAGGGTTAGGAAAATCAGGGGCGGTTAGCGCTTCCATATTATCGGTGCTAGTGTCTGCAGGGTCATTCCAATCAGCGTCTTGGGTGCCACCTAAACTAGAGCGTACAATCCACTCTTCTGATGTTAATGGCGTTCCCCAAGGAGATACTGAACCAAAACAATTTGCAGCTGTGCCTTGAACAGCATCAAAGTCGATTGACATCGCTTCAGTTACAGACCAGCTACCAAAACCGTCTTTTTCAATTTTCATGCGACTCATGCCACCAGGATAAGATTCCCAGTTAGTGAACAAGTAACCTTCACCTTCGCCTGTGGAGACAAAACCATTAAAATCTGGTGCATTGTTTTCAATAATTTTCTCACCAGAGATAATCCCATAATGCACACCTAATCCTTCAGGAAGGCCATCTGCCCCTAAATCAGCAAAGACATCGTTGGTTTGACCAATAACCTGATATTCACCTAAAGCAGACATAACAGTTTGGCGCTCTAGCTCAGTAATAGGCACAGGAGAATCAACAACAGATGTAGGCAAATTATTAAAATTAACTCCCTTAAGTACACCTACGGTTCCTCTGTTAAAAACAGCACCATTTCTATCAGTTTCTGAGTTTGCATCTGAAGGATGTTGAACATTAAAAAATAAATCACCTTCGTCACTTAAAAATGCACCTGTTACCTCAGCACCAGTGGGTACAGTTGCTAAACGAGTTAAACCAACTGTTGCAGTTGACTGTCCAGATTGACCGTCAGTGCCATTTTCCCCTGCGGCACCATCTGCACCTGCAATGCCGTCTACTCCATCAGAACCATCTGCACCGTCAGCACCTGTGGCGCCAGTTTCCCCTTGCTCACCAGTGGCACCAACAGCACCTGTTGCCCCATCGTCGCCTTCACAGGCAGATAGGCCAATCACTAACGATAGCGCGATCGCTGATAACTTAAACGTGTCTAAAAGTGGTTTTGTCATTGTCTGGTCCCAGTTTTAATTTTTAAATTGATAAAAAGAAAGATTCAACAGACAAGACAACGTGTTTTACATGTCTGAGGAGGCAGACAGTCTGAGAGAGTTAGTTGACAATTTAGTGATAGATTAATGACATTACGTTTACCGAAATAAGTTAGATTTGTGACATATCACACCAATCAGTACTAAATAATTTAATGGGTCATTGGGTAACTTGGCTACAAGCCTTTTAAAGTAAAGACTTTTTAATTGTTAGATGGGATTGGTTTTAAAATAGAGTAAGGTAAAAATATGATCGAAGTGAGCATAGTAAAATATAGATGATACTGAATACTTGGTAAAAATTTCTTAATTTAACGGGGGGACTTAAAAATAATTGATTGTTATTATAACGAGGAAATTAGGAATCAAATAGCGAGGATCTTAACAAAATGTTTGTTAAGATCCGGTTCAAACTACGAACCTAAATCGCTAGTTTTAAAAGTGGTTTCTTATAAAGGAACTACTTTATTTGCGCATGGGCCTTTTTGACCTTCGCCAACTTCAAACTCAACAGCTTGGCCGTCAGTCAAAGTAGCGTAACCGCCACCAGCTTGAATTTCTGAATGGTGAACAAATAAGTCTTTGCTTCCGTCTTCTGGAGCTATAAAACCGAAACCTTTATCTGCATTGAACCACTTTACTGTACCTTTACTCATTTTGAACTCTCTTCTTGTAGTGAAATAGTTTAATTCCTGTTGCGTTATCACCATTGCGCAGCAGGATATTGAATCCGGAACATAGTCTAACAGCTTAATTACAAAATGTCGGAATAATTTTATCTTTATTGATTAAATATCTGATTCTGCAAGAATTTAGGCATTGTGTATCTTATAAATCCGATAAAACGCAAATAAAAAAGATAATCAGTAGAACAGAATTTGAGGTGCTCGATGCATTATGGGGGCACTATCCTGCCCAAGCCACCGGTATTTCCCGGGGCTTAAACCAAAACAAACCACGTCATAAAAAAACCGTTAAGACCTTGAACAGTCGATTGGTTAAAAACATGACATCAACATTTTGCTCATTCATATATACTTTGCGCATTAGAATGTAATCAGCCAACAGAGAATAGATAAAGCCTGCACCTTTCTATTCTCTGTTCTTACCACAACTTATATGCTCGCAGCTAATTCAGCGCCTTGCCTGATGGCCCTTTTTGCGTCGAGTTCTGATGCAACGTCAGCGCCGCCGATAAGATGAGTTGTGATGCCTCTATTCTTTAACCCTTGTTGTAACTCTCTTAGGGGTTCTTGACCTGCACATAAAATCACATTATCCACTTCCAATATTTGTGGTTTGTTGTTCACTTGGATATGTAAACCTTGGTCGTCAATTTTGACATAATCAACACCTGCCATCATCTGCACCTGTTTCCTTTGTAATGCTGACCTGTGGATCCAACCTGTAGTCTTACCTAGCCCTTTACCGACTTTAGTCGTTTTTCGTTGCAGTAAAAATATATCTCTAGCAGGCTCCCCAATGGTTGCTTCAGTTAATCCACCAGCTTGCTTGTACTCTTTATCGACTCCCCAATTTTTTAGCCATTGTTCAGGCTCAGTCGTTAAAGAGTGTGCTTCTACCAAAAATTCAGCGACATCAAAACCAATACCCCCAGCACCTATAATCGCTACCTTTTTACCTACCGGTTTGTTATCTCTGAGCACATCCAGATAATTCATGACTTTGGAGTGTTGTATACCTTCAATATTAACATTTCTTGGTTTGATACCAGTGGCAAGCACCACCTGTTCAAAATGAGCATCAGCTAAAGACTCAACACTCTGCTGACTTTCGAGATGGAGATGCACACCGGTGACGTCTAATCTCTTTTTGAAGTAACGTAATGTTTCATAAAATTCTTCTTTGCCAGGAATACGTTTAGCATAGTTAAATTGGCCGCCAACCTCGGTACTTTTTTCGAACAAATGTACTTCATGACCACGCTCAGCCGCATAACAACTGAAGGCTAGACCAGCCGGCCCTGCACCCACTACCGCTATTTTTTTCTTGTGAGTGGTAAGGGGGAAATTTAATTCTGTTTCGTAACCGGCTCGCGGATTAACTAAACAACTGGCACGTTTGCGTTCAAAACCATGGTCCAAACACGCTTGGTTACAAGCGATACACGTATTGATTTCGTTGCTTCTACCTTGATGTGCTTTGCGTACAAAATTTTCATCTGCCAGAAAAGGCCTAGCCATAGAGACCATATCAGCTTGACCAGTGGCTAATATCTTTTCAGCAATTTCTGGAGTATTGATCCTATTCGTTGCAATTAAAGGCACCGTTAGCTCAGCTTTCATACGCTCAGTTACCCAAGTAAATGCGCCTCTTGGTACCATAGTGCCAATAGTGGGCACCCTCGTTTCATGCCAACCAATACCGGTATTAATCAGTGTAGCGCCAGACTGCTCAATCAGTTTCCCTAGAGCCACAACTTCATCCCAATTGCTGCCGCCCTCCACTAAGTCCAACATGGATAAACGAAATATAATGATAAAATCAGTGCCGACTTTTTGCCTTACGGCATTGACTATTTCAACCGCAATTCGCGAGCGATTTTCAAAACTACCACCCCATTCATCATCCCGCTGATTAGTTCGAGGACATATAAATTGATTAATAAAATACCCTTCCGAGCCCATGATTTCCACACCATCGTATCCCGCTTGTTTGGCCAAGGCAGCACAATTGGCATAATCGTTAATGGTGCTGACAATGCCTCTTTTTGAAATAGCTTTTGGTTTAAAAGGATTAATGGGCGATTTGATTGCCGAAGGCGCAACCACAAAAGGATGATAGCCATAACGCCCAGCATGTAATATCTGCAGGCAAATTTTACCTTGGTGTTGATGCACCGCTTCTGTAATAACCTGATGTTCTTTGGCATGCTTTTTATTACTCATACGGGCAGCGAAAGGCAATAACCACCCTTGTCGATTAGGACTCACACCACCAGTGACAATGAGTCCTACCCCGCCAGCGGCTCGTTCTGCATAAAACGCAGCTAGCTTCTCGAGGCCATTTTTTTCTTCTTCTAAACCAAGATGCATTGATCCCATCAGCACACGATTAGGCAACTGGGTAAAACCCAGATCAAGACTTTCGAATAAATATGGATAGTGAGGGTGTATTTTCATATCTAAAATGGCTTAATTTTAATCATATTAGTCAGTCTATCTCAAAAAAATTGTTCATAGATGAGAAAGTTACAAAAAATTACATTTGAAAATGTTCAGCACAGCAGTTTTTAGATAGGATGCAGCATAAATTCTTTATTTGTGTGTTTATCTATTATGTCTTCAGGAAAAAGTTGGACGAAGTCGTTGTTTGTTGGTCTATGGACCACACTAAACTTTAGTCGAAAGTTATTTTTCAACGTCATTTTTATTATTGTATTTTTAGGTCTGATTTCGGTTTTTTTAAAGGATGATAATAAAGTCATAGTACCCGCCAATTCTGCTCTGGTATTAAAGTTAGTCGGTAACTTGGTTATAGAGAAGGAAGCGGTTGATCCATTCAACGAGTTTCTGGAAGAAGCCTTTGAGCAAGAGGATGATAATCCAGAAATATTGCTGCAAGATGTATTGCTGACTATAGAAAATGCAAAACAAGATCGTCGTATAAAAGCCTTAGTTTTAGACTTGCAAGGTCTAGGTACAGCTGGGTTGGATAAGCTAGAACAAATTGCGATGGCATTAGAAAACTTTAAAGAGAGCGAAAAACCCATCTACGCTATTGGCGATTACTACAGCCAAAACCAATATTATATTGCAAGTCGTGCTGATCACCTTTATCTCAACCCTATGGGTTTTATGATGTTTGAAGGTTATGGACGTTTTGGCATGTATTTCAAATCTGCTATTGAAAAACTTAAAGCAGAAACACACGTTTTCAAGGTGGGCACATATAAGTCAGCAGTTGAGCCATTTATTCGTGATGATATGTCTGACGCGGCACAAGAAGCAAACAAAGCCTGGTTAACAGCGATGTGGACACAATACAAAGAAAGTGTTGCACAAGCGCGCAGTTTAGATGTTAATGATTTTGATGAAAAATTAGATATATTCTTACAAAAATTTGAACAGGTAGGCGGAGACTTTGCAAAATATGCATTGGATTTTGGTTGGGTTGATGCACTCAAAACACGGGAGCAAGCTCTGCAAGAAATTGTGGCAGTAGTAGGTAAAAATAAAAGTGGCATGGGATTCAACGCCATCAGCTACAAAAGCTACCTGAAAATTATCAACCCGACACTACCAAACATGCCCAACAATATCGATACAGTCGCCGTTGTTATAGCTAAAGGTACTATATTAAACGGTACAAAAAAACCTGGTCAAATAGGTGGTGACAGTACGGCTGAGCTACTACGTAAAGCAAGATATGACGATACCGTTAAATCGGTAGTGCTATATGTGGACTCACCTGGTGGCAGTGCTTTTGCGTCAGAAATCATTCGTCAAGAAGTGGAAAATTTACAAGCAGTAGGCAAACCTGTGGTGGCTGTTATGAGTACCTATGCAGCTTCTGGCGGTTATTGGATTTCTGCTGGTGCAGACAAAATCATTGCTGCACCAAGTACTATCACCGGTTCAATAGGTATATTCGGCATGTTTTTATCCTTTGAAAACACCCTAGATTATTTAGGTGTTCATACGGATGGTGTCGGTACCACTGAATTTGCAGGCATGGGCATCACTAAAACACTGGATCCTAAATTAGCTGCCATCATGCAAAAAGGCATCGAACATGGCTACGATCAATTTATATCACTGGTTGCAGATAAGCGCGAGATGAGCAAAGACCAAGTCGATAACATTGCCCAAGGACGTGTTTGGATTGGAGAAACGGCTCTAGAATTAGGCCTAGTAGATGAATTAGGATACCTAGAGGACGGTGTGAAAGCGGCAGCTGAATTTGCTAGCCTGGAAACCTACGATACCCGTCATATCCAAAGAAGCTTGTCTAAAAGTGAATTGTTCTGGAAAGAGTTATTTCAAAACGTCAGCGTTTCTTTTAAAGGGGCTTTTGAAGTAGAAAAATCCAGTACTATTCTGAGCCTTTTTAAAGAATTAACCGCGGACATAGAAGCAGTATCAAAGTTAAACGACCCTAAAGGTGTGTATGCTTATTGCTTGGCTTGTGAATTGTAAGCACCTCAATATTTCTGATACATCAGCCTAACAGCTGAATAATAATTCCAATCATGTCTACCATGGTTGGGATTTTTAATTTATGTCTAACTTGTGTCTAAAACATGGTTAAAAAGAGAAAGTCTAAAGATCTGCGTTGTAGTTGGTCTTGTATTGATATACTCAAAAGGATTGGCTTTACTTGAATTTTAGTTAAAATACTCACAAAGTTAGATACTCACCCAAGATGTAGACCATTTTTTGTCATTGCATTCCCAACAATTAGTTATTCAAAAAGTTGAACAATGTATTAACCATGCTTGTTCTTATTTTGAGCAGAACTTCAGGTTGCCCAAAATAAGCTTTAACCAAAGGGGTAAAATTGCAGGTTGTGCTCGACTACAAATAAACGAGTTACGTTTTAATCCTATTTTGCTATCTGACAATCTTGATGCATTCTTGGAGGTGGTTGTGCCTCATGAAGTTTGCCATTTATTGGTATATAAACTCTTTGGAAATGTTCGTCCTCATGGTAAGGAGTGGCAAAGCCTAATGCTTAATCTATTTGAGATAAAAGGGCAAACCTATCATCAGATGGATGTAACCAAAGTAAAAGGGAAAAGCTTCAATTATCGCTGTGAATGTGGGCCGATAGAATTAAGTATAAGAAGACACAATAAGGTGGTGAGGGGCGAACAAGCCTATATTTGTAAAAAGTGCAGAAGCCCCTTAATGGCCGGAAAATCTGTTTGACATCACCATTAAAACCAATGTTTAGTAAACGCTTTATCTAATTTTTCAAACGCTGTCCTCAATAGTCTGGCAAGTTCTTTATATTCTGGCTTGGCTTTGGGAGATTGCAACGCACAACCCTGCATTTGCATTTTATGATGAATGTCTAAATACCAACTTTTTAATGTTGGTGGCAGGTTTTGGTTTGAACGGTGCCCTAACCACATCAATCCTTGCATAGGCAAAGATAAAAAGAACGTACCTATGGCTAATGCTTGCGGTAACTTTTCAACGCCTTGCAAATTAATTAATGCTGCAACCGTTAAAACGGCTAGGGCTGGCATCACTTTAATCGAAAATTTAGTCGCTGAAATAACCCTGCACTCTGGAAACATGCCATATAACTGCGGTTGCATGGGCCAAATCTCCATATATTGCTGACCATCTTTCACCATTGCTGTAATAGTTTGTGCCAATTCAGTCACCTCATAATAAAGCTAAATTCTATACTAACGGCTAAATCACGCATAAGCTATCGTCCTAATGTTATATAAAATCAACTATCGATACTAAAAATTTCACATAACAATACTAATAATGTTTTGTTGTAGTTGATAAAAAGGATTTTTACTTATGGATCAATACGTTCTCGTTCTTAATTGTGGAAGCTCCTCTATTAAGTTTGCAATTATAGAAGCCAAAACAGGAACAGCTCCCTTACATGGATTGGCAGAAAACCTTGGAGCTGCTTCTAGCAGGCTAAGTTTTAGTTACCAACACAAACAGCATAATGGTGAATTACCAGTCAATACTGACCATCAACAAGCATTAGCGATTATTGCTGACACAGTCAAACAGTTCAAACATTTAAGCCAACATATTGTAGCAGTAGGACATAGAGTGGTGCACGGCGGTGAAACTTTTACTCAATCAACCTTGATAGATGATCAGATTAGACAGGCCATTGAGCAAGCATCGCTTTTAGCACCGTTACATAACCCAGTCAATTTAGCGGGTATCAACAGTGCTCAAATCGCATTCCCACACTTACCTCATGTAGCTGTGTTTGACACGGCTTTTTTTCAGACTATACCTAAACATGCTTACCTTTATGCCCTGCCCTATGAACTTTACCAACAACATAATATTAGGCGCTATGGTTTTCATGGCACAAGCCATTACTTTGTGGCACATGAGGCGGCAAATGCCCTTAAAAAAGAGTTATCAGCTTGTAGTTTGATCACCGCACACCTTGGTAATGGATGCAGCATAGCCGCTATCAAGCAGGGCAAGGCAATTGACACCAGCTTAGGTTTCACTCCTTTAGAGGGTTTAGTGATGGGAACACGCTGCGGTGATATTGACCCCAGTTTGCCTACTTACTTGATAGAGCAACTAGGCTATTCGGTATCTGAAGTAAGCGAGTTATTGAATAAGAAGTCTGGGTTACTGGGTATCTCAGAACTGAGCAATGATTGCAGAATTCTTGAACAGCAAGCCAACGATGGTAACCAACAAGCTCAGCTGGCACTCGATATGTTTATTTATCGACTAGTCAAATATATTGGCGCGTATATAGCGGTTGTAGGGCCATTAGATGCTTTAGTTTTTACCGGTGGTATTGGAGAAAACTCTGCCTACGTCAGGGAAAACACCATTAATCAGCTAACACATCTGGGGTTACAGCTTGATCCAGAAAAAAATCTACAAATGCGTTTTGGCCAATCTGGCCTTATTAGCCATACTCATTCAAAACCCATCTTTGCCATTGCCACCAATGAAGAATGGGTGATTGCTAAAGACACCATAAAGTACGCTCAATAAGGGATCACTATGCCACGTCGAATAATGTTGATACCGGTAAGTACAAATGTGGGTTTAACCAGCGTTAGCCTTGGGTTGGTGAGAGTGATGCAGCAGCAAGGCCTAAAAGTTAATTTTTTCAAACCTGTCGGCCAACCAAGACAAGGAAACAATGAGCCTGAAAAGTCGACTACTATTGCAACTAAGATTGGATTATTAAAACCAGCTAAACCTTTTTCAGTAAAATATGTTGAAGAGATGATCAGCCAAGACAAAATTGATATTTTGTTAGAAGACATCATTGCACTGTTCGAGGAACACGCTGATAAAGAAGATATCACTATTATAGAAGGTTTAGTTTCCACCCAAAACCATCCTTATGCTGTGCGTTTGAATAGGGAAATTTGCAATGCCTTAGATGCACAGATTGTGTTAGTCAGTGCCCCTGGAAGTTTGCTGTTGAATCAACTTAACGACAAGCTAGAAATTATGGCTAACAGTTATGGTGGTCACAAAGGTAAAAAAGTCATCGGTTGTATTTTTAATAAGGTCAATGCCCCCATTGATGACAAAGGACGTCTAAGCAGCGAATTAATCGAAAATCATGACACTAGTCAAACGACTGGTGTTGTCAATAAGTTATTCAACTTACCTATCTTCTCAAAGTCTTTTGCTTTACTGGGCACAATACCTTGGAGCTTTGAGCTTATCGCTCCGCGTGTTCTAGATGTCAGTAAACACCTGAATGCACAGTTATTAAACGAGGGCGATTATCAACACAGACGGCTGCGCAGTGTGCATTTTTGTGCCCGCGAAATCCATAATATGGTATCCATCCTTAAACCCGGCGCGCTGTTAGTATTGTCCGGTGATAGAAGTGACGTATTGGTGTCATCATGCTTGGCCGCGCAAAATGGTACAAAAATAGGAGCATTGTTGTTGACTGGAGGTTATCAACCCGATCCGCGGATTTGGCAGCTTTGTTCTCAAGCGTTAGAAACCGGTTTACCCGTTTTACTGACCAATGAGAACACCTGGCAAACATCGCTCAATTTACATATGTTCAATCAAGAAGTACCCGCCGACGACGAACAACGTATCAACCGCGTAATGGATCACACCGCCGCATGTATTGATTCTGATTGGGTCGCGTCAATCTCAAAGGACTCAAATAGAGCCTTGAGACTCTCTCCTTCAGCATTTCGCTATAAATTAACCCAACTGGCACAACGAGCTAACAAAACCGTAGTGTTACCTGAGGGCGAAGAACCAAGAACAATCAAGGCCGCGGCCATTTGTGCCCAAAGAAATATCGCAAAGTGCATTTTGCTTGGCAACAAAACCGAGATATTAAGAGTCGCCCAACAACAAGGAGTGGTGTTAGCTGATTCGGTTAAAATCATACAGCCTGAAGACATACGCAGTCAGTATGTAAAACCGATGGTGAAATTACGTAAACATAAAGGACTTACGGCTGTAGTAGCCAAAGAACGTTTACTCGATAACGTGGTATTAGGCACTATGATGTTGCAACAAAATCATGTGGATGGATTAGTGTCAGGTACTGTGGATACCACCGCCAATACTATTCGCCCGGCGTTACAACTAATCAAAACTGCACCAGGGGCATCTTTAGTTTCCTCAATATTTTTTATGTTATTGCCAGAACAAGTATTAGTGTATGGCGATTGTGCTATCAACCCCGCCCCAAATGCTGAGCAACTTGCGGATATTGCTATTCAATCAGCTGACTCAGCAGCGGCTTTTGGTATCGAACCAAAGGTCGCCATGATCAGCTACAGCACAGGTAGTTCAGGTACCGGCACAGACGTTGAAAAAGTCAAATTGGCCACTAAATTAGCGCAACAAAAACGCCCCGACTTGTTAATTGATGGTCCTTTGCAATATGATGCGGCGGTGATGGAAAGTGTTGCGAAGAACAAAGCACCCAATAGCAAGGTAGCAGGTCATGCCACAGTGTTTATTTTTCCAGATCTTAATACCGGTAATACAACGTACAAAGCCGTGCAACGTAGTGCTAATTTGGTCAGTATTGGGCCAATGTTGCAAGGCATGGCCAAACCCGTTAATGATTTAAGCCGCGGCGCACTGGTAGATGATATTGTATTCACTATCGCGTTGACCGCAATTCAGGCAACACAGTAAAAATAAGTACATTGACTATGATTTAGTTACGTACTGGATATTGAAAGTGCTCGACTTGCCCACATACTAAACCAGCATAAATTAAATGAAATTTTTGGCCACCTTAGGTGGCTGTTAAAAATATTTGGAGAGTTAAATGTCTGAAGTGAGACACGTTAAGCTACTAATTCTGGGCTCTGGCCCTGCTGGCTACTCAGCCGCGGTATATGCTGCGCGCGCGAATTTGAACCCTGTGTTAATAACTGGAATTCAGCAAGGTGGGCAACTAACCACTACAACTGAAGTAGAAAACTGGCCAGGCGATCCAGAAGGGTTAACAGGTCCTGATTTAATGGACCGTATGCAAAAGCATGCTGAAAAGTTTGATACTGAGATTATTTTTGATCACATCAACAAAACCGATTTATCCAAGCGACCTTTCACATTAACTGGAGATCAAGGTACTTATACCTGTGATTCATTAATTATCTGTACTGGCGCCTCTGCTAAATACCTTGGAATGGACTCAGAAACAGCTTTTATGGGCAAAGGGGTATCAGCCTGTGCAACCTGTGATGGATTTTTCTACCGTAATCAAAAAGTAGCGGTTGTGGGTGGAGGCAATACAGCTGTCGAAGAAGCGCTTTATCTGTCAAACATTGCCTCTGAAGTACACGTAATTCATAGACGTGATTCGTTTCGCAGTGAAAAAATACTGGCTGACCGTTTAATGGAAAAAGCCAAGAATGGTAATGTTACATTACATCTAGACCGTCAATTAGACGAAGTGTTAGGTGATGAAATGGGTGTGACTGGCATTCGTATCAAAGACACGGACTCTGATGTGACCCAAGACCTAGATTTGATGGGGGTGTTCATTGCAATTGGCCACCAACCCAATACAGGTATCTTTGAAGGTGAGTTAGAGATGAAAGACGGCTATATCAAAGTGCTAAGCGGCACAGAAGGTAACGCCACTCAGACCAGTGTTGAAGGTGTATTTGCCGCAGGTGACGTGAGCGATCATATCTATCGCCAAGCCATCACCTCAGCAGGTACGGGCTGCATGGCGGCTTTGGATGCTGAAAAATTCTTAGACGCGCAAGAGTAACCGTTTAATAAAATAAGGCCTCAACTTGAGGCCTTATTTTATTTCCCCTTGGCATAACAGGCAACAACGATATTCCTATGCTAACGCTGACTAAGCTAAACCAACAACTTGTATTTCCACCAGCAGACATGGCTCATACCGACCCAAATGGTTTATTAGCATTTGGTGGAGACTTGAGTGCCAAACGTCTACTTTTAGCCTATTCATCTGGGATATTTCCGTGGTTTAGTCAAGCTGAACCTATTATGTGGTGGTCTCCAGACCCACGAGGTTTATTACCCTTAGATAATTTCAAATGCAGTAAAAGCCTAAAAAAGTTTGCCCGGAACTGTAACTATCACATCACCATCAATAACGCCTTTGACCAGGTCATAGATATTTGTGCAACCATTCCTAGAAACGACTCTGGCACTTGGATAACAGATGACATGGTTAATGCTTACAAAAACCTACACAAGCTTGGTCATGCCCATTCTGTCGAAGTTTGGAGCGAAGATATTTTAGTGGGTGGCCTTTACGGTATCATTGTTGGGAAAGTATTCTGCGGAGAGTCTATGTTTCATAAAGTCACCAATGCCTCTAAAATAGCGATGTTATCTCTGGTCAAATTACTTAAATCCCAAGACGCAGAATTTATTGACTGCCAAATGCAAAATCCCCATCTAGCCAGTCTGGGTTGTATTGAAGTGACTAGGGCCAGATTTTTAACTATGTTGCAACAGCAAAGCCAACAATCATTTAAGAAAGACGTTTGGCAGCCGCAAACACTGAACCTGACAAAATGATTATAACGTTATGGACATGAAATTCGGCATAACTGCCCCTTTTACCTGCAGTTATCTACCAGAGCAAGATGAAAGGCTGTTGATTTTTATGAGCGATAGTGTCCCCACTATCACTGAATACGACTTTTTAATTGGCGCTGGCTTCAGGCGCAGTGGTACACAAGTGTATCGACCGCATTGTGAAGCATGTAAAGCGTGTGAGTCGATTCGACTCCCAGTTGACATATTTACAGCATCCAAAAGTCAAAAGCGCATTATGAAGCGCAACCAAGACCTGACGATACATATTAGTGATAGTGACAAGCCAGAATATTATCCGTTGTATGAGTCGTACGTCAATCAACGTCATGCCGACGGCAGTATGTACCCTGCAACTAAAGAACAATATCAAGGCTTTGTTTTAAGTCCTTGGAACAATGCTTTATTTATTGAGATTTACGCAACTAACGAACTTATTGGCGTTGCCGTCACCGACAACCTCGCGTCTTCTTTATCGGCTTTATACACTTTTTTTAAGCCCGAACAACAACAACGGTCGTTGGGAAATTTTGCTATTTTGCAGCAAATTGAGCTTGCCAAGTCGCTTAACAAACCTTTCTTATATTTAGGATATCAAATAGATACCTGTCAAAAAATGAGCTATAAACAGAATTTTTTACCCCATGAGCGGTTTTTTGATGATAAATGGCAACTAATTACAAAAAAAGCAGGGTAAAGCTTTACACTTGCCGCCTTATTCGGCAAAATCTGCGCGGCATTTTTAGACACTTATTTTATTGATTAGAGGTAACAGAGTTAGATGGCGAAAGAAGATTGTATTGAAATGGAAGGCACTGTGTTGGATACCCTTCCGAATACTATGTTTCGTGTTGAATTGGAAAATGGTCATGTAGTTACTGCCCATATTTCAGGTAAAATGCGTAAAAACTATATTCGTATTTTAACTGGCGACAAGGTAACTGTTGAACTTACGCCCTATGACCTATCCAAAGGTCGTATTATTTATCGCGCAAGATAATAAATTATCATTTTTTTTGGGTTAATGAAGCAAATCCTTTAACGCAATTTTAGAGTTTAAAGTACAAAAAAACCGATATTGAATAATATCGGTTTTTTTATGTTTTAGTCATTTAACTTTAAAGAGATTAAGAGTTAAGTGTGGCTGGTTTTTCCTTACTGTCAGAGAAAAACTCGAAGCTTAATACGTCATTTTTCAGGCCAATTTTCACACTACCGCCCTGAATCAAACGTCCAAAAAGTAACTCATGTGCTAATTCTTTCTTAACATGTTGCTGAATAACTCTAGCCATCGGACGTGCGCCCATATTTTTATCATAACCTTTGTTAGCTAGCCAATCACGCGCTTGGTTGCTAACTTCTAACGACACACCTTTGTTATCAAGTTGTACTTGCAATTCAACAATAAATTTATCCACTACTTGTAAAATGACATCTCGACCAAGGTGGTTAAACCAAACAGTTGCATCTAGTCTGTTTCTGAATTCAGGTGTGAAAATTTTCTTTATCTCAGACATGGCATCATGGCTATGGTCCTGTTGTTTAAAACCAATAGAAGTACGAATAGTCTCCTGTACGCCAGCGTTTGTGGTCATGACTAATACCACGTTTCTAAAGTCTACCTTACGGCCGTTATTATCAGTTAACGTACCATGGTCCATAACTTGTAATAAAATGTTGTAGATGTCGCTATGGGCCTTTTCTACTTCGTCTAACAAGATGACTGAGTATGGATTTTTAATGACCGCATCTGTTAATAATCCTCCTTGATCGAAGCCCACGTATCCTGGAGGTGCCCCAATCAAACGACTCACTGCATGACGTTCCATATATTCAGACATATCAAAGCGTAATAACTCTACACCCATGACCTTGGCTAACTGAGCGGTGACTTCAGTTTTACCCACACCAGTAGGTCCCGCAAACAAAAAGTTACCAATAGGTTTAGTTTCATTACCTAAACCAGAGCGAGACAAGCGAATAGCATCCGTTAAGGTATCTATGGCCTGATCTTGCCCGAACACCACCATTTTCAAGTCCCGGTCTAAATGTTTAAGTACTTGCTTATCAGAGGCTGATACAGACTTTTCTGGAATGCGTGCAATCTTAGAAATAATCAACTCAATGTCACTCACACCGATGGTCTTTTTGCGCTTAGAGGCAGGCAACAAGCGCTGACTTGCACCCGCTTCATCGATGACATCGATTGCTTTATCAGGCAAGTGACGTTCATTGATGTACTTAGCCGATAACTCAGCAGCTGCTCGAATGGCCTTATGTGTAAAGCGAACACTGTGGTGAGCCTCATAACGGGATTTCAAACCCATCAAAATTTTGGTGGTATCGCTGACTGTAGGCTCGATCACATCCACTTTTTGGAAACGACGGGCTAAGGCGCGATCCTTTTCGAAAATGCCTTGGTATTCTTGATAAGTAGTTGACCCCATGCAGCGTAATTCGCCACTACTGAGTTTTGGTTTAAGCAAATTCGAGGCATCCATCACACCGCCTGAAGCCGCACCTGCACCAATAATAGTATGAATTTCATCAATAAATAAAATCGCATCTGGGCAGGCTGCTAATTCTTTCAATATGCCTTTAAGGCGCTTCTCGAAATCACCACGATATTTAGTTCCTGCTAACAAGGCCCCCATATCCAATGAATAAACGGTTGCCTCAGCAATCACCTCTGGCACCTCATTATTCACAATACGATAAGCGAGACCTTCGGCGATGGCCGTTTTACCGACACCAGCTTCACCTACCAATAGCGGATTGTTTTTGCGACGACGACATAATATTTGAATACTGCGCTCTAATTCACTATCACGACCGATAAGCGGGTCGATTTTGCCGTCTTTGGCACTTTGGTTTAGATTAGTGGAATACTTATCCAGCATAGACTCGGCTTCTTCTTGCTCGCTGATTTCTTCTTCACTTTCCCTGTGTGCTGGAGATTCATCATCAACTTTGGATACGCCATGTGAGATATAATTCACTATGTCTAAACGCGTCACATCAGATTTTTTCAATATATAAACGGCTTGAGACTCTTGCTCACTGAAAATAGCAACTAATACATTAGCGCCAGTGACTTCCTCTTTACCGGATGACTGAACATGAAAAACCGCACGTTGCAACACACGCTGAAATCCAAGCGTGGGCTGTGTTTCTCGTTCGTTACCCTGCTCGTCTAACAACAAAGGGGTAGTATCTTTAACAAAATCAGTGAGTTCTTGTTTAATTGATTCAATACTGGCACCACAGGCCTTTAACGCATCTTTAGCTGCGTTATTATCAAGTAAGGCAAGTAATAAGTGCTCAACCGTCATAAATTCATGACGATGCTCTCTGGCAAAAATGAACGCTTCATTTAGCGTTTGCTCTAAATCTTTATTTAACATAAGAATGCCCTCTGACTACTAGCCTATTTGAAGATGATACTTTTCTCAATCCAATCATCACGCTTGCTCCATGGTACACATGAGTGGATGTTGGTGTTCTTTTGCGTATCGACTAACTTGCATCACCTTAGTTTCTGCAATCTCTGCAGTATATATGCCACAAACAGCCCTACCATGGTAGTGCACTGTAAGCATTATTTGTTGTGATTTTTCACCATCCAAATTAAAAAATCGCATGAGTACGTCAATTACAAAGTCCATCGGTGTGTAATCATCATTATCCAGCAAAACCTTGTACATGGGTGGAGGTGCGGCCTTTTTCTTAACTGCATCAATGTCTTTCTGACGCTCAATATCAATGGTGTTATCTTTACTCATATTTCAACTATTTACCCGCAACTAAGGTAATTCCCCTTGATGTGTGTCAATTTTTCAACATGAAACTTTGTTAATTATCAAATTAACCTTGACAAGAACAGGTTAAAAAACTTAAATATTATTTTGACGGTTGTATTGAGTATTTAACACGTCTTTCCCTAACCAATAGTGTGGGGGCAAAGTTGTATTAGTTCAAGGGATTAAAGGGAAGTAAGGATTATGGCAATCGGCAAAGTAAAATGGTTCAATAATGCTAAAGGTTTTGGCTTCATTGTGCCCGATGATGGCGGTGAGGATATCTTCGCGCATTACTCAACAATACAAATGGAGGGCTATCGCTCTCTCAAAGCAGGACAAGAAGTAAAATATGAAGTGCAAAAAGGCCCAAAAGGTTTGCATGCACATAATATTGATTTTAGTGGTGAGCCTGAAAAATAAATTATTATCTGAAAAATAAAAAAAGCAGACGTTAATGTCTGCTTTTTTGTTTGTGCATTGTTTCGCTTAGATCACACGCCAGTGAACTGGACGCATTTATTAAATAGCGGCTAGAATAGCGTTAAAAGTAGCACTTGGGCACATAGCTTGAGTCACTAAAGCATCATCTGGGTAGTAGTAACCACCGATGCCTGCTGCCTTACCTTGAGTCACGTCAATTTCTGCTATAATTTTACTTTCATTAGCAGACAATGATTCAAATAAAGGTTTAAATTTCGCAACCAATTCCTTATCGTCAGCTTGATTAACTAATGCTTCTGCCCAATACATAGCTAAGTAGAAGTGACTACCTCTATTATCTAATTGACCTGCTTTGCGAAGAGGTGATTTACCTTCATTTAACAGTTTCTCAGTCGCTTGGTCTAAGGCAACTGCCAAAGCTTTTGCCTTAGAGTTGTCGGTCTTCATAGCTAAGTCTTCAAGAGACACCGCTAGTGCTAAGAATTCACCAAGTGAATCCCAACGTAAATGGCCTTCTTCAACAAATTGTTGAACATGTTTAGGTGCAGAACCACCCGCTCCAGTTTCGAACAATCCTCCACCGGCCATTAGAGGCACGATAGACAACATCTTAGCGCTGGTGCCCAACTCAAGAATGGGGAACAAGTCAGTAAGGTAATCACGTAAAACGTTACCCGTCACAGAAATAGTATCTAGACCACGTATCGCTCTTTCCATTGTGAAACGGATCGCGCGAACAGGAGACATGATAGAAATATCTAAACCCTCAGTATTGTGGTCTTTAAGATATTCAGTCACTTTTATAATCAATTGAGCATCATGTGCTCTTTCATCGTCCAACCAGAATACTGTTGGCATTCCCGATTGGCGGGCTCTGTTAACAGCCAGCTTAACCCAATCACGGATAGGTGCGTCTTTAACTTGACACATTCTCCAGATATCCCCTTCTTCTACGGCATGCTCAATTAATACTTTACCGTCTTGATCGATAATTTGTACCTTACCTTCACCGGCCATCTCAAAAGTTTTATCATGTGAACCATACTCTTCGGCTTTTTGCGCCATCAAACCAACATTAGGCACTGTACCCATAGTGGTGGGATCAAACGCTCCGTGAGTCTTACAGAAATTCACTGTTTCTTGATAGATGGTGGCATAAGTACTTTCTGGGATAACAGCCTTAGTGTCATGCAACTTGCCATCAGGCCCCCACATTTTACCAGAGCTTCTGATCATCGCTGGCATAGATGCATCAACAATAACATCACTGGGGACGTGTAAATTAGAGATACCCTTATCTGAATTTACCATCGCAATAAGAGGTCGGTCTGCATAACATGCATTGATATCACGCTGTATTTCTGTGCGCTGGGACTCAGGAAGTGTTGATATTTTGTCATAAACACTGCCCAAACCATTATTTGGGTTAACACCTAACTCGTCAAACAAAGCTTGGTATTTATCAAATAAATCTTTGTAGAAAACTTTAACACAGTGACCAAAGACAATTGGATGAGACACTTTCATCATGGTCGCTTTTACATGCAACGAAAATAGCACCCCGGTATTTTTAGCATCTTCAATTTGTTCTTCAAAGAATTCACATAAAGCTTTTTTGCTCATGCACATGCCGTCGATCACTTCGCCAGCTAACAAATCTACTTTTGGCTTGAGTACAGTGAGTTTGCCAGCCTTGTCAGTAAATTCGATTTTCACATGACCCGCTTTAGCAACAGTCACTGATTGTTCGCCAGAGTAAAAATCACCACCACGCATATGTGCGATATGAGTTTGAGAGGCTTGACTCCAGGCTCCCATTGAGTGGGGATTACTTTTAGCATAATTTTTGACAGCTACAGGTGCACGACGGTCAGAATTACCTTCACGTAAGACCGGGTTCACAGCACTACCTAATACTTTACCGTAACGGGCTTTAATGTCTTTTTCTGCATCAGTTTGTGGATCTTCAGGCAACTCAGGTAAAGCAAAGCCTTTATCCTGTAACTCTTTAATGGCCTCTTTCAACTGCGGGATAGAAGCACTGACGTTAGGCAATTTTATAATATTGGTTGATGATTCTTGGGTCAAAGCCCCTAATTTAGCTAATGCATCTGGTACTTGTTGGTCCTCAGGGAGAAGATCGCCGAGTGCAGACAAGATACGTGCAGCTAATGAAATATCACTTAATTCAACTTCAATCCCTGCACTTGAAGTAAAGTTGCGAATAATGGGAAGCAGTGAATAAGTAGCAAGTGCTGGCGCTTCGTCTGTTTTAGTGTAGATAATCTTTGACTTGGAAATCGTCATTATAAGCCTCATGTTAATGGCAAAGCACTGACAACCCATCATTTGCGCATTTGAAAAATTCGCAAAGTCACGACGTTGTGACACTATGGATTGGTGTTTTATACCGAAATTAAAAAATGTCTGATCTTGACCCATTATAAACAGACCGTACCCAGACAGACAGTAAATACTATATGGGTTGATCAATTAAGTACAAGTTTTGCTTGCATAATTTATACTGTAAACAGCACTTTCGCTTAATAATGTCTATCAATTAGTCAATTTACAGTCTTACTTAGTGGTTAAATATGTCAAAACAGCCAAACTTACGGGTTAAAAAAGTAACAACTAACCCTACACCATCCCCTCAAGCCAAAACACGTGTTGTATTGTTTAATAAACCTTTTAATGTGTTGACTCAATTTACTGACCAAGAAGGCAGAAAAACCCTAAAAAATTATATCCCCATACCAGAGGTATATGCTGCTGGTCGCTTAGACAAAGACAGCGAAGGGTTGCTAGTATTAACTAACGACGGAAAATTACAAAACAAACTTGCCTCGCCAAAGTTTAAAACAGCTAAAACTTATTGGGTTCAAGTAGAAGGTATTCCTCTGCCACAAGATATAGAGAAATTGTGTAAGGGCGTAAACCTTAAAGATGGCATAACCCAACCTGCCAAGGTCAAATTAATCGACGAGCCAGATTTATGGGATCGAAATCCGCCTGTGCGTTTTAGGCAGAACAAACCTACTAGTTGGTTATCCATCACGATTTCTGAGGGACGAAACCGACAGGTTAGGCGAATGACGGCACATATTGGCTTTCCTACTTTACGCTTAGTTCGCTATAGCGTGGGGAATTGGAGTATTGAAGGGATTGGAAATGGGGAGTATGTGGAGGTTTGAGTGAGTTATCAGTTCACATTAGTATATGGGGCTTTTTATAGAATGAAAGGCATGCGATTTTCACACTTAATCCCTTCTGAATGACTCACTTTTTGCTGCTACAAGCAAAAATCAAGTCGTGTAGTAAGCCGACGCTGCGCGGGTTGTCAATAAGCACCAGCGTAAACTTTAATTTTATCGAAGATAATGATCCCCCCTTCAATCAACGACTTTCTTATACTCAAATCCCATGATTAACCAGATGATTTTTAGTAAAAGAACTGCTAAACTTCGCGTCCATTTTTCAGCCTCTAGCTTATTTTTTAAATTTATGACAACAACTTCCCAAAGCAGCGATGACACTCGAGACAACAGCCAAATAAAAGTCGTGGTTGGTATGTCTGGAGGGGTCGATTCATCTGTCTCAGCTTATCTTCTCAAACAGCAAGGCTACCAAGTGGAAGGCTTGTTTATGAAGAATTGGGAAGAGGACGATAATGATGAATATTGTGCTGCAGCAGAAGATTTAAAAGATGCTCAAGCAGTATCAGATAAATTGGGTATAACGCTGCATACCATTAACTTTGCGGCTGAGTATTGGGATAACGTGTTTGAGTACTTCTTAGCAGAGTACAAAGCAGGTCGTACCCCTAATCCAGATATCATGTGCAACAAAGAAATCAAATTTAAAGCATTTCTTGAATTCGCAGCAGAAGAATTAAGCGCAGATTATATTGCTACAGGCCATTATGTGCAGCGCTCAAACGAGACTGGCAATTGGAGAATGTTACGAGGCTTGGATGACAATAAAGATCAAAGCTATTTTTTATATACCCTAGGTGAGCAACATATTGCCCAGACGCTTTTTCCTATTGGTCATTTAGAAAAACCAAGAGTAAGAGAAATAGCCTTAGAGCAAGACTTAGTCACCCACGATAAAAAAGACAGCACCGGTATTTGTTTTATCGGTGAGCGCAAATTCAAAGACTTTTTGGCGCAATATTTACCTGCACAGCCGGGGGAGATTAAAACTGCTGAAGGTAAAATGATAGGCAAACACGAAGGTTTGATGTATCACACATTAGGCCAGCGTAAAGGTTTGTTGATTGGCGGTATGAAAGAATACGGCGAAGAGCCTTGGTATGTGGTGGATAAAGATATTGAACGTAATGTATTGATTGTAGGCCAAGGTGCCAATCACCCTCGCCTTTACTCGACTGGATTGTTAGCAAATCAATTGCATTGGGTTGACGGCAAAGGCCCTAAACAAGCCATTCAATGTTCGGTAAAAACTCGCTATCGCCAACAAGATATTTCTTGCCAAATAACGCCCAATACTGATGGAAGTCTATTGGTTGAATTTGATGAACCACAAAAAGCCGTTACTCCGGGTCAGTCTGCTGTTTTTTACCAAAACGGGATTTGTTTGGGTGGTGGCATAATTGAGAATTATATCCGTTAATGACTACTAATAATCATCGTAGATTTTATGAGAGTAACATCGCCTTAGCTGGCCTGTGTCAAGCGGCAGCGTTAGTAAAACAAATAGCCCGTAGTAATGAATTTGATAGTCAAGCTTTAGCGACATCACTAAATAGTATTGCCATTACATCTTCCGATAATACCGAACAAATATTTGGTGATGTCAATCACTTGGCTATGGGTTATCAAACCCTAATCTCTCAGCTTAGCAATCAATCAACAAACAAAGACGTAGAAGTCACACGCTATATTGCCAATTTGTTATCTATCGAACGAAGAATTAGTTCAAGTAAAAAGACTATGGCTGCGCTAGGTGAACGTATTTCAAATATTCAAAGGCAACAGCTTCATTTAGAAATAACCGACAATCAAATGTTGCGTAACTTAGCCAGTATTTATACTGATGTGGTAAGCCCTGCTGCCAGAAAAATCCAAGTAGCTGGCGATCCAGAAATATTGAAACTCCCTGATAACCAGCATCGTGTAAGGGCTATATTATTAGCCGGTGTACGAGCGGCTGTTTTATGGCGACAATTGGGTGGCAAACGCCGACATATATTATTTAGTCGCCAACAAATTTTAGATAGCGCACAACAGACGTTAAACAACAATATCACACCAAATTAGGAGCATTTCATGAACTTATCTGCACTATCTACACTATCTACACTATCCACACTCACAGCTGTTTCCCCAGTAGACGGCCGTTACGGGAATAAAACAGCTGAGTTGAGACACATTTTCAGCGAATTTGGTTTGCTAAAATATCGGGTAATTGTTGAAGTGCGTTGGCTACAAAAATTAGCGGCAACCGATAACATTCAAGAAGTCCCGGCACTCAGTTCACTGGCCAATACATATTTAGATAATATGGTAAGTGATTTTTCTGAAGCAGATGCCCAGCGTATTAAAGATATCGAACGCACCACTAATCATGACGTGAAAGCCGTAGAATACTTTTTGAAAGAAAAAGTCGCTAATAACGCTGAGCTTCATGCCGTGAATGAGTTTATTCATTTTGCATGTACATCAGAAGACATTAACAATCTCTCTCATGCATTGATGTTAACTGAAGCCCGTAATGAAGTGATTTTGCCTTATTGCGATAAGTTAGTTTCAGAGCTAAAACGTTTAGCCATAGAATTAAAATCAGTGCCTATGATGGCTCGCACACATGGACAACCTGCGTCTCCCACTACTATGGGTAAAGAAATGGCCAATGTGATGATCCGTTTGCAACGCCAGCGTGATCAAATTGCACAAGTACAAATATTAGGTAAGATAAATGGTGCTGTAGGTAACTACAACGCACACCTTAGTGCATATCCTGATTTGGATTGGCACACCTTTGCAGAAGAGTTTGTGAATAGCTTAGGTATCACTTTGAATGCGTATACTACTCAAATTGAACCACATGACTATATCGCCGAATTATTTGATGCGATAGCTCGTTTCAATACTATCTTGTTAGATTTTGACCGCGATGCCTGGGGTTATATTGCTCTTGGTCACTTCAAACAAAAAACCATTGCCGGCGAAATTGGTTCCTCTACCATGCCTCACAAAGTCAACCCTATCGATTTTGAAAACTCAGAAGGTAATTTGGGTTTAGCCAACGCTATGTTTGGGCATCTCGCTAGTAAACTACCTGTTTCAAGATGGCAACGAGATTTAACTGACTCAACCGTACTCAGAAATTTAGGCGTGGGTGTAGGTTATTCGGTTATTGCTTACCAGTCCTCTTTAAAAGGGATCAGTAAACTTGAAGTCAATGAACAGAGTCTGCTGAATGAACTTGATAACAACTGGGAATTACTGGCAGAACCAGTACAAACTGTTATGCGTCGTTATGGGATTGAAAAGCCATATGAAAAACTCAAAGAGTTGACCCGTGGCAAAAAAATAAATCAGCAAATCATGGCTGACTTCATAGATACCTTAGCATTACCTGATAACGCAAAGACACAGCTCAAAACCCTCACGCCTGCTAATTACATTGGTCGAGCAATCGAGTTTGTTGAGCAATTAGAAAGATAAGAGAACGCCACTCCACTGTGCTTGCATTAGCTGCTTGCATTAGCCTAAATTCCTATCCAAAGATTATTGGGGTGAACTACACTTAGTTTTCACTCCGATTTTTAAAGGGATTTAAAAATGTTAAAGTCGGCCTTACAAAGCTGGGTTTGGTCGGGAATAAATAAAGCCTCTTCAGAAAATGTTAACCCGACCCGTATCACTAACATCATTGCTTTATTATGTATTTCTGTATCAAGTCTGCACCTACCCATTGTCCTATATTTTGTGTCACAAACAGGCTATCAAGAATTACTACTCATCATCATATCAGCATCATTATTGACCTTAGTACCTATTCTTAATCGTCTAAAAGCGTATTTAATGAGCAAGCTATTTTTGGTCATCGTTTTTGCTACATACATATTAATATCTTGTCTAATACGACAAGAAAACTTAAACATTCAGTATTTTTTCTTACTCGCAGTTGTTATCTGCCCATTTTTATTTAAAGAGGCGGAAAGTGGCTTAATGTTTTTGATTACCCTGTCATATTTTTTATTATTTGTTAGTTTCGAAATTTGGTTTTTCTATTCATCAGTCAACACTCTGAGCTTCCATCAACAAATAGTAAAAATTAGTTGCAGTATTTCATTTGCCCTGTCCTGTTTACTTTGCAGCTATCATATTCGAAGAAACATTAATCGTAATTTGCAAAAACTGTCCTCAGAGCGTGAACGTTCAGAGCAGTTACTGTTAAATATTTTACCCGCCAACATTGTCCAACGTCTAAAAACATCGCCAAACCTAATAGCTGATTACTATGAACAAGTGAGTATTCTATTCGCCGACATTCAAAATTTCACACCATTGTCTAAAAACCTCTCGCCACAACAGCTTGTTAATCTTTTAAATGAAGTGTTTTGTGCATTTGATCACATTACCCAGAAATACGGATTAGAAAAAATCAAAACCAGTGGTGACGGCTATATGGTGGCTGGAGGGGTACCTATTATTAGCTCTTCTCATGCCATTGAATGCTGTTACTGTGCTTTAGATATGCAAAATGCATTTAAAAGCATTTGTAAAAAACACCATTTACACAATGTTCTGCGAATAGGAATAGGTTGCGGTGAAGTGATTGCTGGTATCATTGGCAAAAGCAAATTCAGCTACGATCTTTGGGGGGAGGCTGTTAACTTAGCATCACGTATGGAGAGTCATGGATTGGGTAATAAAATTCAAGTCACCGAATCAACCTACGAAATCAGCAAAGACTGCTTTCAATTTGATAAACGAGGACTAATTGAAGTAAAAGGTCTTGGGTGGATAAATACCTATTGGTTAGTCAGCAGGAAACATAATTTGGAAACACATGTACTTACTAGATAATATTGATAAACAACAATTCATCAGACAGTATTGGCAAAAAAAACCGCTAGTGATCAAGCAAGGTTTCGATAACTTTATTGATCCTCTAGATGAAAATGACCTAGCAGGATTAAGCCAAGAGCCAACAGTTGACTCAAGAATAGTGAGTCTCACAGCTAACGCTTGGCAAGTGAGTCACGGCCCGTTTGAAGACGTGAATGCATACTGTTTAGGTGCGTGGAGTTTGTTAGTACAGTCGGTTGACCACTTTATTCCTGAAGCCGACGAACTCATGCGAGCGTTCGACTTTATTCCGCACTGGCGAATGGATGACCTGATGGTAAGCTTTTCAAATAAAGATGCCGGTGTAGGCCCCCACCTCGATCAATACGATGTATTTATTATTCAGGGCAAAGGTTCAAGGCGATGGCAAGTAGGTTTGCCTGGAGATTTTGACAAAATCAACCCGCATAAAGATTTAGCACAAATTTCTGGCTTTGAACCCGTTATTGATCAAGTTTTACAACCGGGGGACGTCATCTATATACCAGCCAATCATCCGCATAATGGAGTAGCATTAGAAGAATGCTTGAACTACTCAGTAGGATTCCGCGCACCTTCTCAACAAGAAATGCTGTCTTCACTCGCTGACTTTGCTATTGATAACAACTTATTTAACGAGCGTTACACAGATAAAGAGCTCGCACCTCGTGAGTTTAGCGGTGAAATAAAACAACAAGAAGTCGTAAGATTTAAGCAGATGCTAAAACAACTTCTAGAAACCGACCAGTTTTCTAATTGGACTGCTCAGTTTTTAAGTCAAGGTGGTGAAAAACATGAGTTTGAGGATCAGGACATACAAAATTTAAGTCATCAAGAGATTGATGACAAACTGAAAGCAGGCATACCATTTATTCGATGTCCGGGCATTAAAGCGGTTTTTCTTGAGCACCCGCTCTATAATATTGATAATTTTATGTTTTATATTCAAGGCGAAGCATTTTCAGTGCCATGCAAAGACAAAGAGTTGACTTTGAAATTTCTTCATCAACCTATTTTTATACTAGAAAACAATCAATTAGACCATTGCAGTGTGTTTTTTACTGAGCTAGTCACAACAATGGCTAATTTAGGGTATTGGTACCCTGAATGAACGAGGAGTGACCGTATGACGTTTTATACAAAAAGCGTCGATTGGGCCAACGAACGACACAGCCTCAAAAGAGTAGAGCTTACTCATTAGGACAAACTAACAGTGGACTTGACGTTTCCCCCTTAATTATGTCCTTGTGGATCTCCCATCAAATTCTAGAGCCAAATCACAATGACTCGGCTAATACCTGTAAAGGGTGTTTAGGCTTGAAATTCTCGAATCTTGCCACCTGACTTCGGCATGAATAACCAGTAGCGACTATTTCTTCTGGCTTATATCGACTGATAGCTTGTTGCCAACTTAATTGATAAATGCCTGTAGACTCTTTGATGTGACTGGCCTCGTGACCAAACGTCCCCGCCATACCACAACACCCTACAGATACAGCAGATAAGGTTAAACCCGTTTTTTGGAAAATCTGTTGCCATTGAGTTTCACTTGTAGGTAAAGCTGTTTTTTCGCTGCAGTGGCCAAACAGTGCATAGTTTTGGGTATTGCCTTGGGCAACTTTTGGCAGCTCAAGTTGCAACAACCATTCATGCACGAGCAGCACTTTAAAGTCACCACGAGCATCGCCTAAAATTTTGGTATACTCGTCGCGATAACATAGCACCATAGAGGGATCGACACCTATCAATGGTAAAGCCAAATCATCTAACTGATTCAAAAAATCTGCCGCAGTTTTAGCCGTTTTGGCAAACTCTTTTAAAAAACCTTTTACATGTTGGGGTTTACCGTTTGGCATAAAAGGTAACAAAACAGGTTCGTAGCCAAGTTTAGAAATCAGTGTCACTAAAGATTCCACCACTTGTGCGTCATAAAAACTGGTGAAGGGATCTTGCACAATGCACACTTTTTTCGCTAACTGTACAGGGCTTAATTGCTGCAGTGCCACTAAATCAAATTGCATTGCTGCATTACCGTTTAGTTTTTGATCCAAGGTTGGCTGCGATAAAATAGGCGTATCGATATATCCGATAGTCTTACGAATAGCGGTATTCACCCAGCCTTGGCGTAAGAAAAAATTGATAAACCTAGGCGCTTTAGCCATCAATGGCGCCATCTTTTCGATATTGCCAACCAAGTGGTCTTTGGCTGGGCGCATATAACGTTGATAATACATACTTAAAAAGCGCGATCTAAATCCGGGCACATCAACACTAACCGGGCATTGGCTAGAACATGCTTTACAGGCTAAACATCCTTCCATCACTTCTAGCACTTCGTGAGAAAAGTCATTATCAACTCTCTTGTCAGTGCTATTTCTGAAGCGTTCAAACCAACTAGGGGGATCTTCGTTGTGTTCTAATGCATTGACATCAATGTTTTGATTTGACAACAACCTTAGCCATTCACGCACCATGCCGGCCCTACCTTTGGGACTGTGACGTCTATCACTGGTAATTTTAAAAGAGGGGCACATAGGTGAAGTCGTATCATAATTAAAACATAAACCATTACCGTTACAGCTCATGACAGGTTCAAAGGATGTCCTGACTTCGATAGGAATTTGCCTATCAAACTCACCACGCTTTTGATCCCCAACTGTCACCAAAGATTCTGTTGACTCTAATGGTGTGCAAATTTTTCCAGGGTTCATTTTATTGTGGGGATCGAAAACTGTTTTTATCTTTCTCAGTTCAGCAAATAGTTCTTTACCAAAAAACTGTGGCCCATACTCACTTCGGTAACCTTTACCATGTTCGCCCCACATCAAACCACCATATTTAGCGACTAATGCCACCACTTGATCTGAAATATCCGGCACCATCGCTTCTTGTTCAGGATCGCACATATCCAATGCAGGACGCACGTGTAATACTCCCGCATCCACATGGCCAAACATGCCATATTTCAAACCATACCCGTCTAATAAAGCACGAAAATCCATAATAAAATCAGCTAAATTTTCAGGTGGTACAGCCGTATCTTCAACAAAAGCAATAGGCTTTCTAGCCCCTTTAGTTTTGCCTAATAAGCCCACTGACTTTTTACGCATGGCATAAATTTTCAAGATATCAGCTTTGTCGTAGGTAATTTGATAACCAATGACACCTAAATTTTCAGCTGAGTCTAGGTTACGACTTAAGGTGGCTATTTTTTGTTCGATATCAGCTTGGTCATTACTGTTGTACTCAACCATATTTAGACCAAGTACCGTTCTCCCCTCTACCTCAGTGATCAAGCTTTCGACTGAATGCCAAATCATGTCTTGCTTAGCCAAGTTAAGCACATTACTGTCAACCGTTTCTACCGAGGTGGCATTAGCGGCGACCATACTAGGTGCATGCCTTAAAGCAGATTCAAAAGAATTGTACTTAACATTCACTAAGGCTTTAAACCTGGCGATGGGTGTGATGTTTACTGTCGCTTCTGCCACAAAGACAAGGGAGCCTTCTGAGCCTGTAATGACGCGGCTAATATCTAATGTTGTTAAACCTTCATCCAATGTGTGTTCTAGATCATAGCCAGTTAAAAAACGATTGAGACGAGGAAACTTTTCTAAGATTTGTTGGCGTTTACCTAAACACGTGTCGAGTAACTGCTGAGTTATCTTGGCTATCGGTGTGTATTTTTGACCCAGTTTTTTAGCGTTATCGAGGGCCATGGGTGCTGTGTTTAAAACCGTTCCATCAGCCATTACCGATGTGAGACCTAATATATGATCACTCGTTTTTCCATACACCAATGAACCCTGCCCAGAGGCATCGGTACTGATCATTCCGCCAATAGTGGCCCTACTACTAGTAGACAAGTCTGGTGCAAAAAAGAAACCCAATGGCTTTAGTACATCGTTTAACTGATCTTTGACAATACCAGCTTGAACTCTTGCCCATTTTTGCTCGACATTCACTTCTAAAACTTGATTCATGTGGCGAGAAACATCGACAATAATACCACTGGTAAGCGACTGACCGTTAGTGCCTGTGCCACCACCTCTGGCAGAGAATTTAACGTCTCGATAAGGATTAGCCATTTTACCAATCAGCGATAAATCCTCAGTAGTCTTTGGAAAAACAACAGCTTGGGGTAACTTCTGATAAATAGAATTATCAGTAGACACCGCTAAACGACTCCCGTAACTGTATTCAATGTCACCAGAAAAAGTGGACTTTGTTAAATCAGTCAAAAAATCCTGATAGTTACTTTCAATAATAGATTGAGGGTCTAACGCTGGCAGCATAGGGGGCATTCAGTAATTAATGTATAAAATATAACGGTGATTATACCTAAAATGATCATTCCTGCTCTATATCACTTTGACATTAGCCCTATTGATTTTTCATATGATACAAATAGTTTGTAACATATGAAATTTTTCAGTCATAAATGAGCTGATATACTTTTTGTTTAAATGATTCTCTCTCAAACCTTAGGTGATAAATATGAAGAAAAAATTACGTATCGCATTAGGTGGCCTACTGGCAATATTTGGCGTAGTCTTTTTTATTCTACCTGGTTCGATATTGGTTTTATTAGTAGGGCTTTTGATGCTTAGTTATGACGTGCCTAAAGCAAGAGATTGGTTGCGTACTTGCCAAAAGGTCATGTCAAAGTCGGCTAGCAAATTAGATAAATTCATTCTAGATAAAAGACTGAGAAGGTAAAACTATTGGATTTTTTATTTGGACCTAAGTATTAAAAAGCCGCTTTCGTTAATACGTTAGCGGCTTTTCTATTTAACGTTCTACTTTACTATCCCTGTTTCTTACCAAGATATAACCAGGTTTCGACAACTGTATCTGGGTTCAGTGACACACTATCGATACCTTGCTCCACCAGCCACTGTGCTAAATCTTCATGATCAGACGGGCCTTGACCACAAATACCAACATACTTACCACGTTTCTTAGCTGCTTGAATTGCCATGGATAACAAAGCCTTAACTGCAGGGTCGCGCTCATCAAACAAATGGGCGATCAAACCCGAATCTCGGTCAAGACCCAGAGTTAACTGGGTCAAATCGTTAGAGCCAATTGAGAAACCATCAAACATATCAAGGAATTTGTCAGCCAAAAGTGCATTAGAAGGAAGCTCACACATCATAATGACACGTAGGCCATTTTCGCCTTGCACTAATCCCTCTTCGGCAAGTAATTCTAAAACCTTTGCACCTTCTTCAAGAGTACGCACAAAGGGGATCATGATCTCAACATTGGTTAAGTCCATTTTATTACGCACCCGCTTAATCGCTTCACATTCCAGGGCAAAACAGGCTCTAAAATCTTCTGAAATATAACGGCTGGCACCACGAAAACCGAGCATCGGATTTTCTTCATCGGGTTCGTATTGGTAACCGCCCACTAAATTAAAATATTCATTGGACTTAAAGTCAGACATACGCACTATGACTTTTTCAGGCGAAAACGCCGAGGCTATGGTTGAAATACCTTCCACCAACTTTTCGATGTAGAACTCTACTGGGGAAGCATAGCCCGCAATCATGTCAGTGATTTCTTCTTTTAATTCGCTAGGTTGATTATCAAAATCAAGTAATGCTTTGGGATGCACACCGATCATGCGGTTGATAATAAACTCAAGTCGCGCCAAACCAACACCCGCGTGAGGCAAACGCGCAAAATCAAAGGCTCTATCTGGGTTGCCGACATTCATCATTACTTTGAGTGGAATTTCTGGCATGGCATCAATCCGTGATGTCACAACATCAAAGTCTAATACATCACCGTAGATAAACCCCGTGTCGCCTTCTGCACAAGATACGGTAATATTGTCACCATTTTCAATTGAAGCTGTGGCATTACCACAACCTACAACGGCAGGAATACCTAGTTCTCTGGCGATAATAGCTGCATGGCAAGTTCGTCCACCGCGGTTGGTCACAATCGCAGAAGCTTTTTTCATAATTGGCTCCCAATCCGGATCGGTCATATCAGTGACTAAGACATCCCCTGGTTGGATTTTATCCATCTGTTCCACACCTTTAAGCACTTTTGCTACGCCAGCGCCTATCTTGTGGCCAATTGCTCGCCCTTCACACACAACTTTGGCTTTACCTTTAAGCATAAAGCGCTCAATGACCTGCATATCTTCACGACTTCGCACTGTCTCGGGGCGGGCCTGCACTATGTATAATTTGCCATCTATGCCATCTTTAGCCCATTCGATATCCATAGGGCGTTGGTAATGCTTTTCAATAATCACAGCCTGCTTGGCCAGCTCCATTATTTCGTCATCATTTAATGAAAATTGACGACTGTCTGCAGGCTCAATATCCACAATCTCGACTTGTTTACCGTGCTCAAGTACTTCTGAATAAATCATCTTGGTAAGTTTGCTGCCAAGGTTTCTGCGCACAACAGCGGGAAAACCTTTTGCCAAAGTAGGTTTGTGGACATAAAATTCGTCCGGGTTGACTGCACCTTGCACCACCATTTCACCTAAGCCATAAGATGAGGTGATAAAAACAACGTCTTCAAAACCAGACTCAGTATCAATCGAAAACATTACGCCAGAGGCAGAACAGTCACTGCGCACCATACGTTGAATACCTGCAGATAAAGCCACTCCTTTGTGGTCGTATCCTTGATGTACTCGATAAGAAATAGCTCTGTCGTTAAACAGTGAAGCGAATACATGTTTGATTGCAACCATGACTGAATCGTAACCTTTTACGTTTAAAAAGGTTTCTTGCTGGCCCGCAAAAGATGCATCAGGCATGTCTTCTGCTGTGGCTGAAGATCTCACTGCAAATGAAGCTTCATCACCCGCCTCACCTTGCAAAGTTTTAAACGCCACGCGTATGGCATTTTCTAACTCTGGTAAAAAAGGCGTATCGATAATCCAATTACGAATGGTTTCGCCAGCCATACCTAATGCAGCGATGTCTTCGATATCTAGGTCGTCTAACAAAACATGAATACGAGCTTCTAAGCCACTTTGTTCGAGAAATAAATTAAATGCATGCGCTGTGGTCGCAAATCCTCCAGGCACTTGTACTCCTGCATTGGCCAAATTTGAAATCATTTCGCCCAATGACGCGTTTTTGCCGCCAACGACTCCGACATCTCCCATACCCAGTTGTTGGTACCACAAAACGTGTTCTTGCATTCTCACTTTCTCCAAATAATTGTTTGGTTAATTTTAATCGTGTTAGTTTAGGTAATCGTTTTAGTTATGACTGTTAAAAACAGAAAAAAAAAACATCTTTATAACGCCTTTAAATTTGTTAGGGGGATTTTAGAATGTTGTTATCGTGAAAGTAAAATTTAATTATTTTTCGTAATTAAATTACACCAATGTTAAGGAAATGTTTTGAGATCAGCCTATTATATTTCAGATGGAACGGCCATTACTGCAGAGGTGTTTGGCCACGCATTGCTCTCCCTGTTTACGATTGAGTTCAAACACATCACTGTTCCCTTCGTCGAAACCGCAGAACAAGCAAAAGACGTCGTTCGAAAAATATCTGAAAGTTTTCAAGATGACGATCAGCGACCTTTAGTGTTTTACACCATAGTCAATATCGAAGTTCGCAAAATTGTTTCAAAATCAGTGGGGATCAATTACAACTTTCTGGATCAGTTTGTTGCGCCACTGGAAAAAGTGTTGGGTGTACCATCTAAGCCAGAAAAACATCGCACTCATAGTATTCATGAAAAAACTTATGATATTCGAATTGAAGCCGTAAACTATGCATTAGCCAATGATGATGGGGCAAACTTAAAAGACTATCACGAAGCTGATATTATTTTAGTGGGTGTATCACGGTCGGGCAAAACCCCTACTAGTCTCTATCTAGCGCTGCAATATGGTATCAAAGCAGCAAACTACCCCTTTACCGAAGATGATATGGGTGACATTTTACGTTTGCCTGCACCATTACGTCGCTTTAAAGACAAATTGTTTGGGCTGACTATCCAAGCAGACCGATTACACCAAATACGTTCAGAACGACGGGCTAATAGTAAATATGCATCGTTGCAGCAATGTCGCATGGAATTACGAGAAGTAGAAAACTTGTACCGCAAAGAAAAAATTCCGTTTTTAAATAGTACTCGATTCTCGATTGAAGAGATTTCAGCCAAAATTTTAGCTCAAACTGGTTTGCAACGTAAAAAACACTAAATCCAAGCGCAAAGGAAAAACTGTATGTTCAATCACTTTGAACCATCGTTACTTAAATTTTTAAAGGATCTTCAAGCCAATAATAATCGCGATTGGTTCAACGACCATAAACAACAATATGAAGACCACGTGCGTTTGCCAGCCTTAGCTTTTATCGAACAAATGGATCAGTGGATCCGGCTTATTTCACCACACTACGAGGCCAGCCCTAAAAAAGTGGGCGGTTCTCTGATGCGCATCTATCGGGACGTTAGGTTCTCTAAAAATAAATTGCCTTACAAAACCAATCTAGGCATACAATTCCGTCATGAGGTGGGCAAAGATGTTCACGCACCAGGTTTCTATTTGCATATTGCAGCAGACGAGATTTTTTTGGCTGTGGGCACGTGGCAACCAGACAGGGACCCTTTGGCAGCCATTCGAGATCATATTGTGACCAAACCTGGGCCTTATTTAGATGCTATTGAGCATGAACCTTTTACTCAATTTTACGAACTAGCAGGCACTAAGCTAACCCGACCTCCTAAAGGTTATGACAAAGAGCATCACCTTATTGAAGAGTTAAAGCGCAAAGATTTCATTGCTATATGTTCGCTTCAAGAAAGTGATTTGTACCAACCAGATTTTTGCAAAATGGTGGCCAGTCGTTTTGGTCGAGCCCAGCCATTTCAGAAGTTTATATGTGAAGCGTTAGGACTCAGGTTCTGATGTATTAGTTGGCGTTTTGATTTTTGCTCTTCCACCAGTGGTTTTATTAGCACGACCTTCATCTTTGGCTTTTTCTGCTCTGCGCCTTCTTGCTTCTTTGGGATCTGCAATAAGAGGGCGATAAATTTCGATTCTGTCACCTTTTTTTGGCAGGTCAGTTAACTTACACGTGCGATTCCAAATACCTACTTTTAACACCTCGAGGTTAATATCTGGAAAACGTTTCACTATACCCGAAGCCATAATAGCCTCTTTAACCGTTGAACCTTGTTCAACGACCACTTCAAGCAAAGCTTGTTTTTCGGGGGTGCCATACACCACTTCAAGGGATATTTGTTGGTCTGTCATATACTCTACGTAACCTCTAGCTAAGCTTTAACCATAAACCTGTTTTGCGCGCTCAGTAAAGGCGACAACCATATTAGTAGCAATCGTATTAAAAACACGCCCAAAAGCCATCTCAACTATCTTACTCGAGAAGGCAAAGTCCAAATTCAACTCTATTTTACAGCCTGTCTCGCTGAGTGACTTGATTGTCCAGCCTCCAGTTAATCGAGAGAAAGGTCCATCAACTAAGCGCATTTGGATAAACTCACCACGCTTTAATGTGTTGTGGGTAGTAAACCATTGTTCAACACCCGCCTTTGAAATAAGCAGGGATGCACGCATATTGTCATTATCTTGCTGCAAAACCTTGGTTTCAGCACATCCCGGGATAAACTCTGGATACAGCTGTACATCATTAATCAAGTCAAACATGGATTCAGCACTAAAAGCAACCAAAGCGCTGCAACATACATTGGCCATTAATACTCCAAAATGGGTAAGACGTTAAAACAGTAGTAGATTAACATAAGTTATTTGCGGTGTGTCGATCCAATAGTTTCGAATACAGTGGATTTTTTGTTGTACCACTTCATACAATCTTTATAATACGGGTTATGAATAAAAAGAAGTCAAAATCTACAGATAGCACCATAGCGCTAAATAAAAAAGCTCGCCACGAATACAATCTTCAAGACAAACTCGAATGTGGTATGTCATTGCAAGGCTGGGAAGTGAAAAGCATTCGCTCTGGTAAGGTCAATATTGCGGAAAGTTACGTCGCCATAGAAAAAGGTGAAGCCTTTCTAATTGGTTCAACCATTCAACCGTTAAACCAAGCGTCTAGTCACGTAGTTTGTGAGCCTACACGTAAGCGTAAACTGTTACTCAAAAAACGAGAATTAGACAAATTAATTGGCTCAGTTGAACGCCAAGGTTATTCGATTATCGCCACAGCCATGTATTGGAAGAAAAACTGGGTAAAGGTCGAAGTCTACTTAGGTAAAGGTAAACACGAACATGATAAACGCGACGCGGTTAAAGACCGCGATTGGGCCCGTGATAAAGAACGCATGATGAAACACAGCGCCTAAGTCATACCTTAAGAGCTAAAGTATCAGCTATTAATCTAGAGCTAGAATGGGTAATCTTTGAATCATTTGATGTTGTAGCAATAATTAGCATGACAAAATCGATAGGAATATGGCGTTCTTGGGCCCTCGTTGCAGGGATGATGATTGGCTCGGGTATTTTTACCTTACCTGCTTTACTTGCACCCTATGGCAGTTATAGTTTTATTGGCTGGGGGGTGACTGGCTTTGGAGCCATATGTTTAGCCTTAAGCTATAGTTATCTCTCTTCACGCAAACCTGGGTTGGGTGGGCCATATTTCTATGTCCTTGAAGCTTTTGGGACTGTTCCAGCAGCAATTGTTTGTTGGGGATATTGGATTTCCTTAGTCACCTCCATAGCAGCCATAGCATTGTCGTTTGCAGGATATAGTTTAACGTACCTACCAATACTCAATGACCAGCCATTGTATAGCGCTTTATTTGCAGTTGGTATTATCCTTTTTTTTACCGCCATTAATATCTGTGGTGTGCGTGAAGCCAGTGCTGTTCAATTGATCACCACTATTGTAAAAATTGTTCCATTATTATTAGTGGGCTTGTTTGGTATCATGTTTGGTGACGTGTCTAACATTCCAGCCATAAACCCGGATGACAGCTCTTTTTTTAGTATGGTCGCTGCATTGTGTTTATTGATCATGTGGGGTTTTATTGGCGTTGAATCAGCCACACTGCCATCAGAAGACACCATTAACCCAACAAAAACCATAGCTCGCGCTTCAATTTTAGGTACATTAACAGCATTGAGCATCTATGTAATAGCGATGTTCGGTATCATGTCGATCATGTCTCTACCTGAATTACAAAACTCCACGTCACCTTTCGCCGATGCAGCACAGATAATCATGGGGGATACAGGTGCCATAATCATTACCATAGGCGCCTTATTTGCTATAGGAGGCACTTTAAACATATGTATCATGATAGCTGGAACAATAATGTTAGCAGGAGCAAGGGACAACATATTCCCTACCTACTTTAGTCAACAAAATGCTCTAGGAACTCCCACAACAGCCCTGCTGTTTTCCAGTGTTATGGCAATCATATTGTTGCTCTTTAATACCAGTCAATCACTGATCAATAGTTTTGAAAATTTACTTATTATGGCCACATTTTCAGTATTGGTGGTCTATTTGGGTACTGGACTAGCCAGCATAAAACTTCAGTTACAGGATCATAAGCAGGGTGCGCCTCTCAGTTACATGAGATTGTGTGTTGCGCTACTTGCTACTTTATTTTCCCTGTTAGCCATCATCGGCGCTTGGGTTTTGTATCAATAATTTTAGGAATATTTATGTTTAGTAATGCAATAGTACGCACACCATGTAAAGCGATGTTAGCTGGCCTGACTGAAGCTGATATGGGTTTACCTGACTACGATTTAGCATGTGAACAACATCAAGGATATATTACAGCCTTACAGGAATGTGGTTTGCAAGTGACTGTTTTGCCGCCACTAGAAAGTTATCCTGACTCGTGTTTTGTTGAAGATGTTGCCCTACTGACACCAAAGTGCGCCATTCTTACCCATCCGGGTGCACCAAGTCGCCGTGGAGAAGTGCAACATATAGTCAAAGCTGTGGAACAATTTTATCCTAACCTTGAGCATATCAATCTACCCGGAACTGTTGAAGCTGGCGATATTATGATGGTAAAAAATCATTTTTACATAGGCATATCTGCCCGTACAAATACTCAAGGTGCTGAGCAACTTATCGATATACTTGGTCAATACAACTTGACTGGTTCAATGGTCGAAATGTCAGCATTACTGCATTTAAAGACAGGTGTCAGTTATTTAGAAAACAACCACTTACTGACCTTTGACGAGATGCACAACCATCCTACTTTCAATCAATTTAAACGCATAGAAATAGCAAAAGATGAAAGTTATGCCGCCAATAGTGTATGGATAAACGGCACTATTTTAGTACCTAAAGGTTTCCCCAATGCCCTAAAAGCCATCCAACAACTTGGTTATCCCACAATAGAGGTATCCATGTCGGAGTTTCAAAAGTTAGACGGTGGATTAAGCTGCTTATCACTGCGATTTTGATTGCCTTCCAGTTAAACCGCACCTAACTCAGAACAAAAATGACATTTTTAGGCGCTAGCTAACCAGATAAACAAAGCTCGATGCATCTAACAGGCTTTGTTTGTTCAATAGAAATTACGCAATTTCATGCTTATGTTGTTTTTTATAACGCTTAGTCAATTTTACTCCACGTAGTTGATCAGTAATTAAAGCCCATAACGGCGATGCCGATGATCTCGGTAACTTACCCGCTGCAATTCGACGTAATTGTTGTTTAACCATCGCCATTGTGGCTAAACCACTGAGCGTTTTGTCTTTCCAATTAACGACAGGTATATGTCCAAGCACGGCGCTATCATTTTGCCATTGATATGGTAGATCTGGCATAAAAGCCAGAGAACTGGCCATTCCCACCAATTCCACTCCATTATCAACGACTTTTTTGGCCACATCATAACGGTGAATGCCACCTGTGGTCATAATGGGTACCGATACATGTTTGGCGATCTTGCTGGCAAACTCTAAAAAATAGGCTTCTCTGGCGAGCGTTCTATCATCTGCACTGCGCCCCTGCATGGCCGGTGCTTCGTAACTACCGCCAGATAATTCCACTAAATCAATATTCAATTCACCGAGTATTTTCACTACTTGTTCAGCGTCGTCGATATCAAAACCGCCACGTTGAAAGTCTGCTGAATTAAGTTTAACCCCAATAGCAAAACTATCGCCACATGCCTCTTTTACTGATTTAACGACGTCAATTAGCAAGCGAGCACGGTTTTCAAGGCTACCTCCCCATTTATCATTTCGTTTATTGGTCAAAGGAGATAAAAATTGCGCCAGCAAATAACCATGGGCCGCGTGTATTTCCACGCCGTCAAAGCCCGCCTGTTCAGCCCGAACAGCTGTTGTAGTAAATCGTTGAATCACATCTTGAATTTCGGACTCATCCATTGATTTAGGAGGGGAAAACAATGACGAATGTTTACCCATATTTAACGCCACATCAGAAGGAGACAACACCTTACCCCCCATTTTTTTGAACACTTGCCGACCTGGATGGTTGATCTGCATCCATATTTTAGTGTCATTCGTTTTTGACAAGTTTGCCCATTCAGTAAAAGGAGTTAAGTCAGTATCCTGTTCTAATACCACACCGCCAGGACCTGTCATAGCCAAGTGATCAATCATCACATTACCGGTAATAATTAGCCCTACTCCGCCATCAGCCCAAGCTTGGTATAACCGTTTAAGTTCAGTTCCTGGTAAGTGTTCGCCAGTCGCCAAATTTTCTTCCATCGCCGCTTTGACTAAGCGATTTTTTAGCACTTGGCCATTGGGTAAGGTAAATGAAGTAAAGATTGAAGCTGTCATATGATGTTGAGTGACCGAATAAGTATAATTTGTAATCAATATATTGGGCTAGTGACTGAACACACAAGGTTTGTAACAACATTTTCCCAAACATTGTATTCACAGCTAACCGGCCTATGCTAGAATGTAGCTGTTGGTAGTTTGCAACCAACACCTTGGGGCTGATTTTGGATTCGACAGGACTCTAGAAGCTTTAGGTGCATGCAGAGGAGCGGTTTGCCTCTATAAAAGCCGCATTTAAATAGTCGCAAACGACGAAAACTACGCACTAGCCGCTTAATAACCGGCAGTGCCCTTCCACTCATACTCTTTCTGCTAGTAGAGGTTCGGAAGGTCATCCCAGCAGGATAGCGAGGGAACCTTGTCTAAGGGTGAACCGCGAAATAGTATTAGGCCCGCTATGAGAAATCCTGTTTGTCGGAGTTCAAATTAGTTAAATAAAAGACAAAATAAGCATGTAGTACCGATGGTTGACGTGTTCTGGACGCGGGTTCGAGTCCCGCCAGCTCCACCACATGAAATAAAAAAGGCTTATCGAAAGATAAGCCTTTTTTATTTATAGGAGTTGAATGGGCATCGATGGGACCTTTAAAAGACACGCTTAATTTTAATTTAACTGCGACCCCTTTTATTTTTGCACTCGATAATACCCATATTTATAAACGAAGTTAAAAATAGGGGTTTATACCACTAATCTCAATTTCTGTTTTGCTGTGATGACCTTCAGTCCCATATTGAGTTGTTAATTATCTAAATAAAAACTATGTCCAGTGTTATACCAACTCCATTAAGTAAATGTTCACTCAGCGAGAATTAAAAGGTCTTAATCAAGGCGCTTAAATGAAATAATAGTGGTGCTGTTTTGAATTTAAGCAACGCAGAGTAGTATCTTTTAAAACTCGCCATAAGGGAATGTCCTAGGGTATTTTGCCCTGCGCTCTAGCGAATAAAAAGAGAATCACCCTTTCTGCATAGCGGCGCCTTACTCAAAAAACGCTAGGCGCATTCTGAATACATATTTACATAATGGAATTGCTATTAATTAAAAACGCCGAGTATGCTTATATCTATGGAACCTTTAGCGGTGTATAAATCCAATTGGTAGTCAAATAAATCGGAACGCCACAAGGTTTTCTTGGGTAGTCTTTTAATTTTAGACATAGTTTGCTGATCTATAGATAACTCTTCATCCAGAATAGTCTTTTTATCGTGTACTATGGTTATTAATATAGTGTTTGCGATATCCTCATCGGCAATTTTACGTTTAACTGTGATCGCAAACTGTGCATTTTTCTCGACCATTCTTTGATTTTCTTGAATATAAAATTTCAAGTTTCTAGTGTGGGTATAAGTTGTTGTATCTAACTGATCGTCGGTCAGTCTATATTGGGCAGAAGGAAGGCGCCATTCTTTGAATGTTGGTTTTAGCTGATTTAAACCGCGATTAAGATCCAACTCTGCATAGTAACGAAGGTTTTTCCCCACGGGGTAATAAATCAAATGTGGGCCGGGATCCATTTCATTGGTAACCAACCTACTCGCGTCTTCTTGGTTGCCAGCAAGTGTCAATTTAGAATTGTCTGCTAAGCGCATATTTTCCGGGTAAAACGATTCTAAACGCAATTCGACAGCTTGATACCATTGAAGTGTGAATACAATTAGCACGGTGACAATAGCGGAGAGAATACCAGTCACAAGCTTTGTTTTTGTAGATTTAGTTGTTATTTTCCCTTTGCTTGGTGTAACCGGTTTTGTTGCTCTAGGATCATAGACTTCAAAAATTTGAACCGAACCTTTTATACCCTTTAACTGATACAGTCCATGTTCCACTGAAGCAATATTTTTCTGAGCTACAAACCAACCCTGAGCGCTGTCGAACACAGAGTAACTCATTAATATTTGACCGCCTTGTGCAAGGCTCTCGATCCTCGCAGCGCGATTTACGTGTCGACCAAAAACATCAATCTGTACATTTTCTTCAACAGTAACCTGCCCCATATGAAGACCGATTCGAATTTTGATTGATGGTAGATCATTTTCTTGTTGGTTAAATTCTTCAATAGCATTCTGAATTTGTATTGATTTGTCTATTGCAGCACTTGGTTCAGCAAATACGGCCATCACCGCATCCCCAATAAATTTTATCACCAAGCCCGCGTTATTTTTTTGGATAATATCGGTCAAAATCTTGTCATGTTTTGAGCGCAGCTCTGTTGCGAGTTGGTCGCCTTTTTCTTCAGTAATTTCAGTAAAGCCTTGAATGTCGGTAAACATGACCGTCAAAACAGCGGTGTCGTGCTCTTTAATGTACTGCGCTATGGAAGATTGTTCTTGGTTGTTGATATTCAGCGATTGCATATTATTTTCCTGAAAGCCAAAGCTCAATTAGCTGAATTTGGCAACTCAGATAAATGTATTAAACTTTATACAGATAAAATTTGACGTTTATTCTATACGCTAAGCCCCCCGAAAAATAGCTGAAGTCAAAAGTGAAATATTCTCGTAATTTTAGGCAGCAAACTCTACATAAAAGCATCTAAATAATCTTAGTATAGGTAAAATAAAACAGCATTCTTCATAAAATCAAGATATATGATGCCTCATACTTTTCATATTGGCATCTATTTTATATTCTTTAGGGAGTGAAATTCGGCTATTTTTTGACTATTAATTAACCATTTTTACATGATTCAAAATAAGCGCCGCCTACTGTTATGTAAACCAGTTGTGATTATTGCTTTTGTTTCTTTTATTCAAACAGACTTATCTGAGGCGATGCTCTACTTTGAAGATTAAGGCTCAAGGGTCAAGTCTTTTGTTCATTAAAACCATTCAAAAAAGCAAACCAAGGGGCAAGTCAATTGAGCATTAAAACTATACAAAAAAGTTAAAGATATTGATGCGCTAAAAATGTAAAGGGACGGGATTAAAGCCTGCGTAGTCAATTTAGATAATAGCGTTCTTGCCAATCTACGAGATTTTCTGAGGGATTTTAAGAGAGGTTAAATAATGGCTGGTAAGTGATACCAATGAACCCAATCAGCGAACTCGCACAGATTTTTCGACGCAATATCCATACGTTTCAATGGCATAAAAATCTGTCAGTGCGCTATAACTTGAAAGTCCTGACTGTCCGCAACTCACAGCTCATAGCGGACCACCGAACTGAGCCTTATGCATGTAATTAGCGAAAGTTAGGTATGACTCAGTAGCCAATCATGGCTGCAAATGCTGAACTGGTTGCACAGTCTGTAAGTGGTGGGAGCCTGTCCTACACCCAGTATCTACAAAAACGCTAACAAGGATTTTTATATGATTGGCTTTGAGGCAGTAAGCGATGACTGAACGGTTGCAAAAATTGCCTGAGTTAGCTTAAAAGCGGTTGGAGCTACTTAAAAAACACCAAGCCTATTTAATCGGATCATCTAATCAGAATTATTGGCCAAGCTTGCCACTAAGCCATAAAGGGATGTAATTGGTTTACTTTTGATATCTGATTGGTTAACTTTTGTTCACTGTGATGTGAAGTCCCACGCACAAGGGAGGTGCGGGTCAAATCTCTAGGGTCGAGCTCAACAAAACACATAACTATTTATAACAGCAACTTAAACTAAAATCGAGAGTCCCGTCAGCTCTACCAAATACTCGTATGAAGATGAACAAAAACCTCATTAAAGCCTGACATCATTGCCTTTAACGAGGTTTTTTATTGCTTTTTAGATTCGATAACATTCATTCACAGTCGGTTTTTTAGTGATGCATTTGGTGGTACAAAATCATTAAACAGACTGTTTGTCCCCCTAGCATTCAAAATGTAGCTCTACCGCTGACAGACTTAAAAATAGCCATAGCCAAGCCAAAAGATTAAAACTACAAACTACAAACTACAAACTTAATAATATTAATAGCCTATCGCTGCGACTCATGTCTTGGTGGTGCGAAGATTGGATATAGTCATAAAATGAAACTCTTTGTACCTTATGAGTAAGCGCTATTATTTATCCCAGGCTGGGGTTATTCACTCTATCATTTGGTTTTGTGGCTATATACGCCATCCCAGTTTTTATCTGGTGGGGATAATCTATATTCATGAATTCGTTGAAGATAGGTTTGGTATAAAATAACGATGGTGTTTTCTTTATTTTTGCTCGCTAAAAAATTAAGGATTAAACAAGCTTGGTCCCAATTTCGGGCACAATAAAATTCATAAGCTTGATGAAATTGTTGTATTTCGCTTTTAATTTCTTCGGTAACTAATTCAGGAAAACCAAGCACTTCATAAATGGTTACTGCCTCGTCTTTGCCCTTTACTTTAACTCGGTCTAATTGTCGATAGATAAAGTTTGGTGCTGCGGCTTTAGTAAATTCACTGACTATTAAAGACACACCATATTCCTTAGTTAGCCCCTCTAAACGAGCACCCAAATTGACAGCATCGCCAAGTACCGTGTAGGCCATACGGTATTCAGAACCCATGTTACCCACACTCATCATGCCAGTATTTAACCCAATACCTACTTTAACTTCGGGCCACCCACGTGCTAAAAACTCTTCTTTAAGTTGGACAACTTTTTCTAGCATGCTTAAAGCAGACGTAACGCCCTGCTCTGCATGGTTAGCATGGGGTAGTGGTGCCCCCCAAAAAGACATGATGCAATCACCCATATATTTATCAATGGTGCCTCGTTCTTCATGGATAACCTTAGTTAAAGGTGTTAGAAATTTATTTAGTAGTTCACTGAGTTCTTGCGGGGTTAGCGCTTCAGAAATAGTCGTAAAGCCCCGTATATCGGCAAATAACACAGTTAATTCCCTTGATTGACCTTCTTGTGTAGCTAATTCAGGTTTATCAACCATTTCGTCAACTAAATCAGGTGGTATATATTGGCCAAATAATTTTTTCACCGTATTTTTAGTATTGTTTTCTACAACAAATCCCCATGACATATGCACGATAAAGATGAATAATATCAATAATATCGGAGAGGCTAGGAAAAGAATGATGCCTTGCTGCCACAACAGCAAATTTAAGATTAGGTAAATAGTCATTATGGTTGATGAAAAAAGCATATTCTTAACTGGCGATAAAAAATTACACACCACCATCATAAGTAAGCCAATGATTACAATAATAAACAGTTCAACACCAAGGATATAGGTGGGTCGATAAGGAATGCGTTGGTCAAGTATACCGGTAATAATATTGGCATGAACTTCAGCACCGGGAAGTGCATTATCAACAGGGGTTGCTCGAAGATCTTGTAGCCCAGGAGCTGAAGTACCCAAAAGAACAATACGACCTTTTAGCTTTTCTACAGCAACGCTTTTGTTCATAATATTTTTTACTGAAATGTAAGGAAAACTTCCTTCACCACCTCGGTAAGGTATTGTAACTGAACCCGTATTGTCTAATGGAATCAGAAGACTTCCAAGTTGCACTTGTTCAATTGCAACATAATCGCCTGTTTCTTGAATGTTAATATAATAATCTAAGTCGTCAATGGCTTTTCGGGTAATCGCTAACGCTAAAGAAGGTTGGAAGCCATCATGATAAAGTTGAATAAGTGGTATCGAACGATATAAACCATCAATAGAAATATTAGGATTGTCAAAAAAACCAACACTGTCTACTGCTTCATGAAGTAAATCAATATTACCAGTGTAACCAATGGGTTTTGCGATAGAAATCTTTTCAGCAAGAGATGGCTTGATTGTTCCAATAGGTGGCTTTAAACGATTAATTTTGTCAGTATTATTTTGATCAAACACCATACCTAATACAACATTTCGACCCGATATAGCTTCTGCAAACACTTTATCAAATGCTAGATTCTGTTTTAATTCAGAGCTGACACGTTGATAGTTTTTATCTTTAATACCCAGTGAATCAAGCTCTTTAAGTACTTTAAGCCCACTGACTTCATCAGGTTCAGAGAATATAACATCAAAACCTAAGACTTTAACTTGATAATGATCGAACATGATATCGGTGAAGTCCGCTAATAAAGCTCTATTCCAAGGCCAGCGACCTAATTCACCAATACTTTGTTCATCAATATCTGCAATAACAACACGATCATCCACACCGTTGGGCATAGTCAGTTTTAAACGCACGTCAGAAATAAACATTTCCAACACATTTAATATTGGCACTTCAACCAAAGGTGTTGTATTTATAAAAATCAATAAAATAATACAGAAATTCAGTATAGATTTTTTGTGACGCTTAAATATCAATTTAATACTGCCAACGATAAAAGTAGAAAAGGTTAATAATTAATAACCTTTTCTTGGTCTTGGATAAGCTTCTTTAACAGACGAATATGGCGTATTACGGCCAACGATGGTCTCAATTAATTGTAATTCTGCATCGGTATGATTTTTAAAAGGTCCTGGCTGAATAATATCGCCATTGCTATCATCCGCATAAATATAACGAGGGTTTTCATGATGAGTGGCTTTAATATCTTCATTAATGCTCGGGTTTGCGCTGGCACTAATATTAACATCACCATAACAGGTACAGACATAACTGCGATTCAAAGCTGGCTCTGACTCTGCGTAAACCCCCGTACCTCGAATGCCTACAGTTGCTGTTGAAGTATGCATTTTATATTGGCTTTCATCAGCCTTACGCTCAGCAAAAACCGACAAAATCGCCCCGGTAAGTAAACGCATTCCTTCTTCAAATAACCCAGAGCCTTCAAGTTCTAAACGAGAATTTTCTCGAAGATGATGAGCATCCTTTCCAACGGCAAAAATAATCCAACTATCTTCGCCCGTTATAACTTTCGAATCAGCTCTGATCACCGTTTTCTTCATATTATCTTTAGTGACTGATTTATCATCAACTTTGACATCGCCATCAAAATCATAAATTGATTGACCTGGCGGTAACTCTTTGGGTACTGCCGCCATAGCCTTTATCAATGGCCCAATTAAACCACTTGTAGCAACGGTTGCCCAAATACCAGTATTAAATGTTTTTTTTAAAAACTCTCTGCGTGTTCTAACTGGCTTGCGTGCCATAATTAATTCCAATTATTAAAGATATGATGTCTGTTGTGTTTTCAAGTTACCCTAGTTCATGCCACGAACACACAACGCTGATGTATTGTTAAACATAAAAGACGCTCTAAAACCCCAAATGCATAAATTAAGTAAACATGTTCACACAAGTATTCTTACTAGGTATAAATACCTATTTTATTTATGTTAACATTTATAAAATCGATAACAGCCGATAAATTTTACTTTTTTATGTCCAGCATTACATTTCATGAAGATTATATTTCTTGAAAACGGCCAACTAGGTGATACTCGCGACTATGCTTAATGTTATATCTCTGCCCACTTATTTCCGTATAGTTTTTATCTCCGTATTAACACCTTTCTTTTCAATATCGATAGCACATGCTGCTGCTAAAGTAACCACTACTTATTCTGGTACTTCAGGCATGGCAACCATTGTCTTTTCTCCGAATTGTATTGGGTGCCATACATATGACAATGATTACAATACTGCATCCGACGATAGCAGTGTTATAAAAGATAGAGTACAAGGCATTGGTGGAGCTCTAATGCCTTCTGGGGGAACGCGTCTAGATGATTCATTAATAGAGCTTGCCATAGCATGGGATAACGATGGGGCTCAGAACGATACATCGCCTTATATAAATGAAGATGCTGCCAGTTTCAAAGCCAGTAGTATTACTGGATCGTCAGCAACACTCAATGCCAACGTAACTGATAATGGGGTAAATGCCACATACACCTTCACTTATGGTATTAACGATTTTTCTAGCTCAATTAATGTAATTGATTCACCAAGTTTAACCGGTGGCGGGATTACTACTGATGATGTAGCAATAGTTAATATCAGCTCATTAACTTGCGGGACCACCTATCAATATAGACTCAGTGGTACAAACAGCTCTGGTTCAGAAACAAGTACAACTAACACCTTTACCACTTTGGCATGTGCAATACCTGTCGCTGTCAGTGACAGCGCGACAGTATTGGAGGAGGGTAATATAACCTTTGATATCAGAAGTAATGATACTGATGCAGATACTGCAACCGCTAGCTTAAGTGTCACTAATTTATCTACGCCAGCAAACGGCACCGTAAATAATGATGGTAACGGTATGATTACCTACACTCATAATGGTAGTGAAACAACCAGTGATACGTTCACCTACACCATTAATGATGATGCAGGCGGCTCAGATACCGGCACGGTGACCATGACAGTCACCCCTGTGAATGATAACCCGATTGCCACTGCCGATAGCGGTACCGTTGCCGAAAATGGCAGTGCAACCTTTGATATTAGAGCCAATGATAGTGA